>Ga0182736_1002553_pt1 | contig 13668 bp, 12 predicted proteins | sample eDN5th30CKraftBY_FD_128882 | JGI IMG/M metagenome (GOLD analysis project Ga0182736, IMG submission 128882) | Enriched backyard soil microbial communities from Emeryville, California, USA - eDNA 5th pass 30_C Kraft BY (version 2) (version 2) | ecosystem: Environmental > Terrestrial > Soil >...
GGCCGGCGCCCGGTCATTGTGTGCGGCATGGTGCTGTTCATCGTCGGCGGCGTGATTTGCGCCCTGGCGCCCAATATCAATTGGATCGTCGTGGGCCGCATCATCCAGGGCCTGGGCGCCATCTCGGCGGCGATTACGGCCTGGGTGGCCGACGCCACCCGGCCCGAGGTGCGCACGCGCGCCATGGCCATGGTGGGCGGCTCCATTGGCCTGTCGTTTGCGGTGTCCCTGGTGCTGTCGCCCCTGCTGGTGGGCGAGTTCGGCTTGTCGGGCCTGTTCTGGGCCATCAGCCTGCTGGGTTTTGTCTGCCTGCTGATCGCGGCCGTCGTGGTGCCGGCGGTGCCGCGCGCCGAGACGCCCATTGTCCAGGTTCGCCCGCGCGACGTCCTGACGCACAGCGACCTGCTGCGCCTGAACTTCGGCGTTTTCTGTCTGCACTTCATCCTGATGTCCATTTTCGTCGTGGCGCCCGGCTTGCTGGCGCGCCTGGGCGGCTACGATTCCGAGCACCTGTGGGAAGTGTATTTACCTGTCATCCTGCTTTCCTTCGTGCTGATGGTGCCCGCCGTTTTCTATACGGAAACGCGCCATGCGCACAAAGTGGCGCTGGAAATCGCCGTGGCCGGCCTGGTCGTGGTGCTGGCGCTCATGCCGCTGGCCAGCAAGGGTTTCGGCTCGACGGTGGTGATGTTCGTCGGCTTCTTCATTGCTTTCAATATCCTGGAGGCCCTGCAGCCCTCGCTGGTGTCGCGCGTGGCGCCGGCGGAGTTCAAGGGGCTGGCCCTGGGGTTCTACAACACCGCCCAGTCCCTGGGGGTGTTTGCCGGCGGTGTTTGTGGCGGCCTGCTGGTCTCGCACGGCGAATCCAAGGTGTTCCTGGCCGCGGCCGCCCTGGCGTTCATCTGGTTCCTGACCGCGCGCGGCTTCCGGCAGGATAAAAGTGTGACTGCGTAGAACTGCGGTGGCTGCTGGTTTAAACTGTCAATTACGGTTTTATCAACGATAATAAGAACATCACGATTTTTCAAAATTTAGGAATTCCACCATGGCCTCAGTCAACAAAGTCATTCTCGTCGGTAATCTGGGAAGGGATCCCGAAGTTCGCTACAGCCCCGATGGCGCAGCTATCTGCAACGTTTCCATCGCCACCACCTCGCAATGGAAGGACAAGGCCTCGGGCGAGCGCCGCGAAGAAACCGAATGGCACCGCGTGGTGTTCTACAACCGCCTGGCCGAAATCGCCGGCGAATACCTGCGCAAGGGCCGTTCGGTGTACGTCGAAGGCCGCCTCAAGACCCGCAAGTGGCAAGACAAAGATACCGGCGCCGACCGCTACAGCACCGAAATCGTCGCCGATCAAATGCAAATGCTGGGCGGCCGCGAAGGCGGCGACGCCTCCATGGGCGGCGGCGGTGATTACTCCTCGGCGCCCCAGCAGCAGCGCAGCCAGCGCCCGGCCCAGCCCCGTCCTGCGGCTCCCCAAGCCGCGCCGGCCGCCAACCTGGCCGACATGGACGACGATATTCCGTTCTAGATCCGACCTGGATTTATTTGTAAACAAGATCCCGGTAAGCTTTGTGCTTACTGGGATTTTTACTTGTTCATTGCCAGAGGTGGTGGCTGGTCAGTCAAGCAGCGCTTGTTATGAGCGGATTTCAGACGAGTTTCATGTCAAGTTTATGGCGACAGTCTCGGGAGTTGGAGGGGCGCTGCATGCTGGATATTTGGTTCGTGGCCGTGTCAAGAAGGCAGCATCCCAGAATATATTTCTGAATTCTGTCTGGGGAAAGCCATTGTGCGTAATATGTGCAAGAGCATCGTCGGCATGGCCGATATCAACGTCTGCACCAACGAAGTCGGCTTAATCAAATTGCTTGTTCTGCCAAGCGTTTTGCAGCAAAAGTTCCTGCGTTATGTTCATGCGGTAAGGAAGCAGAAACACGAAATGCCGGAAAGTGCGAGGAAGCTGGATACATTATTCACCCGTCTGCAATACCGTGCTTTCTCTGGCAAACTCTGGTCATTAAGCTAACTGAACTCTGCCTCATGATCTTGCCCGATATTCAATCTCTGACTGATATTCAATTGCTACGCGAGTCTGTGGACTTGGAGTGCAAGCTTGCACTGGGACGAAATGGGCAGGGTGCTTTACCAGAAGATTTCTGGCCTACTTATAGCGCCTTTGCTAATACAGGCGGCGGTGTTGTGGTACTGGGGTTGCGCGAAAATAACGGTGCTTTCAGCGTAGAGGGCGTGACCAATATTGCGAAGGTGCGCACGGATTTGTTTAACAGCCTTCAGAATCCACAGAAAATCAGCGTTAATCTGCTTGTGGATGCGGATGTGACGGAGTTGGCGTTACCAGAGGGGAACCTGCTCGTCATCCGAATTCCACGTGCAGACCGTAAGCAGCGGCCGGTGTACCTGCGGGGCAACCCGCTTGGCAATACGTACATACGGCGTAATGAAGGTGATCGGCGATTGCTCGAGGAAGACGTCAAGCGCATGCTTGCCGAGCAGTTGGAAGATAGTCGGGACGATCGGATATTGCCAGGATATGGGCAAGCGGATTTGTGCCTAGAGACGCTACGCTCTTATCGCCAGGTGTTTGCCAACCGTGATCCTGGACATCCTTGGAGCACCTTGGATGACGAGAGTTTTTTGTCCCGAATCGGAGGTTGGCGGCAAGATCGTGAAACGGGTGAAAACGGTCTTACGCTGGCCGGATTGTTGATGTTTGGCTGGATGTCCTCCATTCAGGAAGCGTTGCCCAACTATATGCTCGATTACCAGGAGCGCCCTGAAGCCAAAATCGAGCGCCGGTGGATGGATCGAGTCACTTTGGACGGTAAATGGTCCGGTAATTTGTATGATTTCTACCGCAAGGTTTATCTGAAGTTAACTGAAGACCTGAAGGTGCCGTTTTCTTTGGAGCAGGGCGAGCGCAAGGACGAAACCCCCGTGCATGTAGCCCTGCGCGAGGCGTTAGCCAATGTGCTTGTTCACGCAGATTATTCTGAGCGTGCTTCTGTGCTGGTGGTGAAGCGTCCGGATATGTTCGGCTTTCGTAATCCAGGCCTGATGCGAATTCCTCCTGAAATCGCCATTCGTGGAGGAGAACACGATTGCCGCAATCGTACCTTGCACAAAATGTTTCGCTTTGTTGGGGTCGGAGAGCAGGCCGGCTCGGGTATCCCAAAGATTTATGATGGTTGGGCGGAGCAGCATTGGCGCCCACCGGCGCTGTACGAGCGTATCGAGCCTTATAACCAGACCTTGCTTGAGTTGCGCATGGTCGATTTGCTTCCTCAGGCGTTGTCGACGAGGCCGCAAACTGCACGCACGACGGCTTCGGCCCCCGAGCCGACCTGGCCTGTAAGACAGACGATCTGGCCTGCGGGCACTTCCAGGTCAATGGGCCCCGCCACCTTGGGAATCCGCAGGCCGCGCAAAGACAGCGCGACGGATACGCTGGTGTTGGCGTGGCGGCTGGGGTACATCTCTTCCAGCGGCCTTCCCAGCATGAGTTCAATCAATGAATTGCGATCCAGATCCGCGATATTGCGATCAGCTACGACTTCCCCATTGCGCATGATGGTGGCGGTGTCGCAGAGATCGAAGACCTCGGACATGCGATGGGTGATATACAGAAGCGACTTGCCCGAGGCCTTTACGGCGCGCAGGGCGGTCAATACGCGACCTATCTCCTGATCCGACAGCGTGGCCGTCGGCTCATCCAGGATGAGCACGCGGGTGTCCCGCGCCAGCATGCGTACGATCTCGACGATTTGGCGCTCGCCTGTGCTCAGTTGGGCAACAGGTGTGTCGAGGCCAATGTTGCCGGCCCCCAGGGACTGCAGTGTTTGTGCCGCTTGTTCGCGCAGATGCTGGCGTCGGTGAAAGAAAGGCACGCCGATCGTGCCGAGCCAGATATTGTCCAGGACGCTCAGGTCTGGACAGACACTGAGCTCCTGGGAAACGAGGTTGATGCCGCTGGCCTGCGCTTGGCGCGGTCCGTTGAAGCGGCATTCAACGCCGCTCAGGTGCAAAGTGCCTGTATCGGGCGTTACGATGCCAGTGAGTACCTTGACCAGCGTACTCTTGCCTGCTCCGTTCTCACCGCAGATTGCCCGGATTTCACCCGGGCGCAGGGCAAGCGATACATTGCGAAGCGCCTGCACCCCACCGAAGCGCTTGGACAGTCCCTTGACCGATAGCAACGGCCCGGAGGGCTGCTGCGGGTTTTGCTCCTCTGCGGCCATGGCCGCGGAGGAGTTGTCGCTTGGGGCCATGGCGCCGCTGTCAGTGGCTTTCATCAGTATGCGCATGCCGCCCTCTTTCGACAAGAAAGACCATGGCTTGCGCACCTTGCGTATCGCGGCGTATGGCGGGTTGATTTTCGGCACCTATAGCGACCAGACGGAACCGCTCGAAGACTACCTCGGCCCCCATAGCCTGTCGCAGATTCAGCGTCTGCTGGTTCAGCGCAAGCCGAAGGTCATCGGCTATTTGCGGCAAAAAATACCGGGAAACTGGAAGCTCTACAACGAAAACGTGCGCGATCCCTACCATGGTTCTCTGCTGCATACGTTCCAGGTTTCGTTCGGGCTCCAGACGCCGGCAATGAAAGGTGGCATCAAAATGGACAAGGACGGCAAGAACGCATGGAACCATTCGATCCTGAGCGCCGACGATAACAAGCACCAGGGTGATCTGGCGGCCGCTTATAGCGGCACGGACAAATTCAACCCCGGTCTCAAGTTGAATGATCCGTCGCTGGCGCAGGTAAAGCTCGACCTCGACGACAATATCAAGACAACGATCTTGTCCATGTTTCCGACCCTGATCCTGGCTCAGGTCGATAACACCTATGCGGTGCGTCACTTGCGGCCTAAAGGGCCTGACGCCGTTGAATTGCACATCACTTATCTGGGCTTCGAGAGCGATACGCCGGAGCAATTGCAAAGCCGTCTTTTATCGGTCAATTTCATTGGCCCTTCTGGCTATATTTCCCTGGAGGATGGCGAGGCCTTGCGTTTGGTGCAAGAGGGCGCGAAGATGCGCAGCGGCGATCATGCCGTGCTTGAAATGGGCGGGATTGGGGTGATCCAGGATACGGATTACCTGTCGCAGGAAATCTCCATTCGCGGATTCTGGAGGCATTATCACCGGATGATGGCTTTCGGCCTCGATGCCGGGATCAATCAGCAACAGGAGCCGGTATGACGACCATGACACTTCAGGAACGTGTCGCGCGCTTTTACTTCGACTATGCCGATACGTTGAACCAGGGCAAATACGCCGAGTGGCCCGATTTCTTCAATCCCGATGAGTGCGACTACCGCATTGTTTCTCGCGAGAACCACGACCTGGGCCTGCCGGCGCCCTTGATGGGGTGCTATACACATGGCATGGTGAAGGATCGCGTTGCGATGTTGATTGACGAGGCCTTGACCTATCGCCACATGTACTTCCGTCACTACATTACCAATGTACGTGTTGATGAATGCCCCGATGGCGGCATTGATGCCGGCGCGAACCTGCTTGTGATGCAGTGCGATCAAGAAGGGAGCGCATCCACGTATATGGTTGGACGTTACGAAGACAAGTTGTCGTTGCGCGAAGACCGACTCAAACTGTGCAAGCGGCTTGTCATCATCGACTCGTTCAGCATCGATACAGCGCTTGCAGTTCCGCTATAAGCAGAAGCTTGTTTTCCTGCGACCCTTGCGTCGGGATCAGCGGCGGTACGTTCTGGATTTTTAGGCTTTGTGAAGAGAGACGAGATGTCGAGTTTACTGATTGAGATGACCGACCGCAGAGGGGTTGTCCATCCATTCGAGTATCAAGCAGGTTCGAGTTTGATGCAGATGTGCCGGTCCCGTGGGCTGGGCGCCCTGCCAAGCAAGGTTTACACTATTTGGGTATGCACAACCCATTGAGAATAAAGCGGCACTGAATTTTTGATTGAGTCCTGGTGGGTTTATCACTTGCCAGGGCTTTTTGTCGTTTGTATTTTTCTCTGAATCTTGAAAAGATGATTGATGACGAAAAGACTCAGTGCTGAACAGTTCGGGCCTGAACGGCTGAATCAACTTACCGGCGCGGCTGATGACTTGATGCTGCTGGTGGAAGTCATCGACGCGGGGGGATTCAGCGCCGCGAGTGTGCGCACCGGGGTCCCGAAATCGAGATTGAGCCGTCGCATTGCGGCTCTCGAAGAGAAGCTTGGCGTCAATCTGCTGTTGCGCAACTCCCGCAACTTCGAGGTAACCGAAATCGGCGAGCAGCTCTACCAGCACGGGTGTATTGTCCGCTCGGAAATGCACGCTGCGATGACGCTTGTGCACGATACGCAAGGCGAGCCCGGTGGTACCTTGCGTGTTGCTTGTCCGATTGCGCTGGTGACGGAGGTCGTTGGCCGTGTCGCGGCTGATTTCGCGCTGGCTTACCCGCGTGTTCGCCTGTGCTTGACTACGACCATGGGCACGCTGGAATCACAGACCAAACATGCCGACCTGGTGTTATTGCCATCGGCCAGGGACCTGCCCGATTCGGACATGATCGTGCACCGGGTGGCGCTGGCCAGATATGTATTGGCTGCGACGCCCGCCGTCGTCGAGGCTGCCGGCCATCCTGCACATCCGGAGGCCTTGTCGGGGATGGACGCGATTGGCTGGGGAAGCACGGACGAGTCTACGCGGTGGCATCTGGTGGGCCCGAATAACGAGCGGGCGGATTTCGAAGCTCGAATCCGCTTTTCCAGCGACAACCTGATAATGATTCACGAGGCGGCGCTCGCCGGCCTCGGCGTTGCGCGTTTGCCGGAAATTCAATGTCGCCGCCATGTCGAGCAAGGGCAATTATGCGTGGTCATGCCGGGCTGGGCGCCGCCTCCCATTTCCATTTATGCGCTATATGCTTCACGCCGACATATCAGCATCGCGGGAAAATTATTCCTGAATGAACTGGTAAAGCAATTTCAGGCATTGACGCCCTGAGTCAGCCAGGCGCTATATAGGCACGACGTGGGTAAGACGGCCTTCTATGGGCCGAAACCGTTAGCGCGTGTTTGCCGCCGCAGGGCCCGGTTCCCGTCACCATAGTTCTCAACGATTGGCAGGCACGCCATACAGCGATGCCATGGCTAAGCGCGTCGGTGCTCTTCGCGGGATCATCGTTGCAGAAACAGGATTTTGTGTTTGGGTTTTATGTCTTGTGTGGATCCGCTCTGGATGATTAGATTGCGATGTTAATAATGAAAACATTATTAGAAGAAAGAGGGCCTGGAAGTGCCCTGCCGCAACATCATAGGAGAGAGCTACATTGGACAGCAAAGATATCGTTCTGGATATCCCATTGGGTAAGTTGCGTGGCAACGACCACGATGGGGTCTTGTCTTTTCACGCCGTGCCATATGCGAAGCCACCGCTAGGCCCATTGCGTTTTTCTCCCCCTGCTCCCGCGGAGTCATGGAGTGGCGAACGCGATGCGCGGCAGCCTGGCCCTGTTCCACCCCAGAGACCTTCACGAATAGAGGTGTGCACCGGCCCCGTGGAGATGCCTCAGAACGAGGATTGCCTGCATCTGTCGATATGGACGCCGTCAGTGGGCGGTGCCGGTAAGCCGGTGGCTGTTTGGCTGCATGGCGGCGGATTCATTACCGGAGGAGGCTCCTTGCCATGGTACGACGGGGGCAGGCTCTCTCAAGAAGGCGATATCGTTGTCGTCACCGTCGGCTATCGCATTGGCGCGCTTGGGTTTCTTTGTGTGCCGGGCGTTTCTCCAGGGAACCTGGGTTTGCGTGACCAGCTTGCCGCGCTGGAATGGATCCGGGACAACATCAGCCACTTTGGCGGCGATCCAGAGAGTATTACGGTGATGGGGCAGTCGGCTGGCGCCATTTCCATTGCTTTGTTGCAGGCGCGGCAAGAGCCCGGTGTGCCGCTGGCGCAGCGCGCGATTTTACAGAGCACGCCTTTGGGTCTGGTGTTGTACGACAATGATCAGGCACAGGAGATAGGCCGGGTATTTCTTGATGCGCTGGGCATAGACGATGCCGCACCCAACGCCCGCGAGGAAGCTTGCAAGGCTTCGGTCGAGGCTATTCTTGATGCGCAAACGATTGCGTTCAAGTATGTGGTGGCGCAGGCCGAGCCTGGAAGCACTTCGGCGCTGCCATTCATCCCCGTGGCTGACGGCGATTTTTTGCCAAGCCCGGACAAAATGGATGATGCCATGCGCAGGGCAGCCGGTGAAATGGATGTGTTGATCGGCACGACCCAGGAAGAAAGCAATATCTTCTACTACAGGCAGGATCTGGCGGCATTGACGGCGGTGCCCATGCCGGCGCCCGATCAAGAGAGGCTCGCCGCGCGGCGCTCCGGCGCTTCGCACGCGCAGTTGCTCATGGATTATTCCACAGAGCAAATGTTCCTGAAGCCGTCATTGGAATGGGCATTGCAGGCCAGTGAACAAGGGCAGCGGGCCTACTCTTATCTATTCACCTACCCTTCGCCCGACAAGGATCTCCTGTCGACACATTGCCTGGAGCTGCCGTTCGTGTTTGGGACCATGGGTGCGTTTGACAAGGCTCCCATGGTGGCCGGGATGGAGCCGCAAAAGGTGGAAGCTCTTTCCGCTGCCATGCGGGCGAGCTGGATTTCCTACATTCGTAGTGGAAACCCGCAAGCATCCGCTCTGCCGTGGCCTTCTTTCCGTTCGGCGTGCCGCGCCACGATGAGATTCGGCGAGGTTTCGGGCGCCGTTGATTTTCTGGGGCGCCTGGATACGCCCGAGGACTGCGCGTAAACAGCACTTGAACCCATGCCTATCAGGAGCAACCATGATCAATAGTTCTGCGTTGAGCGCGCCAAGCGCGGCCATGTCGGCCGCAGCGCGGTGGCGTCTTGTGATTATTGCCTTCATCACGATTGTATTGGACGGGTTCGACACCACGTCCATCAGTTTCGTTGTGCCAACTTTGGCCGTTGAATGGGGACTTCCGCCAGCGGCATTTACGTCTGCCTTCGTCACAACAAGCGTGGGGGCTGTCGTGGGCTACCTTGCCAGTGGTTCCCTGACAAACCGGCTTGGCCCACGAACGGCTATTTTGTGCAGTGTTCTGGTTTTCGCGCTGGGGTCTTTCCTTACCGTCCTGGCGCAATCCGTATTCATGCTGGCGACCTTGCGCTTGATTACCGGCATCGGGCTGGGAATGGTGCTTGCGCCGACCATAGCCATGGCAACAGAAAACTTTCCAGCACATCGCCGTGAATTCATTACCATTTTGATTGTGTCGGGTATTGGTTTTGGCAGCGTGCTGGGCGGTGTTTTCGGCGGCCGCCTGATTGCAGCCCATGGGTGGGCCTCCATCTACTGGGTTGGCGGGTTCCTGCCGCTGTTGCTGCTGCCTATTCTCTGGTTCGGATTGCCGCGCGGCGGCATGGGCGGCAACAAGCAGCCGAGCCCTGCGGCAAAAGGAACGGTGCGTAGTTTGTTCGCAGGGCCGTTAGCCGGTAGTACAGCGCTTTTGTGGATATTCTCGTTTTCCATATTTACCGCGTTGTACGCCCTGGTGCTGTGGATGCCGACGCTATTGCTGGGTTTCGGATTCGCGCCTCGCGAAACTGCGCTGGGCGCGGCCAGCATGGGGGGAGGAGGACTATTGGGTGTCATGCTGCTCATCCCGCTTTTCTCTAAATTCGGGACGGCGCGCGTACTTGTTCTTGCATCGTTTCTGAGCATGGCAGCCATTGTCGCAGTCAGTTATGGCCATTGGGATCGTGCGGGCCTGCTACTGTTGATTGCGCTTATTGGGATGGGCTTGCAGGCAGGAACCATGGGGCAAAGCGCGCTTGCGGTAGGCATTTATTCTGGTGCATCCAGGGCTACCGGAATCGGCTGCGCGGCGGCCGCGGGCCGCATCGGTTCGATTGTCGGGCCCGCGATTGGAGGGCTTCTGCTGTCCCTGAAGGTTTCAACGCAGGGTGCAATATTGGCTGCCTGCATCCCGATTCTTATCGGAGCCGTTACCGCCATGGCCATCCACTATCGGCGCGGGCGCGCGGCTTCGCCAGCCGTGAGCGCAACATCTTGAAGTGCCGTGGGAGCCTTGCGTGTAATGATGCGCTGGCTCCAGCTTTGAAAAGCCACGCTTTGGCCTATGAACAGTCTTATTAGATAAAACCTCATAGCGCTGCTGCAATAGCGATTTACCCATGATCATCGATAAGCCGTCTCAGTGCGGCTCGGGATAGTGTTGCCGTTTGGTTTGGAGAAGGCAGGACTTCTCCGGGCATGGCTTTTTTTATTGATGATGTTCAAAACAAGAACAAGCGTTTTATTACCCAAGGAGAACAGTGATGAGATTCAAAATTGTAGCGGCAGGATTGGCGTTGGCCTTTTCGGCGGGCGCCCAGGCTCAGGCTCAAGACGGCGTGACACTTTATGGCGTGATCGACACGGGCATTCAATACGCCAACAACATCGGCGCCACCAAGTCGAGTTCCGTCTACTTTCCCACGTTGACGTCTTCATGGCCCTCTTATTGGGGTTTGCGCGGCCGGGAGAAGTTGGCGGACAACCTCAGTGCCGTCTTCAACCTGGAAGCCGGCTTTGCTCCCGGCACGGGAGAAAGCCAGCAAGGCCGCTTGTTCGGCCGCCAGGCATGGGTCGGCCTGAAAGGCGATTGGGGGCAGGTCGCGTTCGGCGATCAATACAACATGTTGTTCTGGGCACTGGCCAAACCGTCGAACGTCATGGGGCCGAATGCCCATGGGTTCGGCACTCTTGACTCCTATACCCCCAATGCGCGCATGAATAATTCCGTGACATACCGCGGAAAATGGGCCGGGTTTGATTTTGGTCTTGCTTATGCCCGGGGGCGGGATACCGTCAATGGCGGGCCGGCCGTGCTTGGCGGCAATCCGGGTGCAAGCAATTGCGGTGTGAACTACGCTTCAAACACCGACTGCCGGGCCTATTCGGCTTTGCTGGCCTACGATTCGGCAAGCTGGGGGTTTTCCACGGCCTACGATGTGATCACTGGCTCGGACAGCCCCAGCTTTACTCCCAATTTTTATCGATTGGGTTCGGGCGAGAAAGATCGCCGCATTGTTGTAAGCGGCTATGCCAGGCTCGATGTCGTCACCGTGGGGCTTACTTATATGAATCGTAAAAGCGAGGGCGCCATCGGGGTCGGCCAGGGCTTGGGCGACCGTAGCGATCTTTGGAGCCTGGGTGCTTCCTGGCGCCTGACCCCGGCTGTTACGCTCGATGGCAGCGTGAGCTATATGCGCTATGGCAACGCAACAGAAAGCTCCCGTTCAATGTTCTATGTGGCGCGTGCGAAGTATGCGCTTTCGAAGCGTACGTCCACTTACGTCTCGGTTGGCTATATGCAGAACAAGGGCAATGCCAACCTGGCCGCCGCAGGTGGCGCTGTCAACACGAACCCTGCGCCGGGCCAGAGCCAAACATCAGTAATGGTTGGATTGCGCCACGATTTCTGAACAAGCGCCGGCTTTCAGCCGGCGCGTCAATCGGGCCTTGCCACCACCCTGATCAGGCCGCTGCTGCTGCCCCCGCAGAAGAAGCGGTCTTCGCCGTTGGATTCCAGCCCCGAGACGGCTGTTTCAGGCGGCATGTCTATGGTTTCCAGGACCTCGCCGGTCTCGGGGTCGAGCCGTCGCAGGTCGCTGGTTCCGTCTTCCCAGGTGCCGTGCCAGAATTCGCCGTCTACCCACGTTACGCCGGTTACGTAGCGGTTCGAGGTAATGGTTCGTAGCACCTTGCCGGTTGCGGGGTCGACCTGGTGGATGAGCCTGTCCCGGTATTGCCCTACCCACAGGCTGCCTTCGGCCCAGGCCAGGCCGGAGTTGCCGTCGGAGCTTGGGGCGGGAATGGTGGCGATTACGCTGCCCGTTGCCGGGTCGATTCTTTGTATATGCCCGTCGGCGATCTGGAAGAGGTGCTTGCCGTCGAAGGCCGTGCCGGCGTCCGCGGCAACGTCTATGGATTGTGCCGCGCTTCCGCTATCGGTATCCAGCGCCTTCAATGCGCCGCCTGTCGCGAACCAGACATGCCGGCCGTCGAAGGTCAGCCCATGCACGGCGTCGACGCCCTCGAAAGGGCCGTATTCACGTAGGATTTTTGCGGTGGAGGTTTTCATGATGTCGTCCTCGTCGTTGGTGGAAAGAACAACTTCATCCTAATCGTCCGGCGGCGGGACGGGGAGTAACAATGTTGTCGCGAGCCGCGGTCAAGGTGTGGCCTCGACAGCGGCAACCGGCGGAACAGGGAGCAACAGTGTCGTCGCGAATCCGGGCAGGGGCGGAATCAGCCAGCGTCGAGCGCGTCCGTGGCCGAACGACTGCACCTTGCCGCCCGCAGCCAGGGCGTCGAGCGCCCGCTGTACGGTACGCTGGCTGGCGCCCAGGGCAAGCGCCAGGGACGAGCTGGACCACGATTCGCCATCGGCCAGCAGGGCCAGCACGGCGGCGTGCCGGTCTTCCACGAGGCTCGCCAGCACGGCAACCTTGTTCGAACCGTGCGGAATCAGGGTAAAACCCCGCCGCGTGGCATCGATGCCGGCCAGGGGGCGGAGCGCTTTTCTCAGGCGGCCGATTTCAACGCGCAGGCGCGCGCGGTGTGTTTCATCGGGAGTCTTGGTTCGAAATGCGCCGGCAATAAGCGCTTCTCTCGAGGCATCGGCAGGCCAGGCTTGCGCCAACAGCCGTGCCAGCGAGAACAGTACCGGGCGGCTTGCCAGCGGAATCACGGTTTCCTGGTTGCCGACTGTATTGCGGCAGGCGTTCACGATGAGCGTGGGCGAGGCCGATAATTCTTCCACCTCTTCGAGCAGCAGGGGTTTGTCCTGGCCATGTGCAAGCAGGCGCGCGGCGGGACGCTTCAGGGTATGCAGCGCGTGTTCGGCTTCCGCCATCAAGCCGGGAATTTGTGAGCGAAGCGCGGCTTGCCGGGCCTGGGTCAATGCGGCATGCGCCGCTTTTATGCGCAAGCGGCGCATCGAGATTCCCGCAACGATCAAATGGTGGACGGCTTTGGACGCCGGCGACAGGGATTCGAGAGGGAGAGAGCCGATGATGTGTTCTGCTTCGTCGAGCCGGCCTGAAAGTAGCAGTCGCCGCGCCTCGAGGTGCCGCGCATGGGCGGCGTTTACCTGGTCGCCATGCGTGTCCAGGACGGCTTGCGCGCTATGCAGCGCCTTGGCCGACCAGGCCAGGTCGCGCGAAGCCAGTGCGATCTCGGCCTGGGCGACGACGCATCTGGCGCGGGCCAGCGGCTGCCTGGGGCCGAAGGCGCGTATCGCCTTGCGCAGCAGTGTATTGGCAAGCTCGAGATCGCCAAGTTGCGCAACGGCGATGCCGCGCAGCGCAAGCGCGGGCGCGTCGTCGCGCAGGGCGACCAGGTTAAGCGCACCAAGCGCGTCGCCCGCCGTCAAGGCATGCGCGGCCCGGGAGATCAGCAAGTCCATAAGTATTCCGCCATTTTTCTACCCCGACGATAGGCATCGACGTATCGCGCGGCGCCGAGCGCCAAGCCTAGTATGCTATTGCCCGGCTGAGGATGTGCGGGCGGCTTTGCTGTTGTTGCGCCGCTGTTGCCGCACGCTTCCCCTTGGATCTGGTTGTTCGTCTTTGCTCA
>Ga0182736_1002555_pt1 | contig 13656 bp, 16 predicted proteins | sample eDN5th30CKraftBY_FD_128882 | JGI IMG/M metagenome (GOLD analysis project Ga0182736, IMG submission 128882) | Enriched backyard soil microbial communities from Emeryville, California, USA - eDNA 5th pass 30_C Kraft BY (version 2) (version 2) | ecosystem: Environmental > Terrestrial > Soil >...
CGCATCTACTACAAGTACGAGGGTGTCTCACCGGCCGGATCGCACAAGGTCAACACTGCCGTCCCACAGGTGTACTACAACTCCCTCAACGGGGTGAAACGGTTGACCACCGAGACCGGCGCGGGCCAGTGGGGGACCGCACTGGCGTATGCGTGCTCGCTGTTCGGTGTCGAGTGCGAGGTCTGGCAGGTGGGTGCCTCCTATGACACCAAGCCGCAGCGGCGGACCCTGATCGAGGTCTTCGGCGGCACGGTGCACCGCTCGCCCAGCCGGATGACCGAGGCCGGGAAGGCGTTCCCGCAGGACCATCCCGGATCGCTGGGCATCGCGATTTCCGAGGCTGTCGAGCTGGCGGCCCAGGACGAGTCGGCCAAATATGCCCTCGGCTCGGTACTCAATCACGTGCTGCTGCACCAGACGATCATCGGCGAGGAGGCGGTGCGCCAGCTGGAAGTGGCCGGTGAGACCGGCGCCGACCTGGTCATCGGGTGTGCCGGCGGCGGCTCGAACTTCGCGGGCCTGAGTTTCTCGTTCGTTCGCGAGAAGCTGGCCGGGCGTCAGTCACCGCGAATCCTGGCGGTCGAGCCGACCTCGTGCCCGACGCTGACCCGCGGCGAATACCGGTATGACTTCGGTGATACCGCCGGTCTGACACCGTTGATGAAGATGTACACGCTGGGCCACGACTTCGTGCCGTCGCCGATCCATGCCGGGGGCCTGCGTTACCACGGCATGGCGCCGTTGGTCTCGCATGCGGTGCACGAGGGCCTGATCGAGGCCACCGCGCTGCATCAACTCGAATGCTTCGAGGCCGGTATCGAGTTCGCGCGCACGCAGGGCATCGTCCCGGCGCCGGAGTCGTCCCACGCGCTCGCGCAGGCGCGACGTGAAGCGCTGGCGGCCAAGGAGGCCGGCACCGAGCCGGTCATCGTGGTCGGTCTGTCGGGCCACGGACTGCTCGAGCTGGGCGCCTACGAGTCGTTCCTGGCCGGGCACCTGGACGCCGACGAGTTGTCCGACCAGGCTCTGGCCGACGCGCTGGCGAACGTGCCACAGGTCGGCTGACCGGCGACACGAGGCCGCGTCGGCCGACTCCGGGTGATCGGTGCGGGCGGTGAACCGTCGGCCGGCGGACCCGCGCCGTGGAACAGGTGAGGTGGCCGCCTAGCCTGGTGCTGGAAGAGGTGCGCTCCACATGGGTTCTTGGATACGTCGGCTGCGGCTGGTCGCGCGCCGTGCCGACGGCCGCAACTCGGTCCGGGGATGGCTCCTGGCCTCGCTGCGCACCTTCGTGGTCTCGTTCGTCGCCCTGGCGGTGACGTTCCGGCTGCTGCCGGGCGAACAGGTGACTCGCGGCGCGTGGTCGGTCGCCGTGCTGGCGGTCGGCGTCCTGTTCGTCGGCGCGCTGCTGCGTCCTCTCATCGTGCGTCTCACCGCCATGACAGGTGCGGTCGGGCTGTTCATCGCCGGTGTCCTGACTCAGGTGGTCGTCCTGGGCGTCGCGCTGGCGGTTGTGCCGACGATCGACCCGTTCACGGTGCGCGAGGTGTTCGTCGCCGCCTGGGCATCGGCGGCTGTGGCCGCTGTCGTCAACTGGCTCTTCGATGCCGGTAGCGAGGAGGTCTTCTTCGCGCAGGTGCTCGGGCAGGCCATCCGCGAGTCACGTCGCACCACGGTGTCCGGTTCGGGGATGCTGGTGATCCAACTCGACGGGGTCAGCGAGCCGTTGTTGCGTCAGGCGATCACCGCGGGTTCGATGCCTGCCGTCGCGCGGCTTCTGAGAAGCGGCAGCCATCGGCTGCGCGACTGGCACACGGGCCTGCCGGCGACGACGCCTGCGGGCCAGGCCGTGTTGATGCACGGCGATGAGTCGACCGTTCCGGGCTTCCGGTGGTACGACAAGGAGCTCGGCCGGATCGTGACGTGCGGACGCGCGGGGGACGTCGCCCAGGTCGAACGACGGTTCAGCGACGGTCGTGGTCTGCTGGCCGACGGTGGCGCCAGCGTGTCCAATCTGTTCTCCGGCGACGCGCCGATCCGGACGCTGACGGTCAGCGATCCGCGGGTTCCCAGCGACGCCGGCGCCGTCTCGTTCGCGGTCGGCCGCTCCGGGTTCGTGCGTTCGATCGTGCTGTTCGTCGGCCAGGTCGTCGCGGAGTGGTACCAGGGTCGACGGCAGCGGCTGCGGGATGTGCGGCCGCGGGTCTCTCGACTCGGCGCGTTCCTGTTGCTGCGTGGCCTGACGACAGTGGTTCTGCGTGATCTCAACGTGTCGGTCGTGGCCCAGCAGATGGCGCAGGGGACACCGACGATCTACGTCGACTTCGTCGATTACGACGAGGTCGCGCACCACGCCGGACCGAGCCGGCCGGAGTCGATGCGTACCTTGGAGGGCCTGGACCGGATGGTCGAGTTCTTCCTCGACCTGGACGCCGAGGTGGGCCGCGATTACGAGATCGTGCTGGTGTCGGACCACGGCCAGGCCCAGGGGACGCCGTTTCGCCAACTGGCCGGCAGGACGCTGGATGAGGTCGTTCACGAACTGACCGATCGCGCCGTGGTCGCCGATGAGACGCGGACCGACAGTGAGACGTGGATGCCCGCTTCGGTCCTGCTCGGTGGCGCGGTGCACCGCAACGTGCTGGCACGCGGGGTGTCACGGCTGACATCGCGGCGGCGCAGGAAGGCGGTCGACGCGGCACGACCGATCACGGTCGCCGCTGGCGGGAGCCTCGCCCACGTATATCTGACCGACGAGACCGGGCGGCTCACCCGTCCGGCGGTGGAACGTCGGTATCGGGGCCTGGTCGAGTCGCTGGCCACCCAGCCCGGCGTCGGTGCGGTCATCGTTCGCGAGGACGACGGGATGCTCACGGCGCACGGCGCGGAGGGGTGGTCACGGTTCGGCCCCGACGGTGTCGAGGAGGTGTCGGGCGTCGATCCGCTCGCCGTCTACGGCGACCGCGCCCATGCTGATCTGGTCGCGCTGGATCAACGGGCGAATGTCGGCGACCTGGTGCTGCTGGGCAGTTACGACCGCGGTCTGGGCGAGGTGACCGCGTTCGAAGAACTGGTCGGCTCCCACGGCGGCCTCGGCGGCTGGCAGACACGGGCGCTGCTCGTCCACCCGGCCACGTGGTCCGTCGGCGCGGAGCGTCTGAGTGGCCGTGACGTCCATTCGGCCCTGCTGGATCGCCTGGACCGGCTCGGGCTGCGCGCCGGGCCCGTCCCGGTGGACGCCGTCGAGGTCGAGGTCGAGGACGATCGGGTCACGGCCTCGTGATCGCGGCGACCTGGTGGGGTCACTCGAGCGTCGGACTCGAGTTCGGTGTCACACGGCTGTTCCTCGATCCGTTGCTGACCGCCCGCCTGGCGCATCTGCGCCGTCGGCACCCGGTCCCGCCCGTCTCGTGCGCGACCGCCGATGTCGTACTGATCTCCCACCTGCACGGCGATCATCTGCACGTGCCGTCGCTGCGCCGGTTCCCATCCGATGCGCTGTTGGTCGTGCCGCGTGGGGCCGCGCCGCTGCTTCGCGGCCTGCCGAACCGACACGTCGAGGTGGAGCCCGGTGATCGAATCGACCTGGACGGTGTGGGTCTTGAGGTACTGCCGGCCCATCACGACGGGCGACGATGGGCGTGGTCGCGACGACGCGGGCCGGCCCTGGGGTTCCGGATCGAATCACCTGACGGCTCCTGTTGGTATCCGGGGGATACCGGGCTGTTCGATCAGATGCGCGACATCACGCCGGTGGATCTCGCGCTGGTGCCGATCGGCGGTTGGGGTCCGACGTTGGGGGAGGAGCACCTCGACCCCGCTCAGGCCTGCGAGGCGGTCACGCGGGTCGGTGCACGTCATGCCCTTCCGGTCCATTACGGCACCTACTGGCCGATCGGCATGGGACTGGCGCGCCGCACGCACGACCGTCTGTTCGTGCGGCCGGCGCAGGTGTTCGGTCAACGGATGGGCGAACGACTGCCCGAGGTGTGCGTCCACGTTCCTCGGCCGGGGGAGCGCGTTCAGCTCCCGTCGGCCCGATGAGCACGCTGGGTCCGGGCGGGCTGGTCGCGCTCGGAGGCTCGGTCGCGTTCGGGTCGGTGATCCCGGTCGTTCCCACCGGTGCCGTGGTCGCGGCCGCGGCGGCATTGGCTCGGACGACTCGTCCGGCCGAGATCGTGATCGTGTGGCTGGTCGCGGCCGCGGGTGCCTACGTCGGAGATCTCATCACGTATGCCGTGCTGCGGATCGCCGGTCAGCCCTTGGCGGTGCGGGTCGGCTGGCTGCGGGCCGACGACCCGGAGTCGGCACTGCGTCAGCTGCGGGCCGGGGTCGAGCGTCACGAGGTCCGTTCGCTGGTGCTGGCGCGGCTCATCCCGGCCGGACGCATCCCGGTCCTGCTGGTCGCCGCACTCAGCGGATACGCCTGGCAGCGCTTCGCGGTCGCCACGGTCGCCTCGACGCTCGCCTGGTCCGCGATGTACACCGCGATCGGTGTGCTCGGCCAGGCTCTGGTGCCGGACCCGACCGTGGCCGTCATCGTCGTGGTCGTCGTCGCGACCCTGGCGACCGTCCTGGTCCAACTGTTCCGTCGTTCCCGCACGTAGCGATCTGTGCCGATGACAGGACTCGAACCTGCACACCCGAAGGCACCAGGACCTAAACCTGGCGTGTCTACCAGTTCCACCACATCGGCTCGTGCACGCACAGCCTAACGGTCAGTCCAGGCCCAGGTCGCGGCGGAGTTTGGCGACGTGGCCGGTGGCCTTCACGTTGTAGGCGGCGTACGTGATGGTGCCGTCCTCGACGACGAACGTCGAACGGATGACACCCTGGACGACCTTGCCGTAGAGCTTCTTCTCACCGAAGGCACCCCATGTGGTGAGCACCTCCTTGTCGGGGTCGGACAACAGGGTGATGGTCAGGCCGTCATGCTCGCGGAACTTCGCGAGCTTCTCAGGTGTGTCTGGCGAAATGCCCACCACGGTGTACCCCTCGGCCTGCAGCCGATCCAGAGAATCGGTGAAATCACAGGCCTGCTTGGTGCAGCCGGGCGTCATGGCGGCGGGGTAGAAGTACACGATGACCTTGCCCGGCAGGGTCGACAGAGTCACATCCGTGCCGGTGTCGTCGGGCAGGGTGAAGTCCGGAGCCGGGTCTCCCACGGCGAATCGCTGCGTCATGGCCCTATCCTTGCTGATGGGGCACGGAACGGTCCCCACCACCCGCGAACGAGGAGTGATTCGGTGTCCAAGCAGACCGACGAGCTGGTCAAGGAGATCGACGAGATCCGCGAACGACTGGCGGGCACGGTCGACGAGTTGGTCGTCGCCGTGCATCCGCGCAGCATCGCCAACCGTGCTCTGGCCTCGATCAAGAGCAGGTTCGTCGACGAGACCGGTTCGGTGCGGACCGAGGTCGTGCTGCCTCTCGTGGGCGGCACCGCCGCGGTGATCGTCGGTGCTGTCGTGGTGCGCAGGATCGTGCGCTGACGTGACCAAGAAGCAAGTCGCCGACGATCACAAACTGCCGATCCGGATGCTGCAGGATCGGCTGCTGGTCACGATCGACAAGGATGCGGGTGACCGTCGTTCGACGGGCGGCATCGTGATCCCGGCAACCGCTGCGTTGGGTAAGCGCCTGGTCTGGGCCCGCGTCGAGGCGACCGGCCCCCACATCCGTTCGGTCGAGGTCGGTGATCGGGTGCTGTTCGATCCCGACGATCGCGCCGAGGTCGAGGTGCGCGGCGAGGAGTTCATCCTGCTGCGTGAGCGCGACCTCCATGCCGTGGCGTCCGAGCGGATCGAGGAAGGCCAGACGGGCCTCTACCTGTGAGCGGCTGACGGCATGACCACCGGCCGCGACATTCCCCTGCGCCGGATCCGGCTGCGTCGTCCCACTGACTCCCTGGCCGATCGACTCTGGGTCCTGCGTCGTCGATGGCGCATGTTGCTCAGACTGGCGGTCGCCCCCGCTGTCGCGCTGTTCCTGGCGACCCACGTGCTGGATCACCAGCAGGCCTTCTTCGCTCCCATCGCGGCCGTCATCGTGCTGATCGCGGGCGCAGGTCTGCGCGGCCGCACACTGTTCGAACTGGTCCTCGGCGCCGCGGTCGGTGTTCTCATGGGCGAACTGCTCGTGCTGGCGATCGGTCGTGGCGCCTGGCAGATGGCGCTGATCGTGGTCCTCACGGTGGTCGTCGGAACGCTGATCGGGCTCAAAGGGCTGGCGATGACCCAAGCAGCCAACTCATCGGTTCTGCTCGCCGCGGTCCTTCCGGTCGCGGGCGCCGGGAACCCGGCCGTCACGCGGTTCCTCGACGCCCTCGTCGGGGGAGTCTGCGGTCTGGCCGCGATCCTGCTGATCCCGCGCAACCCCGTCCGCGACATCGATCGCGAGGTCCAGCGCATTCTGCGCGAACTGGCCGGGATCCTCCGCCAGTTGGCACACGCACTGCGCACGCTCGACGTCAAGGCGGCGGACACCGAGCTGGCCCGCGCCAGGGGCATGACGCCGCAGGTCGACGTCATGGCCTCGACCGCGGCCAACGTCTCGGAGATCGCCAGGATGTCACCCATGCGCTGGCGGCAGCGCGAGCACGTGCGCACGTACGTCGCGACGGTCGCCGATCTCGACAACGCGGTGCGCGACATTCGGGTCCTGGCCCGCAAGACCTCGACACTGCTGCGGTTGCGTGAACGTGTGCCGGACGGACTGGACTACGCCTTCGACGCACTCGCCCGCGCGATCGACATCTTCGCCGACGACCTGTCCGAACACGATGACTTCGAGGAGGCACGGAAGGCGATCATCGAGGCCGCACGGCTGGCGACGACGGCACTGACCCACACCATGACGATGAACAGCGCCAGCATCACGGCCCAGGTGCGGTCCCTGTCGGCCGATCTGCTGTACGCCAGCGGCTACACCCGTGACGAGGTCGACGAGGTGATGGACTTCGATCTCGGCTGGGCGTGACCGAATTCGCCTGACCGTTCGCCGAGATTCGGCCGGGGTTCACCTGCCCCTGCTGGTCTGTGGGCATGAACTCATTGAAGATCACCAGCAGGCGCACCGTCGCCGTCACGACACTCGCCGGACTGACGCTCGTGACGGCAGCGGCCGGCGCCATCGGTACGGGGCGGGATCTGTCCAAGAACGGTGCCGCCGCGCGCAACGACGGCGACCAGACCTCGACGGTGAAGAAAGCGATCAAGAGTGGTCGCGCGGACAACGTCATCTTGATCATCGGCGACGGTATGGGCGATTCGGAGATCACCTCCGCACGCAACTACATCCACGGTGCGTCGGGCCGCTTCCCCGGCATCGACGCACTGCCCCTGACGGGCCAGTACACGACCTATTCGCTGACGAAGGACGGCGAGCCGGACTACGTGCCCGACTCGGCAGCCACCGGATCGGCCTGGTCGACCGGCACCAAGACCTACGACGGTGCGATCTCGGTCAACGTCAAGGGCGAGCCACAGGCGTCGCTGCTCGAGTTGGCCAAGAAGGCCGGTTATCGGACCGGTAACGTCTCGACGGCCGAACTGCAGGACGCGACGCCGGCCGTCCAGGTCTCGCACGTCACGGCACGGTCCTGCTACGGACCCGTTGCCACGGCGAAGACCTGCCCGACGAACGCCAAGGAGAACGGCGGCGCCGGATCGATCACCGAGCAGTTGCTGGACACCCGTCCCGACATCTCGCTGGGTGGTGGCGCCAAGACATTCGCCGAACAGGCCACGGCCGGCCGGTGGAAGGGACTCACGCTGCAGCAGCAGGCCGAGAACCGCGGCTACCGGATCGTGGACGATCTCGATGCGTTGAAGGCGGTCAGGAAGGCCGATCAGAAGGCGCCCGTACTCGGCCTGTTCGCCGAGGGCAACTTCCCGGTGCGCTGGACCGGTCCGGCCGCCGCACACGACGGTGGCGCGAAGGCCCCCGAGCGATGCACCGACAATCCGGCACGCACGTCATCCCTGCCGAGCCTGGCCGCGATGACGAAGAAATCGATCCAGTTGCTCGACCAGGGCGCCGGGAAGGGATTCTTCCTCCAGGTCGAAGGAGCCAGCATCGACAAACAGGATCACGCCGCGGACGCGTGCGGTCAGATCGGTGAGACGCTCGACCTCGACGAGGCCGTCAAGGTCGCGCTCGACTTCGCGAAGAAGGACAAGCACACGTTGGTCATCGTGACCGCTGACCATGCCCACACCAGCCAGATCATCGAAGCCGGATCGACCACACCGGGCCTGACGGTCAATCTGCAGACGAACGAAGGCCGGCCGATGACCATCAACTATGCGACGGCGGCCGAGGGTGGTTCGCAGCAGCACACCGGAACCCAGCTGCGGGTCGCCGCCTACGGTCCACAGGCCGCCAACGTGGTGGGCCTGACCGATCAGACCGACCTTTTCTTCACGATCAGTCGCGCACTGAAACTGAAGAAGTAGGTCACCACCCGCACAGGCGGCCGCGGCTGCGGCGAGTCGATTCGACAGACCTCGGTCGCGGCCGCTAGCGTGTCAGAACCGCGAAAGAGGAGGTGAGTACCCATGAAGAACATCAACGCCAGGCACATCACGGCCGTGCAGCGCGCCGGTTTCGCCGCAACGCGCCCAGATTCCTTCACCGGGTCCATCACCTCGGCGGTTCTCACGACGTAGTCGTCCTCTGGCGTCTCGTCTCGAGCCTCCCTTCTGACCCGGTCCGATCGGAGGCTTTTCGCTGTCCCTACAACCCATCTGTCCACTCTCGAACCCATCAACCCACGCACAGAAAGGAGGCGCGCACATGTCCCAGCAACTCGACACACTCACGCACGCACAGATCCCAGACCCGAACCAGAACCTCACCGGCTCGACGACCGATCGAGGGGAGGTGAAGGCTATGGCGATCTTCGAACGTCAACCGCGCCCCCGAGCAGTGCCGGACTCGCGCTCCCGCGCGTGGGACGAACTGAGTGAGATCGATCGGGCCGTGCTACTCGAGACGGTCCGGCTGCGACGTAAGGCCGACGAACAGCGCAGGAAGCTGCACCGCGAGTTCTACGGCATGCGTATCAACCGCTGAGAGCCGATCGCTCGGTTCGCCAGTCCGAGATTTGCGCCGTTGTTGTCGATTCCCCCCCGGGATTTCAACGACTACAGCGCAAATCTCGGGTCAGCGGTTCTTCAGGGCGTCGGCGTAGGCGAGGATGCGGCGGGCGTCGCGGATGTGCAGCTCCTCGATCATCTTGCCGTTGTAGGTGGCGACGCCCTTGGACTCGGCGGCGGCCTCCTCGAACGCGGCGATCATGCCCTGAGCGCGCTCGATGTCGGCCTCTGACGGGCTGAACGCGGTGTTCGCGGGCTCGACCTGCGACGGGTGGATCAGCGTCTTGCCGTCGAATCCCATCTCACGGCCCTGACGCGCTTCGGCGTCGAAGCCCTCGGCGTCCTTCACGTCGTTGTAGACGCCGTCGATGATGACCTTGCCCGCCGCGCGGACCGCGAGCAGTGTCCAGGCCAGCGATGTCAGGACCACCGGATTGCGTCCGGGCACGTGCAGGCCGTACGTCTCGTTGACGATGTCGTTGGTGCCCATCACGATGACGGCCAGCCGCTCGTGGGCGGCCGCGATCTCCTCGGCGTGCAGCAGTGCGCGGGGTGTCTCGATCATGGCCCACAGCTGGGTCTTGTCCGGGGCGCCGGAGGCCTCGATGGCAGCCACCAGCTGCTGCACCTGCTCGGCCGACTCGACCTTGGGCACCAGGATCGCGTCGGGTCCGGCCGCTGCGGCTGCCCTGATGTCGTCGTCGTGCCACTGGGTGCCGATCGAGTTGACCCGGATCGCCAGCTCCCGGTGCCCGTATTCGCCGGACTGGGCAGCCGCGCACACATTGGCCCGCCCGGCCTCCTTGGCGTCGGGCGAGACCGAGTCCTCCAGATCGAGGATCAGGGCGTCGGCGTCGATGGTCTTGGCCTTCTCCAGAGCGCGCTCATTGGCGCCCGGCATGTAGAGGACAGAGCGACGGGGACGGATGTCAGAAGGGGTGCTCACAGGTCGTACAGCTCCTTCAGCTCAGGGTCACGCTCGGCGAGCGACTTGGCCAGGTCGAGCATCACGAGGCACTGCTTGCAGGACGCGTCGTCCTCCATCTTGCCGTTGATCATGACCGCGCCCGAGCCGTCGCCCATGGCCTCGACGACCTCCTTGGCGTGCTCGACGTCCTCCTTGCTGGGGGAGAACACCTTCTTGGCGATGTCGATCTGCACGGGATGCAGGCTCCACGCGCCGACGCAGCCGAGTAGGAATGCGTTGCGGAACTGGTCCTCGCAGGCCACGACGTCCTTGATGTCGCCGAACGGTCCCCAGAACGGCAGGATGTCGTTGGCCGCGCAGGCGTCGACCATGCGAGAGATCGTGTAGTGCCACAGATCCTGCTGGAACGTCTGACGTCCCTCGTTCAGGTCCTCGCCGGTCGGGTCCGTGCGCACCAGGTAGCCGGGGTGACCTCCGCCGACACGGGTGGTCTTCATCCTGCGTGACGCGGCCAGATCGGCCGGGCCGAGGCTGATGCCCTGCATACGGGGGCTGGCGGCGGCGATCTCCTCGACGTTGGCCACGCCGATCGCGGTCTCCAGAATCGCGTGCACCAGGAGGGGCTCCTGGACGCCCGCCTTGGCCTCGAGCTGGGCCAGCAGGCGGTCGATGTAGTGGATGTCCTGGGCGCCCTCGACCTTGGGCACCATGATGACGTCGAGCTTGTCGCCGATCTCGGCCACCAGGGCGATCAGGTCGTCCAGGATCCAGGGGGAGTCCAGCGAGTTGATGCGGACCCAGAACTGGGTGTCGCCGAAGTCGGTGCTCTGGCCGATCTCGATCAGGCCCTGACGCGCGGCCTCCTTGTTCTCCGTCTTGATGGCGTCCTCGAGATTGCCCAGGATGATGTCGACCTTCGCGGCGATCGACGGCACTTTCTCGGCCATCTTCGGATTGCTTGGATCGAAGAAGTGGATCATCCGGCTGGGCTTGAACGGGACGTCCGCGAGGGGTGCCGGGGCACCGAGGGCGAGGGGACGGAGGAACGCTCGGGGATTACGCACAGTTGTCTTCCTGCAGGTGGCCAAAACTCCTGCCAGTATGCCGACGACCCGCGCCGCCGGACTAGGGCGGGGGTCACAGGGGTGGCGACTGTCAGTGGTTGGAGGTTCACTGGGGGCATGACTGACACCACCCTCATCGCCCGCGGCCTCGATCAACTCGTCAGCCTGCTCGGCGACGTCACACCAGATCAGGCCGATCGGCCCACACCGTGCTCTGACTGGACGGTGGCCGATCTGGCCGCCCACGTCGTCTCCACCACCGAGCAGTTCGCCGTCATGGCGCGCGGCGGCCAGCCCGACTGGGGCGCCGCGTCGACGCCGACGAACGAGCCGGCCGCGGCGCTGCGTCGGCATGCCGACGATCTCGTCGAGGCGATCGGCGCGAGTGACGGCGCGTTTCCCGACGGCATGGCCGCCGGCGAGCTCGCGGTGCACACCTGGGACTTGGCGACAGCGTTGGGGCGCGACACCGACGAGCTCGACCCGGACGTCGCGGAGGCCGGTCACGCGTTCATGTCACAGTCGCTGACCGACCAGATGCGCGGCGCCGCGTTCGAGCCGGAGCAGCCCGCCCCCGACGGCGCCAACGCCTACGAGCGGCTCGCCGCGTTCGCGGGCCGCCAGGTGGGTTAGGCAGCCGAACGCAGCTTGAGGGTCACCGAGCGGGCTCCCGCCCGTGCGGCGTCATGCGACTCGGCCAGCTGCTGGCGGGCCAGATCGCGCAGATCCTCCATCGCCGGGGACACCTCGGCCAGGGTCAGCTCGGTCTCGATGACATCCAGGTCGAGCCCCCACACGTCCTCGAGCACCCGGCGCATCCAGCCGGTGGCGTGATCCCATCCGTGGCGCGGCGTTCCCTCGCCGTAGCCTCCGCCGCGGGCCGTCACGAGGAACGCCGGGCGCCCTGCCGTCGGGTAGTCGACGCCGGGCGCCAGGCGTGGATCGGTGATCGCGACGTCGAACCAGGTCTTGAACTGCTGGGCGACACCGAAGTTGTACAGGGGGACCGCGAACAGGTACGCGTCGGCGTCGATGATCTCCGACGCGATCTCGGCGGCGGTGGCCCGTGCCGCGACCTGCTCGGGGGAGCGGTGGGCCTCGTCGACGAATCCGGCGAGAGCGCTGGCCGACCAGACGTCGGCGGCCACCGGGTTCTGCCCGACGTCCCGGCGCACGACGTCGACGGAGCCGAGCTGGTCGGCGATCGCCGTCTCCAGCGTGTCCGCGACCGCGCGGGTCACTGATCCCTCGGTGCGAATGCTGGAGTCGAGGCGGAACAGCGTGCTCATGGAACTCTCCTGATGATGGTGTGAGTAGATGATCTGTAAACAAGATGATCGTGACATAAGATTATCGTGTGCACAACTCGGTCGGATAGGATCGCGGTATGAGTGAGGTCACAGCGGCGGCCAGGACCGAGCCCGGGGTCGAGCACGTCGACTCGTCGCCTGGGGTCGAACACGTCGACCTGGGTCGTGGACTCCAGACCGTGCTCCGCGCCTATCTCGCGGGCGCGCACGAGGCCGTCGGCGATCTGCCGGGTGGGCCACGAGGCTTCCAGGTGCTCTCGATCGCGATCGGATCGGAGTGCACCAACCAGGCGGCGATGGCCAAGGAGCTGGGCCTGGACCGGACGGTCATGACCTATCTGATCGATGATCTCGAGCGTGAGGGTCTGGTGGAGCGGCGTCCCGATCCGAAGGACCGCCGGGCACGCCAGGTGGTCACGACCCACACTGGCGCTGCCGCGTATCGCGAGGTCGGCCAACGGCTCGCGGCGGTCGAGGCCGAGGTGCTGGGAGTTCTGGGCGATGATGCCGAGGTGTTCCGCGGCCTACTGCAGAGGCTCACGGCGGGCCAGGTCGCCGGCGTCGATTGCATGAACGGGCCGGGCAGCGCCTGCGCGGTCCCAGAGTCGGCCTGCTGAGCCGAGTCAGTCGTCGGAGCGCACCTCGCGCCGCCGCGCCGACAGGAGGTCGACCTCGGGCCGGCTCGCCACCAGGCGTTCAGCCGCGTCGAGGACCTCGACGACGTGCGCACGATCGGCCGCGGTGACCGCTACGCCGATGCCGGCGCGGCGGTGCAGGTCGAGGTGCCCGACCTCGGCGACCGAGACGTCGAATCGCCGCTTCACCTCGGCGATGATCGGGCGCACGACGGCGCGCTTCTGCTTCAACGAGTGCACGTCGCCGAGCAGTAGGTCCAGTTCCAGCCAGCCGATCCACATGACCGCTCAGACCTGTGGGGTGTAGCCCGCCTGCAGCTCCTCGACCAGGGTCGGTCGTGTCGGCGCCCACCCCAGTTCGGCGCGAGCCTTCGCTCCGGAGGCCTGCTGGTCGAGCAGCAGCGCCTCGCCGAAGCCGCCGAGCCGAGCCAACGTCGCGTCGTCGCCCTCAGGAGCCAGCGGCCCGCCGACCGCTGCACCCAGCTCGGAGACCGTCGGGTTGTCACCGGTCGCGCCGATGAACGTCTGCCCGGCGGGAGCCGACAGCGCGCGGACGTACAGATCCGCCAGATCGTCGACGTGGACCGTGGTCCAGTGCTGTTCGCCGCTGCCCGGTAGGAC
>Ga0182736_1002557_pt1 | contig 13637 bp, 13 predicted proteins | sample eDN5th30CKraftBY_FD_128882 | JGI IMG/M metagenome (GOLD analysis project Ga0182736, IMG submission 128882) | Enriched backyard soil microbial communities from Emeryville, California, USA - eDNA 5th pass 30_C Kraft BY (version 2) (version 2) | ecosystem: Environmental > Terrestrial > Soil >...
CCCGACGCCCGCGACATCGTCTTCGTCGTGTTCGACGGGGTGAAGATGCTCGACGTCACCGGCCCCGCCGAGGTCTTCGCCGACGCCCACCGGTTCGGTGCCCGCTACCGGCTCGGTTACGTCTCCCCCACGGGCATGCCGGTGCGGACCTCGGTCGGGCTCCGACTGCCCGTCGACGGCGCCGCGGAGTCCGCACCCGATCCCGACACCGTGATCGTCGCCGGCGGCGACGTGCTCGCCGAACGGCCGGTCGCGCCGGATCTGGTCGGGGCCGTCCGAGAGCTGGCGGCACGCAGCCGGCGGGTCGTGTCGATCTGCACCGGCTCGTTCGCGCTGGCGGCGGCCGGCCTGCTCGACGGTCGACGGGCCACCACCCACTGGCAGCACGCCTCGCTGCTGGCCCGGACCCGCCCCCTGGTCCGGGTGGAGCCGGACGCGCTGTTCGTCGAGGACGACGGCGTCTTCACCTCCGCCGGGGTGTCGGCCGGGATGGATCTCGCGCTCGCGCTCCTCGAGCAGGACCACGGGCCCGAGCTGACCCGCACGGTGGCCCGCGATCTGGTGATGTTCATGCAGCGCCCGGGTGGACAGTCGCAGTTCTCGGCGACTCTGGAGCGACGCCCGCCCCGCACGCCCAGCCTGCGCACGGTGGTCGACCTGGTCGCCGCCCGCCCCGACCTCGACCACAGTGCACCCGCCCTGGCCGCACGGGTCGGGGTCAGCCCGCGCCAGCTGACCCGGATGTTCGCGACGGAGCTGCAGTCCACCCCGGCCAGGTTCGTCGAGCAGGTCAGGCTCGACCACGCCCGGGCCCTGCTCGCCGACGGGCACGGCGTCGCGCAGGTCGCCACGCGGTCGGGATTCGGCAGCGCGGAGACGATGCGGCGCACCTTCGTCAACCGACTCGGGCTCTCGCCGAGCCAGTACCGGGCACGGTTCGGCACGACGCGCCGCGGCGCGGAGCCCCGCCGGACGCCGTGATCTCCCCCGCGCGGGCGTGTCCGGATCTGTGGGACGCCCGGCAGGTGTTGCGGTGGGTGTGCAGGTGTCCGCCCGCAAGACTGGAACCAGTCCAGTTCGCGCGAGCAGCACAGGAGAGCACCCCATGCCGGAGACGATCGCCGGGATCGAGATCCCCGACACCGAACTCGTCCGCCAGGCCACCGAACTCGTCCGCGCCGCGGCCGACGACACCCTGTTCCACCACTCCCGCCGTGTGTTCCTCTGGGGCTCTCTCAAGGCCGCGGCGCGCGGGCTCGAGGTCGATCCCCAACTCGCCTACGTCGGCGCCCTCTTCCACGATCTCGGGCTCACCGACACCCACCGCACCCGGGACCGCCGGTTCGAGATCGACGGCGCCGAGGTCGCCGAGGCCTTCCTGCTCGACCACGGCACATCCCCGGCCGACGCCCGCGCCGTCTGGCTGGGCATCGCGCTGCACACCACCCCGGAGGTCCCGCTGCACCTCGCGCCGGAGGTCGCCGTCGTCACCCTGGGCGTGGAGACCGACGTCCTGGGACTGGACCTGCACGAGATCACCGACGAGCAGCGCGCCCAGGTCGTCGCCGCGCACCCGCGCCCGGACTTCAAGAACCGGATCCTGCGGGCGTTCCACAACGGGATGGCCGACCGGCCCGACACCACGTTCGGAACGATGAACGACGACGTGCTCGCGCACTTCGACCCGTCCTTCCACCGGACGGACTTCGTCGAGATCATCCGTGGCAGCGCGTGGCCCGAGTGACCGCCGCGCCGGCGCCGCCGGGCGGGCGCACCGCCCGCCCGGCGGCGTGGGTCAGAGCAGCGCCTGGTAGGCCCCGCCGTCGATCGGCACCGCCGCGCCGGTGAGGAAGCCCGCCTGCTGCGAGCACAGGAACGCGACGACGGCACCGAAGTCCGCGGGGTTGCCGAGGCGGCCGGCGGGGACATCGGCGAGCGCGCCGTCGAGCACCGGGCCCTCGGAGCCGTAGACGCCGGTGACCCGGTCGGTCTCGTGCAGCCCGGGCTGGACGGAGTTGACCGTCACGCCGTCGGCGGCGATCTCGCGGGCCAGCGTGCGCAGGAAGCCCGTCGCGCCGGAACGCGCGGTGTTCGACAGCGCCAGGTTCATGTACGGCTGGCGCACGCCCAGCGACGTGATCGCGACGATCCGCCCCCACCCGCGCTCACGCATGCCGGGCGTCGCGGCCAGGCACATCGCGACGACCGCGAGCAGGCTGCGATCCAGCGCCGCCTGGTAGGCGTCGAGCGGCACCTCGGTGACGATCCCCGGGGCCGGGCCGGGACCGTTGACGACGAGGATGTCCACCCCGCCCATCCGCTCGGCCGCGCCGTCGACGAACGCCGTCGCCCCCTCGGGGCCGCGCAGGTCGGCGACCAGCCACTCGGTGCCGCCGCCCAGCTTCTCCGCGGCGGCACGTGCCCGGTCGGCATCGGAGCTGCAGATCGTCACCCTCGCGCCCTCGGCGACGAGCGCCTCCGCGCTGGCGTACCCCAGCCCCGTGCTGGCCGCGGCCACCGCCGCGCGCTTTCCCGCGATCCCGAAGTCCATGCCCTCATCCTTCCGGGCCGCCCCCGCCCTCGTGCAGGAACGGCACTTTCCCGCAGCCCAGCTGCAGGAAAGTGCCGTTCCTGCACAAGGCGCCGAACCCCTCAGCCGACGTCGATCTCCTCGCCGGAGTCCACATCGGTCACGACGAGGGCGCCGGCGGGGCAGGCCCGGGCGAGGTCGAGGATGCGCTCGTCGGACGGCTGCGTCGCGCCGGGGACGATCTCGGCGATCTCGTCGTCGTCGAAGCGGAAGACGTCGGGGGCGTCGGCCACGCACTTGCCGGAGCTCATGCAGACGTCGCGGTCGACACTGATGCGGTAGGTCACGGTCGGCTCACTCCCCCAGCAGGACGGGGTAGGTGCCCCAGTACGGGCGGGCGGTGGATGTGTCGCGCTGCGGCGGGTTGTCGGGGTCGCGGCGGACGCCGACGCCGAACATGTGCCGCACGGCCCCGGTGACGAGCCCGTAGAGGTGGTCGTCGGGGTCGGTGCCCTGGACGGCGACGACCCCGGCGGCGAGGTCCTGTCCGATGCAGACGTGCATACCGGCGGCGAAGCTCAGCCCGAACGGCGCGACGCCCGGCGGCATGGTGCGCGTCGGGTCGAAGTCCGCGGCGTCGGGCCCGAAGAGCTCGGTGTCGCGGTTGATCGCCTGCAGGTCGAGGACGACGATCGAGCCCTCCGGGATGTGCACCCCGGAGCGCAGGGTCACGTCGGCCAGCGCCCGGCGACGTCCCGTGGGGCTCGACGGGTTGAGCCGCACCGTCTCGTGGATGCAGCGCTGCACGAACAGCGCGTCGTCGCGGACCTTCGCGGCGTCCTCGGGGTGCGCCTCGAGCCAGCCCAGGATGTGGTCGATCGAGCGGACGAACGCGGTCGCGCTGGTGTGTGCGCCCGCGAGCAGGAAGAACGCCACCTCACGACGGATGACGTGCCGCGGCAGGTCCAGCTCCTCGCGGTGGCGCAACAGGGTGGCGAGGACGTCGCGCGGGACGTCGACGTCCTCCCCTGCGGCCTCGCGGGCCAACAGGTCCTCCCGGCGGGCGATCGACGGCGCCAGGAACTCCTCGTCCCAGTCGTCGAGCGCCTTCGCGATCTCGGCGCGCAGCGCGTCCTTGTCACCGGTGTAGTGCGCCATCGTCGCACCCTCGATGAACTTCGCGTTGTAGTCGTAGAGCCGCCCGGTCTCCTCCGCGGTGCCCAGCGGCCGGTCGATACCGGCGGTGAGCGCGGAGAGGTTGAGCATCAGCTCGTGCCCGAGGTGCACCAGGTCGACGCGGCCCGCCTCCAGGTAGGGCGCCAGCGTCTGGACCGTCACCTCCGGGAAGAGCTCACGCTCGTAGCGCTCGAACACGTCCCGACGGAACATCCGGTTCTCGACGCGCCGCCGGTCGCGATGCTCCTGCCCGTGCAGGTTGACGAGCACGCCGGACATGACGACCTCGCCCTCGTCGTAGAGCGACTGGCGCAGGTCCTTGTTGCGGTACGCGTCCTTGGCGTCCGCGAAGGTGCTCAGCACGATCGTCGAGGCCTCGGCCCCCTCGGCGACTGCGGTCATGGTTCCTCCGTGGTGGTGGGCGCCTGTGCACAGGCTTCGACGGCGGCCGCGACGCGCAGCGCGGCGACCCCGTCGTCGAACGTCGGGACGTCGTCGGTGTCGCCCGCGGCGAGGCTGCGGACGAGCAGGGCGAACGGTTCGGTGGGGCCGCCGTCGGCGGCGATGAGCGGGCGCAGGCCGTCGTCGCCGGTCCGGGCACCGCGCAGCCCCACCGGGAAGTGCCCGGTGTGCCCGGCGGCCTCCGCGACGAGGACGCCCTCGGAGCCGTGCACCACCAGCCGCCAGCCGGCCCCGAACGGGGCGACCCACGAGGTGTGCACGGACACGACGGCACCGTCGGCGGTGCGGGCGGTGTAGGCGGCGCTGTCGACGCTGGTGGCGGGGACCGGGCCGGCGTCGCCGGGCCACTCGGGCTGCCGGGTGGCGACGGTGCCCCGAACGTCGGTGAGCTCCCCGAACGTCCAGCGCAGGACGTCGGTGGTGTGCAGCCCGTGCACCCGCAGGGAGCTGGCCCCGTCGGCGGCGTCGGCGCACCAGCCCGACGACGCGACCGCGGCCGGGTTGGTGAACGTCGGGTAGAACGCCTCGGCGGCGACGTTGTCGACGCGGCCGACGTAACCGTCGAGCACGAGCCGGCGCAGCTCCGCGATGCCGGGGCGGAACCGCGACTGCATGTCGACGACGCCGCAGACACCGGCGTCGGCCGCGGCCCTCACCATGGCGAGCCCGTCGTCGACGGTCGGGGCGAGCGGTGCCTCGCACAGCACGTGCTTGCCGGCCGCGATCGCCGCGAGCGCCATCTCCCGGTGCCGGCTGGGCCGGGTGGCCACGTCGACGATGTCGACGTCCGGGTCGGCGCACAGCGCCTCGAACCCGACGTGGGCGTGCGGGACGTCGAACTTCGCGGCGACGGCGTCGGCGGTCTCGCGGTGCGCGGTGGCCACGGCGACCAGCTCGACGATGCCGGCCGCGGCGAGCTCGGCGTAGACGGGCAGGTGGGTCCCCGACGCGTAGCTCGCGCCGACGACCCCGACCCGCAGCGGACGAGCCATCATGCCCGGACCGCGGCGGGGTCGGCCGCCGGCTCGAGCTGCGGCAGCACCTCGGTGCCGAACAGCTCCATCGCCTCGAGGACGGCGGCGTTGTCGGGCCCGGTCGGGTAGCGGAAGATCATCAGGAAGTCGTCGACGCCGGCCTGGTCGCGGAACCGGCCGATGGTGTCGACGCACTCCTCGGGCGTGCCGAACACGAAGCGGTCGCGGACGAACTCCTCGAGCGTGATCTGGTCCGACGACGTGACGCCGGGCAGGTCGGTGATGGCGCCGTAGTCGAACAGGGTGCGCGCCATGGCGAGCGCGGTGTCGCCGAACTTCGCCAGCGCGGCCTCACGGTCGCGGTAGGGCCAGCAGAACCGGATCGAGGTGACGTGCGGGTCACGGCCCCCGGCCGCGGCGGCCTCCCGGTACTGGTCCGCCATCGCCTTCATCGTGTCGAGCGACATCAGCGCGTTGGTGATCCAGCCGTCGGCCAGCCGGCCCGCGCGGCGCAGCCCGCCCGGCGTCCACGCGGCGAGGTGCAGCGGCACCCCTTCCGGACGCACCGGTCGCGGGATCACGGACACGTCGTCGAAGCTGTAGATGGTGTCGGAGAAGGAGAACCGTTCGTTGGTGTGCGCCGCGCGCAGGATGCGGACGGTCTCGTCGAACCGCTGCGCGCGGTCGTCCCACGAGACGCCGACGGTCGAGTAGTCGACGGGCATGTACCCGACGCCCAGGCCCAGCCAGGCGCGACCGCCCGAGAGCTGGTCGAGCATCGCGGCGTCCTGCGCGAGCTCGACCGGGTTGTAGAGCGGGGCGATCGCGATGGCCGTGCCGACCTTCACGGTGCGGGTCCGCGCCGCGATCGCGAACGACAGGTGCAGCGGGGAGCCGAAGTACTCGTCGGAGTACTTGTGCTCGGTGGTGAGCGCCGCGGAGAAGCCCAGCCGGTCGGCGGCCTCGGCCTGCTCGAGGATCTCGCCGAGCACCGTGTGCGGGTCGCCGGTGACCAGCCCCTGGGTGAACAAGACTCCGACGGACATCGTGGCTCCTCGTGGTGGATGGATGGGCGGGTCACGGCATCGGGACCCGCCCGGCTTCAGTGCGCCTGCCGCGCCTCGGCCGGCTGCGGGTCCGCGGCCGGGTCGAGGTGGACCAACGCGATCCGGGTGTCGAGCATGCTCGGCATCCCGGCGTGCAGCACGGTGCCGTGGTCGCCGCGGTCGTCGACACCGCGCGCGACGGCCCGGCCCGCGATCCGGCCGAGCGTGAGGCCGCCGCAGATGTGGATGCCCCCGAGGTCGGACACGGGGTTGAGCCCGCCGACGCAGTCGCCGCCCGCGAACAGGCCGGGGATGGGCGCGCCGAAGACGTCGACGACCTGCATGTCGGTCGTCGTGCGGAAGCCGCCGCAGCAGAAGTTGATGCCCTCGATCATCGGGACCGCGGTGAACGGGCCGGTCGCGCACCTGCGGCGCCCCGGCGGCAGCACGACCCGGCCGTGGTCGGGGTCGACGTCGCCGTCGGTGTCGAGGAACGCGTTCCAGCGGTCGACGGTGGCGCGCAGCGCGTCGGCCGGGACGCCGATCGTCGCGGCCAGCTCGTCGAGGGTGTCGGCCCGGACCGGCGGCTCCGGCATCTGGCCGATCAGTCCCTCCTTCTCGCGGGCGACGACGTCGTCGACGACGTACCAGGCCCGCCGGTTCGGCTGGGCGTGCAGCTTCTCGACGCGCTCCTCGTAGGGCCCGGCCTCGTCGTGGAAGCGCTCCCCCGCCTCGTTGACCGCGATCGCGTCCTCGACGACCGACGACGACACGATCACCAGCGGTGGCACGAACGTCATGTTGATGAGGTCGCCGCCGACGGCCTGGCCCATGAGGTGCCCGGCGCCGCGGCAGGAGTCGACGCCCAGGTAGGGCGCCCGGGCGACGAACTCGGGCTGGTAGCGACGCCGCAGCTCCGGGTTGGACTGGTAGCCGCCCGTGGCGAGCACGACCCCGTTGCGGGCGGAGATCTGCACCGGGGTCCCGTCGGCGCGGTGGGCCAGCACCCCCGTGACCCGTCCGTCGGTCACGACGAGCCGGTCGGCGAGCGTCCGGTACAGGGTCGTGACGTTGTCGCGCTCGAAGTCGGGCCGGAACGCGCGGCCGATCATCCACGTGTCCTCGACGGCGGCCATCCGGTCGACGCTGTGCTGCTTGGGCCGCGGGATGAACCGGCTGAACCGGACTCCCCGCTCGGTGAGGATGCGGTAGGTCTCGGCCGACTCGCGGGCGAACAGCCGCACCAGCGCCTCGTCCCACTCGACGCCGAACTGGTCGCGCGCGAGGTCGACCATGTGCCGGGCGTCGGCGACGAAGGTCTCCTCGCTGTCGACGATCCCCTGCTCGGCCTGCATCTGCGAGTTCACGAAGGCCAGGTAGCCCGTCGACCACACCGCGTTGCCCCCGATGTGGTCCATCGCCTCGACCGCGACGACCTGCGCACCCTCCGCCGCGGCGGCCGAGACCGCCGCCATCCCGGCGGGACCGGTCCCGAGGACGACGACGTCGGCCTCGTAGGTCTCGGCCACGGTGACCGCCTTTCGACGAGGTGAGCGGAGTCACCAGACCTTCTAACGCCGACGATGCGGCGTCAACCCCCTAACGACGAGTCGTCGGCTGCCCGCCCGTGAGCGGCGATCGTCGCTGTGGCGACCGTCGCCACGCACGACCCGGGGCGGCGCCGAGGCCGAGCCCGGCGAGCCCGATCGGAGCCCGAGCCAGCGTGACGCCGCTCAGGAGACGCGGTCGAGGACCGGCAGCAGCGACGGCAGGTCCGTCTCGTAGAAGGACACGTAGCCGAAGCCCCAGCGTTCGCGCAGCTCGGCGAGCCGCTCGGCGACCGCGCCCGCCGGCCCGATCAGCGCGTGCGGCGACGCCAGCAGCTGCTCGGGGGCCAGGTCCAGGCCGAAGGTCGCGATCCGGCGGGCGGCCGCGTCCAGCGGGTCCTCGGTGACCTCCGACCAGTACGCCACCAGGTGCAGGACCGGGTCCCGGTCCCCCGCCGCCGCGCGCACCCAGCCGACCTTCTCGTCGGTCGCGTCCGCCGAGGCCGACGCCGTCGCGTGCGCGCCGAGGCGGCCTTCACGGATGTCGAAGTTCACCCCGACCACGTCGGCGGTCCGGCCGGCGAGCGTCAGCACCCGCCGACCCCCGCCGCCGACGAACAGCCGCGGCGACGTCGCCGGGGCGGGCACGTTGCACAGGTTCCGGACGGCGACGCCGGGCGCGTCGAGAGTCGTCGGCGCGACGGCCGGGCCCTCGGCGGGGAAGAGGGCGCGCAGCAGGTCGAGGGTGCCGGCGAGCCGGTCGATCCGCCGTCCGGGCGGCTCGCGGACGATGCCGGAGACGGCGTAGTCGTCGTCCATCCACCCGGCGCCGACGCCGATCTCCAGGCGACCGTCGCACAGCACCGCCAGCGAGGCGATCTCCTTGGCCAGCACGGCCGGGAGCCGGAAGTCGTTGTTGAGCACCAGCGTGCCGAGCCGGATCCGGTCCGTGACCTGCGCGGCGGCGGCGAGCGCGACGAGCGGGCTGATCGGGGCGCGGTCGAAGTGGTCGGTGGCGTGCAGCGTCGACAGGCCGGCGTCCTCCATCCGCCGCACCCGGTCGCACCACTGCTTCCGGGACGTCACCGGCTCCATCATGAGGACACCGAACTCCATCGCGGGCTCCGTTCTTCGATCCACGGAGCCTGGACGGCCCCACTGCCGCTTGCTAGCGTCGTTAGAAGTATCACGCCGACCCACCGGACAGGGACCACGCCGATGCAGACGATCACCCTCGACGGCTATGCCGACGTCCGCGAGGCCTTCCGGCAGCACGATCTGGAGCAGGCCCTGTACGACGCGGGGGGCGTCGTCATGGCCGACTGCCTGCTCGTGCTGCACGGATCCGACCATCGCCGCAGGCGCCGCGTCGAGAACCGCCTCTTCCGCCGCGGCACGTTCCGGTACTGGGAGAAGGCGTTCCTGCGTGACGTCGTGCGCGACACGCTGGCCCCGTTCGTCGAGGCCGGCCGCGCCGACCTGCAGGAGCTCGGCTACCGCACGATCATGAACCTCACGGCGATGGTGGCCGGGCTCGACCAGCCGACGGGGTCGGTCGAGGAGACCGACGCGCTCTACCGCTTCGCCAAGAAGTTCTCCGAGGGCGCGACGCTCGTGCACACCACCCGCGACCCCGAGGAGGTCCGCGCGGAGGTCCAGCAGGCGCTCGACGACTTCGACGCCATGTTCCTGCAGCCCTCGATCGCGCGGCGCCGCGCGCTGCTCGCGCAGCTCGACGCCGGCGAGATCACCGAGGACGACCTGCCGCGCGACGTCCTCACCGCGCTGCTGCGCAACTGGGACGAGCTCGAGATCGACGACGACATCCTGCGCCGCGAGTGCGCGTTCTACCTGCAGGCGGGCTCGCACTCCACCGCCGACGCGTTCACCCACGCCGCCGACGACTACTTCGCCTGGGCGGCCCGCGACCCGCAGGCGGCCGAGAAGGCCCGCCAGGACCCGGCGATCCTGCAGCGCTGCGTCTACGAGACGCTGCGGCTGCACCCGGCGAGCCCGGTCGCCCAGCGCCGCGCGCTCGCCCCGATCACGCTGCGCGGCGGCACCGAGATCCCGGAGGGCTCGGCCGTGGTGCTCGACCTGGCCGCCGCCAACCGCGACCCCGCCGTCTTCGACCGCCCCGACGTGTACGACCCGCTGCGCGAGGTGCCGGCCGAGGTGCCGCGCTGGGGGCACGCCTTCGGTGGCGGGATGCACGCGTGCATCGGGACGGAGCTCGCGGGCGGGGTGCCGTCGTCGGAGAAGTCCCCCGACGAGGCGCACGAGCAGGTGCTCGGCACCGTCACGCTGATGCTCGACGCGCTGCTCGGCGCCGGTGGCCGCCCCGATCCGGACAAGGCGCCGCAGCGCGACCCGCACTCGGCGCGCGACCACTTCTCGTCGTACCCGGTCGTCTTCGGGGCATGACGAGCGCCCGCGCCACAGTCGAGAGGTTCCTCGCCGCCGTCGGCGCCGGGGACCCCGACGCCGCCGCGGCCTGCTTCGCCCCCGGCGCGACGTACGCGAACATGCCGCACCCGCCCGTCGTCGGCCCCGAGGGCGTGCGAGGGCTGCTCGCGCCGATCCTCGACCGTGCCGAGTACGTCGAGTGGGAGATCGTCACCGCGAGCTTCGCCGAGACGCGGGCCTGGCTGGAACGAGTCGACCGGTTCCGCATCGACGGCCGCGAGTACGCCATCGAGTGCAACGGCGTCGTCGAGATCGATCCGGACAGCGGGCTGATCACGGCGTTCCGCGACTACGTCGACCTCGGCCTGTGGCGGTCCCGGCTCGGAGATGCGCTGGGATGAGCCTGCGCGTCGGGATCGGGCTCTACACCGGGCAGGGCAGCGACTACCGCGACGCCGTGCCGCTCGCGGTCGCAGCCGAGCGGGCCGGCTTCGACTCGTTCTGGGTGACCGAGCACCACGGCCTGCCCGACGGCTACCTCCCGTCACCGTTGACGCTGCTGGCGGCGCTGGCGCCCGCGACGTCCCGGATCGAGCTGGGGACGGGACTCGTGCTGGCCCCCCTGCAGCACCCGCTGCGGCTGGCCGAGGACGCCGTCGTCGTCGACCGGCTGTCGGGCGGGCGGCTGGTCCTCGGGCTCGGGCTCGGGTACGCCGAGCACGAGTACCGGGCGTTCGGCGTCGATCCGGCGTCGCGCGGGGCCCGCCTGGAAGCCCTGGTCGGCTCGCTGCGGGACGCGTGGACCGGCACGAGCTTCTCGGCACCGGAGCTGGGCCTCTCCGACGTCCGCGTCACCCCCACCCCGACCCGGCCCATCCCGATCTGGCTCGGCGGGTACGCGCCCGCTGCCGTCACCCGGGCCGGGCGGATCGCCGACGGGCATCTCGTCGGCCGCGGTGCGCCGCACATCGTCGACGCCGCGTCCGCGCAGCTCGCCGCCGTCCGCGACGCGTCCGACCCGACCTTCACCCGGGCCGTCAACGTCACCTGCGTGCTCGACGCGCCCGGCGGCGGCGCGGCCTCGGCCCGGGCCGGCTTCGAGGCCCAGCAGCTGGTCTACGAGTCGATCCAGGCCGGCCGCCCGGTGTACGCCGGGCTGGTCGGCGACCCGTCCGGCTCGGCCGGCCTCGCCCTCGGCTCCATCGACGAGTACATCCAGGTCGCCGGGGGTGTCGACGACGTCGTCGCCGGGTTGCGGAAGGTGCTCGACGGGCTGCGCGACTGGGCGAACGTGCACCTCGTGCTGCGGGTGCTGTTCCCCGAACCGGACCTGGACGTCCAGCTCACCCGGCTCGCCATCCTCGGCGAGCAGGTCCTGCCCCGGCTCCGAGCCGACGACACGGAGGTCTGACGACGATGCGCATCGAGGACCGGGTGGCCATCGGCGACCTGATGGCCCTGTACTGCGAGCGGGTCGACGAGTACGACATCGACGCCGTCGCCGCACTGTTCACCCCCGACTGCGTGACCGACTACGGCCCTGGCCGCGGCGGGCTCGTCACGGGCCGGGAGGCGGTGCGCGACCGGATCGCCGGTGGTCAGGCCCAGTTCCGGCGGACCCACCACCAGCTCGGGCAGAGCCGCGTGACCTTCGACCCCGCCGACCCCGACCGGGCTACCGCCGTCACCTACGTCACCGCCTCGCACGAGGAGTGGGAAGGCCGGCAGTGGCGGGCGCACCTGCGCTACCTCGACGTCCTCGCCCGCACACGCGACGGCTGGCAGTTCGCCGAGCGCCGGGTGCACGCCGCCGTGATCGAGAACCGTCCCGAGATCACCTGGGAGTGGGTTCCCCGCCAGGAGCCCGCCGTGCGCGCCTGACGGCCGTCGCGCCCGGTTCAGCACGGTTGCCCCGTTCCCAGATTCCTGATAACAATGTCCCTGGTTCGGCGCGTGAGCTGGACCATGATCGTCATCGGCGCCGATCCCCGGAGGCACTGTCGTGACAGCGAACCCCCTCGACCAGATGCAGGTCATCCACGTGGACGACCAGCCATGGGTGGAGTACGAGGACGAGACCGGCTTCATCCCGCCGGGCGCCGCGGTGAAGCCGCTCGTCGACCCGGAGAGCGGGCACACGTTCATGCTCACCCGGTTCGCGCCGAACTACCGGGCCCCCTCGCACTGGCACCCGTCCGACACGATCTACATCATCACCCAGGGCGAGTTCTCGGTGGAGGGCGAAGGCACCTACCGGCCGGGCGACGTCCGGTGGGTGCGCGGCGGCACCGCGTACGGCTCCGAGTCGGCCGGACCCGAGGGCTGCCAGTTCTACATCGTCAGCATGGGCCCGTTCGACGTGAACGACCCCGAGGCCGACGCCCCGCCCCGCGGCGACTGGCGGGCGGTCAAGAACGTCTGACCGCCCGCCTCCGGAGCTAGGCGGGCAGCGGGACGTTCGCCGCGAACAACCCGGCAGGGTCGTAGCGTCGGGCGATGCGCCGCAGCCGGTCGCGGTCGCGGCTCCCCCACTGCCGCGCGACCAGCTCCGCGTCTGCCGGACCGAGCAGGTTGGCGAGCCCCTCGCCGGCCGCCCACGGCTGCAGGGCGGCGGCGAGGGCGTCGGCCCGCTGCGGGACCGCGGTGGCGGTGGGGCCCGCCAGCACCCCCAGCGCGTACACCGAGAAGGCGGCGTGCCGGCCCGAGACGGCGTTGGGCGACAACGGCTCTCGGGCGATCGCGCCGCCCAGCAGCCGGAGCTCGACCATCGTCAGCGGCGAACCGGCGTCCGGCCCCGTCTGCGCGAGCAACGCGTCGACGGCCTCGGTGGGCAGCGTGGCCAACGTGATCCCGCGGTCCCGGACGGGCATCGGCGTCGTCGGGTCCATGTGGACGGCGTCGATCGCCGCGTACGGCATCTCCGCGACGGCGTCCAGCAGCGCCGGGGCGAGCGCCCGCATCGGGGCGAGCAGCCGCTCCCCCTCGTCGGGTGTGCCGAGGTGGCAGAACCGCAGGTGGACGACGGAGCGCCCGCGCAGCGGCTCCGGCAGCGCCGGGTCGGGCGGCAGCTGCAGCAAGGCGACCGATGTGGACGCGTCGTCGGGCAGCGTCGGCGCCCAGGCACGCCAACCGTGCAGGACCGCGGCGGCCGCGTCGGCCGCGAAGAAGACGCCGCCGCCGTAGAAGCGGGCCACGGGCAGCAGCCCGAACTCGATCCCGGTGACGATGCCGAGGTTGGCCTTGCCACCACGGACCGCCCAGAACAGGTCCGGATCGCAGCGCTCGTCGACGTCGCGGGCGACGCCGTCGGCGGTGACGATCGTGAAGCGCCGCACGTGGTCGGCGGCGAACCCGAACCGGCGGGCCATCGGGCCGAGCCCGCCGCCCGTCGTGTAGCCGACGACCCCCACGCCGGACGACGAGCCGTTGAGCGGCGCGAGCCCGTGCGGGGCGGCCGCGTCGATCACCTGCCGCCAGGTCGCACCGGCCTGCACCC
>Ga0182736_1002558_pt1 | contig 13634 bp, 14 predicted proteins | sample eDN5th30CKraftBY_FD_128882 | JGI IMG/M metagenome (GOLD analysis project Ga0182736, IMG submission 128882) | Enriched backyard soil microbial communities from Emeryville, California, USA - eDNA 5th pass 30_C Kraft BY (version 2) (version 2) | ecosystem: Environmental > Terrestrial > Soil >...
GGAGCGGCGCGTCCCGCCGGGCCCTCAGCGTCGAGGGTCCGGCAGGGCGCGCCGCTCCGTGCGTCCGACGGCTCCGCCCGCCCCGCGGTCCGGCGACCCCACCTGCCCGCACGGTTCGGCGCCCCCCCGCGCGGCCCGCGGTTCGACTCCCGCGGCCCGCGGTTCGGCGACCCCCGCGGCCCGCGGTGCGGCGACCCCGCGGCCGACCCCACTGACGCGACGCTCCGCGGCGACGCCCTCACAGCGGCCCGGGCGCGACGTCTTCGCTCGACCGGGTGCACCTCGAGCTCAACGGCCCCGCCGGTCCAGCGGGTCCGCGGTCACGCGGGACGCGGCATCGGCTGGTTCGCGCGCAGCAGGCCCGCCGGGTCGAGGGCCGCGGCGACCGCGGCGATGCGGTCGGCGACGCCCGGGTCGAAGGCCTCCCGCACCTCGGCGGGGGTGAGCGCGCCGTAGCTGAAGTTGAGCGAGCGGCCGAGCGCGGCGGGCAGGAACGGTGCGATCAGCCGTCGATGCAGGTCGACGACGGCGTCGAGGTCGTCCTCGATCGGCGAGAGGACCATCAGCGAGTACGCCGCGTCGCGGTGCCCGACGACGTTCGGCGTGGCGGGGGGTCGGGCCAGCGCCCCACCCAGGTGCCGGATGCCGACGACGCACATCGTCCCGGCCGACGGGCCGGCCGCCCGGGTGATCCCGGCGAGCGCGGCGGGGTCGAGCTCGCGCAGGAGACGGTTCTCCGAGCGGTAGGCGTGCGGCCGGTCGGGCTCGTCGAACACCGAGGCGGACTCCGTGTACGGGATCTCCCGCACGGTGTCGCGCAGGACGGGCCCGAGCCGGCGCAGCGGCGCGAGCACCCGACGGCCCTCCGCCGGGTCGCCGGACCACGCCAGCTGGACCTGTGCGACGTGCCGCCCGCGCAGGTCCGCAGGGACCACCGGGAGGTCGGGGACGACGAGCATCGCGACTGCCGAGGTCATCTCCTCGGGCACGGTCGTCGTCCAGCGCCGCCAGCCCTCGAGGACGTCCGGAGCAGCGCGGAGGTCGAGGTAGAGCCCACCGCCGAGGATTGTTGTCACCTCGACGAGATCGATCTCCATCGCGACGACCACGCCCAGCCCCGCGCCACCGCCGCGCAGGACGGTGAACAGCTCGGGATCCGACGATGCCGTGACCTCGCGCAGAGCGCCGTCCGCGGTGACCAGGTCGATCCGGCGCACGTGGTCGGCCGCGAACCCGTGCCGACGGGCGAGCAGCCCGACACCGCCGCCGAGGGTGTAGGACACCGCGCCGACGCCGGGTGCGCTGCCCGAGAGCGGCGCGAGCCCGTGCTCGGCGGCCGCGTCGATGACGTGCTGCCACGAGGCGCCCGCCGCCAGCCGGGCCGTGCGCGTGGCGGGATCGACCCGGACGCCGGTGAGCTCGCGGGTGGAGATGAGGACGCCGCCGTCGAGGAGCCGGCCCTGGCCGTGTCCGCCGGACTGGACGGCGACGGGCAGCCGGTGCGCGGCGGCGTGGACGACGGCGGCGCGCACGTCGTCGGCCGACCTCGCGACGACGACCCGGTCGGGGCGGTGCCGGCCGGCACGCTGGAAGCCGGTGAGGACGTCGTCGAACCCGGGGTCGGCAGGGAGCATCGCGGTCGTCATGGCGCCGACGCTAGGAGGCCTTGCGGACATTGAACGTCCTTGTTCCGTGCGATTCTCGATCCGTGGCGGAACGTCGGGACATGCCTGCGCGGCTGCTTCGGCTGCTCGCGCTCCTGCAGCTGCGCCGAGAGTGGGCGGGTCCCGAGCTGGCCGAGCGGCTCGGCGTCACGACCCGGACGATCCGGCGCGACGTCGACCGGCTGCGTGCGCTGGACTACCCGGTCGCCGCGACGACCGGCTCCGCGGGCGGCTACCGGCTGACGTCGGGCCGCAACCTGCCGCCGCTCGTCCTCGACGACGAGGAGGCCGTCGCCGTCGCGATCGGCCTCGCGACGGCGGCGGGCGGCAGCGTCGCGGGGATCGCGGACAGCTCGATGCGGGCGCTGGGCAAGCTCGAACGGGTGCTGCCCGCGCGGCTGCGGCCACGGCTCACGGCGCTGACGTCGGCGACCGAGGCCGTTCCCGGCGGCGACGTGCCCCCCGCCGATCCGACCGTGCTGGCCGTCCTCGCGTCGTGTGCCGACGACCGCCGGCTCGTGACGTTCGCCTACCGCAGCCGGTCGGACGCACCGACGCTGCGGCGCGTCGAGCCGCATGCGCTGGTGACCGTCAAGGGGCGCTGGTACCTGCTCGCCTTCGACCCCGAGCGCGACGACTGGCGCACCTTCCGCGTCGACCGCATCGCCGACCCGGCGACGACGCACCGCGCGTTCGCGCCCCGCGAGCTCCCCGGGGGCGACGCGGTCGCCGCGCTCGCCGGCTCGTTCGCCGCCGCGACCTACCGCTGGACGGCCGTCGTCACGGTCGCCGTCCCGGCCACCGACCTGCGGGACCGCCTGCCGGCGGCGCTCGTCGGCGCGGTCGAGCAGGCGGACGGCGGCAGCGTCGTGCGGATCAGCGCGGAGTCGGCCGACCTCGTGGTGCACGACGTCGCGACGGTCGCCGTCGTCGCCCCGCTCACCTCGATCGACGCCCCGGCAGAGATCCGGGAGCGGCTGCGGACGCTGGCGGCCCGGCTCGCCGGAACGGATCTCCCGCCGCCCGGCGGTGCGCCCGTGGACAATGCACCCGTGGACCCCGCAGGTACGCAACCGTGACGGCCGTCGGAGACGACGCCCGCGCGGCACCCCTGCGCGCCGATGTCGACCCGACACCGCAGTGCCCCCTCCCGCGCGTCGACGGCGGCTGGGCGACGGTCTACGCCGATCCGCCGTGGCGGTTCGCGAACCGGACGGGCAAGGTCGCGCCGGAGCACCGTCGGCTCGACCGCTACGACACGATGACCACCGCGGACATCGAGGCCCTGCCCGTCGCGGACGTCGTCGCCGACAACTCCCACCTGTACCTGTGGGTGCCCAACGCGCTGCTGCCCGAGGGGCTCGCGGTCATGGGCGCGTGGGGCTACCGGTACGTCTCCAACCTGGTGTGGGCGAAGCGTCGCAAGGACGGTGGGCCGGACGGACGCGGCGTCGGCTTCTACTTCCGCAACGTCACCGAGCTGATCCTGTTCGGCGTGCGCGGCTCGCTGCGGACGCTGGAACCGGGGCGCCGGCAGGTCAACATGATCGAGACACGCAAGCGGGAACACTCGCGCAAGCCCGACGAGGCCTACGAGCTCATCGAGGCCTGCTCCCCCGGCCCCTATCTCGAGCTGTTCGCCCGTTACCCCCGGCCCGGCTGGGCCGTCTGGGGCAACGAGTCCGCCGCCGATGTGACGCCTCGCGGACGCCTCTTCCCGACATACCGCTGACCTCGGGAAACCGGCTCCGGAACACTGGACCCGACCGCTGGTCGGGAGGAAGATCCGTCGCCATGGCGAAGACTCCGGACCTGAAGCGAGGCCAGCGCCTGTCGGACGCTCAGCGTGCCAAGGTCGGCGCGGAGCTGCTGAAGAGGTACGAGGCCGGCAAGAGCGTCCGCCAGCTGTGCGCCGAGACCGGCTACAGCATCGGCCGCGTCCGGCGCCTGCTGGAGGACGCCGGCGTCACCTACCGGGCCCGGGGCGGGGCGGGCCGCCGCCGCGCGAGCTGAGCCCGCCACCTCCCTTGACGGTCGCCGCTCGCAGGACGGCGAGCGGTCCGAGGTCGGGTGCGTCGGACATCCCGAGTACGAACGCGGCGAGCCGCGCGACCTCGTCGGACGGCAGGGCGACCGCGGCGTTCGAGGTGAACTTGGCGGCCACGTCGGCGTCGGTGAGCGGGTTCTCGGCGCCGCCGCGCTGGTGGCGCAGCTCGTTCTCGAACACCCTCCCGTCGGTGGTGACGACGCGGACACCGCCGCCGAACGAGCCGCCGGTGTCGGAGTAGCGGCGCAGCTCGTAGCGCACCTTCGCCGCGACGGCCAGCACGTCGGGGTCCCCGATCGCCTGGTCGGTGAACGTCTCCACCCCCACCGCGCCGTGCGCGACCCGGGCCCCGAACGCGTACGGGATGCTGAACTTCGCGTCGTACGCGGTCCGGGGGGCCGCCTTGTCGGCGGCGGGTTCCAGCACGAGGATCACGCCCGTCTCGTCGGTGAACGCGGTGATCTCGGCGATGTCGCCGGCGCCGAGGTGCTCCTCGTCGAGGATCGCCGACAGCGCGTCGAGCGGAGCGTGCACGTAGTGGCACGCCGGATAGGGCTTGAACGCGATCTCGTCGGTGAGCCAGCGTTCGCCGAGGCCGTCGGTGACGCTCGACAGGTCGGGTTCCTCGCCGCGCAGGTAGGCACCGAAGAACCCGCGGTCGCCCTCGACGACCGTGGCCGGGCCGGTGGCGCCGTGCAGGGCGAACCAGACGGCGTTGATGGCCGCGTGGGCGGCCCACCCGGGATGGAACGGCTTGGTCTCCGAGCCGTCGGCCAGGAACTCCATCAGGCCGCCGGCCATGCTGCCCGCGATCCCGAACGCGTTGCGGGTCTGCTCGGCGTCGGCCCCGGCGAGCCGTGCCGCGGTGGCCGTCGCACCGAAGACGCCGCACACGCCCGTCGGGTGGAAGCCGCGGGCGTGCAGTGCGGCCCCCGCGGGCCTGCCCAGCCGCACCGAGACCTCGTTGCCGAGCGCGATCGCGGTCAGCACCTCGGCGCCGGAACGACCGGTGTGCTCGCCCATCGCGAGCGCCGCCGGCACCGTCGCCGCGCTGACGTGCACGATCGACCCGGCGTGGGTGTCGTCGTAGTCGAGTGCGTGCGCGAGCGCGCCGTTGACCATGGCCGCCATGTCGGCGGGCAGTCCCCCGGCCTGCCCGACGACCGATGCCGGTCCGCTCACCCCGCGCTCGGCGTAGGACGCCCGCACGTAGGGCACGGCGTCGAGACCGAGTGCGGCGAGGGCGCAGCCGAGGGTGTCGAGCGTGTGCATCGACGTCGCGGTCCGGGTGGCCTCGGGCAGCGCCGCGGGCTCGGTCCCGACGACCAGCTCGGCGAGCCGTCCCGAGATCGTCACCGCGCGTCCGGGCCCATCGTCAGCGCGGCCCGGTTGACCTTGCGCGCCTTCGAGTCCTCCATCGCCTGCAGCACGTCGTCGAGCGGATAGGTCGCGTCGACGAGCTGGTCGAACGGCAACCGGCCCACGTTGCGCGAGATGAAGTCCAGCGCCCCCTTCAAGAACCGCTGGTGGTAGCGGATCACCGGGTGGATGGTGACCGAGCGGCGCGTCAGCGACCCGATGTCCAGCCCGATCTCCACACCGGGCATGACGTTGCCGATCTCGACGTACGTCGCCCCCGGGCGGACCATCTCGACACCCTCGAGCACCGCCGAGCCGACGCCGGTGAGCTCCAGCCCGACGTCCGCGCCGCCGTCGGTGAGCTCCCGCACCCGGGCGATGCGGTCGCCCGGCTCGGGTGCCTCGTCGAACGAGACGACCTCGTCGGCCCCGAACGCCTTCGCCGCGTCGAGCCGGCGCTGCACCGCGTCGACCACGATGACGTGCGCCCCACGTTCCTTGGCGACGGCGACCCCCCACAGCCCCAGACCCCCGGCGCCCTGGATGACGACGGTGTCCCCGGCGGTGACGCCACCGCGGTCGACCCCCGCGGACACCTGCGCGAGCGCACAGTTCGCGCTGACCGCCGCGAGCGGGTCGACGTTGTCGGGGACCTTGAACAGGTGCTGGAACCGGCCCACGTAGTAGTGGGTGCCGAAGGTGCCGGTGAAGTGCGGGAACTCGTCGGGCGAGGCGATCCAGTGGTTGTAGGCGTTCTCGCACAGGTGCGTCAGGCCGCGGGCGCACTGGCGGCAGTGCTGGCAGAACGCGAAGTAGACCACCGAGACCAGGTCACCGGGGTGCAGCTCACGACCCGCGGAGTCGGTCGGCCGGGTGGCCGGGTCGACCACCCGCCCGATCACCTCGTGCCCGAGGACGATCGACTTGAGCGGGTGCTTGTCGGCGAACATGTGCAGGTCCGACCCGCAGATGCCGGCGGCGACGGTCTCGATGAGCAGGCTGCCCGGCTCCGGGGTCGGCAGCTCGTACTCGCGGAGCTCCACGCTCCCGGGCTCGGGCATGTAGGCCAGGCGTCCCGTGGTCATGGGTGCGTCCTTCCGGTCCTCCGACGGTGGGCCGGACGACACGGCCGGTGCCGCGCCGCCCGTCGTGCTCGGGTCTGACTGTCGCTCACCGCACGCCCGGCTGCAGGGCGGCCGGCGACGGTCCCGAGACCGGCGCGGATCAGGAACCGGCGCGGGTTCTCGGCGCGATCTCGGGCATCGGCTCCTTGGCCTCCGGGAAGCGGGACACGCCGCGGGCGGCGCCCTTCTTGTGCACGTAGAAGGTGCGTTCGAACGAGCAGACGATGTCGCCGTCCTGGTTGAGGGTGCGGGTGTAGACCCCGACGATGCCCGCCTCGGGCCGCGACGCCGACTCGCGCTTGGCGATGACCTGCGACTCCGACCACAGGGTGTCGCCCGCGAAGACCGGGTGGGAGAACTTCACGGCGTCGAGGCCGAGGTTCGCGAAGGCGTTCTGGGTCACGTCGATGACGCTCTGGCCGATGGCGATGGCGAGGGTCAACGTCGACACGACGAGCCGGCGCCCGAACTCGGACCCTGCCCCGACCTGCTCGTTGAAGTGGGCCTGGTTCGTGTTCATCGTCAGCAGCGTGAACCACGTGTTGTCGGTGTCGTCCACGGTGCGCCCCAAGGGGTGCCGGTAGACGTCGCCGATCTCGAAGTCCTCGTAGAACCGGCCCTGCCACCCAGGCTGGACTGTCACCGTGCTCCGCCCCTCGCTCCACACCGTCGTCGACCGGCCCCGGATCGTTGCCGCTCGCACGCTAAACATCAGACTTTTCCCCGTCAACCGTCGCACGCCGGTTGCCCGAAGGGAGTCGGCTACCGTCTCGGGCCATGTCCGCGCCCGGAAGCAGACGGCTCGAGTACGAGCGCGTCGCCGACGAGCTCCGCAGCATGATCGTCACGGGCGAGCTGCGTCCCGGCGACCGGCTGCCACCCGAGGGCGAGCTGACCGAGCGGATGGCGGTCAGCCGCAGCACCCTGCGCGAGGCCCTGCGGGTGCTCTCGACGCAGAAGCTGCTGACGTCGTCGCGTGGCGTGGGCGGGGGCACGTTCGTCGCCGAGCCGTCGACCGACGACGTCGCGGACTACCTCCAGACGTCGATCGGCATGCTGTCGCGCAACCGGCTGTCGGTGGGCCAGCTCCTGCAGGTGCGGACGATGATCGAGGTGCCGGGAGCAGGCCTGGCCGCCCGGCACCGCAGCGAGGCCGACCTCGACCGGCTGGCCGCGACCGTGGTCGTGGCGGGCGACGCCGCCGGCGGGAAGGAGGTCGACTGGTCGGCCAACAGCCGCTTCCACGTGCTGCTGCTGCGCGCCACGGAGAACCCGCTGCTGGAGGTCGTCGCCCGGCCGATCTTCACCGTCATGCGCGACCGGTTCCTGCGCGACCGGGCGGGCGCGGAGTTCTGGCGCCGGGTCGCCGTCGAGCACGCCGAGATCCTCGGGCACGTCCGCGACCGCAACGCCGCCGCCGCCAGCCGCGCCATGCGCAACCACCTCACCGCGCTGCGCGACACCTACACCCGCATCGACGTCTCCGACCTCGGCGGCACCGCCGACGGGACCGGCGGCGACCGATGACAAGGTCCGACCTCGGGCGCCCGACGAATCGCCCCACACCGGGCCGATGAGTTCCGCCGACGGCGACGGTCCCCTCTGCCGAACGCGCGTCGCCGACGCGCCCCCGACGAAGGAGCACACACCATGGGCGCCATCACCGTTCACGAGTTCATCACCCTCGACGGCTGCATCGGGGCGCCGATGTGGACGTTCGACTACCCGTTCACCGACGAGATGGCCACGACGATCGGCGACATCACCGGCAAGGCGACGGCGATCCTGCTGGGCCGTCGGACGTTCGTCGAGATGGGGCCGGCCTGGTCGGCCCGCACCGAGGAGGACGACCCGGGGGTCCCGTTCTTCAACAACACGGCCAAGCACGTCGTGTCGGCCTCGCTGACCAGTGCCGACGGCTGGAACAACTCGCACCTGCTGGGCGGCTACGACGCCGACGTGATCCGGCGGTTCAAGGACGAGACCGACGGCGCCATCTACGTGTCGGGCAGCGGCACGCTGGTGCGGGCGATGCTCGCCGACGGCCTCGTCGACGAGCTGCACCTGTTCGTCTACCCGGTCGCGCTCGGGACGGGCCCCAAGCTCTTCCCCGAGGGCACCGAGAGCACGCTCGCGCTGTTGGGCTGCGAGAGCTACACCAACCAGGTGGTGCACCTGACCTACGGCCCGCGCTGACGGTCGGTGCCGCGGCGGCGGGGTCAGGCGGCCGGCGTCGTCAGCGCGGGGAGCCGCCATCCGAGGTACGCCGCGGCGAGGGAGAGCGCGGTGCACGCGACGGCCCCCAGGACGACGGCCACCTGCCGCCGCGCCCCGCACCGCAGCGTCACGATGGTGACGGTCGCGCCGGCCGCGGCCGCGACCGCGCTGACGTCGTGGCGCAGCACCACGGGGACCGAGCCGGTCATGATGTCGCGGATCGCACCCCCGCCGACGGCGCTCACCGTCCCCAGCAACACCGCACCCAGTGCCGACATGCGCTTGTCGAGCGCGACGATCGCGCCGACCCCGCACACCAGGCCGAGCCCGACGGCGTCGAACGGCACCCGCATCCCGGGCAGCAGCACCCCGAGCCCGACGTGGCCGAACGCCGCCAGCAGGCCGCCGACGAGCGCCGTCGCCGGGTAGGCGACGGAGCCGAGCGCCGCCGGCGGGTGGCGGTGCACGACGAGGTCGCGGACCAGCCCGCCCCCGAGCGCCGACACGAACGCGACGGCGAGGACGCCGACCAGGGCGAACCCCGCCGACACCGCCATCAGCCCGCCCTCGACGGCGAACAGCAGCACCGACACCAGGTCGAGGACGACCAGCCACAGTGGACGGTCGTCGTCGATCCCGTCCTGGGTGCTGCTGGTCAGGGACCGCAGGGTCGCGGCGGTCATGGTGGCGCCTCCTGGTGGTGGGTTCACCGTCGACCTTGCCCCCGCGGGCGCCGCCGCGCGGTCGGGCGGCCGGGCCACCCGGGGTGCGACGCCCGTATCGGCCGACCGGGGGACGTCAGCCCAGGGCGGCGACCTTCCGCTGCAGCACCGCGCGCTCACGGTCGTTGCGGCACAGCCGGATCGCGGTCTCGAGGTCGGCCCGGGCGGCGTCGGCCCGGCCCAGGCGGGTGAGCAGCTCGCCGCGCACCGTCGGGAGCAGGTGCGAGCCGGTCAGCGCCCCACCGGCGGCCAGCTCGTCGACGATCGCCAGCGCCGCCGCCGGCCCCTGCGCCATCGACACCGCCACCGCCCGGTTGAGATCGACGACCGGCGACGGCGCGAGCCGGCCCAGCGCCTCGTAGAGCAGCACGACGCGCTCCCAGTTCGTCTCGGCGACCGAGCCGGCGACGGCGTGGCACTCCGCGATCGCCGCCTGCAGGCCGTAGTAGCCGAGCCCGCGACCCGCGGCGTCGACGCGGGCCAGCGCAGCCCGGCCCCGGCGGATCGCGGCCCGGTCCCACCGCCGGCGGTCCTGGTCCTCCAGCAGCACCGGCTCGCCGTCCGGCCCGATCCGTGCGGGGAAGCGCGCGGCCGTGAGCTCCAGCAGCGCCAGCAGGCCGTGGACCTCGGGCTCCTCGGGCATCAGCCGCGCCAGCACCCTGGCGAGCCGCTGTGCCTCACCGGCCAGGTCGAACCGGATCAGGTCGTCGCCGGAGCTCGCCGACGAGCCCTCGGTGAAGATCAGGTACACGACGCTGAGCACCGATCCGAGCCGCTCCCGACGGTCCTCGGGCGGCGGCACCGCGAACGGCACCCGTGCCGCGCCCAGCGTCTTCTTGGCGCGGGTGATCCGTGCCTGGACGGTCGCCGTCGGGACGAAGAAGGCCGTCGCGATCTCGTCACTGGTCAGACCGCCGACGACGCGCAGGGTGAGCGCGACGCGTGCCTCCGGCGACAGCGTCGGATGGCAGGAGACGAACATCAGCGCGAGCACGTCGTCGTCGATCCGGTCGGGGTCCCACAGCACGTCGTCGGCCTCCTCGGCCGGTCCCCCGCTCCCGCTGACGATGCCGCCCTCGCCCAGGTCGCGGGCGAGGGCGGCGTACCGCTCGTCACGTGCCGACCGGCGGCGGAACGCGTCGATCGCACGGCGCCTGCCGGTGGTCAGCAGCCATCCCGCCGGGTTGCGCGGGACTCCGTCGCGGGGCCACGTCACCAGCGCCTCGGCCAGCGCCTCCTGGGCGAGGTCCTCCGCGAGCGCGAAGTCGCCGGTGTAGCGGGTGAGCGCGCCGACGATCCGGGCCGACTCGATGCGCCACACCGCGGCGACGGCCTGCCGCCCGGTCGGGTCAGCCATCGCTCAGAGCTGGCCGTTGGCCTCGCGCCACGCCCGCTCCTTCTTGATCCACTCGTTGTCCTGCGGGAACTCGTCGATCGTCGTGACGCGCCGGATCTCGGTCTTGAAGCCCTTCCCGCCGAAGGCCGGCAGGCGCTTGGCCCACTCGACCGCCTCCTCCTTCGAGGCGACGTTGAGGATGTAGAAGCCGCCGAACAGCTCCTTGGTCTCCCCGTACGGTCCGTCGGTGACGACGGGCGCCTCCGCCGAGTAGTCCACGACGACGCCCTCCGACGCATCCGCGAGGCCCTCGGCGGCCAGCAGCACGCCGGCCCGGATCAGCTCGTCGTTGAAGCGGCCCATCGTCGCGATGACCTCGTCGAAGTCGAGGGCGCCCATGCTCGCGTAGCCCTCGTCGGTCGCCCGCATGATCAGCATGTACTTCACGGTGTGTCTCCCTGTGTCGTCGGGTCGCCCCTCGCGACCCTCTCATCCACGGGTCGAACGGGCATCGGTCCGGATCGACACGTCCGGGAAAAATCTTCCGCAACCTTCCTGCGGGGCTCAGCCCGGCCCGCCACCGACGCCGATCTCGTTGCCGTCGGGGTCGTGGAAGACCGCCTTGCGGACGCCGTTTCCGTACGTCTCCTGCAGGTCCGGGGTGATGCCACGGCTCGCGACGTCGCGGAGGAGCGCGTCGAGATCGTCGACGAACAGGGTGAGCAGCGAGTGCCCGGCGGCGGCCGGCTGCACGACGACGTAGACGTGGCGGTGCTCGCCGATCGTCCAGACCCGCTCGACGTCGTTGGGCGCGAACGTCTCGACCTCGCCGAAGAACTCGCCGAAGAAGCGGTCGAACCAGTCCACCGCCCGGGCCAGGTCACGTACCGCGATGCCCGCGAAGAGGTCCATACCGGTCCAGACCGCGCGACGGCCGGGAAGTCATCGGGACGCGGCGGTCCCGACCGCGGCGGCGCCGGGGCGCACCTGCTGCACGACGTAGCAGACCCAGCCCGCCGCCACGACCCCGACGACGCTGATCAGCCGGTACAGCACGACGACGGGCAACGCCGCCGCCACCGGGACCCCGCCCGCCGTGAGCGCGAGCACGAGCGTCGCGTCGACGACACCGATCCCGCCGGGCAGCGGCGACAGTCCCGACGTCGCCATCCCCGCGGTGTAGGCGACCAGCAGCAGCGGCAGCCCGAGACCGTGCACCTGCAGCGCCGCGGCGCACGCGGCGAGACAGCCGAGGTCGAACGCCCAGTTCGCGACCGCACAGCCGCCGGCGGCGAACCAGTCCGCCGGGCGTGGCCGGACCGCCTGGAGCTGGCCGACGAGGTCGTCGAGCGCCGCCGCACCCGCCGCCGGCTCGCGCCGGCGCAGCCGGTTCACCCGGGTCAGCACGTGCGCGCACGCGGCCCGGACCAGCTCCGGATGCCGGCTGAGATGGCGGACCAGCACCGCCACGGCCAGCAGTCCGACCAGCTCGCACACGCTGCCGACGAGCCCGCCGCTGCGTCCGGCCAGCAGGGCGCCGGCGAGCCCCAGCGCGACGAGCGACCCCGTCGCGAGCACGCCGCCCGCCACGAGGACCCACGTCCCGACGGCCACCGTGGCGCCCCGGTCGCGCATCCACCGGTAGGTGTACGCGGTCGAGAACGCGGCACCACCCGGGAGCGTCACGTGCAGGGCGTTGGCGACGAACGCCGCGGCCACCGACGCACCCGCCGGGGTCCGCACCCCGGCGGCGGCCAGCAGGCGGCGCCGGCCCAGGCCGAACATGCTCATCGACACCACCGTGGCGACGACCGCGACGCCGAACCAGTCGACGTCGATGGCCTGCAGTGCCGCGACGGCGTTGCCCACCTCCGGCGCGACCACGACGATCTCCACGACGACCAGCACCACCGCGGCGAGCGCGAGCAGCCGGCGGCCCCGTCGCGACCGCGTCCTCGGTGCCGGGCGTGCGCCGTCGGCCCCGCCCGCAGCGCCCGGTGACCGGACGTACTCAGGGCGCGGAGCCGGTACCGCCGGGAACGCCATACCACCGAGTCTGGCCCGGCGAGCTGTGCGGGACCTGTGATCGGGCTGTGCGTCCGGCCGCGGTCCCGCACGGGCGGAACGGGGAACGGGGAGCACCTCGGTGACCCTACGTTGCGGGCCGGGAGGCCCGTCAGTGGCGGGTCGCGGAGTGGATCGCGAGCAGATAGGTCGCGGTGACCGCCACCGCTCGGTCCCGGTCCTGGGTCAGGTCGGCGAGGGCGTGGTGTGCCTCGGGCCCCGGGATCTCGGCGAGTGCCTGGGTGAGCCGCGCCCGCGCGCCCGGCAAAGCGTCCTCGCTCGCCAGGCGCGCGACGACGACGCCGGCGAGCTGGTCGCCCAGCCCGTGCAGGCGCGCGAGCCGGCCGAGGATCTCGGCGGCGACGACGTCGTCGGAACCCCGCACGACCATCTCGAGCAGCTCGGGGACCACCTCGACGGCTCCCCTGCTCCCCAGCGCCAGCGAGGCGCGCTCGCGGACGACCCGGTCGGTGTGCCCCAGCGCGTCCCGCAGGGCCGACTCGGAGTCCGCGGGCTCCAGCTTGACGAGCGCCGCGACCGCCTGGCGCCGTGCCTGCTCGTCCGACGAGTGCAGGGCCTCGACGAGGTGTGGCAGGGCGTCGTCGGACGACCGGGTCAACGCCCACTGCAGGGCGCCGGCGACGTTCGGGTCGTCCTCCTCGAGCAGCGCGTCGACGATCGGCGCGGCGGGCACCGGGGTGCCGTCGGACAGCGCGGCGCGCTGCCGCCGGGACGGGTCCGACGAGTCGAGCCCCTGCATGAGCGCGACCAGGTCGAGGACGTCGCGCCACGACGTCGCCCCGCTGGCGCGCACGCCCTCCAACCGCCGCAGCAGGGCCTGCTCGCGAGCGATGCGCTCCCCCGTGCTGGTGATGAGCTCCTCGACCAGCTCGCTCGGCGCGACGTCCGCGTCGGCGAGCGTGTGCCGGATCGACTGCAGCGACAACCCCAGCGTCCGCAGGCTCTCGACCCGGAACAGGCGCCTGATGTCGTCGGGGGTGTAGTCGCGGTAGCCGTTGGCCGAGCGGCTGGTCGGCGACACCAGGCCGATGGCGTCGTAGTGCCGCAGCATCCGGGTGCTGATCCCCGCCAGCCGCGACA
>Ga0182736_1002559_pt1 | contig 13624 bp, 8 predicted proteins | sample eDN5th30CKraftBY_FD_128882 | JGI IMG/M metagenome (GOLD analysis project Ga0182736, IMG submission 128882) | Enriched backyard soil microbial communities from Emeryville, California, USA - eDNA 5th pass 30_C Kraft BY (version 2) (version 2) | ecosystem: Environmental > Terrestrial > Soil >...
ATCGCCCGCGCTGCTCTCGGAGACCAGCCGTCGCCTCCCGCGCGGAGGCGTGGATCGAAACGCAAGGCCCTCGGTACGACGGGCAAGCCTCTATGGTCGCCTCCCGCGCGGAGGCGTGGATCGAAACCGGTGCTCGTTGCAGGCGCCCACCGCCTCGCCGCCGTCGCCTCCCGCGCGGAGGCGTGGATCGAAACTCGCGGTCGTCAGTGCCGCCCTCACCCTTGGCCGTCGCCTCCCGCGCGGAGGCGTGGATCGAAACAGGCCGAATCCGCCATTGACGCCGGTCCCGCTGGCGTCGCCTCCCGCGCGGAGGCGTGGATCGAAACGGCGCCGAGCATGGCGTGCGCTGGTCCGAACCCCAGTCGCCTCCCGCGCGGAGGCGTGGATCGAAACATTCGCACAACGTGGATCGGCGAGGGCGGGCAAGTCGCCTCCCGCGCGGAGGCGTGGATCGAAACCAGAGCGGTGACGGGGCGGTCCACGGTGGGTTCGGGTCGCCTCCCGCGCGGAGGCGTGGATCGAAACCTGAACGCCCTCGGCACCGAGTTGCGGTTCCTGCCGTCGCCTCCCGCGCGGAGGCGTGGATCGAAACCGCACGCGACCTTCGCACCGTCGTTGTCGCTGCGCGTCGCCTCCCGCGCGGAGGCGTGGATCGAAACCCTAGCTAGTCCCTAGGTTACTGATCGGACCCAAGTCGCCTCCCGCGCGGAGGCGTGGATCGAAACCCTACTAGGAGGATTCGAGGATGCTCTACAAATCGTCGCCTCCCGCGCGGAGGCGTGGATCGAAACCAACATCCGCCGAATGAGATCGCGGTGCGGGCCGGTCGCCTCCCGCGCGGAGGCGTGGATCGAAACCGCCTCCATGGCCGCTGCGTCGCGATCGGCGCACGTGTCGCCTCCCGCGCGGAGGCGTGGATCGAAACGGCCCATAACTGGCCGTAAATCTCGCTGGCCTCGTCGCCTCCCGCGCGGAGGCGTGGATCGAAACATGGCAAGGGAGCCGCGAGCGTCTTTTACCTTGGTCGCCTCCCGCGCGGAGGCGTGGATCGAAACGCCCAGGTGGGCGGCGCCAGCACGGGCGGGCTGGTCGCCTCCCGCGCGGAGGCGTGGATCGAAACATCAGCATCTGACCGCATAGCTTCGACCACCCGCGTCGCCTCCCGCGCGGAGGCGTGGATCGAAACAGGAACGGAAGATATTCGTCGCGGTAAACGTATGTCGCCTCCCGCGCGGAGGCGTGGATCGAAACATGTCGACGTACGTCCGCGACTTGCCGATGTCGGGTCGCCTCCCGCGCGGAGGCGTGGATCGAAACTCGATCGTCTCCGCCCACTCGCCATCGGGCTCTGGTCGCCTCCCGCGCGGAGGCGTGGATCGAAACGATTTTGTCGAGGCGCCGGAGCAATTCCCGGCGTTGTCGCCTCCCGCGCGGAGGCGTGGATCGAAACGATGCGCTCGGCCGGCAACCCGATCTTCAAAATGTCGCCTCCCGCGCGGAGGCGTGGATCGAAACGTCTACGAGCGTTGGAAGAAGAGCCCAGCCGCCGGGTCGCCTCCCGCGCGGAGGCGTGGATCGAAACGGCGAATATTGCGCTGTGCGCCTCGCCTCGGGCGAAGTCGCCTCCCGCGCGGAGGCGTGGGTCGAAACAACAACTCGGGCGACGCGCGCACCATCGCGGCCGGTCGCCTCCCGCGCGGAGGCGTGGGTCGAAACTCCGCCGCCAGCTCGGCCAGCACATCGTCCATCGGGTCGCCTCCCGCGCGGAGGCGTGGGTCGAAACCCCCATCCCGGCAGCACCGCGCTGCTCGGCGATGGTCGCCTCCCGCGCGGAGGCGTGGGTCGAAACATGCGGCGCCAGATGCCTTCGTCGGTGCCGGGGAGTCGCCTCCCGCGCGGAGGCGTGGGTCGAAACCCCGCGGTTTCGGACTGGCGGCCGAACCGCGCCGTCGCCTCCCGCGCGGAGGCGTGGGTCGAAACCGCCGGCCCGACGGCGCCCGCCGGATGCACCCGGCGTCGCCTCCCGCGCGGAGGCGTGGGTCGAAACAGCCCCTTGCCGGTGTACGGCACCTTGGCTCTGAGTCGCCTCCCGCGCGGAGGCGTGGGTCGAAACCCTTGGCAAGTTGCATTCTACCGGGTTGGACCACGTCGCCTCCCGCGCGGAGGCGTGGGTCGAAACGCCCAGCTGGTCCACGCGCTGCTCTGGCACCAGCAGTCGCCTCCCGCGCGGAGGCGTGGGTCGAAACAAGGCGGTGCCGGCGGGCGCGATCCTGCCGGTGCGGTCGCCTCCCGCGCGGAGGCGTGGGTCGAAACAGCATCAGGCAGCCCGGCGCCGGTTTCGACGATCAGGTCGCCTCCCGCGCGGAGGCGTGGGTCGAAACCCGAGCGAGCGGCACGTACATCGCCCGATATCGGGTCGCCTCCCGCGCGGAGGCGTGGATCGAAACGCGCTGGGCGATCCTCGTCGATCTATTCCTGATGGTCGCCTCCCGCGCGGAGGCGTGGATCGAAACCACTTGAGGCCGCCCTTGTACGGGGCGGAGTTGAAGTCGCCTCCCGCGCGGAGGCGTGGATCGAAACACGATCGTCTATTGGGACGTCAAGCGCGCCGACGGTCGCCTCCGCCGGAGGCGTGGATCGAAACCAGTGTCCGCCGAACGCGATCGCTTTCCGCGCGCGCCTGGCGTTTTATCAATTTCCAAAGCGCCCCCGCATGGCGGCCGTCCGGCTCTGCCCAACGTCGATGAAGGACCGATGCCGACGAGACCCGCCGCGATCTCCCCCTCGTCTCGTCGCGGGCTGTGTTTCCGCGCCTGCCGGGCAGAGCGGGTGGGGCTGGCCGATCCCGTCCCGGCTCAGGCGAGCAGGTCACGCTCCGCGGCGTGCTTGTCGATGTAGGCGGCGACGAACGGGCATTCCGCAACCACCCGCAGCCCGCGCGCGCGGACATCGTCGAGCGCGGCCTTGATCAGCCGGCTGGCGATGCCGCGCCCCTGCAATTCCTGCGGCACGACGGTGTGGGTGAAGGTGATGACGTCGCCCCGAAGCACATAAGCCGCCACCGCCTTGTGCCCGTCCTCGACCAGTTCGTAGCGGTTGGCGTCCCGGTTATCGACCACCTCAGACATCGAGGTTCGCCACCGACAGCGCGTTTTCCTGGATGAAGTCGCGGCGCGGCTCGACCACGTCGCCCATCAGCCGGGTGAAGATCTCGTCCGCCACATCGGCCTGGTCGATCGCGACGCGCAGCATCGACCGGTTCTGCGGATCGAGCGTGGTTTCCCACAATTGCTCGGCGTTCATCTCGCCCAGCCCCTTGTAGCGCTGGATCGACAGCCCCTTGCGCCCCGCGGTCAGGATCGCGTCGAGCAATTGCGCCGGTCGCGCGATCAGCGTCTCGCCCTTGCCGGCGGCGACCGGCGTGGCGGCCTCTTCGCCATCGGCATCGGCTTCGGCCGCGTCATCGGCGGCGGCGGCGCCCTTCAGCGGGACCAGCTTGGCGATGCCGGCATAGCTCTCCCCCGCCTCGATCGCGAGGCCGTGGAGCTTGCGCCCCTCCGCCGAGACGAGGAACGCCGGCTCGATCACATGGTGATCGGTGACCCCGCGCCAGCGCCGCTGGAAGTGGAAGCCGCCTTCCTCGGACAGTTCGGCGGTCCAGCGCGCATCCTCGTCGGTCAGGTCGAGCCGGTCGGCGACCGTCTTCAGCCGCGCCGCGCGATCCTCCCGCGATGCGTCGGGATCGAGCGCACCGCCCATCGCCAGCGCCTCGACGATGTGCGCGGGATAGCGGCGCGGCACGTAGCGCATCAGCGTGCGCATCCGCCGGGCATGGTCGACCAGCTCGGCCAGATCGGCGCCGGTGCGCGCGCCGGCGGGGCCTTCGAGAACGGTCAGCGTGACCCCGGCATCGACCAGATACTGGTCGAGCGCGCCGTCGTCCTTCAGGTAGACCTCCGACCGCCCCTTGGTCGCCTTGTAGAGCGGCGGCTGGGCGATGAAGAGGTGCCCGTTGGCGATGATCTCCGGCATCTGGCGATAGAAGAAGGTCAGCAGCAGCGTGCGGATATGCGCGCCGTCGACGTCGGCGTCGGTCATGATGACGATCTTGTGGTAACGCAGCTTGTCGATGTTGAAGTCGTCGCGGCCGATGCCGGTGCCCATCGCCTGGATCAGCGTGCCGATCTCGCGGCTCGACAGCATCCGGTCGAACCGCGCGCGCTCGACGTTCAGGATCTTGCCGCGCAGGGGCAGGATCGCCTGATAATGGCGGTCGCGGCCCTGCTTGGCCGAACCGCCGGCCGAATCGCCCTCGACCAGGAACAGTTCGGACTTGGCCGGGTCGCGCTCCTGGCAATCGGCCAGCTTGCCGGGCAGGCTGGCGATGTCCATCACGCCCTTGCGCCGGGTCAGCTCGCGCGCCTTCTTCGCCGCCTCGCGCGCCGCCGCCGCGTCGATCACCTTCTGGATGATCTGCCGCGCGACCGCCGGATTCTCCTCCAGCCATTCGGCCAGCTTGTCCGCCATCAGGCTCTCGAGCGGCTGGCGCACCTCGGACGAGACCAGCTTGTCCTTGGTCTGGCTGCTGAACTTGGGATCGGGCAGCTTGACCGATACGATCGCGGTCAGCCCCTCGCGCATGTCGTCGCCGGTGAGGGTGACCTTCTCCTTCTTCAGCAGGCCCGACTTGTCGGCGTAATTGTTGAGCGTGCGCGTCAGCGCGGCGCGGAACGCGGCCAGGTGGGTGCCGCCATCACGCTGCGGGATGTTGTTGGTGAAGCACAGGACGTTTTCGTAATAGCTGTCGTTCCATTCCAGCGCGACGTCGATGGTGACGTCGTCGCGGGTGCCGGCGATCGCCACCGGATCGGGCATCAGCGGCTGCTTGTTGCGATCGAGATATTTGACGAAGGCGGCGATGCCACCCTCGTAATACAGCTCGACCTCCTTCGCCTCCTCGTGCCGCGCGTCGCGCAGGAACAGCCGCACCCCCGAATTGAGGAACGCCAGCTCGCGGTAACGATGCTCGAGCTTGTCGAAATCATACTCCGTGATCTTGAACGTCGCCGGGCTGGCGAGGAAGGTGACTCGCGTCCCCTTGCGGCCGTCGGCGGGACCGGTCACCTTGAGCGGGGCGACCGCGTCGCCATGGGCGAAGCGCATGTAATGCTCCTGCCCGTCGCGCCAGATCGTCAGGTCGAGCCACTCGCTGAGCGCGTTGACCACCGACACGCCGACACCGTGCAGGCCCCCCGACACCTTGTAGGCGTTCGAATCCGAGGTGTTGTCGAACTTCCCGCCGGCGTGGAGCTGGGTCATGATGACCTCGGCGGCGGATACGCCCTCCTCGGCATGGATGCCGGTCGGGATGCCGCGGCCATTGTCCTCGACCGACACTGATCCGTCGGCGTTGAGCGTGATCAGGATGCGGTCGCAATGCCCGGCCAGCGCCTCGTCGATCGCGTTGTCGCTGACTTCGAACACCATGTGGTGCAGGCCCGAGCCGTCGTCGGTATCGCCGATATACATGCCGGGGCGCTTGCGGACGGCGTCCAGCCCCTTGAGCACCTTGATCGAGTCGGCGCCATAGTCGCTGGAATTGGGGTTCGAAGGGGTGTCTGTCATGCCGAGGATATAGGCATCACGCCACCGAAACGGAAGCAAAATGGCAGTGCAGTGACAGCGCCGCCACGGGGCAAAGGTCGCGCGCGTCAGGCCCCTTGGCACCACATCGTATACGATATAAGACGTTAGCCTCCGAAGGGGGAGGGAATTGCCATGACCCGTCTGCAGCGCCGCGAATTCCTGCTTGCCGCACCGGCCGCCGCCGGTGGCCTGGCCTTCGCCACGGCGGGCACGGCGGCGGCGACCGCGCCGGCCGCCAGTGCCGCCTTTCCCGCCGGCCGCGCCTTTCCGTTCAAGGCCAAGCCGTTCCACGAAGTCACGCTCACCGACGATTTCTGGGCGCCGAAGGTCGCGCGCAATGCGACGGTGACGATCCCGTTCGAGATCGACAAGCTGGGCGACGTCGCCGAACGGCTCAACGGCGGGGTGCTGGAGGCGGCGATCTATGCCGCGAAGAGCGACGACACGCTCAAGCCCTATGTCGATCGCTGCGTCACCGCGATGCTCGCCACCCCCGGCGCGGGCGGAGAGAACCGCCAGTTCGAGCTGGGCGCGGCGCTGTACGAGACGTTCGGCGACCGTCGGCTGATCGACAAGGTGCTGCCCGCCGCCGACGCGCTCGATCGCGACATTCGCGCCACCAGCCCGGCCTTTCCCGGCGGCGAGCGGTTCGCGCTGAGCTGCCTCCACCTCTACCGCGTCACCGGCGATCCGAAGCACCTCGTGCTGGCCCGGCACTATCTCGACGTGCGCGGCCGCGCCGATTCGCCGGGCCGCAGCCGCCATACCCAGTCCCACCTGCCGGTGCTCGAGCAGCGCGAGGCGGTCGGCCATGCGGTCAACGGCGTCACGCTGATGCTGTCGATGCTCGATTACGGTGTGCTGTCGGGCGACCGCCGCTATTTCGACGCGGCGCACGCGATGTGGACCGACGCCGCGACGCGCAAGATGTACGTCACCGGCGGGGTCGGTTCGACCGGCAACGAAGGCTTCGGCGCGCCGTACCATCTGCCCAACATCAACGCCTATTCGGAAACCTGCGCGGTGCTGATGTGGCAGACGCTCAACCACCATCTGTTCCTCGCGACCGGTGACGCGCGCTACATCGACGTGATGGAGCGCGGCATGTACAACAATGCCGTCGACGGGGTGTCGCATTCGGGCGACCATTTCTTCTACGTCAACCGCCTCGCCAGCGCGGGCGACGGCCGCGACGCGCGCTGGCAATATGCCTCGCTGGAATGCTGCCCGCCCAATCTGGTGCGCTTCTTCGCAGCGATGCCGGGACTGATCTACGCGCAGGACGCCAGGTCCGGCGCGATCCACGTCAACCTCTATGTCGCCAGCACCGCATCTTTCGCGGTCGGCGGCGGCACGCTGTCGCTGGCGATGGACAGCGGAATGCCGTGGGCGGGCGAGTCACGGATCGCGGTCTCCGCCGCCGCGCCGACCCGGGCCGCGATCCGGCTGCGCATCCCCGGCTGGGCGCGCGGAGAGGTCGCGCCGGGCGGGCTCTATGCCTTTGCCGGCGCGGGCGCGGCGCCGGTGCGGATCACGCTCAACGGCAATGCGGTGCCGGCGGCGCCCGACGCGCTCGGCTATGTCACGCTCGACCGTAGCTGGACGAACGGCGACGTCATCGCGATCGAGCTGCCGCTCGACGCCCGCCGCGTCGCCGCCGATCCGCGCGTCCGTGACGATGCGCGCCGTGTCGCGGTGACGCGCGGACCGATCGTCTATTGCGCCGAATGGCCCGACGCCCCCGGCCGCACCGCGCTCGATCTGGTGGTCGCGCCCGATGCGCCGTTGACGCCGAAGCTGGACAAGCGCCTGTTCGGCGGCGCGGTGGTGATCGACACTGTCGCGCGCCATGCCGGCGATCCGGCGGCAAAGACCGCGCCGCTCAAGCTGATCCCCTATCACCTGTGGGCCAATCGCGGCGTCGGCGAGATGACGACCTGGCTGCTGACCGACGACTATCAGGTCGGCGACATCGGCCCGGCGGGCGGGTGGATCTTCTACCGCAATCCCGACGCGGCCAGGGACGGCTGGCGCTATCTGGAGGCCGCGCCGTTCGACCAGAGCAGCGGCGCGCACTGGGGCTGCTTCCGCCGCGAGGTGCCCGGGGCGCGTGGGCTGGCGATCGGCACCGGCCGGCAGAACACCGCCGACATGCTCGCCGCCTGCACCGAAACGGGTACGGCGGCGCAACTCTGCGCCGCGCTCAGCGTCAACGGGGTGCGCGGCTGGTTCCTGCCCTCCCGCGATGAGCTGGCGGCGATGTACACCGCGCTCCACGCCGCCGGCCGGGGCGATTTCCACACCGCCGGCGTCGCCGACAATTGCGAATATTGGGCATCGTCGCAGCACGACGCCGACATGGCCGCGCACATCGACTTCGCCGATTCGGGCCGGCTCCACGGCGACGACAAGGACTTCCCCCGCCGGGTCAGGGCGATCCGGGCGTTCTGACGCGTCGGGTCCGGTCGCGGATCATACGCGGCGCGCGATCGCGCCCGCCGCCCATCCGAACGCCACCGACAGCGCCACCGCGACCAGCCCATAGGCAAAGGACGACTTGTCCGCCGCGCGCGCCACGAACCGCTCGAACCCCGATTTGCGGATGTTGATGTCGCGCACCGCCGCCGCCAGCACGCGACCGTCGCGAACGAGGAAGGTCTCGGCGGTGAATCGCCCGACCGGCACGCGCGCCGGGATCGAAAGCCGCGCGCGGTACAGCACCCCGTCGGTGATCTCGACCGCCGCCGGATCGGCATAGTAGAGCCCGCCGCGCCGCCGCAGGTCGACCAGCCCGGCGTCGAACTGCGCCTGCTCCGCCGGCACCGCGCCCGATGCGGGGGACAGTTGCAGGCTGCCAAGCCCCAGCTCGTAGATCGCGCGGGTGCGCTCGTCGACGATGCGGTCGATCGGGCGGGAGGAGGCGATCGCGTAGAACGACGGCGCCGATCGATAGCGCATCCGCTGCGCGTTGATCCAGATGCCGGCGACCTTTTCCTTTTCGCGCACCAGCACCGATTGCGCCGGCCCCTTGACCACCACGATGATGTCGGCGGGGGCGCCGTGCGGGCCGGGCTCCTCCCCCTTGGGATAGAGGATCGCGCCGAACAGCAGCAATTCGGCGCCGGTGAAGGAATAGGCGATCTCGATGTCGCGCTGCGACACGTCGGGCACCAGCACCGGCTTGGTGGTGGCGACCAGCAGCGGCGCCAGCAACAGCGTGGCCAGCGCCTTCACGACAGCTCCACCGTAAAGATCTCGTCCGGCCGCCACGTCAGGCCGAGCAGCATCCGCGCCGCCACCAGCAGCACGATCACCGCCAGCGCGAGACGGAGATATTCCGGTTTCATCCGCGCCGCGAACCGCGCGCCGACCTGTGCGCCCACCACCGACCCGAGCAGCAGGAGCGCCGCCAGCACGATATCGACCGCCTTGGTCGTCAGCGCGTGGGTCATTGTCGCGGCGGCGGTGACGAACAGAATCTGGAACAGGCTGGTGCCGACCACCACCTGCGTCGTCATGCCGAGCAGATAGAGCATCGCCGGGACCAGCACGAAGCCGCCGCCGACGCCCAGCAGCACGGTCAATATGCCGGTGCCAAAGCCCAGGATCAGCGGCGCCAGGGGCGAGATGTACAGCCCCGAGCGATAGAAGCGCCAGCGCAGCGGCAGCGCGGCGACCAGCGGATGATGGCGGCGCTTGCGCGCGCGGGGGGCCTCCCCGCCGCGCATCGCGCCGATGCTCTGCAACGATTCGCGCAGCATCAGCGCGCCGATCGATCCCAGCATGACGACATAGAGCACCGCGATGACGATATCGATCTGCCCGCTCGCCTGCAGCACGCGGAACAGCCCGGCGCCGGCGATCGAGCCGAGCACGCCGCCGACCACCAGCACCATGCCCATCGGCACGTCGACCCCGTCGCGGCGGAAATGCGCGAACACCCCCGATACGCTGGCGCCGGTCACCTGGCTGGCGGCGGACGCGGCGGCGACGGTGGGCGGGATGCCGTAGAAGATCAGCAGCGGCGTTGTCAGGAATCCGCCGCCGACGCCGAACATGCCCGACAACAGCCCCACCCCGCCGCCGAGCAGGATGATGACCAGCGCGTTGACCGACAGGTTGGCGATCGGCAGGTAGATATCCACGGCCGATAGGCGATAGTCCTTTTGCGCGCGCTGCCAAGCACCCGGCGCATTTTCTTGCCGCGCTGGTCCATTGCCAGGACCCTAGAAATCGGACCCCACCGACAGCGCCGGGCCGGAACCGGGACGGGCGTCGCCGGCGACACGCTGCCGCCAGTCGATCGACAGCCGCACCGCGCGGTCGGCGATGGGCAGGCGGACGCCCATGGTCGGACCCAGATCGAGCCGGGCGACACCACGCTGTGCCCCGCCCCAGGCGCCCAGCCCGAGATCGAGGTCGGCCGCGCCAAGAGCGGTCACCGGCCGGGTCGCGCGGACGATGCCGTCGACATAATGTTCGGTGCCGTTGCGAAGGATCGCGCCGCCCTGCGCATAGCCTTCCAGCCGGAACGCCCCCGGCAAGCGCCGGTAGAGTCCGCCGCTGACGCCCAACGTCGGCCCGCCGCGCCCGCGATCGAGCGCGAAACGCTGCTCGGCGACGAAGCGCAGCGGGATTCCGGCCGGCCGCCACGCCACCCCCAGCGACAGCTCGCGCCCGGCGCCGGCGGCGGGAACCGCGACTCGCCCGGTGGCGGCAAAGCCGTGGCTGATCGCATAGTCGACGCGGATGCCGCCCTGCGTCCCGCCAAGCTGCGGCGAATCGGCGCCGCCGCCGATCCCGGTGCCGCCGCGCGCGATCAGCCATGCGCTCCCCGACCAGCGCCGCCGCGATCCTTCCGCGCCGGTGAGCGACGCGGGCAGGGCGATCTGCAACGCGCCGGGCGCCGCGCCGATGGGTGGGGGCGCGCTCGCAGTCGCGGTCGGGGCGCCGCCGATGATCACCGTTCCGGGCACAACCGCCAGTCGCGGGGCGCCGCCGGGCAGATCACCAACCGCGCCGCCGCCGGCCGTCGCACCGCTCGGCGGTCGCGTTGCCCAGGCGCGCGGCATCGCCGTGCCCGACGCCATCCCCGCGCGCCGGACCGCGCCGACCTGCGCCGCCTTCGCCGGAATCAGCCCCTCCGCCGTCGGGATCAGCGCCGCCGCCGGAGGCGCGGCATCGGCGGTGGTGGCCGTGACGGGGGGCACCGCTTCGCGAATCGCCTCGGTCAGCGATCCGGTCTGCTGCCACGTCAGCACGATCCTGAGCGCGATCCAGCCGAGTGTCGCCAGGCCGAGGAAGCGCAGCGGCCGACCGGTCATGCGCGCCGCTCGCCCAGTTCGGCGGGACTCGGAAAGCGGTGCGCGGTCTTGTCCCATCGCGGCCGCTCGCCGCGCAGCGTGGCGACATAGCGGAACAGCGCGCGCCGCGCCGCGATCAGCGAGATGATGTTGCCGACGATCATCCGCGGCAGCGACAACAGCCCTTCGCGCCAGCCATAAGCGCCGGTGACGAACCCCGCGCGCATCGCCGCGCGCCACACCAGCATCCCCAGGCTGATCCACAGCGCGATGCGGAACCATGCGGTCGGCCGGATCGGCGGCGGCCCGCCGGCCAGCGCCAGCATCTCCGCCAGCGCCCACAGCACCAGCGCGGCATAGGCGATTCCGAGCACGAGCACCCCCAGCGGCTGGCGGCGGTCGCGCATCCGCATCCAGTAATCGCCGATCCCGCGCGTCCCGCTCCACCCGAGCCGGTCCCATCCGGCAAAGGCGATACCGAACATCCAGCGCGCGCGCTGGCGCACCGCGCCATCCAGCCGGCCGGGGAAGCAGGCGCGCACCGCCACCGGCGGCCCGCCCCGCCGTTCGGCGATGCGCGGCGCGGCGGTTCGCCCGCCCATCGCCGCCAAGGTCAGCCCCAGTTCGTAATCCTCGGTCAGGCTGTCGGCATCGAACGGCCGTCCGCCGCGCGCATCGGCGATCCGGCCCAGCATCGATCGCGACACGGCGCAGCCCACCCCGGCAAAGGGCAGTCCGGCGCCGATCGCCTGGCGCACCACCAACTGCTTGGCGTGGGCCTCGACGAACTCGTCCACATACGTCCCCGCGACAAACGGTGATCCGGGATCGGGGATCGGCAGCACCGGCAGCTGGATCGCGTCATAGCGGCCGATCAGATGGTCATAGACCGCCAGTTCGCCGGCATGGACGACATCCTCGGCGTCATGGAGCACCACCGCCGCCGCCGGTACGGTGCCGGCACGCTCGTCGGCGATCATCGCCGCCCACAGGCCGTTGAGGCAATCCGCCTTGGTCGTCGGCCCGGCGCGCGTGCCGATCACCAGCCGCACGCGCGGTTCGCGCATCGCCACGGCGGCGATCGCCGCAATCGTGTCCCAGTCGTTGGGATAGGCGCCGACGTACAGTCGCACGCCGGGGTGCGGCCACCGTGCCAGCGTGGTGTCGAGCATCGCCGCGATCACCGCCGCTTCGTCCCATGCCGGAACGAACACCGCGATCGGTCGGCGCGGCGCCGGAATATCGCTCAGCACCGGATCGGCTTGGCCGCTGGCCCGGCGCCACGCCCGGCGGATGAAATAGGCGATATCGACCGCCAGGTCATCGATTCCGGCCAGCAGGAAACCGACCGCCGCGAACATCAGCGTTTCGCGCGCGGCACCGTTGATCAGATCGGTGACGATCCCCCAGGACAGCGGCCCCACTCCCCCCGGCCGCGGATCATACTCCACATCGGGCGGACTGCAAGTCGCTGTTACATCGCCGGAATTTTTGGATACTGGACTCGACGCACACACCGCTTAAGGCTGGGGCAAAAGGGGGAGTCCGACTCCGTGAAGCTTACCGCTCGCCTTGCGATCCTCGCCGCCGTGCTGGTTCCGCTCACCGCGCACGGCGACGCCAGCCCGCGCGTCACGCTCGCCACGCCGGGCATCGGCAACGGCGCGATTGAACGGTTCACGCTGCGATTCTCGGCGGCGATGGTGCCGCTCGGCGATCCGCGCGCGGCGGCACCGGCGGCCACCGCCTGCGCCGGCGAGGGGCGCTGGGTCGACCAGGCGACCTGGGTCTATGAATTCGCCAGCCCCTTGCCCGGCGGCACAAGTTGCGACTTCAACCTGAACCCCAGGCTGAAAAGCGTCGCCGGCTATGCGGTGGCCGGCAATGCGAGCTTCAAGGTCGATTCGGGCGGTCCGATCGCGCGCGCGGTGATGCCCGCGACCTATGACGGCGAGATCGAGGAGGATCAGACGTTCCTGGTCGCCGCCAACATGGCGCCCGATCGCGCCTCGGTCGCCGCCAACGCCTATTGCGCGGTCGACGGGCTGGGCGAGAAGATCCCGGTCGACGTACTCGACGCGGCGCTGCCGGGCAAGCTGCTGTCCGAACTGGGGACCGATCGCTGGGCGGTCAACAGCTTCCTGACCAACGCCGGGCTGCCCAACGCGCTGCCTGAGGCCGGAAAGGATCGCGACGCGGCGCTGGCCAGCGTGGTCGCGCTCAAATGTCGCCGCCCGCTGCCGCCCGGCCGCGACATGGCGCTGGTGTGGGGCGCGGGGATCAGCGGCGGCGGGCGCAGCGCCGGCGCCGACCAGCGGTACGACTTCACCGTTCGCAAGCCGTTCACCGCGCGGTTCGAATGCAGCCGCGTCAATCCGCAGGCGGGATGCAACCCGGTCAAGGAAGCGTGGGTGCGATTCTCCGCCCCGGTGCCGCGCGCGCAGGCGGAGGCGATCCGCATCGCGCTGCCCGACGGCAAGACACTGAGCCCGACGATCGCCAAGGATGACCAGCGCAAGGCGACGGTGAGCGAGGTCAAGTTCGCCGCGCCGCTGCCCGGCGCGACCACCGCGAAACTGACCCTGCCCGCAGGGGTGAAGGACGAAAGCGGCCGGCCGCTGTCCAACGCCGAGCGCTTTCCGCTGGAGGTGCGGTTCGACGCGCCGCCGCCGCTG
>Ga0182736_1002560_pt1 | contig 13622 bp, 11 predicted proteins | sample eDN5th30CKraftBY_FD_128882 | JGI IMG/M metagenome (GOLD analysis project Ga0182736, IMG submission 128882) | Enriched backyard soil microbial communities from Emeryville, California, USA - eDNA 5th pass 30_C Kraft BY (version 2) (version 2) | ecosystem: Environmental > Terrestrial > Soil >...
ACATATCCGCGCCGCTGTCCAGCACCTGCGCAAGCGCATCAGCCATGACGGCAGCGCTGGCGCCGGGGCGGACCGACTCGGTGGCGAGATGGCGGCGGAAGGCGCGCGCCCCCGGCACGGCCCGGAACAGGCCGAGCATGTGGCGGGTGATGGAATTAAGCCGGACGCCCCTGGCGATCTCGCGGTCGATATAGGGCATCATCGCCATTGCCGCGTCCTTCGCCGAGGCAAAGGCGGCCTCCTCGCCGAACAGCACCGGATCGACGTGAAGCAGCCGCCACGGCTCCTGATAGGCGGCGCGGCCCATCATCACGCCATCGACATGTGCGAGGTGCTGGCGCGCCTCCTCCAGCGTGCCGATGCCGCCGTTGATCGTCACCGGCAGCGCCGGATGCGCGGCCTTGAGTCGGTACACCAAGCCGTAATCGAGCGGCGGCACGTCGCGGTTTTCGCGCGGCGAAAGCCCCTTCAGCCAGGCCTTGCGGGCATGGACGATGAGCGCATCGACGCCGGCCGCCGTGACCGCCTCGGTGAAACGGAACAGCGACTGCTCCGGGTCCTGGTCGTCGATGCCGATGCGGCATTTGACGGTGACGGGAATGGCGACCGCGGCTTTCATCGCCGCGACGCAGTCGGCCACCAGCGCCGGCTCGGCCATCAGGCAGGCGCCGAAGCGGCCCTCCTGCACGCGGTCCGACGGACAGCCGCTATTCAGATTGATCTCGACGTAACCGGCATCGGCGCCGATGCGCGCCGCCTGTGCCAGCGCCGCCGGATCGCTGCCGCCGAGCTGCAGGGCCACCGGCTGCTCGAAGGCATCGAAACCGAGCAGGCGCTCACGGTCGCCGCGCAGCACCGCGCCGGTGGTTAGCATCTCGGTGTAGAGCAGCGCCCGGCGCGTCAGCAGCCGGTGGAAGAACCGGCAGTGACGGTCAGTCCACTCCATCATCGGTGCGACAGAGAAGCGGCGGGACCAACTCTGAACCTGTTCTACTGATAACTCAGCCATTTAATGCTTCTTGCCGCTGACCCATGTCGTACCGTTTCCGGCCTGTTCTAACCCGTCTTGTATTATCACTTAGTCGGAAACAAACGTTACTTTTCCCGCGGATAACGGGGGGCCGAGTTTTGATCGGCTCAGCAAAGCGGCTTGCCCATGTTTTCGCACCTCTTCGCCCAGCCAGTCGCGGAAGGCGATCAGAGCCGGGTCTTCCCGAAGCGTGGATCGGTATTGCAGAAACCAACTCTCGCGCTTGTTCGCCAGGATCGGAAAGGGAGACACCAATCGGCCGGCGGCGACTGCATCGCTGACATAGGCGACCTGAGCGACAGCGACGCCCACGCCGTTCAGCGCGGCTTGCATCGCCATGGCGTTGCTCTCGAATAGAATTTCACCGGCCGAGCCGACCTGGGGGCGCAGCCCCGCGGCCTCAAACCAACAGGGCCAGTCATTGGGCATATCGGAGACGCGGATCAGCTTGGTGCTGTTCAGGTCAGATGGGGTCCGCAGCGTGGCCGCGATGGCGGGCGTGCAGACTGCGATGACGGCGCTCGGGAACAGCATTTCAGCGACGTAACCCGGCCGACCATTTGTGTCGCGTCTGATCGTGCAGGTCCAGTCATCGCGGACCGGCCGGGTCGCGCCGCCGGTCGCGATCCGCACCTCTATCTCAGGGTGGCGTCGATAAAAGCTCGCCAGCCGCGGGATCAGCCAGCTCACCGCCAAGGTCGGCCCGACACCGATCGTGAGTACGGGCCGGTGACGCATTGCCGACACGCCGTCGGCGACCCGCGCAATGGCGTCGAAGGCGTCGGTGAGCCCGGTCAAGAGCGCTTGCCCCTGGTCGGTCAGTTCCAGCGAGCTGGCATGACGCCGAAACAACGGGAAACCGAAGCGACCTTCCAGCAGCCGGACCAGGCTGCTCACCGCTGTCTGGGTGACGTTGAGTTCCTTGGCTGCAGCCGTGAAGCTGCCAAGACGCCCGGCGGCCTCGAAGGCTCGCAATCCATTCAACGACGGTAACCGCCGCATCGCTGTACCCCAATCTAAAGTTGGGCTGAAGGTAAGGAAATTGCGTTTGCTGGGCAAATCCATCCCAGCCAATATCGAACGACCTCGAAATTGCGTGGTATTTCAGTCGGTTCCGTAACCACGCCCTGAGCCAGCATCGGACATGGAATGACCAACATATCGCTCTGTAAACTAATCGGTTTTTCAGCGCTGGGGGCGCTGTTTATGCTTCAGACCGCCTCGGCTGCGGACCAGCGCCGCGGGGTGGTCCCCCACGCTCCGCTACTGAAGATGATGCTGCCCAATACGGCGAATCAAGAAGTCGCTGTTTACGAAGCGGAATATGAGCCGGGCGGCATCAACCCACGCCACTTACATCCCGCTGCGATCACCTTTCACGTGTTGTCGGGATCAGGCATTTGGCAGGAGGAAGGGAAGTCGCCCGTAACGCTGAAAGCCGGTGACAGCTTGTTTGTACCGGCGGGAACGATCCACTCCCATTGGAACCCGAGTACCACAGATCGCCTGCGCTTCCTCGAATTTATCGTAGCTGAAAAAGACAAAGGCCGATCCATCCATAAGCCTCAATGACTCGATCGCTTCGCTGAGCCGGCCGGGCTCGACTCCGCTCAGTGCACTGGCAGACAAGTCGTCCTGATCCGCGTAAGGCGCGTGGCGAATAGCCCGCGCCTTTCGTGGAGCATCTGCAACGTTCGCCCATTTCCTCCGGGCGAAAATCGGGGTCACGTCTCCTTGCCGAGCTCGCGGAGATCCTGATCGCGAACAAGCCAATAGACGCCGCCGAGCGACAGGATCGTCGACGCCAGCGCCAGCAATTGCGTGGCATCGGTATGCGTCAGATCGAGAATCATGAGTTTTCGCACCACCGCGAGCAATGCGATCAGAACGACGGTCCGCACCTGGACGATATTCTGCTTCCGCTCGGCGGTGACCAGCAACGAACGCTTGAACTCGAGCGCGATGAGCACGGTGAAGATCAGACCGAACAACGCCTGAAATACGGCGTAGTCGGTGGGGTCGAGATTGGCATAGGTGATGATAATCGCGATCTTCAACAGCAGATTCCAGACTGCAAGCGTGACGATCACCGAAATGAGTCCCGAGAGCAGCATGATGACAGCGTGTTCGAACTTCTGATAGAGGGAGAGCAGGCTCCAGCGCCTCCAGGCGGCCGATAGTTCTTCTCGCCATGTCATGGCCATCTCCCCGATCCCGCGCCTAGCGTATTGTCCGGATCCAAATCATGGCCGGCTCCGTTCCATTAGTTCGCGCACCAGCCTGCGCAGGCCGTGGATCTGATCGATCAAGTCGAGCACGACCGGAACGGCCTCGTCGTTGACGCCCAGATTGCCGCGCAGATCGCCGATCAATCGGGCCCGCGCCACGTCGATCTCCGAAAATTCGCGGCACAATCGGCTCCCATGCGGACGCAGCCAACCCTCTTCGATCCATGCGTCCAGCGCTCGCGCATCGAGCCGGGCCTCGATCAGAAACTCGCGGGTGCGCATGGTCATGCTCCCACCGCTGCGTGCTGCTGATGTTTTTCGTGCGCCGATTGCCATTGCGCGATGAGGCGCTCAAGCTCCGGATCGGGCTTGTCGGGCAGCATCACCTTGAGCGCGACATATTCATCCCCTCGCGTCTTGTCAGGACGCGGCACACCCTTGCCTTTGAGACGAAGTATCGTGCCGGTGTTCGACCATCTCGGCACCCTCATGGTCACGGGGCCTGCCGGCGTCGGCACGCTGATCCGTCCGCCAAGCACCGCGTCGGCGAGCGGGATTGCCTGTTCGACATGGATATCGTCCCCTTGGCGTTTGAAGACCGGGTGCGGCCTGACCTCGATCTCGATCAAGGCGTCTCCCGTAACCCCGCCATTCAGCCCGGAACGGCCCTTGCCACGCAGCCGCAGTATCTGGCCGCTGCGAGTGCCGGGCGGAATGGCGACATCAAGGCTCGATCCGTCGGGCAATGTCAGTGCTTGCTTGCCGCCATTGATGGCACCGAGGAAGTCGAGCGCAAGATGGTATTGAACGTCCGACCCGCGCCTGCGGACGGTGGACCGTCCCTGGCGCCCGAAGATTTCCGAGATGATGTCCTCGGCACCGGCGAAATCCTGAAAGCCAGCGTCGCTGGAATAGGCGTGATCGCCGCTGCCGGCATAGTCGCGATAGAACTGCTGCGCCGGACGCTCCTGACCGGCCGCATCAATCTCGCCGCTGTCGAAACGCGCGCGCTTGGCGGGATCGCCCAGCAGGTCGTAGGCCGCAGCGACGTCCTTGAACCGCTCCTCAGCCTTCTTGTTTCCCGGGTTGAGATCCGGATGCAGTTTCTTGGCGAGCCGACGATATGACTTCTGGATCTCCGATTGCGGCGCATCCCGTTTCACACCAAGAACCGTATAGGGATCGGACGCCAAATCGCTCTCCTGTCGTTCGTCGGCTCAAGTCCCTCTCGCGTTCACCGCTCTACGGATCGAACTCATGGGTCCCATAGCGAGCCGAGTCCGCGGTCGTCTGGCTCCGTGCGGGTATTGGCCGGTTTGTCCCTGGTTTTTTCTCGGGCGACCGTGAGACCACCACGCGGGCGGGACGCAAAAGCCTGTCGCGAAGGGTGTAGCCTTGCTCCACGACCTGCATCACCGTACCGGGCGCGCGCGCCGGGTCGTCAATCACCGCGAGCGCTTCGTGAAATTTGGGATCGAATGGCTTTCCCTGCACCTCAACCGGCCGAACACCGAAGCGTTCGAGGGTCTGAAGAAAAGCCCGCAAAGTCGCCTGAACGCCTTCGAGCAGGGCCGCATTTTCGGCACTTGCGGCCGACGACTTCTCCGCGGCCTCGACGGTACGCTGGAGATTGTCGACGACCACCAGCAATTCCCGGGCAAATTCGGAGATTCCGTACTGGCGCGCTTCCATCGCTGACCGATCGGCCTGGCGCCGAACGTTCTCGGCCTCCGCCAGAGCGCGAAGCAAGCGGTCGTGCAACGCCTTGTTTTCATCCTGCAGCGCGCTGTTATCCGCGGGCAGCGTTCCCGCGTCGACGGCGTCAGTCGCGATCGCTTCGTCGTCGATGCTGTGACCCTTGCTCGTCATGTGGCACCTATGCGGCTTTCGCGAGCTTTTGACCGTTGATAACAAGCGCGCCGTCGCGCTCTGTCACGTCCACGGTGTCGCCGTCCTTGATCGCGCCGGACAGCAGCGTGGTGGCAAGGGGGTTCTGCAAATGCCGCTGGATGGCGCGCTTGAGCGGGCGCGCGCCATAGACCGGGTCGTAACCGGTGTTGGCGAGCCAGGTCTTGGCCTTCTCGTCGACGTTGAGAACGATTTTACGGTCATCGAGCAGCTTCTGCAGCGCCTTGAGCTGGATGTCGACGATCCGCTTCATGTCGCTGCGGCCGAGCCGGTTGAACAGGATGATTTCGTCCAGCCGGTTGAGGAATTCGGGCCGGAACGAACGACGCACCACCTCCATGACCTGCTCACGCGCGACCTCCGACGACTGGCCTTCCAGCAGCGCTGCGAGAACGTCGGCCCCGAGGTTCGACGTGAGGACGATGATGGTGTTGCGGAAGTCGACGGCATGGCCCTGGCCGTCCGTCAAACGGCCGTCATCCAGCACTTGAAGCAGGATGTTGAAGGCGTCGCTATGCGCCTTCTCGACCTCGTCGAACAGGATCACCTGGTAGGGCCGCCGGCGGACGGCTTCGGTCAGCGTGCCGCCCTCTTCATAGCCCACATACCCGGGCGGCGCGCCGATCAGCCGGGCAACGGCATGCCTCTCCATATATTCGGACATGTCGATGCGGAGCATCGCCTGCTCGTCGTCGAACAGGAACTCGGCAAGCGTCTTGCAAAGCTCGGTCTTGCCGACGCCGGTCGGACCGAGAAACAGGAAGGAGCCGATCGGACGGCGCGGATCCTGCAATCCGGCACGGGCGCGGCGCACCGCCTCCGCAACGACCGCGATCGCCTGCTCCTGGCCGACCACGCGCTCGCGCAGCTTCTCCTCGATTTTAAGCAACTTTTGGCGTTCGCCCTCCAGCATCCTATCGACCGGAATGCCGGTCCAGCGCGATACCACCTCGGCAATCTCGTCGGCCGTCACCTCCTGCTTGAGCATCTGACCCTGCGCCGGGGTCTCGCTGAGCTTCCTTTCCAACTGCGGAATGACCGCGTAGAGCAACTCGCCGGCCCGCTGCAGATCGCCGCGACGCTGGGCTATTTCCAGTTCGCTGCGGGCCTCTTCGAGTTGCTCTTTGGCCTTCTGCACCGCGCTGAGTTTCTCCTTTTCCGCCCGCCAGCGCGCGGAGAGGTCAGCGCACTTGCGATCGAGTTCCGCGATTTCGCCCTCGACCTTCCTGAGGCGCTCCTTGGAGGCCGCATCGGTCTCCTTCTTGAGCGCCTCGCGCTCGATCTTGAGCTGGGTAATGCGCCGGTCGAGTTCGTCGATGGCCTCGGGCTTCGAATCGGCCTCCATCCGGAGCCGGCTGGCGGCCTCGTCGATGAGATCGATGGCCTTGTCGGGCAGGAATCTGTCGGTGATGTAGCGGTTCGACAGCGTCGCCGCCGCCACGATGGCGCTGTCGGTGATGCGGATACCGTGGTGAATTTCGTACTTCTCTTTGAGACCGCGAAGAATAGAGACGGTTTCTTCGACCGAGGGCTCGCCGACGAAAACCGGCTGGAACCGCCGCGCCAAGGCGGCATCCTTTTCGATGTTCTTGCGGTACTCCTCAAGCGTGGTCGCGCCGATGCAATGTAGCTCGCCGCGCGCCAGCGCCGGCTTCAGCATGTTAGAGGCGTCCATCGCACCTTCGGCCTTGCCGGCGCCGACCAGCGTGTGCAATTCGTCGATGAACAGGATCACGTCGGCGGTGGCTTTGACCTCTTCAAGAACCGCCTTGAGGCGCTCCTCGAACTCACCGCGGTATTTCGCGCCGGCGAGCAGCGCCCCCAGATCGAGCGAAAGCAACCGCCGATCCTTCAGCGTCTCTGGCACATCCTCCTTGACGATGCGCTGCGCCAGACCCTCGACGATAGCGGTCTTGCCGACGCCCGGCTCGCCGATCAGCACCGGATTGTTCTTGGTCCGGCGCGCCAGCACCTGGATGGCGCGCCTGATTTCTTCGTCCCGCCCGATGACCGGATCGAGCTTCCCTGCTCGGGCTTCGGCCGTAAAGTCGCGGGTGTATTTCTTCAGTGCGTCGTAGCCCTGCTCGGCCGACGAACTATCCGCCGTGCGACCTTTGCGAAGATCGGCGATGACCTTGTTGAGGTTCTGCGGAGTTATGCCCGCCTTCTTAAGCAGGTCCGCCACCGCGCCAGCCGAGGTGGCGAGCGCCAAGAGCATGTACTCAACCGTTACGAATTGATCGCCCGCCTTCTGCGCCATCTGCTCGGCCTGGTCGAATATGCGCGCGGTTTCAGGAGCAAGATAGACCCGCCCCGCGCCGCCGCCTTCGACCTTCGGCAGCTTGTCGAGCTCGCGGTCGACCGCTTGCGCGACCTGCGACGCGGTGGCGCCGGACGCATCGATCAGATTACCGGCGAGGCGATCCTCATCCTCCAGAAGCGCCTTGAGCAGGTGAAGCGGGGTGAACTGCTGGTGCCCGCTGCGCAAAGCGAGGCTTTGCGCCGACTGGACCAGAGCACGAAGACGGTCCGTGTATTTCTCGATTTGCATGACCCACCCCTATTGCCGTGTCAGCTTGCCTTGCGATTGCGATCGTCGACCTCTTCGAATTCGGCATCGACGACCTCCGGATTTCCTGAGCCATCGGCATTTTCCGGCGCCGCGCCTGGTGCGTCGGTGGACTGCTGGCCCGCCTGGGTGAGACGGGTGCCGGCCTGCACAACGCGCTCGGACTCCTGCCGAATGCGCGCGACGTCTTCCCCCTTCATGGCATCCTTAAGCGCGGTCACGGCCTGCTCAAGCTCGGCCCGCATATTCGGCGGCGCCTGTCCTTCGGTCTCCTTGAGCGTCTTCTCTGCGGTGTAGACCGCCGCGTCGGCTTGGTTGCGGGCCTCAACCAATTCCTTACGCCGTCTGTCTTCCTCGGCGTGGGCTTCAGCTTCCTTGACCATGCGGTCAATGTCGGCCTGCGAGAGCCCGCCGGACGCCTGGATGCGGATGGTCTGTTCCTTGCCGCTAGCCTTATCCTTGGCCGCGACATTGACGATGCCGTTGGCGTCGATGTCGAAGGCCACCTCAATCTGCGGCAAGCCGCGCGGCGCGGGCGGGATGCCGACCAGGTCGAATTGGCCGAGCAGCTTGTTGTCGGTCGCCATCTCCCGCTCGCCTTGAAATACGCGAATGGTGACCGCGGTTTGGTTGTCGTCCGCGGTCGAGAAGGTCTGGCTCTTCTTGGTCGGGATCGTGGTGTTGCGCTCAATCAGCTTGGTCATAACGCCGCCCAGCGTTTCGATGCCGAGCGACAACGGAGTGACATCGAGCAGCAGCACGTCCTTGACGTCGCCCTGCAGCACGCCCGCCTGGATCGCAGCGCCGATCGCGACGACCTCGTCCGGATTGACGCCCTTGTGCGGCTCCCGGCCGAACAGCCTTTCGACCGTCGCCTGCACCTTCGGCATGCGGCTCTGCCCGCCGACCAGCACGACTTCCTCGATGTCAGCGGATTGCAGCCCGGCGTCTTTCAGGGCTGCCTTGCACGGCGGCTCCGTCTTCTGGATAAGGTCGTCCACCAGCGCCTCGAGCTTCGCGCGCGAAAGCTTCACGTTAAGGTGTTTCGGCCCGTTCTGATCGGCGGTGATGAACGGCAGGTTGACCTCGGTCTGAGTCGCGCTCGATAGCTCGATCTTGGCCTTCTCGGCGGCGTCCTTGAGGCGTTGCAGCGCCAAGCGGTCCTTGCGCAGATCGATGCCCTGCTCCTTCTTGAATTCATCGGCGAGGTAATCCATGAGCCGGTTGTCGAAATCCTCGCCACCGAGGAAGGTGTCGCCGTTCGTGGATTTCACCTCGAACACGCCGTCGCCAACCTCGAGGACCGAGACGTCGAAGGTCCCGCCGCCCAGGTCATAGACGGAGATATTGCCCGATCCCTTCTTTTCCAGGCCGTAGGCGAGAGCTGCTGCGGTTGGCTCGTTGATGATGCGGAGCACTTCGAGGCCAGCGATCTGGCCAGCATCCTTTGTCGCCTGGCGCTGCGCGTCGTTGAAATAGGCCGGAACCGTGATTACCGCCTGCGTTACCTTGCTGCCGAGGTAGGATTCCGCCGTTTCCTTCATCTTGGTGAGGATGAATGCGCTTATCTGACTCGGGCTGTACTTCTTGCCTCTGACCTCGACCCACGCGTCGCCATTCGGGCCGCCGACGATCTTGTAGGGCACCATGCCCTTGTCTTTCTGCGTGATCGGGTCTTCGTAGCGCCGGCCGATCAGGCGCTTGATCGCAAAAATGGTGTTTTCGGGATTAGTTATGCTCTGCCGTTTGGCCGGCTGTCCGACCAGCACTTCTCCGTTCTCGGCAAACGCAACCATCGACGGCGTGGTCCGGGTACCCTCGGCGTTTTCGATCACCTTGGCCTTGTTGCCCTCCATCACCGCGACGCATGAGTTCGTTGTTCCGAGATCGATTCCGATAGCCTTGGCCATTACGTTTCTCCTTGCGATGCAGTGTTAATCCTTGAGCAACTCGCGCTTCGGTGTACGAAACACCCATAGCGATCGTCTGACTGTCGTCGACGATGGCACGAGCAGCCGCGGCGGGAGCAGCAGGCGGGTTGCGCAAGCCCGCCGGATTCTTCCAACACGCGCGCGCTGTCGCCGGACGCCGAGCATGGCGTCACACCGTAAAACCTCAGGGCCGGCGCGATCGGGCCGGGAACCACGATTCCTCTTGGCCGAACGGTCATGGCTGCTCCTCGTTTTACGAGCGAATAATTGGGGGCGCGCTCCGAGGGGAAGGGGACGAGAGCGCACCCCCGGGATGCCGCCGGATCAGGCGGCCTCCTTGACCTCAATCTTTGCCGCCGAGCTCCGCGTCGGCTTCGGGATCGTGACCTTCAGAACGCCCTTCGACATGGTCGCTTGGACCTTCGACGCATCGATGCCGGGTGGCAGTTGAAGAACGCGATAGAACACGCCGTAGCTCCGCTCCGCGACGTGATAGGTCTTGTCCTTAGCGTCCTGGGGGTCCTTGCCATCTTTAGCGCCCTCCTCGGCCGACCTGGTTTCGACCTTCTTCTCGCCGCGGATGGTCAGGACATCGTTCTCGAGCGAGATTTCGACGTCCTTGCGCTCGAGCCCCGGCAGATCGGCCGTGACTTCGATCTCCTTGTCGGTCTCGGTGACATCGATGCTCGGCATCAACACGCTGCCGCCACCATTGGTGGGGGCCATGCCGCGCGTGAAGTCCTCGAACAGGCGATCGACCTCGCGCTGCAGCGAACCGAACAGGTTCAGATCTGGCCGCATCAAGGCGACTTGGCCGCGGAATGGGACGAGCGATCTCAGGTCCATGACGTTCTCCTTGCTATTCTGGGTTTCAGTGAGAGTACGATATGCGCGCCCTCACAGTTCACAGGGGCCCCGCCCCTACGGACTGACGACAATCTGATCGACGGCGCTCCATCCTGTTGTGAAAAACGTACCAGCCCGATCAACGTGAGCCATGACGGCCATCAGTTTTCACGACTTTTGCGTCCGCGCTTCGACATGCTGGCCGGCGGCAATCACGCCGCGGCTGTCTGGCTTGTCTGCTGCGGCGCATGGTCCGGAAGCGGTTGCACGGTGTCGGTGAGAAACGCGTGCAGCTGCGGCACCACCGCGGCGCCCTCCCCGATTGCCGCGCCAACGCGCTTGACAGAGCCGGAGCGAACATCGCCGATGGCAAACACTCCCAACTGGGTCGTTTCCAGTGACATGGGGTCACGCGCCACACTCGGGACCGAACGCCCGTCGGCGATGGCAGGCATGCCGGTCAGCACGAAGCCCTTGTCATCGAGAATGAAGCCGCAGTCACGCAGCCAATCGGTCGCGGGAATGGCGCCGATGAACAGGAAGAGATTACGGATCGGCTTCTCGACCTCCTGCCCCGTCGGGTTGTGCCGCCACCGCACACGCTCGAGGAATGATCCGGGCGGTCCCGAGAGGGCGACGATCTCGGTTTGCGTCACGACTTCAATGTTGGACGTCGCCTCGATCCGGTCGGCGAGATAGCGGGACATGTTTTCGTGCAGGCTCTTCCCGCGGAGCAGCACGATGACTTTCCTGGCATAGCCTGCGAGGAACACGGCCGCCTGCCCGGCCGAATTGCCGCCACCGACGAGAACCACCTCCTCGTTCCGGCACATCCGCGCTTCGATCGGCGACGCCCAATACCAGACGCCGCGGCCCTCGAACTCTTCCAGCCGGGGAACGGCCGGCCGCCGGTAACGCGCGCCGGTCGCCACCACGGCGGTCTTCGCCTTCAACTTGCGACCGTCGTTGAGGTCGAGCCCGAGCGGAGCTCCGGTGCAATCGAGACGCGTCACTTCGATCGGGATGGCCATATCGGCCCCGAATTTCTGCGCCTGCACATAGGCACGTCCCGCCAGGGCCTGGCCGGAGATGCCCGCTGGAAATCCGAGATAGTTTTCGATCCGGGCGCTGGCGCCGGCCTGCCCGCCATAGGCGCGGATGTCGAACACGATCACCGACAACCCTTCGGAGGCGGCGTAAACCGCGGTCGCGAGGCCGGCTGGTCCGGCGCCGACGACGGCGACGTCGTAGATCCGGTCAGGATGGTCGACGCGCAGCATACCGAGTTGACGCGCCAACTCCGCTTCGGTCGGGCATTTCAGTATGGTTCCATCCGCGCACACGGCCAAAGGCAGATCGGATGCCTTCGATGCATAGCGCTCAACCAGCGCCTTGGCGTCCTCATCTTCCGCCGGGTCGACGAGTTGGTGCGGGTAATGGTTCCGGGCCAGAAAGCCCTGCAATCGGATCACATCGGGGCTTGCGGACGGCCCGATCAACACCGGACCGCCGGCGCCCGCCTCGATCAGAATAACGCGGCGGAGTATGAGCGCGCGCATGATCCTCTCGCCGAGCTCGGCCTCGGCGATCAGCAGCGTCTGCAGCCCGGCGGTCCGGATCAGCAAGGCCTCGACCTCGGTCTTGGCGGAAGCATCGACCAGCGACGGCCTGCCCGAGAGCTGATTGACCTCCGCCAGGAATTCGCCCGGTCCTTGCTCGACGATCGGCTGGATATGACCGAGGCCATCGTGCCAGGAGATGGCGACCGAGCCGGAAATGAGAACGAACATGCCGGGGCTCACGTGCCCGGTCCGGTAGAGAGCCGCCCCCTTGGCATAACGCTGCACGGTGCCGAACCGGCGAATCCGGTCGATCTCCTGCTGGGTGAGGACGGGAAACATCTGCTCGCGGCGCGCGTCGATCGTTGCCATGATTGCTCTCTGTTTGCTGCATGACGTCACGCGGCTTTACGGCCCCCCGAACCCGGAACAGGCCGCCGCCGGTCATCGATGGAGCTTTCTCTCGGCTCGGCGTGCACGAGAGTGCGCCGACAAGATCGCCGCGCACTCTCGGCCGTTAGAACGCGTCAGGCGTTGAACCAGGGCAAAGCGCCATCCAGATCGCGAAACTCACCCGAGGTACTTAAACTCGACGAGCTTCTTCAGTTCCTCTTTGGAGGCGCCGGGCAACACGACGTTCTTGCCGGCTTCGTCGACCTTGAGGCTGTCATAGGGAACGGCGACCAGGCGACTGCCGAGGCCGAGGAAACCGCCGACCTGCAGCACCGCATACGACACGCGGTTGTTGGCGATGATGATGTCGTCAAGCTTGCCGATCTTCTCGTTCTTGTCGTTGTTCACGCTGCTGCCGATCAGCTTGCTGACGCGCTGTCCTTTATCGACAACGGCGATATCGACCTTGATGAGCTGGACACCCTGCGACACAGCGAACGTCGTGCTCGACGCGTAAAGCAGAAGCGCGGCGAACAACGAAACGAGGATTCCCGTCGCCGGCCGTTCGAAGCGCGCGGAAATACCCGGCCACCAGGGCGCCGATGCATTATCAGGCGCTGCGGTATCCAGGTTGAAGCTGGAATTCTGCTGACGTGTCATGGCGTACTCCTTGGCAAAAAGAGCCCCAAAGCTCCGCGTCACCTCAGGGCGACGCAATTTGGGTGCATGCCAAAAAGAACTATTCCATGCCGAGACATGTCGCCCTGACGCGCGTCATTTTTCTGGAATATCTCGTCGCGCTTATCACCCGGGAGCGGAAGTCGGCACTTGCGGACGCCTCAAGCCGAGCGCGCGGCCTGGCGGTGGCCGATCGAAGGATCTACGCGATCGACACCTTTGCGCTTGCCGCTGCGTTCCTCCGGCTCAAGCGCCGCCGCAACCGCATCGTCAATATTGTCAAGCCAGACATAGTTCAGCTGCTCCCGCGCGCCATCCGGGACATCTTCCAGATCTTTCCGGTTACGCGAAGGCAGCATAACCGTCGTGATGCCGGCCCTCGCGGCAGCAAGCACCTTCTCCTTGACACCCCCGATCGGCAGCACCAGACCCCGCAGCGAGATTTCTCCGGTCATGGCTATGTCGCTGCCGACGGTCCGG
>Ga0182736_1002562_pt1 | contig 13599 bp, 16 predicted proteins | sample eDN5th30CKraftBY_FD_128882 | JGI IMG/M metagenome (GOLD analysis project Ga0182736, IMG submission 128882) | Enriched backyard soil microbial communities from Emeryville, California, USA - eDNA 5th pass 30_C Kraft BY (version 2) (version 2) | ecosystem: Environmental > Terrestrial > Soil >...
CGATGGCAAGCATTGACATGCCGCTTGCCGAGACGCCGGATCTGCAAGAGATCTCGCGTCTGCTGACGGCAGAGATGCCATGGGCGGAGGACGTCATTACGACTGTTTTAATGGATTCCGTTGGATCAGCCGTATCCCGTGTTCGAAATACCCTGCTTGTCGGCAAGCCCGGCAGCGGCAAGACACGGCTTGCCCGCAGACTTGGCGAGCTACTCGGCATGCAGCCGACGATCGTGCCGGCGGCCGGGGCTGCCGACGCGAGCTTCGGTGGTACAAATAGACAGTGGTCGACTGCAAGGGCTGCGGTCCCGACTCAGACTGTCCGCAGAACCGGCATTGCAAATCCTTTGCTAGTCATCGACGAGCTCGAGAAGGCTGGAGACGGGACGCACAATGGGCGATTGTCGGACGTTTTATTGCCGTTCCTTGAGATTGAGAGCGCGAAGCGGTATCACGATCCGTATCTTGAGTGCGCGGTGAATTTGTCGATGGCGTGCTACATTTGTACGAGCAACTCGACTTATCTGATCCCCGGACCGCTGCTCGACCGCCTTCGGGTGCTTGAGGTCCCGCAGCCGCGCCGGCAGGACCTCCTCGTGGTCGCCCGGACGATCCTGTCAGAGATCCGTGCAGAGCGGGGCGAGGACGACGTTTGGTGTCCAGATCTCGACGGCGATGAGATGGATCTCCTTGCTCGTCAGTGGCGGGGTGGGAGCCTGAGGCCCCTGAGAAGGATGGTCGAGACGGTTCTTGCGGGTCGCTTGGCTTTCGCGCCGCGTCACTGACGCTCGTTTCTTGCATCCGGCCCTGTCACCATCCCTCAACGGGAGGATTTCGTGCGCCTTTGGTTTTTCAGTGACTGTCATCTCAATCGCAGCGTACCCTGGTTGCCAGGGCCAACGCCTGACAACGTCGATGTCATCGTGATCGCCGGCGATGTCACCGAGCGGCTGCTGGACCGTGTTCTGCCCTGGCTCGGACAACATATTGTCCCCCGTGGCCTGCCAGTCGTTTATGTCCCGGGCAATCATGACTTCTGGGGGACCAATCTCACTTTCGAATTGGCGAAGGCGCGGCCTCTCGCAAGCAGTCTTGGGATTCACTTGCTGGCTGAGGGTGAGAGCGTTGCCCTTGATGACACCAGATTCATTGGCGCGACGTTGTGGTCCGACCTTGAGCTCTCACCGGGTGGGGCTTGGACGTGTGGAATGCACTTTTCGGGACACAACGACCACAGGAAGATCAAGGTAGAAGCAAGGTACCGGAAGCTGCTGCCAAAGGACTATCAAAGCCTGCACGATACCCAGCTCGCAGCTATTGAAGGAGCTCTAGCTCAGCCTCATGACGGCCCGACGATTGTCGTGTCCCACCACGCGCCTCACGAGAGGAGCCTGCAAAACGGGAGAGCAACGGATGCACTTGATGGCATGTACGCCAGTGATCTGACCGACGTCATCATGCGATACCGGCCAGAGCTGTGGCTACACGGTCACGTCCACCGAAACCGGGACTTCACGGTTGGCGACACCAGGGTCGTCTGCAATCGGAGAGCATGAGGAAGTGTGGGGCAGATTGGTAACGGGTTGGCTGCACAACGTTTCGAGCCCAACGAAACAAAGCTGCGGGAGACCCCCATTTGCCGAGACGCACCCCATCCGAACCCAAGGCTCCTGATCCTTCTCCAACTCCGAAGATCCTGCAGTTTAAGGTCTGGCTGATCGGGCTCAACCCCATGATCTGGCGGCGGGTTCAGGTGCCAGACAGCCTAACGCTGCGGGAGCTGCACGGCGTCATCCAAGTGGCGATGGGCTGGGAAGGCATCCATCTGTTCCAGTTCATGCTCCGGGCCAGATGGCTCGGCTCTCTGGAGTTGGCGGCCCGGTCTCCTGATGTCCCGCTCTCCGAGCTTCGCCTCCGCCAAGGAACCCGCTTCCGCTACGAGTACGATCTCACCGTTCCATGGGAGCACGAGGTGCGCCTCGAGAGTCGGCATGAGGCCGACCCTGCGGGTAGCTATCCCACCTGCCTGGACGGGGATGGATCCTGTCCGCCAGAGGACTGCGGTGGGGTGCCCGGCTTCTTGGCCCAACGTGAGGTCTGGACCGCTCCGGAGACCAGTGATGACTTCGCCATCCTCGCCGATTTCGTGGATCAGCTCGTTCTGAAGCGGAGTACAGGCGCCCCTATCGGTGCCGAGGGGATCCATGATGTTCGGGAGGCTCTGGACCGCATTGAGGTGCGCCAGAGCTGGCAGGGCAAGCCATTCTCCCGCAAGGACGTCAACGCTCGGCTAAGGAGCTCCGAGTATCTCGACCTCATACATCAACAGTGGTGAGATCGTGGCCCCGGTGATCTGATAACGGCATGGCGGCTCTCCCGAAATCGCACGGAAGGTCCCATGCAGGTCAAGATCATGCTTCAGATCGTTGGAGACGACGGCACCGTTGGTAGCACGGAGGAAATCGCAGTCCTGACGAAGATCACCGAGCGCGCCGAGGATCTCGGCCTGTCCCTGGCCGAGAGCAAGACCCTGCTGACAGCCGCTCAGCAGCGGATCGTCAGGGCTCAAGTGGACTGCTGGCTCGAGAAGCACCGGCACTGCCCGATCAGCGGTCGGAAGCTCCGGTGCAAGGGCAGCTACCCAGTCACCTTCCGGACCTTGTTCGGCGATGTCCGGCTCAAGAGCCCGCGCTACTATGTACCGAAGGAGCGCCAGACCAATGGTCCGGCCACCATCTCCCCTCTGACACAGTTGCTCCCCGACCAGGTTGCACCGGAGCGTCTATATCTCGAGACCCGCTGGGCCTCGCTCGTGCCCTACGCCGCCGCAGCCGATCTTTTGGCAGATGTTCTGCCGGTGGAGAGCGGCGTCAACGCAACGACGGTCCGTCAGCATGTGCTCCGCGCCGCCGAGCGGATGGAGAGTGATCTCGCTGAGCAGCGGGTCTCATTCATGGAGGGAACGGACCCTCGCGATTGGGAGGATCTGCCAATTCCTGATGGACGAATGGTCATTGGCCTCGACGGCGGCTACATCCGCGACTGGCGCGACAGAAAGAAGAATTTCGAGCTGATCGTCGGCCGGTCCATACCCGAGGATGGGGAGGCGCGGTATATCGGTTTCGTCCATGGCTATGATCGCAAGCCGCAGCGCCGCGTCATTGATCACCTGCGCCGACAGGGTTTCCTGGCCAATCAGGATCTGACCTTCATCACAGACGGAGGTGACGAGGTCCGCTCTCTCGCTGAGCGGATCAGTCCGTGCAGCGAGCACGTCCTCGACTGGTTCCACATTACGATGCGGATCACTGTTCTGCGCCAGTTTGCTCAGGGACTGGTGCACCATGACAAGGACGATGGGGTGGCGGCTCTCGATGAGCTGCGCCGGATCAAGTGGTTCCTGTGGCATGGCAGTACCTATCGGGCTCGGGAGACCATCGATGATCTGCTGCTCGATCTCGAAGCTCTCGACAGCCGCTATCCCAACCTGCGCAAGCTCAGGATTGCCATGCGGGAGTTCCAGGTCTATATCACCAGCAATGAAGCGAGCCTGATCAACTATGGCGAGCGCTACCGGTCCGGTGAGCGGATCTCCTCAGCTTTTGTTGAGGCGACGGTGAATGCCGTGATCAGCAAGCGTTTCGCCAAGAAGCAGCAGATGCAATGGAGCCGACGCGGGGCTCATCTGCTCCTTCAGACGCGGACCAGAGCCTTGGATGGCTCACTTCGTGCCGCATTCGAGCACTGGTACCCGAGTATGGCGAACGATAATAACAGAGGCCACAAACGGGTAGCTGCCTGATCGCCCCACAGAACCTCATGCTCTCCCCATAGGCAGGTCAGATGATCGTTGCAATCCGTCAAAACTAATATTATTAGTCATCTCGCTAACCATATTAGAACGGATCCTGCCAAATGCGCGTTCGATCAGCTTCCATTGAGACGGCCGGCGCAATCACTGCAGCAAGCACTTCTCTTCCGGACTGCTTCACTGCCCTTGGACCATCCCTGGGAGGGGACCAGAAAGTCCATTCCGGATCCAAGTTGAAGCCTCGCTTTCTCCAGCGCCCCGATGGCCGCGTGGCCTACGAGGATGCCGGCGATGGCCCGCTGGTCGTGATGGTGCCCGGCCTGGGAGATCTGCGGGCTGAATACCGCTACCTGGCACCGAAGCTCGTGACTGCCGGCTACCGGGTCGTGACACTCGACCTGCGCGGGCACGGACAGTCCAGCGTGGGCTGGCCTGACTACACCTCGGCGGCCCTGGGCAGTGATATGATCGCGCTGGTGCGCCACCTCGATGCCGGGCCGGCCCATCTGGTCGGCACCTCGATGGGGGCGGCAGCCGCCGCCTGGGCGGCGGCGGAGGCACCGGACTGCGTTGCCAGCCTCACGTTGATTGGTCCCTTTGTGCGCGATGTTCCGCCCGCCTCAGCCTTCAAGGCGGCGCTGCAACGGCTGATGATGCGGGTCGGATTTGCCGGCCCCTGGGCGCCACGCGCCTGGGGCATGGCGTACGCATCCTTCCACGCCAGGAAGCCGGCCGACTTTGATGCCTACCAGGATGCGCTGGTTGCTAACCTGAGGGAGCCAGGCCGGCTCGACGCGGTGAAGGGCATGATCTTCGCGAGCAAGAGCGACGTCGAGGCCAGGCTGGCGGAGGTGCAGGCTCCGACGCTGGTGGTCATGGGCGAGGCCGATCCGGATTTCGCCGATCCGCGGGCCGAGGCCAAGACGGTTGCGCGCCTTCTGCGCGGCGCTGTTCACATGGTGCCGGGCGCCGGCCACTACCCGCATGTCGAGGCTCCGGACGACGTCGCACCACCCCTCCTGCGTTTTCTTGGTGCGCGGGAGGGTGTGTGAGATGCCCCGAGTCGGATTGGACGCTCAAACCGTCATCGACGCGGCGGCGGAACTGGCCGACCGCGAGGGGCTGGAGGCCGTTTCTCTCGCGAGCCTGGCGAAATGCCTGAACGTGAAGCCGCCCTCGCTCTACAACCATCTTGATGGGCTGGAGGGGGTCCGCCGCGCGCTGACCCTGCGCGGGCTGCGGGAGGCCCACGCCCGCATCACCCGGGCGGCGGTCGGGCTGGCCCGGGACGACGCGCTCTTCGCCATCGCCGCCGCCTTCCGGGAGTTCGCCCGTGACCATCCGGGCCTCTACACCGCGTCCCTGCGGGCTCCGACCCCGGGCGATGCCGAACACGCCGCGGCAGGCAACGAGATCGTCGCCGTCGTTGTCGCCGTGCTCTCGGGCTACGGCCTCAAGGGCGACGATGTCCTGCATGCGACGCGGGGCCTGCGGGCGCTCGTCCACGGGTTCGTGTCCCTGGAGGCGGCAGGTGCCTTTGGTCTTCCGCTGGACCTGGATGAAACCTTCAGGCGGCTTCTGCGCGCATTCATCACCGGCCTCCAGAGCCAAGCGGCGGAGGCCCCTCACGATGACTGTTCCGGAGGGCAGTGCGCCTTTGCGCCCCTGTGACGCCCAAGCCAAATCGTATCCAGAGTTCAATAATGCCTAACCTTACGACCACGATCCGGTCCGCGACGCCGCGCGAACTGCCGGACCTCGCGCAATTCGTCGTCGACGCCTATTCCGAGTTCAGCACCCGACTGACGGCCGGGAACTGGGCAACGATGCAGGACAATCTGCGCCGCGCCATCATGAGCTCGGGAGACGGGCTGCCCCTGGTCGCGGAGATGGGTGGCGCTGTCGGCGGCTTCGTCATGTACTACCCGCCAGGGCGATCCGACGGCGTGCTGTTCCCGCGCGAGTGGGCCTCCATCCGCCTTCTTGGTGTCAGCCAAGCCATGCGGGGGCGCGGGCTCGGCAGGGATCTGATGAAGGAATGCCTGCGCAGGGCTGAAGCCGATGGCGCCGCAACCATCGGGTTGCACACGAGCGAATTGATGGACTCCGCCCGCGCCATGTACGAGCGCATGGGGTTTGCGGTCGTGCGCGAACTGGAGCGGCGTGTGGGCGTCCGGTACTGGCTCTTCAAACTCGATCTTCCATCTTCGGCTTCGGAGCCGACCAGCATTCAGGAGGCACAATGAACAACCGCTACGGCAGCCTGGCCGCTCTCGTGTACGACCTCGACAAGCCCGTGGGGCGTACCTTCGGCCGGGAGATCGACTTCTACCGCAGCCGCCTGGCCGGGTGCCGCGGACCGATCCTGGAGCCGGGCATCGGCAACGGGCGGTTCCTGATCCCGTTGCTGGAGGCCGGCCTCCAAGTGGAGGGCTTTGATGCCTCCGAGGAGATGCTCGAACGCTGCCGTGCCCATTGCTCGGAGAGAGGGTCTTCCCCTCGTTTGAAAAGAATGCGGTTCCAGGACTTCGCCTATGACGACAGGTTCGAGGCCATCATCATTCCGTTCGGATCGTTCCAGCTCATCGGTGACTTCGACGAGGCGCTCTCGGTGCTGGGGCGCTTCCATGATCACCTCATGCCCGGCGGCCGGCTGATCGTGGACCTCGATCCCATCAGCGACTTCTTCGCCAATCAGGTCAGGGTCCGGAGTTGGCCGACGGACGACGGCGACCTGATCACGCTGCAGGCTCAGCAGGTCGACATCGACCACATCGCCCAGCGGAAGGTGTCGCATCTGCGCTACGAGCGCTGGCGCGACACGCGCCTGATCGAGACCCAGCTCGAACTGTTCACCCTGCGCTGGTGGGGGATCAACGAGTTCGAACTGGCTCTGAGGACCGCCGGGTTCGGCGACATCGTCATCTCGGGGAGCCATGAACACGGCCGCGCGCCCACCCGCGAGGATTGGATGATCAGCTTCGAGGGGCGGCGGGCCTGATGATCGGGTTGCGCGATGTCACGCGGGAGAACTTCCTGGCCTGCGTTCTCCTCAAATCCGAGGAGCATCCGGGCCATCGCCTGTTCGAGAGCCACGTGACCTCGAACGTGTTCTCGCTCGCGCAGGCGAAGGTGGAGCCGGAATGGCGGCCGCGCGCCGTGTATCGCGGCGACACCATCGTCGGCTTCGCCATGTACGGGATCGAGCAGGCGCACCGGTTCCATTTCATCATGCGGCTGATGATCGACCACCGGCACCAGCGCAACGGCTACGGCCGGCGGGCGATGGCCCTGGTGCTGGAGGAGATCGCCGCTCTCGGCGCGGGCGAGGTTTTCACCAGCATCGTGCCGGGCAACGCGGCGGCCGCCGCGCTCTATACCAGCCTCGGTTTCGAGCCCACGGGCCGCTTCATCGAGTTTTGTGGCGAAGGAGAGCCGCTATTCCGAAAGGCGCTGATCCCATGAAAGGTATCGAGCTCCCGAGTTAGCAGCATCGATCCCGACGCCAGACCGCATGTCCGCCGAGCGAGCCAATAGCTGCGCTGGCCACCATGGTAAACGCGCAGCGTCTCGCCTCCAGGAAACGAGCAACTCTGCTCGACTGTTTGCGAAAGCCCCTTGTTGCGTGGGCCGCCAAGGTGTGGTGCTTCCCGAGTGAGACGGACCACGCGGATCCAAGGCGCCTATGCGCCGGCGGCCAGCCCAGCCTGCTGCATTGCCCCGACAATCCATGACGCCACCGCCTTTACCTTGGCGGCATCCCGGCTTTCCGCACTGGTCACGAGAAGGATCGGCTGGCGCAGGAGCGGCTCCTCCACGAGCCGCACGAGATCGATATCCGAGTCTCCCAGAAAATCGGGGAGGATCAGGGCCGCCCCAAGCTGCTTGGCCAGTGTGGCTTGGAGGGGGAATGAGCTTGCCCTGGCGACACACCGGCTGGGATCGAACACGCTCGTGCTCAGCTGAGCGGCCGTGACGGTTGCAAGCTGATCCTCCCAACCAACCCAGGGAAGTTCCATCAGGGTGTCCCTGCCAATAGCTGTCGGCTCGGCTCGTCGTGGAGAATAGACCATGAAGGCAGCCGTGCCGATCCTGCGCACATAGAGATCGTCTTCGCCTGCCTTGCCGACACGAACGGCGAGGTCGGCGTCGCGTCGCGGAAGGTTGACGAAGGCCGGGCCTGACAGGAACTCGACCGTGAGACCCGGATAGGCCTCGTGAAGCGCCTGGATGCGTGGCGCCAGAACGTGACTCGCGATCGTCTCCGGAAGTGCAATCCTCACGGAGCCGGAAACCTCCGCCGACAGGCCATCGCAGCTGCGCAGAAAGCCCAGAATGCCTGCCTCTACCGCCTCGGCTTTTGGCAGGAGCGCGTCGCCCGCCGATGTCAATCGGTAGCCCGTCGTGTCCTTTGCAAACAGCTCAAGGCCGAGTTCCTCCTCAAGCCTTGCGACTCGTCGGCCGAGTGTTGGGGAACTCGTGCCGAGCATCGATGCTCCTAGGGCGAGGCTTCCCGTGCGCGCGACGGCCAGGAAGGCCTGAAGATCGGGCCAAGCACGCTCTTTCATTTATGAAATACCGCCGTTCACATCTTTCACTTTCACAGATAAGGGCAGAAGTCTACCTCTGTTCGCATCAACAGCATCTCTTCTTCGGAAAAACGCAAAAGGACAGAAGCCATGATTTCCCGACGCACCGCCCTGGTCGGACTGGCCGGACTGACGGCGGCGAGTCCCGTCCTCGCCAAGGCGCCGCTCGCCAGACAGCAAGTCGCTCAGGCATATCGCCTCCGTGTCGGCCGGTTTGAGGTGATCGCACTCGGTGACGGTTATCTCGACATTCCGCCAAGCCTCTTTCCTGGAGCAGACTCAGACACCGTTGACGATCTCGCGCGCAGGAGTTTCCTCAAGCCCGGCCCAATCCCCACGGCCGTCAATGCGTTTGCCATCAACACGGGGGAGATGCTCTACTTGGTCGACGCGGGTTGCGGCGGCGTGCGAGGCCCGGCTCTCGGTCATCTCACTGACTCCCTGCGGGCTGTCGGCCTTGATCCGGCGCAGGTCGACGCTGTGCTGATGACACACCTCCACATCGACCATGCCGCTGGCCTGCGAACCGCTTCTGGAGCCGCGGCCTTCCCGAACGCGGAATTGCTCGTGGCTGAGGCCGAGAAAACCTTCTGGTTCGATCCGGGCCTGCCCTCGCGGGCCTCCGCGATGATGCAGCCGATGATCAGCAACGCGGCGGCGTCGCTTGCGCCCTACGCCAGCCGCACGACCCTCTTCACGCCCGGCCGGGAGATCGCACCGGGGATTACATGCGTACCATTGCCTGGTCACACGCCCGGCCACACGGGGTTCCTGATTGAAAGTGACGGCGAGAGCCTGCTGATCTGGGGCGACATCATCCATGTCGGCGCTTACCAGTTCCCGCGGCCTGACCTGTCGATCGCCTTCGACGTGGACATGCAGACGGCTGCCGCGACGCGCCTGCGCATGTTCGAGCAGGCTGTCTCGGAGCGGATCCTCATTGCAGGTATGCATGTGTCATTTCCGGGACTCGGGCACGTGGTACGGGACGGCAAGGGTTTTGCCTTTGCGCCCCTCGCCTGGCAGCCACTTGCCTGAAATTGAGAGGAGCGTCCATGTTCATCGTCCTGCTGACCTACGTGAAGCCGCTCGACGAAATAGACCGCCACGTGTCAGCCCACCGCGAGTGGCTGAAGGAGAACTACGCCCGCGGCGTGTTCCTGGTGTCCGGCCCGCGCAACCCGCGCGTTGGCGGCGCCATCATCGCCCATGGCCTGGATCGCGATGAGCTCGAGGCGGTCCTCGCGGAGGATCCTTTCCGGCAGGCGGGCGTAGCCACCTATGAGATCATCGAAGTCGCCCCCTCTATGGCCGACGGGCGCTTGCCATGGCTGACTGCATCGCGTTCGACGGCAACGCCGTCTGCCTTAGATTCCCGCACTTGAGGACTGGAAATTTGATATGACCAACGAACGATACGACCGCGGCCTGAGCAACATGACCGCCACTGTCGGCGCCGCGGCCGAGCATGTCGCGGCGAGCCTGTCCGATATCGCGCCCGACTTCGCGCGCTACCTCGTGGAGTTCCCGTTCGGAGACATCTACAACCGCCCCGGCCTCGCACGACGTGACCGGCAGATCGCGACCATCGCCGCCCTGACAGCGCTCGGCAACGCCCGCCCGCAGCTCGAGGTCCACATCAACGCCGGTCTCAACGTCGGGCTCACCCGCGAGGAGATCGCGGAGATCCTGATGCAGATGGCCGTCTATGCCGGTTTCCCCGCTGCCTTGAATGGGCTTGCGGCGGCGCGGCAGGTCTTTGCCGAGCGCGACAAGAGGGAGGCTGCTTGAGGAGGGTGGTCTCCTCAGGCAACTTGAAGTCATGAGAATCTCCTCCCTCGACCACCTCGTCCTCACCGTCGCCGATATCGACGTCACCTGCCGCTTCTACGAAAGCGTGCTCGGCATGGAGGTCGTCACCTTCGCCGGCGGACGCAAGGCGCTCGCCTTCGGGAACCAGAAGTTCAACCTGCACCAGAAGGGCCGCGAGTTCGAGCCGAAGGCTCACACCCCCGTGCCCGGCTCAGCGGACTTCTGCCTCATCGCGGAAACGCCGATGGATGAGGTGATTGCGCATCTCGGCCGCCTCGGTGTCGCGATCGAGGAAGGCCCGGTGAGCCGGACGGGAGCTGTCGGCCCGATCATTTCCATCTATTTCCGCGATCCGGATGGCAACCTCGTCGAGGTCTCGAACTATCTCGGCTTAAGCTTGTGACCATGGACGACGATCCATTCCGCAGCAGGCTCGCGACAACATCTATCATTCGGCAGGCCGTCCGGATTTTGCCTGCCTCGCCATCTCCCCCCAAACCCAGTGTGGAACAAGGTCGAACTCATGATCGCGATGCAGTACACCCTCGCCCTGCCGGCCGACTACGACATGTCAATCATCGACCGGCGCATTCACGACAAGGGGCCATTGCTCGACGGCTTTCCGAATCTGAAGTTCAAGGCCTACTTGAGGGCCGCCAAGGGCGATCTGGACAGCAGGGAGAACCTCTATGCACCGTTCTATGTCTGGGACAGCCCGGAAGGTGCGAGCGACTTTCTGTGCGGCCCTGGCTTTCGGAATCTGGCCGGGGACTTCGGTTGGCCAAGCGTGAAGACCTGGATCGTATGGCATGCCTGCGCGGCGCCGGGCTTGACGGAGGCGCAGTTCGCCACACGGGAGATTCTCCCGATCGAGCCCTATGCGCCGCTCGATGAGATCCGGCGGCGCGAATGCGACGAAGCGATTGCCGTTCTAGGCCATGGTAGCGCGCTTGCTTCAGTTACAGGTTTTGAACCGACGACGTGGACACGGGTCCGGTTCAGGCTTTGGAGTGCGGCATCGGAGATAGAGCAGGGCCCCAACATCCGGGCTTACCGCGTCGGGCACCTCTCGATGGGCGATGGGGCTGAAGGAATACGGCGCTGGTAGGCTCCGCCGCCCTTCGCTGTGGAGCAGCGATCTCGGCGGCGGAACTGTCATTCCGATGACTGGGAATGTAATCCGCGAGAGGCGGAGCTTAGCCTCAGCGACCGGCGCTTAGTCACCGCCTCTGGTCTTGACCGCGCGGGGCTGGACGCAAGGATAGCCCGGTGGGCCGTCACAAAAGATCCGGGAGCAGTCGGCCGGCTGAGCTCCGCAAGGGAGCCGATACAAGGGCTGATATCGTTTACCGATACACGATGCCGCCATCGATTAGGATTGCCTGTCCCGTGATGTAATCGGAATCCGGGCCAGCCAAATAGGAAACCAAAGCTGCGACATCGTCCGGAGTCTCGGCCCTTCCGAGCGCGATGCCCTCAACATACTTCTTGTAGGTCGCGCCGACCTCAGCGCCGGTGAGCTCGGCGAAGCGCTTGTCGATCTCGACCCACATGTCGGTCCCGACAATGCCGGGGCAGTAGGCGTTGACCGTAATCCCATCGCCAGCGAACTCCTTCGCCGCAGCCTGGGTCAATGCCCGGACAGCAAACTTGGTAGCCGAATAGATCCCGAGCATGGCGAAGCCATCATGCCCGGCAATCGAGGATGCATTGATAATCTTGCCTTTTTGCTTGCGCTGCCTAAACTTCTTCGCTGCGGCTTGGATTCCCCAGAGCACACCCTGAACGTTGATGTTCAGGATCCGATCGACCTCTTCCGGCGTGACATCGCTAAGAGGCTGGACCTGGGCGATTCCAGCATTGTTGACCATGATGTCAAAGCCGCCAAGTTCCTTTTGGGCATGCTCAACCGCGGCGTAGACATCGTCACGATTCGCGACATCTGCCCGGAAGATCGTTGCCTTGCGTCCGATCTGCGCCACCTCGCTTGCGACAGCTGCCATCTTTTCCTGGTTGACATCGACGATAGCGATGTCGGCGCCGTCTTTCGCCAGGCGTAATGCAATGCCGCGGCCGATGCCTTGGCCTGCCCCCGTCACGAGAGCCACTTTTCCATTGATGCTCATATTGATTCTCTTATCCTTGATTGCGTCGCTTACGCGCGCTTTCGTTCGGGGAGCTGCTCGACAGCCGGATCGGGACCCGACAATCGATGTCGACGTACTATCCAAATGTGGCAGATGCGCCGGAGCGCCACGGCCTCCGGCACATCCCCATAATGGCCCCGCTCAAGCGGCAGCCTTGACCTCGATCTGCTTCGCCGATGGCTCCGCCTCCGGCGGCTTGGGCAAGGTCACGGTCAGTACCCCGTTGACCAGATAGGCTTTGATGTCGTCGGAGTTGATGCCCTCGGGCAGTTCGATCGAGCGCGAGAAGGCTCCATAGCTGCGCTCGAGGACATAACGTTTGTCGTCCTTGGTCTCGTTCTCGATCTTCTTCTCACCGCTGATCGTCAGGAGATTGTCGACGAGCTCGACCTTCACGTCCTTCTCCTGGAGCCCGGGAAGTTCGGCCGTGATGGCGATCTCGTTCCCGCGCTCGGTCACGTCCATGCGCGGAGTTAGATCGGGCTGGTGCAGCCTCGGCCATCCCTGGGCGAAGTCGGAGAAGACACGGTCGATCTCGCGCTGAAGTGAGGTGAACGGGCTTGTCTCGGTGCTGGCGATCTCATTGCCCTTGTTGCCAAGCGACAGGAGGGATTTCAGGTTCATGATCTTAGTCCAGTTGTGACGCGCCACCGTGGCTTGTCGGCGGCGGGAAAAGAACATGCAGCGAGCCGAGACACTTTGCGTAAAATCAAACATTGGAAAGCCGCGTCGAAATCCTCGAGCGACCATGCTCAGGTGATCCTCAGTTGATCCTGCGCAAAGAAGCAAATTGACCGATGTGCAAGGTGCGACATGACAAACGTCCCGTTAGGAGAACTACATCATGAAACGTCTCGCACTCGTGACCGGCGGCGTAACGGGAATCGGCGCCGCGATCTGTCAGGCCCTGAAGGTTGCGGGCTATTCCGTTGTCGCCAATTATTACGGGAATGACGCGCAGGCCACCGATTTCAGCCACACCCACGACGTGCCCGTATATGCATGGGACGTTTCCGACCTCGATGCCTGCACCAAGGCCGCCGCCGAAATCGTCAGTCGGCATGGACCTATCGACATTCTGGTCAACAATGCGGGGATCACGCGGGACGCCATGCTCCATAAGATGACTGCGGAGCAGTGGCGCATGGTCATCGATGTCGATCTCGGTGGATGCTTCAACATGTGCCGGACCGTGATCGAAACGATGCGAGAACGGCAGTTCGGCCGCATCGTGAACATC
>Ga0182736_1002563_pt1 | contig 13584 bp, 12 predicted proteins | sample eDN5th30CKraftBY_FD_128882 | JGI IMG/M metagenome (GOLD analysis project Ga0182736, IMG submission 128882) | Enriched backyard soil microbial communities from Emeryville, California, USA - eDNA 5th pass 30_C Kraft BY (version 2) (version 2) | ecosystem: Environmental > Terrestrial > Soil >...
TCGTCGAAACGCTCGTCGAAACGCTCGTCGAAACGCTCGTCGAAACGCTCGTCGAAGCGCTGGTCGAAGCGCTCGTCGGAACCCCCGCGGACACCGCCGCCGGCCGGCTCGTCGAGGCGCTCGGCGGGCTCGCGCGCGGCGGCCTGCCGCGGTGCGCCCGGACCTCCCGAGGGCCGGTCCCGCCCATAGGCCTCGACCGGGGCGGCGTCGCCCGCCCGGAACCCGTCGCGGTCGACGACGTCGGGCTCGTGACGCGGGACCTCGTCGCGCACGATCTCGTCCCGCGGCGCGACCGGCTCCCGCTCCACGAGGTCGGCCGCCGCGAACGACGGGTCCGGCTGCGGCCGCTCGAGTCCGGTGGGCGGGTCCGTCGTCGCGTCGACCATGACGCCTCCTCGGTCGGTGCCCGAGGGCTACCCGTTCGACTCCCCCGATAGTCCCGCAGAACGGGGCGGACGGGGACCGGCGTTCAGGGGGTGGCGCGCGGCCGGTGGACGGCGACCACGCGCCGGTAGGCCAACCGGCGCAACGACTCCGGGACGAGCCGGTACCCGCCGCGGACGACGACGTTGCGCAACGCCTGCGCGGGCGTCGTGAAGCCCATGGCGTGGAACCGGCGCTGCAGCCGCAGCTCCGCGCGCAGCTGCCCGAGCCCACCGCGCCGGGCGTACGCGCCGGCCCCGATCCGGTAGCGCACCAGCGGCTCGGCCACGTTGGCCACCCGCGCCCCCGCCATGATCATCCGCGCCCAGAGGAGATAGTCCTCCATGAGCGCGAAGTCGCCGTACCCGCCGACCTGCTGCACCAGCGACCGGCGGAGGACGACCGTCGGATGGTTGAAGGGATCGGCGAACCGGGACCGGGCGCGGATCTCCTCCGGGCTCGTCGGCGGGATGCGCCTGCCGACCTCGACGGCGGCGTCGTCGGCGAACTCGATCAGGCCCGACCCGACGAGGTCGGCACCGGCCTCGACGATCGGCAGCTGGACGGCGAAGCGGTGCGGCTCGGAGACGTCGTCGGCGTCCATCCGGGCCACGATGTCGTGACCGGCCGCGGCGAGCCCGGCGTCGAGCGCGGGGCCCAGACCGCCGTTGCGCTCCAGCGCGACGATCCGCACGGGCACCGGCGACGAGGCGGCGAGCTCGTCGAGCGCCGCGGCGAGCACGGACCCGACGGGCCCGTCCCGGACGATCACGACCTCGTCGGGCCGGCGGTGCTGGTCGTCCACGCTGGACCGGAACGCCGCGGCGAGGAAGTCGGGCCGGTCGCCGGCCCACACCGGCAGCAGCAACGTGAACGGCTCGGACACGGACGGTGAGGGTAGTGCGACGGGAGCGGACCCGACCGAGGAGCCCCGGGGCCGGGTGTGCGACACGCCGTCTCGATCACTCCCCGTGTCGCGGCCGCGTGATGCACAGTGTGTGACGCCGTTCGACGTCGCCGGGCCCGCCAGGCCCGGGGTGCGTCCGCACCGCCGTCCGGCGCACGCGACCGGGAGGGGGCACGTGAACCAGCGGACCGACGCCGCACGCCGCCCCGGCACCCGCACGGCCGACGACGCCGACCCCGCCCGCAGGACCCGCCCGCGCCGGCCCGCCTCCGCGACCGACGGGGCCGACGGGGCCGACGGGGCCGCTCGCCGCGCGGCCACGCCACGGGCGCCCGCGGACTGGCCGCGCCGGATCCGGATCGGGACCGTCGTCGCGTCGGTGCTGGTGCTGCTGCTCACCGGCACGGCGTGGGGCCTGTACCGCGACGTCACCGCCGGCCTGACGACGACCGACGTGATCTTCGGCGGCGACGACGGCCAGGGGCTGAACATCCTGCTCGTCGGGATCGACAGCCGGACCGACGCACAGGGCAACCCACTGCCCAAGGCCGTCACCGACGCGCTGCACAGCGGCGCCGACACCGGCGTGCTCAACTCCGACACGATCATCCTGCTGCACCTGCCCGCCGACGGCGGCGCGGCGGTGGCCTTCTCGATCCCGCGCGACTCCTACGTCTCCATCCCCGGCTACCGCAAGGACAAGATCAACGCGGCGTACCCGGCGACGAAGGCGCTGGCGGCCGCGGACCTCGTCAAGCAGCGCAAGAGCGCCAAGGAGGTCGACACGGAGTCGTCGGCGGCGGGGCGCAGCAAGCTCATCGAGACCGTCCAGGACCTCACCGGGGTCCACGTCGACCACTACGCCGAGATCAACCTGCTGGGCTTCTACAACCTGACCCAGGCCGTCGGCGGAGTCGACGTCTGCCTGAAGAACCCGGTCAGCGACGAGCTGTCGGGCGCGAACTTCCCCGCCGGGCCGCAGACGATCTCCGGCGCGGCGGCGCTGTCGTTCGTCCGGCAGCGCCACGGGCTGCCGGAGGGCGACCTGTCCCGAATCCGCCGTCAGCAGGTGTTCCTCGCCGCGATGGCCGACAAGATCCTCTCCAGTGGCACCCTCACCAACCCCTCGACACTCCGCGCTCTCGTCGACGCCGCCCAGAAGTCGCTGGTCATCGACTCGGGGTGGGACCTGCTCGGCTTCGCGCGGCAGGCGTCGGACATCGCCGCGGGGCACATCGAGTTCATGACGATCCCCACGCAGGGCGGGCAGAGCAACGACCGCGGCGACGTCGTGCTCGTCGACCCGGGGCAGGTGAAGAAGTTCGTCACCGACCGGACCGAGGCGACCGACGACGTCGCGTCGTCCGCGGCGACGACACCGCCCGCCGCCGACGACGCGCCCGCGGTCGCCCCGCACACCGTCACCGTCGACGTGGGCAACGCCTCCGGCCGGACGGGCCTGGCCGGTCAGGTCGCCGACACCCTCAGCGCGGCGGGCTACGTGCGCGGGACGGTGGGCAACGCGCCGACGGCCGCGACGACGGCCGTGCGCTACTCGTCCGACTCCGCGGAGGCGGGGGCACGCGCGGTCGCGGCGAAGCTGGGCGGGCTGCCCGTCGTCAAGGCGGCCGACGCGCCCGCCGGACGGGTGCAGGTCGTGCTGGGCACCGACGGGGCGGGACCCGGCGGCACCGGTGGCGCCACCTCGAGCCCCGGGACGACGCCCGGCGCCGCTCCCGGCGACGCGGCCGCCCCCGCCGTCAACGCCGGCGGCGTACCGTGCATCGACTGATCCGCTCCCCGTACGTGAGGCCCGTCCCGTGACGCTGACCGCCGCCCTGCTCGACCCGATCCTGCGGGCGAACCCGGCCCGCCCGCTGATCACCTTCTACGACGACGCGACGGGCGAGCGCATCGAGCTCTCCGGCGTGACGACGGCGAACTGGGCGGCCAAGACGGCCAACCTGCTGCGCGACGAGTGCGACGTCGAGACCGGCACGACCGTCGCCGCGATGCTGCCCGCGCACTGGCAGACGGCCGCGGTCCTGCTCGGCGCCTGGTGGTGCGGCGCGCACGTCGTCGCGACGCCCGCCGAGGCCGACTGGGTGCTCTGCGACGGCGACCGCGTCGACCTCGCGCTCGCCGCGGCCCCGTCGGGCGGGGTGGTCGCGCTCTCCCTCGACGCGTTCGGCCGCGGCCTCGACGGCCTGCCGGCCGGCGTGATCGACTACGCGACCGAGGTCCGCAGCCACGGCGACGACTTCGTCCCCTGGGAGCCCGTCGACGACTCCGCGCCCGCCCTCGACGGCCGCTCGATCGTCGAGGTGCTCGACACCGCCCGCCGCCGCGCCGGGGAGCTCGACATCACCCCGACCGACCGGGTGCTGTCGATGGCCGAGTGGTCCAGCAGCGACGGGCTCGTCGACGGGCTGCTGTCGGTGCTGGCCGTCGGCGCGTCGCTCGTGCAGTGCCGCAATCCGGACATGGGCCGGCTGATCGCGCGGGCCGCCGCGGAGAAGTGCACCCGGCGGCTGTGACGGGCCCCTGAGCTGCGGCGGGGCCGCCGTCGGGCTCACGCGGGCCGCATGGCACCGTTGTCGGGTGGACACCGTGACCGCTCATGACGTCGACCTCGCGGCCGAACGGCTGCGCGCGGTGATCGGCCCGAGCCCGCTGCAGATCTCGCCGCGGCTCTCCGACGCCGTCGGCGGCGAGGTCTGGCTCAAGCGCGAGGACCTGCAGCCCGTGCGATCCTACAAGATTCGCGGTGCCTACAACCTGATCGCGCAGCTCTCGCCGGAGCAGCGCGAGCGCGGCGTCGTCTGCGCGAGCGCCGGCAACCACGCGCAGGGCGTGGCGTTCGCCTGCGCCAGGCTCGGGGTCAAGGCGCGGGTCTACCTGCCGCGCACCACGCCGCGCCAGAAGCGCGACCGGGTCGCCAAGCTCGGCGGCAAGGTGGTCGACGTGATCGTCGTCGGCAACGCCTACGACGACGCCGCCGCGGCCGCCGCCCTCGACGCCGAGCGCAACGGCGCGACCCTCGTCCCCGCGTTCGACGACGCCCGCACCGTCGCGGGGCAGGGCACCGTCGCGCGCGAGATCATGAGCCAGCTCGGCAGCGAGCCCGACCTGGTCGTGGTGCCCGTCGGCGGCGGGGGGCTGCTCGCCGGCATGACGACGTACCTGCGCGAACGGCACCCCGGCGTCGGCATCGCCGGCGTGGAGCCCGCGGGCGCCGCGAGCATGACGGCCGCGCTCGCCGCCGGCGGGCCGCTGCCGCTCACCGACCTCGACCCCTTCGTCGACGGTGCGGCGGTCCGGCGCGTGGGCGACACGACCTTTCCGATCGTCCGCGACGCCGACATCCCCTTGACACCCGTCGCCGAGGGCCGCATCTGCATGGAGATGCTCGCGCTCTACCAGACCGACGGGATCATCGCCGAGCCCGCGGGTGCCCTCGCGCCGGCCGCGATCGACGCACTGCCGATCCCCCGCGGCTCGGTGACCGTCTGCATCCTCTCCGGCGGGAACAACGACGTCAGCCGCTACGCCGAGATCGTCGAACGCGCCCTGATCCACGAGGGCCGCAAGCACTACTTCCTCGTCGACTTCCCCCAGGAGCCGGGCGCGCTGCGCGGCTTCCTCGACGACGTCCTCGGCCCCGACGACGACATCACGCTCTTCGAGTACGTCAAGCGCAACAACAGGGAGACCGGTCCGGCACTCGTCGGGATCGAGCTGGGCCGCCCCGAGGACCTCGAGGGGCTGCTCGCCCGCATGGAGAGCGCGCCCCCGCACATCGAGCGCATCCCGCCGGACTCCCCGCAGTTCCGCTTCCTGCTCTGAGCGGCGACCGGCCGGGCGTCCCTCACAGCGGAGCCGCCCGTCACAGCGGGTCCGTGCTGGTCGTGCCGCGGTCGTCGGTGTGGGCCGGGCCCCGCGGCGCGCCGGGCCGGTCCGCGCGGGCGGCCAGCTCTGCGCCGACGACCGCGGCCGACACCAGCAGGACCCCGAGCACGACGAGCCACGACAGCAGCACGAACGCGATGCCGATCAGCCCGTAGCGGTCGGCCTGGTGCGCGGCGACGGGTGGCAGGTAGATGTCGGACACGGTGATGACCGCGAGCTGGCCGAGCCCCGTGACGATCGTCCCGGGGAGCAGGGCGCGCGGGCCGATGCGCCTGCCGAGCATCAGGTACTGCACGGGCCACCACAGCAGCGCGGCGCCGACCGCGTGCGCCACGGCGGCGATCAGCGCCGACCCGGTGAACACTCCGAGCAGCGGCGAGAGGACGACCACCGCGACGACCTCGGCCAGCAGCGCAGTCGCGCCGAGCAGGCCCGGCCACAGCCCGGCCAGTCCGGGCGCGGGGAGCCCCCAGGCCGCGACGAAGGCGCGCTGCATGGTCCGGGTGAACCCGACCAGCGAGACGACGAGCACGACGGCCCCCGCCGCGGTCGCGGGCGCGGTGACCTCACCGCCGGTCCGCAGGAGACCGAGCACCACCGCGGCCGCGTCGCCGGACAGCCCCAGGTTCGCGACGAGCTGGTCGCCGAGGCTCGCGCGGCGTGCCGGCGGCACCGTCGCGACGACGACCATCAGCATCGGCACGAGCGTCACGAAGGCCTGTGCGGCCAGGGCCAACGCCCGGTCGTAGCCGTCGATCGCGGTGAAGCGAGCGAGCACCCGGCCCGGGAACGACGCCGCTCCCCACGCGGCCCACGCGTCGACACGCAGGCGCCACGACGACCGCCCCGCCATCACCCGTCGCCCGGCCGTTCGGTGAGGGGCTCGACGTCGGAGGGCCCGTCGGCCGGCTCCCCGGGCTCGGCCTCGGCGCGCCCGTCGCGGGGCGGGACGTCGGCGACGGCGCTGCTGGTCAGCAGGCGGGACACCCACCGCGTGCCGGGATCGATGTCGACGAGCAGCGCCTTGGTCAACAGCGTGAGCGGGATGGCCAGCAGTGCCCCGAGCGGGCCGACGACCCAGCCCCAGAACACCAGCGACAGGAAGGTCAGCGTCAGCGAGAGGTCCACGGCGTCGCCGACGTACTTCGGCTGGATGACGGACTGGATCACGAAGTTGATGACGCAGTAGACGACGATGACGATCACCATCAGCTTCGGCCCGCCCTCGAGCAGCCCGAGGATCGCCGGCGGCGCGAGCCCGATGATGAACCCGATGTTGGGGATGTAGTTGGTGATGAAGGCCAGCAGCCCCCACAGCAGGGGCAACGGGATGCCCAGCGCCCACACCGCGATCGTGTCGGCCACCGCGACGATCAGCCCGAACACCGTCGTGACGACGAGGTAGCTGCGGGTCCCGCGGGCGAACGTCTCCAGCGCCGTGACGATGCCGGGTCGCTCCCCCGTCAGGGACCGCACACCGCGGCCGAACCGGGCCGCGTCGATGCCCATGAACAGGAGCAGGGCGAGGATGAAGACGAGGTCGGAGAACGCACCGGTCAGGCCGACGAGGACGTCGCCCACCAACCCCGCGATCGTGCCGAGGTCGATCTGCGACAGCGCCGCGCGCACCTGCTCGTGCCCGACCCCGAGGCTCGCCAGCAGGGCGTCGACGTCACCGAGCAGCGCCGCGAACCGGTCCTGATAGGACGGCAGCAGCGTCGCCAGCCGGGCCACCGACAGTGCCAGCGCGGCCGCCAGCGCGATGACGACCGCGAACGTCGCGAGCAGGGTCAGCAGGGTGGCCAGCCACACCGGGACGCCGCGCCCGCGCAGCCGGCCCATCAGCGGATGCACCGCGACGGTGAGCATGAGCGCGAGGAAGACCGGTCCGAGTATCGACGAGAAGGCCTTCAGCCCGGCGACCGTGACCACGGCCGCGGCGACGCTCAGCAGGACGATCAGCCCGCGCGGCAACGGGGAGGACGGCACGACGGGGCCGGGCGAATCGGTCATCGCCGGATTCTGACCCATCCGCGGGCCCCGGACGGTGCGATCCGGTGTGGACGGTGCCCGTGTCGCCCGGACGAACCGCCGACCACGGGCCGGACGGACGGTGCAGCCGCGCGAACGGGTCGCGCGACCGCGCCGTCGGTCCGGCCGGGACGGCGGGGGTTACCTCAGGGGTTGCTTCAGGGGGTTACTTCAGCAGGGCGCGCGCCATGACCATGCGCTGGACCTGGTTGGTGCCCTCGTAGATCTGGGTGATCTTCGCGTCGCGCATCATGCGCTCGACGGGGAAGTCCCGGGTGTAGCCGGCACCACCGAGGACCTGGACGGCGTCCGTGGTCACGGACATCGCGACGTCGGACGCCATGCACTTGGCGGCGCTGGAGATGAAGCCCAGGTTCGGCTCGCCACGCTCGGCCCGCGACGCGGCGACGTACACGAGCTGGCGCGCGGCCTCCACCTTCATCGCCATGTCGGCGAGCATGAACTGCAGGCCCTGGAACTCGGCGATGGCCTTGCCGAACTGCCTGCGGTCCTTGGCGTAGGCGATCGCGACGTCGAGCGCGCCCTGGGCGATGCCGACGGCCTGCGCCCCGATCGTCGGACGGGTGTGGTCGAGGGTGCGCAGCGCCGTCTTGAAGCCGGTGCCCTCCGCGCCGATGATCCGGTCACCCGGGATGCGGCAGCCCTGGAAGTAGATCTCGCGGGTCGGGGAGCCCGCGATGCCGAGCTTGCGCTCCTTGGGCCCGACCTCGAAACCGGGGTCGTCGCGGTGCACGGCGAACGCGGAGATCCCGTTGGCACGCTTCTCCGGGTCGGTGACGGCCATGACCGTGTACCAGGTCGACTCGCCCGCGTTGGTGATCCAGCACTTGGTGCCGTCGAGGATCCAGTCGTCGCCGTCGCGGCGGGCGCGGGTGCGCATCGACGCCGCATCCGACCCCGCCTCGCGCTCCGACAGCGCGTAGCTGATGCCCGCGCCGCGTGCGATGTCGGACAGCACCAGCTGCTTGAGCTCCTCCGAGCCCGACAGCAGGATCGGGATCGAGCCCAGCCCGTTGACCGCCGGGATCAGCGACGACGACGCGCAGACCCGCGCGACCTCCTCGATGACGATGCAGGCGGCCAGCTCGTCGGCCCCCTCCCCGCCGTACTCCTCGGGGATGTGGACCGCGTGGAACCCGGCCTTGACCAGCGCGTCGCGGGCCTCGACGGGGTAGCGCGCCTGCTCGTCGACCTCCGCGGCGAACGGGGCGATCTCCTTCTCGGCCAGGGCCCGCACCGCCTCGCGGAGGGCCTCGTGCTCGTCGCTGAGCCGGTAGGTGTCGAAGTCGGCGTTCATCGTCCCGTTCCTGTGGAGGTCGCAGTTCCTGTGGAGGTCGCAGTGATGTGCCTCGATCGTAACGGCACGCAGTGCCACCAATCAATGCGTCGACGGGACGGAGTGCTGTTAAGCTCACAACCCATGGGAGCCCCGGTCCGACGTGGACGGTCCGCCGCCGGCCGTGCCGAGGTGCGGGGTGAATTGGTGCGCGCGGCGCTCACCCTGTTCACCGAGAAGGGGTACGACGAGACGACCGTCGACGACGTCGCGGCCGCAGCGGGCGTCGGACGCCGCACGTTCTTCCGCTACTTCCGCGGTAAGGAGGACGCGGTCTCCCCCGACCACGAGACCTGCCTCGCGCGCGTCGACGACGTCTTCGCGACGGCCCACGACAGCGAGCCGCTGACGCCCCTCGTGCTGCGCGCCGGCGACCGGGTCTTCGACCTCTACCTCGACAACCCCGCCGAGGCCAGCGCGCGCTTCGCGCTGACCCGCAACGTCCCCGCGCTGCGCGACCGCGAGGCCGCGAGCGTCGACCGCTACCGGCGGCTGTTCGGCAGGCGGCTGCGCGAGCGGCTCGTCGGCCGGCCGGACGGTGAGCTCGTCGCGGCCGTCACGGCCGCCGCGGTCGTCGCCGCGCACAACCATGCGCTGCGGACCTGGCTCGTCGACGGCGCCCGCCCCGAGGAGGCCGACGCCTGCCGCGCCGCGTTCCGCCGGGTCGAGACGATGCTGCCGGTCGCCCCCGACCGTCCCGACGACCTCGCCGAGATCGCCCGCCGCCTCGAGCGTGCCGCCGACCGCCTCGACCGCGCGGGCCCGGCGCACTGACCTGCCGCGCTCGACGCCTGTGCGGTGTCGGTGCGCGCCCGTACCCTGCCCGATATGTCGGAACCGGGCACGCCGCAGGAGTACATCGACACCCTGGCCGAACCCCGCCGTGGCGACATCGCCGCGCTCGACGCGCTGATCCGCGAGGCCGCGCCGGACCTCGAACCCGTGCTCGCCGGACGGATGCTGGGCTACGGGCCGTTCCACTACCGTTATGCCAGCGGCCGGGAGGGCGACGCCACCCTCATCGCGCTGGCGTCCCGGAAGCGCTACATCTCGGTGTACGTGCTGTGCTCCACCGAGGGTGCCTACCTCGCCGAGCGGTACGCGCCGCGGCTGACGGGGGCGTCGGTCGGGAAGTCGTGCGTGCGGTTCCCACGCCTCGCCGCCGTCGACACCGCGGTCCTGCGGGAGCTCGTCGCGGAGGCGGCCCGGCTCGGCCCGGCCGATGCCACGACCGCCGGACATGCGTGATCCCCGGGCCGCACCTGACGGCGCGTGATCGGGCTGGACGGGCCCGAACCCGGGGATCACGGGTGACTGCCTGGAATTCGCCGGTACCACATTCCGGCTTCCATCGGCCGTCGGAGATCGTCCCGTGGTACTAGCGGACAGCCACCTCACAAGTCCAGCAGCTATTCAACGTCGGACCACCTCCTCTCCTGTGTACCGCCACGCTACGTCCGCACCCGACCACGCGGCAACGGCAATTCACGGAGGACCGTCACACCCTCCCCGCGCCGTCGCGGGGTGCCGTCGCAGGGCGGCGCTCACTCGCCCCGCGCTTCGCGCAGGGCGGCGTCCTTGGCCAGCACCGAGTCGGCGAGGTCCCGCTGGAACCGGACCATGCGGGCGCGCAGGGCGTCGTCGGCCGCGGCGAGGATCCTGACCGCCAGGAGTCCCGCGTTGCGCGCCCCGCCCACCGCGACGGTGGCCACCGGGACGCCGGCGGGCATCTGGACGATCGAGAGCAGGGAGTCGAGCCCGTCGAGCCGGGCGAGCGGGACGGGCACGCCGATCACCGGCAGCGGGGTCGCCGCCGCCACCATGCCCGGCAGGTGCGCCGCACCGCCGGCGCCCGCGATGATCACCCGCAGCCCGCGCGACTCGGCCTCGGCCGCGTAGTCCAACATCCGCTGCGGCGTGCGGTGCGCGGAGTAGACGCCGACCTCGCAGGGCACGTCGAACTCCGCGAGCGCCTCGGCGGCGGCCTCCATGACCGGCCAGTCCGAGTCGCTCCCCATGATCACGCCCACCTGGGCCTCGTCCGACGTCACGATGCACGCTCCGATCCGGTCCGGGCACCCGTCGCGGGGCCGTCGTGGACCGACCAGCCGTCGGTCCAGGTCGCGGTGGACAGCCAGGTCGCCGCGAGGGCCGCGCGCTCGCGCACCGCCGCCGGGTCGTCGCCGAGCGCCGTCACGTGCCCGACCTTGCGCAGCGGGCGCTCTGTCTTCCCGTACAGGTGCACCTTGACGTCGGGGAACCGCGCCATCAGGTGGTGCAGCCGCTCGTCGACGCTCATCCCCGGCTGCTCCGCGGCACCCAACACGTTCGCCATCACGACGACGGGCGCCGTCATCGCCACGTCGCCCAGCGGGTAGTCGAGCACCGCGCGCAGGTGCTGCTCGAACTGCGACGTCCGGGCGCCCTCGATCGTCCAGTGGCCCGAGTTGTGCGGCCGCATCGCCAGCTCGTTGACGACGAGCCCGTCCGCGGTGTCGAACAGCTCCACCGCGAGCAGCCCGACGACGTCGAGCTCGTGGGCCAGCCGCAGCGCGAGCTGCTGCGCGGACACGGCCGTGGACTCGGCGAGTCCCGGCGCGGGCGCGAGGACCTGCACGCACTGGCCGTCCTCCTGCACCGTCTCGACGACGGGCCAGCCCGCGGCCTGCCCGAACGGCGACCGCGCGACCTGCACGGCCAGCTCCCGGCGCATGACGACGGCCTGCTCGACCATCAGCGGCGTCCCGGCGGCGAGCAGCTGGGCGACCAGGTCGGGGTCGGCCGCGTCGAGCATCCAGACGCCGCGGCCGTCGTAGCCGCCCCGCACCGCCTTGAGCACGACCGGCCAGCCGTGCTCGGCCCCGAACTCCTCGACCTGCGCGGGCTCGGTGATCTCGGCGTAGGCCGGGATCGGGGCACCCAGCTCGGCCAGCCTGCGACGCATGACGAGCTTGTCCTGCGCGTGCAGCAGTGCGTCCGGCCCGGGGCGCACGGCGGCGCCCGCGGCGACGAGCTCGCGCAACCGCTCCTGCGGCACCTGCTCGTGGTCGAAGGTGACCACGTCGCAGCCCACGGCGAAGGCCTTCATCGCGGCGGCGTCGTCGGCGGTCCCGAGGTGCACGTCGGGCGCGACGAGCGCGGCAGGCTCGTCGGGGCGCACGGCCAGCACCCGCAACGACTGGCCCAGCGCGATCGCCGCCTGGTGCGTCATGCGGGCGAGCTGCCCCGCCCCCACCATCCCGACGACCGGCATCCTCGCGTTCCCACCCGTGCCCACGGGCTGCAGAGCCTATGCGGTGCCCGGCCGGTCGCCGCCGATGGGATGGGTGATTTCTGGCGGGTCCCGGCGGGCGGGGCCGAACGGTCGTACCGGGTGTCCGGGACCCGCGGGCACGTCGGGGCCCCGGAGGACGCGGGCGGGGGTCGTCCTGGCGACCCGGCCGCGGCGGGGGATCCGTCGCGGGACACCGGGTCCGGACACTCCGTCCGTTCGGCCCCCGGGCCTGCCCCGGCCGCCCGCACCAGCGGCGGGTCTGGCACGATCGATCAGGTGTCAGTGGTCGAATCCGTTCTGCTGAGCATCCCGCAGCCGTATCGCGACATCGCGATCAAGCACCGCGAGCTGGTCAAGTTCGCGGTCGTCGGCGGCACCACCTGGGTCATCGACACGGTGGTGTTCCTGGTGCTCAAGGCCGGCGTGCTCGAGCCCAAGCCGATCACGGCGAAGGTCATCGCGGTGCTGGTGGCCACGATCGTGTCCTACGTGCTCAACCGCGAGTGGTCGTTCCGCACCCGCGGCGGCCGTGAGCGCCACCACGAGGCCGCGCTGTTCTTCCTCATCAGCGGCATCGGCGTCGCCGTCTACACCGCGCCGCTCGCGATCTCGCGCTACCTGCTCGACCTGCGGGTCCCCGACATCTCGATGTTCGGCCAGGAGGTCTCCGACTTCGTCGCGGGCCAGATCATCGGCACCATCGTCGGCATGATCTTCCGCTGGTGGGCCTTCCGCAGGTTCGTCTTCCCCGACACCGACGTCCGCCGCCAGCAGCCCGTCGCGCACTCCGGGGACTGACCGGCGGACCGATCCCGGTCGGCGGATCCCGGTCGGCCGGTCCGCGTCAGCGCGGCGTGCCCGCCGGTCGCGGCGGCCCGACGACGTCCTCGGCCCGCGCCACCGGCAGGAAGATCGTGAACAACGGCGGGCGCGCCCGCGAGAGCTCGAGGCGGCCGCCGTCGGCCTCGACGAGCGCCCGGGCCAGCGCGAGCCCCAGGCCCGTCGAGGAGTTGACCGACACGCCGCGGTCGAACACGTGCGGCACGAGCTCCTCGGGGATGCCCTGACCGCTGTCGGTGACCTCGATGATCAGCAGGTCGTCCCGGGCGCGGGCGCTCAGCGTCACCGGTCCGGCGCCGTGCCGCATCGCGTTCTCGACGAGTGCGCCGACCGCTTCACGCAGCCGCGCCGGCGTCACCCTGGCCATGAGCCCGTCCGGCACCCGCAGCTTGAGCTGGCGCCCGGCGCTGCGCAGCGTGGGGCGCCACTCGTCGGCGACCGAACGCAGCCCGGCCCGCAGGTCGACCGGCTCGGCCCCGGCAGCACGGGCCAGCCGGGCGGCCTCCAGCAGGTCGTCGAGGACCTGGGTGAGCCGCTCGGTCTGCTCCAGCGCCGCCAGCGCCTCCCGGCGGGCGCTGGGATCGGGGTGGGTGCTCAGCTCGTCGAGCCGCAGCTGCAGCGCCGTCAGCCTGCTGCGCAGCTGATGGGACACGTCGCCGACCAGCGCACGCTCGCGCTGCACCAGCTCGGCGAGCGCGGACGCCGACGCGTCGAGCACGTCGGACACCCGATCGAGCTCGGGGACCCCGTAGCGGTGCGGTGCCGGCCGGAAGTCGCCCGCGCCGAGCCGCGCGGCGCGGTCGGCGACGTCGGAGAGGGGGTGGGCCAGCCGGCGGGCCGTCA
>Ga0182736_1002564_pt1 | contig 13577 bp, 10 predicted proteins | sample eDN5th30CKraftBY_FD_128882 | JGI IMG/M metagenome (GOLD analysis project Ga0182736, IMG submission 128882) | Enriched backyard soil microbial communities from Emeryville, California, USA - eDNA 5th pass 30_C Kraft BY (version 2) (version 2) | ecosystem: Environmental > Terrestrial > Soil >...
AAACAGAAGGTCGGGATCGCGCGCGAGCGCGCGCGCCAGCGCCAGGCGCTGCTGTTCGCCGCCCGAGAAGCGGCGCGCGGGCCGATCCGCGAAACCGTCGAGGCCGACCAGCGCCAGCAGTTCGTCGATGCGTGCGGCGTGCTGGCTGCGCGGCACGCCTGCAGCGCCCAGTGCATAGGCAATATTGCCGGCGGCGCTGCGGCGGAGCATCGCCGGACGCTGGAACAGGATGGCGCGGCGCGTGGGCGGCGTTGCGTCCTGTCCGCCCCAGCTGACCCGGCCGCCGGTCAGCGGCAGCAGGCCCATGGCGACACGCAGCAGCGTGGTCTTGCCGGAGCCGTTCGGTCCGATCAGCGCCGTCGGCGCGCCGTTTGCGAAAGTCAGCGAGACGCCGTCGAGGATCGCCCGTCCACCCGGCACGACGACGCGGGCGTCCGTAATCATGACCGGGAGACATGTGTTGGGCGCGCGCATGTCAGCCCGCATATCTCTCGCCCGCGCGCCGCGCGCCCCAGGCCAGGCCGTTGATGACAATGACGATTGCGATCAGCACGATGCCGAGGCCGATCGCTAGCGGCAGGTCGCCCTTGGACGTTTCAAGCGCGATCGCCGTCGTCATCGTGCGCGTGAAGCCTTCGATATTGCCACCGACCACGATGATGGCGCCGACTTCCGCCGCCGCCCGGCCAAAGCCGGCCAGCAGGGCGGTGACCAGCGAGAAGCGCGCGTCCCAGATCAGCGTTCCCACCCGCGCCGCCGGACCGACGTCCATGGCCGCGAGTTCGTCGCGATATTCCAGCCAGAGATCTTCGATGGTCTGCCGGCTCAGCGCGGCGATGATCGGCGCCACCAGAATTGTCTGCGCGATGACCATCGCCTGTGGCGTAAACAGCAGGCCCAAGGAGCCCAGCGGTCCCGACCGGGACAACGCCAGGAATACCGCAAGGCCTACCACAACCGGGGGCAGCCCCATCATGGCGTTGAGGACGACGATGGCGGCGTCGCGGCCGCGGAATCGCGTGAGCGCTATGAGCGCCCCGAGCGGTATGCCGATCAGAGCCGCCAGCAATACCGCTGTCAGGCTGACGAGCAGGGACAACCGGACAATGGCGTAAAGACCCGGGTCTCCGGTCAGCACCATTTGCAGCGCGGACATCTCTCCTGACATTCCAAGCTCCCCCTAGAGGTGAAACAATGCGTGTAAAATACGCAACGCGTCAACCTTTCGGAGAAAATGCATGAATATGCAGGGAGATGCTGGCGGTCTAACGCGCTTGTGCCGCGGAAGCCCATGGTTATAGTGCCGGCCGCTGACGCCCTTTTGCATGGCAAAACGGGTGAAAAGCTGCGTCACCCGCGTGTCTTGGTGCTAGAAGCCGGACGTCGAAGGTGGTTCTGGAGGGGTGGCCGAGTGGCTGAAGGCGCACGCTTGGAAAGCGTGTTTACGGGAAACCGTAACGTGGGTTCGAATCCCACTCCCTCCGCCAGCGCTTCTGCTTAACCGCATTAAGGTCGATTTTCCCGCCACTCATCGCGCAGGCTTGGTGGGATTGGAGCCGACCTCTGAACCTTGCGATGTCGCCATCCGCCCCAACCCGTTCTCTGTAGCGCCTCTATCTCCGAGGCTGTGTACTTTCGCTTGGGGCTACGTTTTCGAAGTACCTGCTATTCCAGCCACATCTTAAGAACCCGCGTCAGTTCCCAAGAGCAGGAATCCACGAACGACGGTTCAACATTGCTGACTTGCGTGCCGCATCGAATCATCGGCAGGGGCGCTGCGGCGGCAAAGCGTTAGGCCGAGCGTTTAATTGATCGAAAATCAACATAGCGTACGGATGCACTATTCAACCGACTTGCCATTCGGCATATCGAGGTTCAGTAGCCCCGCCGCGTTAGCGCCGATAAGGCGTCGGATGTCGGCGGCTGCGAACTGCAGATCAAGCAGGATGCGGGTGATCTGACGAAAGCCCTCCACCGGTCTCGGGTTATCCAGCAGACCCAAGTCCGATGAGAGGATGGTGCGATCGACGCCAGCAATCTCGATGAGGTGTGCGAGGTCGTTGGCGCTGAATTTGTGCGCCTTGCCGTCGACGAACATGCAGATCGAGTGCTCGATATAGGCGCCTGCGGCCACGAGCGCGCGGATATCGTCATCGGTGCAGCCGACGATATAAGTCGGATGGTTGACGAGCATCTTCCTGACGCCGCGGCGCTTCGCTTCGTCGAACAGCAGATGCAGTTCGCTGGCGGGGAGATGGCCACCGGCGAGGATGATGTCGGCCTCGGCGATGATGTCCAGGCAGGCCTTGGCGGCGTCGGACACCGCCCCACTGCCGTCGAGTGCGCTGAGCGGGATGGCGTCCAGCATCTTTCGCTTGGTTTTCGGGAAGGTTTTGCCCTGGCCGCTCAACTGCGCGATGTGGTTCTCGGCTGAGAGCGTCGGCATCCAGATGATCCTGGCGCCGATCGCCGCCGCGTGATCGACGGCGTGCGGATTGATGCCGCCATTGGCGTTGTTGAGCGCCAGGCCGGAAAACAGCCGGACACCAGTGTCGGGAAACAGCTTCTCCAGTATGATGGCCTGCGCGACGCCGAGATAGAAGTGGTCCTTGTAAAGCAGCGCGCGGAAGCCTGCCGCTGCGCAATCCATCATGGCGTCGTGATGGTCGAGGATGCGCGGCATCGCTGCCGGTCCGCTGTGGCAATGCAGATCGACTGCGCCGACCAGCAACGCGTTGACGTCGTCGGTGCGAGCGTCGCGGGCAGCTTCGTGGAGGGCCATCGGTCGTTCTCTGTCGTTCGTGGTTGGGCGTCGGTCGCGGGCGGCGGGTTTTGGCGCCGGCTAGCCCGGCATAGGGTAGTCGTCCGCATTGACGACCCAGCCCGGCTTGGACGCGAAATCCATGCGGGGCGGGCAGAAGATATCGACGAGTTGGTTGATCCCCTGGCCGACCGCACGCGAGGTGTGAACCGCCGGCGGCGGGATCACGGCGATCGACGGCGCGGCGCAGTATTCGTGGTCGTCGTCACGCCATTGCGTCATGTCGGGAATCCACGGCCAGCGGATGTCGTGGATGTAGGCGCCCTCCAGCGCCAGCGAACACTGCTCGAAGTCGTCGTGATGATGCGGCGATAGCTTCGTCACGTCGCGCGGTCCGTTGCGCGGCTCGAGGTAGTTCACCATGAAGGTCGAGCCGCGGAAGATACGACCGAAGCGTCCCTCCTGCGCTTTCACGTCGAGGCTGTAGGCATGGATACGGCCGGCGTCGCGCGGCGCCGGCCACGGCTGAAGCGGGGGAATATTGGGATGCGGCTTGGCGAAGGACGCCGCATTCACGCATTTCTTAGCCATGTCTTCCGATCGCGTCGTGAACATGCGAACCACGCGGCCGCCGTTCGGGATGACGACGCTGCTCTGGCCAGGCGGCACGAAGGCGACCGAATAACCCGGCACCGTGCGGCTATCGGCGGCGCTGGCAATCTCGGCCGCGGTAGCGGTGTCGGGCAGCAGAACGACATATTCGTCGGGTTGCGCGTCGCGCACAAAGCGGGCGCCGGGCTTGGCCTCGCTGTAGGCGATGACGTAATTCTGGCCACGCGCGTACCAGGTGCGGCCATGCGTGTCGTCGTCCTGCGGCGCGGTTTCATAGAACTTGGCGTATTCGGCGCCGGCGAATGCGGTCGGTTGCGGCGCTTTGCCGGCGGCCGGGCTGCCGAGCGCCGCGCGCGGATCGGATTTGAGATACATGATTTTCTCCCTGTGCCATGGCCGCCTTCGGCGGATCACGCGTCAAGCGTCGGACGTGGCAAAATCCTTGATCACCTGGGCCGCAGCGCGCCGCATGAAACCCTGGTCTGAGGACACGATGAAGGCGCTGGCGCCAAGACGCTGAAATCCGCCGGCCTCGTCTGCGGTGTTGACCATGACGCAGACCGGCTTGCCTGCGGCGCGCGCTGCGTCCGTAATGCGTTCGACGGCGGTCTGGATGACGGGCGCGGTGTTGGACGGCGCGCCGTAGGCAACCGTGAGATCGCCGCGTCCGATGAACACGCCGTCGATTCCATCGACGGTCACGATGGACTCGATTTTCTCGACCGCTTCCGGATCCTCGATCATCGCGATCACGGTGGTTTTCGCATCCCCGGTATCGACGTTGGCCCAGACCGAGGCGGCGCCGTAGGCGCCCGAGCGGCCGGAGCCGGAATAGCCGCGCTTGCCGCCGCGATAGCGGCTGGCCGCCACGACGCTCTGCGCGATGTCGACCGAGGCGACATGGGGCACGAGGACGCCGCTCGCGCCGCAGTCCAGCGCCGACAGGATGCCGGCCGCGGCCGCATCGCGCACGCGCACGATCCCGGCGGTGCCGCTGGCCCTGGCGGCCAGCAGGGCGATGTCGATGGACTCGCGGTTGAAGGGGGCGTGTTCCTCGTCGATGACGACGAAGTCGAAACCGAGGTCGCCGAGAATTTCAATGGCGTGGGGTGTCGGCGTCTTGATGAAAGTTCCCACCAGACGGTCGCCGGCGGCAAACCGCTTGCGAAAATCGGAGGCCGAGGGGCCGGCTGACATTGTCACGGGACGTGGATCCTTTTGGCGGGTTAGCCGCGATGCAGGTTGCAAGGCCACGAGCCAAACGCCAGTATCCCGTTCGGACATTCCGCTAGACGGAATGGGGAGCGCTTCTCATGTCTGAGGTCCCGGTCGAATCCGTGCGGCGGGCGCTAACCCTGCTGCATGAACTGAATCGGCAGCGAGTCAGTTCGGTGCGCCATTTGCACCTTGCCACCGGGCTGCCGAAGCCGACGATCGTTCGCCTGCTCGATACGCTCATTGCGCTGGGCTACGTGGTCAATGATCGTCGCCAAGGCGGCTATCAGGTCACGTCGCTGGTCCGGTCGCTGAGCTCCGGCTTTCACGGCGATCCTTTGGTGGTCGAGGCCGCGCGTCCCTGGGCCATCGCCTTCACGCGCAAGTATCAATGGCCGGTTGCCGTGGCCGTGCTCGACGGGGACGCCGTCGCCGTGCGCTTCAGCACAATCCCCGACAGTCCGGTATCGCCCTTCCACGCCACGATCAACAGGCGGCTGCAACTGATGTCGCGCGCCCTAGGGCGGGCCTACATTGCCTTCTGTCCGCCGAGCGAGCGCAATCTGCTGCTCGGCATGCTGGCCAAGTCGAAAGACCCGGAGGAAGCGGCAGCGCGCGACCGCGACGCGGCGCTGACGCTCTTGGCCATGATCCGGCGCGCCGGTTTCGCCGACCGGTCGGCGACGGTCGAGCCCAAGTCGTCATCGACCATCGCCTTGCCGGTGATGTTGGGACGCAAGGTGCTCGCCACCGTCGGCGTCACCTTCTTCACGTCGGCGATTTCCAAGGCGGAAGCCATCGCGCGCTATGTGCCGCCGCTAAAGGAGATGGCGAGAAACATACAGACGAGCGTTGTCCTGCTCTCACAGGACGACGCGCACGGCACGCGATCCATGCCCTAAGTCACGGCGCTCATTCCGCCCTGCGGAATGCCGGCACATTCCCCGTTTCACTGCCGGCCTAAATAGTAGAACCGACCCAGATGCCGTCACTGACGACTTAAACAGTGCAGGCGGCAAGACCTGCATCATCCGTCGGAGGAATCATGCGTCCGCTCTCATTCGGCCTCTTTGGCCTCGTCCTGGCATTTCTTCCCTTTCATTCCGCCGCGGCGCAGTCGTGGCCTGACCGTCCCGTGACCTTCGTTGTGCCGTTCCCGGCCGGCGCCGCCGTCGATACGCTGGCGCGCGCGGTCGCCGCGACGCTGAGCGACAAGTTCGGCAAGCAATTTATAGTCGAAAACCGCACGGGGGCGGGCGGCAATGTCGGCGGGGCGTCCGTCGCCAAATCCGCCGCCGATGGTTACACGCTGTTGTTCGGCACGCCGGCACCGATCGCTCTCAACAAGCTGATGTACAAAGGTCTGGCCTACGATTCGGACCGCGATTTCACGCCGGTCATTCTGGTCGCCAAGTCGCCGCTGATCGTCACCGCCAAGCGCGACCTTCCCGTCAAGACCTTTGGCGAACTGATCGCCTATGCCAAGCAGAACCCGGGCAAGGTCAATGTCGGCCATCCCGGCAACGGCACGCTGGGCCACATCACTTCGGTGCTGGTGCAGCAGTTCGCCGGCGTGGAGATGACCAACGTGCCGTACCGCGGCTCGGCGCCGCTGACGACGGACCTGGCTGGCGGGCAGATCGATGTCGCCATGGACTTCATGCCGACCTACGTGCCGCTGATCCAGAGCGACAAGATCAAGGCGCTGGCCGTGACCACGGTGGAGCGCGCTAGTCAATTGCCCGACGTGCCGACGGCGCAGGAAGCCGGCATCAAGGGCTTCGAGGCGACTGCGTGGTACGCGATCGTCGCGCCGACCGGGACGCCCCAGGATATCCTGATCAAAGTCAATGAAGGGGTGAATGCGTTTTTGACCAGTGACAAAGGCAAGGCCACCCTTGCACAGAATCATCTCGTCGGGATCGGCGGACCTCCGGCAGATCTCAAGGCCTTTATCGACAGTGAGCTTGCGAAATGGCGACCCGTCGTCGAAGCTGCCAAGATCACGATGTGAGCGAAGGGCGGAGCCGCGGTCGATGATTGAAATTCCGGCGCTGTCGGTCCCCAGGATTGCGTTGGTCACCGGGGGCAGTAGCGGCATCGGCCGGGCCACCGCGGCGCGCCTTGCGGCCATGGGGTCGACGGTGGTGGTCGGCTACAACAGCCGGCGCGCGCTCGCCGAGGAAGTGGTCGCAGGGTTGCAGGGCAATGGGCACGTGGCGATGCGCATTTCCATCAACGATCCCGCATCCGTCGCTGACGCGGCGAGGGCCGTCGATGAACGCTATGGGCGGCTCGATGCGCTGGTGAACTCGGGCGGCGCAACAACCCCCGTGCCGGCGAAAGATCTCGACGCGCTGACCGACGAACTGTTCGATCGCACCGTCACGCTCAATCTGCGCGGGCCCTTCGCCACGGTGCGCGCCTTCCGCCCGTTGCTGGAGCGCGGCGAGGGCGCCGCCATCGTCAATGTCTCTTCGATCGCGGCGCGCACCGGTCTCGGCAGTAGCCTGGCCTATGTCGCCGCCAAGGCCGGCCTCGATGCGCTCACGGTGGCGCTGGCAAAAGTGTTGGCGCCGAAGATCCGCGTGTTCTCGGTCTCGCCGGCCGGCGTGGATACGGATTTCGTGCCAGGCCGCACGCGCGAGCGGCTGCAGAAAACCGCCGAGAGCTTTCCGCTGGCACACGTCACCAGCGCCGACGATGTCGCCCGGGCCGTCATCGCCTGCATCGTCAACCTGACGAGTTCGACCGGCATCGTCGTGCCGGTGGACGAAGGCCGGCACATTTAGGGTTGAAGCGCGATGGACCGATTGAAGTTCTATATTGACGGCGCCTGGGTCTCGCCCGCCCTGCCGTCAACTCTCGGCGTCGTCAATCCAGCGACTGAAGAGGTCTTTTCGCAGATCAGCCTCGGCTCCCGGGCCGATGTGGACCGCGCCGCGCAGGCCGCCCGCCGCGCTTTCGCGACCTATTCCGAGACCGGGGTCGAAGAGCGGCTGGCTTACTTGCGCAAGATAATCACAGGATTCAGGGCGCGTCTGCCGGAGCTGGCCCGGATGATGACGCTGGAGATGGGCGCCCCAATCACCTTCGCCACCGAACGGCAGGCGACGGTCGCGCTGTTTCATTTCGAGGAAGCCGAGCGCGTGCTGGCCGGCTACCGCTTCGAGGAGCGCATGGGGCCAGGGATCGTTCGCCGCGAGCCGATCGGCGTTTGCGGGCTGATCACGCCTTGGAACTGGCCGCTGAATCAGGTCGCCTCCAAGGTTGCGCCGGCGCTGGCGACCGGTTGCACCGTCGTTCTCAAGCCGAGCGAGGTAGCGCCGCTCAGCGCCATGCTGTTCGCCGAAATCGTGCACGACGCCGGCATCCCGGCCGGCGTTTTCAATCTTGTGAACGGCGACGGGCCGACGGTCGGCGAAGCAATCGCCGTCCATCCCGCCATCGACATGGTGTCGTTCACCGGCTCGACGGCGGCGGGTGTGCGTGTGGCCAAGCTGGCGGCGGACACGGTCAAGCGCGTTGCGCAGGAACTGGGCGGCAAGTCCGCCAACATCATCCTCGCTGATGCCGACGTGAAGGCGGCCGTCACGCAGGGCGTTCATGCCTGTTACACCAACGCCGGCCAGAATTGCCAGTCGCCGACGCGCATGCTGATCCCGCGCGCGCAGCGGGACGCCGCTTTCGACGCCGCACGCACAGCGGTCGGGACGGTCCGGCTGGGCGATCCACTCGACCCCGCAACCACCATGGGCCCGCTTGTCAGTCAGACACAGTTCGAGAAGGTGCAGGATCTCATCCAGTCCGGCATCGACGAGGGCGCGACCCTGGTGGCCGGCGGAATGGGCCGGCCGGCCGACCTCAACCGCGGCTATTATGTGCGCCCCACAGTTTTTGGCGATGTGACGCCAGGGATGCGGATCGCACGCGAGGAGATATTCGGCCCGGTGCTGTCGATCATGAGCTACGACACCGAGGCGGAGGCGGTCGACATCGCCAACGCGACGCCGTTCGGTCTGGCCGGCTTCGTCCAGTCCAAGGACGTTACGCGCGCGCGCGCCGTCGCCAATCGCATCCGGGCTGGACGCGTCTATCTCAACGGCGCACCGTTCGACCGCAGCCTGCCGTTCGGCGGCTACAAGCAGTCCGGCAACGGACGCGAGTTCGGCGTGTTCGGTTTTGAGGAGTATCTTGAGGTAAAAGCGCTTCTAGGGTGCGGTGAATAGCGAAATAGGCAGTTTGGTGGCCGAGAGTAGCGTCAACCGTACTTGCGGCCCCTCTATCGGAGCACATCGCCGCTGAACAACAGCGGCTCCCGCAGCGCGTATTTTCGGATGAATCCGGACGAACTTTACAACTGGAGGAACCTGGCGGGCGTGGAACGGCCGAGTCGGGACTTGGCCCCCCGCAAAAATGCTGGATACAAAGAAATTTAGATGGAGGAGACGTTTCTCCTCAAAACATTGCAAAAATCATGGACTTAGCCAGCTTTATGCGCCGGTCCGCGAGACAATTAGTTTACATTTCCACTCCCTCCGCCAAACCGTCTCAGCTTTAAGGCCCTGAACTGTAGGCATAAGCCTGGGCTCCCGAACCTGGAGCGACAGTCAGCGCGGTCTCGAACGCAGTAACGCCCGGCGAGCGCATGTCGGGTCCCGAGGCACCGCTCGATCCATCCGCCGCAGGATTTCGGCAACTCAAGGCTGCTTGCCTCGTTGGCGCTTGCAGTTCACCGTCACCCAAAGGACGAAATGCCAGTGTCAACGCCCAACGATGCAAATCCGCACCGCAACGGCTTGAGGATGCAAGTCAACCGTCCGGTGTTCTTCGTCTCGGCGGCGATCATCGCCGCGTTTGTCTTGTACGGCTCCCTGTTTGCCGATCAGGCGGGCGCCCTCTTCGCCGCCGTGCAGGCCTTCATCATCGTCGATTTCGGCTGGCTCTACGTAGTCGCCGTTGCCGGCTTTCTGTTCTTCGTTCTTTTCCTGATGATCAGCCGCTACGGCGATGTGAAGCTTGGGCCGGACGATTCCGAACCGGAGTACAGCTACATTTCTTGGTTCGCGATGCTGTTCAGCGCGGGCATGGGTATCGGGCTTTTGTTCTTCGGCGTGGCGGAGCCGATCCAGCATTATGCGCAGCCCCCGGTGGGCGAGGGCCGCACAATCGAGGCCGCGCGCCAGGCTATGGTGCTGACCTTTTTCCATTGGGGTTTTCACGCCTGGGCCATCTATATCGTCGTCGGTCTGGCGCTTGCCTATTTTGCCTTCCGGCGAAACCTCCCACTGACCATCCGGTCCTCGCTCTATCCGCTGATCGGGAACCGAATCCACGGACCGATCGGCGATGCGATCGACATCTTTGCCGTCATTGGCACGATGTTCGGCGTGGCCACCTCGCTCGGTTTCGGCGTTCTCCAGGTCAATGCCGGTTTCGCCCATCTCTTTGGGCTGCCCACAAGCACGTCGATGCAGATCGCGCTGCTCGCCGCTATCACGGGCATGGCGACGCTATCGGCCGTCTCAGGTCTCGACAAAGGCATCAAGCGTCTATCGGAGATCAATATCATTCTTGCCGTCGCGCTGCTCGCCTTCGTCCTAGTGGCCGGTTCGACGGTGTTCCTGCTGCAGGCGTTCGTCCAGAACGTCGGCACCTACCTCAGCAGCGTCGTGCAGCGCACTTTCCGCATGTACGCCTACGAGCCCAATGCCTGGCTCGGCGACTGGACGCTTTTCTACTGGGGCTGGTGGATTTCCTGGTCGCCCTTCGTCGGAATGTTCATCGCCCGCATTTCGCGCGGGCGCACCATCCGCGAGTTTGTGATGGGTGTGATGCTGGTGCCATCGCTTTTCACATTCCTGTGGATGACGGTGTTCGGCAACACTGCAATTCAAATGGACCTGAGTGGCGCCGCGGATATCGCCAAGACGGCGGTCAACAATATGCCGGTCGCTCTGTTCGAGACGCTCGAGCATCTTCCCTTTTCCACGGTCGCCTCGGCGATCGCGACCGCTCTGGTTATAACCTTCTTCGTCACCTCGGCAGATTCCGGTGCTCTGGTGATCGATACAATAACGTCCGGCGACGCACCCAATCCGCCCGTGTGGCAGCGCATCTTCTGGGCCGTGAGCGCGGGTGTTGTGGCTGCCGTTCTGCTGTTCACCGGCGGTCTCAAGGCACTTCAGACCGCGGCGATTGCCAGCGCACTGCCATTTACGCTGGTCATGATCGTCATCTGCTACGGATTGCTGCGCGCGCTTCAGACTGAAGGCAAGGATCTACCGACGGATCTTTCTTCGGTGGACGATGAGAGCGGCGGCAGCGATATCGGCTGGCAGCAGCGACTTACCAGCATTCTCCATTATCATCGGCGCGACGAGGTTGCCGCGTTTCTTTCCGGGCCAGCGCGCGAGGCGTTGGAGGCAGTCGCCGCGCAGATGCGCGAGCGTGGTCTGTCGCCCACGATCGGCCATGACGACAGCCACATCGTCTTGGTGGTTCAGCACGCCGACCGGGCATCGTTCAACTACACCATCCGTGCCCGCGGCTTTCGGGCGCCGAGTTTTGCCTGGGCCGAGACGCGAAGGAGCAAGGTCTCCGACCCCTTGCACTATCGCGCCGTCGCCTCGTCATCCGATAGCGCTCAGTCCCGCGACGTGACCGGATACGACCCCGGGCAATTGATCAACGATCTGTTGAACCGCTACGCGCGTTTCCGCCACGTGCGGCGGATGGAATGACGGTGTTTCTAAGAACCGGCGAGGCTGCGAAACGAAGAAAGGCGCCGGTTCGACCCGGCGCCTTCATACTTTCGTTCGTGATGTAGCTACTTCGAGCCGAGCATGCGTTCCGCCTGCGGCGGCAGGAACTTGTCGGTGTAAACCTCCGACGGCGCCGGCTTGTTGGAGAGGCTGTAGGCCTCGGCGATCGAGTCGATGGTGAACTGCAGCTTCTTCGGGTCCACAGTGCTGAGCCCGTTCTTCTCGACCCATGGTGTCTTGGTCAGTTCGAGCGCCAGATCGAGGCGGATCTTCTCGACGTCGATCTTCATCATCTGGTCGCGCTTTTTCATCAAAGCCAGAGCTGCGTCGGGATCGGCGATGGTCTCCTTGGTGCCGCGGTTGAGCCCCTTCACCACCGCGCGAACGGCGTCGGGGTTTTCGTCGACGAACTTCTTGGTCGCCACCAACGTCAGACCGTACATGTCGGCGCCGTAGTCCGAATATTTCAGCACGGTGATTTCTTCCGGCTTCATGCCGACGCCAAGCAGCGCCGGCACGTTCGAATTGGTGAAGGCGACCGTACCGGCCACTTCGCCGCGCTTGATCATCGCGCCGTACAGCGTGTTCTGCACCGGCACCCAGTCGATCTTGATGCCTTCGGCGCCCGATGCCTTGAGCAGGATGCCGATGGTGTCGTGCCCGGCGCCGCCACTGCCGCCGGCCATTTTCTTGCCGTTCATGTCCTTGGGGTGACGGATGCCCGCGGCGGCGTTGGCGATGATGGCGAGCGGCGAGGCATCGAAGCTGATGTAGACCGCAATCAACTGCGAATTCGGATTCTTCGCGTTGAAGTTGATCATCGACGGCATATCGACCCAGCCGAAGTCATAGGCGCCGCTGGCAACGCTGATGGCGACGTTGGTTGCACCTTTGCCCGGATCGAGGGCAGTCACGTTTACGCCGGCGTCTTTGAAGTAACCCTTGTCCAGCGCAATGAAAAATGGCGCGTGCGTGCCCTGGATGATCCAGTCGAGGCCGATTTTGACGTCCTTTGTCTGCGCCTGAGCGGGCACCGCGAAGGCGAGGGCCGATGCCGCGAGGCAGGCCGCGCCGGTCAGTACCGCGCGGCGGACAATACCGCCCGTCCGGCCGCCCTTGAGTTCGTTCCAGTTAGACGCGCTCATCATGTCAACTCCTGTGCTTATTGCCGATTTCCGTGACCCTGTTCAAGCAAATTGCGTGCCGGGAAAGTCCGTTGAATGACTGGCACGATGGTTGCAAGTTTGAACGGGATACAGGCCGCGAACCGGTCCGGGCGATGTGAGTGCCGCATTCGTAGTCAAGCGGTGATGAAACAGCGCCCACGCCATGTTCGCGCCATGTCTCGTTGAAGACACGCCGGGCGCCGCGATTGGCGCCGGGATGACGGTGAAGCAACTCGCGGTGACGTTCGGTCCAAGTGAGTCACACTTGAAGGAGTTTGAAGGTGAACAAACCGGTTGATCCTAGAACGATGGGCAAGACGCACCTGCTGCAGTCGTCGCCTGAGACTGTACATTGGGGCTTCTTCTACGGCGGGCTTGCGCCGGTGCTCACCATCGATCCGGGCGATCGGGTTGTCATCGAGACGGTGTCTGGCAATCCGGAGCGGCCGCCACCGGCCGAATACAAAATCCTGCCGGAACTGAAGCAAATCCACGAGAAGGCCAAGCGCGGCACCGGCAACCACATCCTGACGGGCCCGATCTACGTCAAGGGCGCGTCTGTCGGCGACGTCCTCGAAGTGAAGATCCTCGATATCGAGTTGCGCCAGGACTGGGGCTTCAATGCTTTCCGTCCCTATGTCGGCACGGTGCCGGAGGATTTCCCGGCGTCGGCAATGATTCAGATTCATCTCGACAAGGAGACCAAGGTGGCCACCATGCCGTGGGGCATGAAGGTGCCGATCGCGCCGTTCTTCGGCCAGATGGCGGTGCAGCCGCCGGCAGCATTCGGACGCCAGAACAGCAAGGAGCCGCGCGAATTCGGCGGCAACATCGACTGCAAGGACCTCGTCGCCGGCACCACGCTGTATCTGCCGGTGTGGAACGAGGGTGCGCTGTTCTCGACCGGCGACGGCCACGCCGCGCAGGGCCATGGTGAAGTCAACGGCACCGCCATCGAGACCTGTCTGAAGGGCACGTTCGAATTCAACGTGCGCAAAGGTCTCGGCTGGACGCTGCCGCGGGGGGAAACTCGGACGCATTACATCACGTTCGGCCTCG
>Ga0182736_1002565_pt1 | contig 13574 bp, 9 predicted proteins | sample eDN5th30CKraftBY_FD_128882 | JGI IMG/M metagenome (GOLD analysis project Ga0182736, IMG submission 128882) | Enriched backyard soil microbial communities from Emeryville, California, USA - eDNA 5th pass 30_C Kraft BY (version 2) (version 2) | ecosystem: Environmental > Terrestrial > Soil >...
GTGCGCGCGAATGCCCGACTGCCTCGTCAAACTGGCGTTCGCCTGGTTCTTCTGCAGCACGAACCATTCGATACCCTCGATCTCCGACAGCGGCTTCAATGCGCGCGCAGGCACGAAGCGGTCGATGCCGCTGAAGTTGTGCGGCCCGCTATACCAGCACAGTCCCACCTTCAGCTTGCCCGCATACGGCTGCATGAAGCTGTCCCAGCGAGCGCGGGCATCAGCTGGCGCCTCGATGTATCCGCGTCGACTGTCGGAGATGGCCGCTGCTGTCTCGTGCACGTATGCGGGCAGCAAGTAGTCGAAGACCCAGTAATCGTAATTCGCCAGTTCGTCCGGCCGCCAGCCAGATGCAACGGTTTGCGCGCCGTCGAGATCGCGAAACAGCCGGTGCAGTTCCGGCCGGCAAACGAAGTGAACCGACGCGCCCGCCGCTGTCAGCCGGCTCGCGTAACGCGCGAGCATCAGATTGTCGCCGACGCCCGCATGGTAGGCGACCAAGATACGCTTGCCTTGCAGCGATTGACCCCGCCACCATTTTGAAAGATACGGGGCAATATCCGGATCAAGCGCAAGAACATACTCATCGCTCGACACCCCTTCGAGCTTGCGCCATCCCTCGCGCTCGCGTCCGAGCAGAATGAGCACGTCCCCGAGCGGACCGAAGGCATCCACTCGGTGCGGTGCAATCTCTTCGGCTCGGCTAAATGCATTCAGCGCTTCGAGATAACGGCTCTGCATGTACAGCGCTTTCCCCAACATCAGCCAGATGTCGACGTCGTCGGGAGTCTGCGCGAGCAGCGCGCCCGCACGTTCGATGACCCCGGCATAATCGGAGAGGAATCGTCCGCGAAGATGCAGCGCGCTCTTCTCGTCGGCCCGGATAAGCGCCTGCTTCGCATGGAACCGCATCAGTTCCGGTCGACCAGCGAACAGGTAAATCTGCGCGAGGGCGGAATGTGCGTCGCAGTTGTCGGGATCGAATTCGAGCGCCTCGACAAAGCACTCGATCGCGCTTTCCCGATCCCCGCATTCGTTCAGATAGATGATGCCGCGCTGTACGCGGACGATCGCGTTGTCGGGGTTCCGCGCGATCCATCGCGTACACATTTCCAGCGCGAGAAGCGGCTCACCTAATCGGATGAGGCCATTGGTGGCCTCGATCGCGTAATGAGCCTCGTGAGGTTCGATATCGAACGTCCCGTGCCACAAGGCGATTGCCTGGTCGCGTTTGCCACGCTCGATTGCAGCCTGAGCAGCGCTGGCGAGCGCCGTCGCTCGCTCCCTGATGTCATGCTCCACCATCGCTCTTCCGTCGTTCAATAAGGATGCCAGAGCGTAACAGAGCCGAGCGTCTCAACCGTAACAATGCGACGCGCGAACGCCGCTACTCATGCCACTGCCCCGCCCCTCCCGCGAACGCCGGCACGCCCATCTCCTCGCGACTGCGCGCCGCACGCGCTTCGTCGGCTTCCACGGTCTTGCTCGTATCGATGAAAAGCGCCGCGACCGCACCGACCGCGAGCAATCCCGCTGAAATCGTGAACGGCACGTTATAGCTTCCTGTCTGCTGGATCAGATAACCGAACGCGACCGGCGACACCATTCCCGCGATGCCGAAGCCCGTGTTCATCATGCCGCCCGCCGTGCCCGCATACTTGCCCGCGATATCGAGCGGCAACGTCCACAGCACCGGATTCGTGATCTCGAGGAAGAAGAACGATGCCGTCAGGAACCACACCGCCATGATCGGGCTCGGCGCATTGACCATCGGCAGAAGGAAGGCGAGCGACCCGCCCATGCCCACCACGAGAATGCTGCAGCGCGCGAGCCGCAGTTTTCCCGTGATCCGGTAGATGCGGTCCGACAGCACGCCGCCGAGCGTATCGCCGATCACACCGGCAAGCAGCGGCAAAGCGGTGAACAGCGCGAGATGCTTCAGATCGAAGCCGCGCGATTCCTTCAGATACGAAGGCAGCCACGTCAGATACACCCACAGCAGCCAGCCATAGCAAAAGTCGACGAAGGTCACGAGCCACATGCGATGAATCAGCATGCGCCACGGCGTCGGCTGCTTTCTCGCGCGCGCGCATTCTCCCGCGCGATAGCCGATCTCAGCGGTTTCCTCGGGCGTCACGCGGCGGTTTTCATCGGGTGAATTGGTGAAGACGAAGAGATACAGCACCGTCCACGCAAGGCTCGCGATGCCCAGCAGAATGAATGCCTCGCGCCAGCCGCTCGCTGCGACCACGGCAAGCACGAGCGGCGGCGTCACCGCGCCGCCGAGCCGCGCGAAACTATGCGTGATGCCTTGTGCAAAGCCGCGTTCGCGCACCGGCATCCAGAACGTGAAGGCGCGCGTGGCGGTCGGAAACGCGCCGCCCTCGCCGATGCCCAACGCAAGGCGCAACAGCACGAGCATGCCGATGCTGCCCGCGAAGCCCGTCGCGAGCGTCGCCGCGCCCCATATCAACGAGAGCACGGTCAATACGAGCTTCGGGCCGAATCGATCGGCAAGCCATCCGCCGACGATCTGCATCACCGCATACGGATACGCGAACGCGGAGAATACGAGCCCGAGCTGCACGGACGTGAGGCCCATCTCCTGCCGGATCAACGGTCCTGCCACGGCGATGTTCACCCGATCGATGTACGAGATGAAGTACATCAGACACATCACGCCGAGAATGATATGGCGCGTCTTCACGCGCTGACGTTGCTTGTTCACAGTGTCTCCTTCCTTTGGTCCATCTGATGTGCAATATCGAGCCGTGTCAGCTAGACGAGCTTCAGGCGCTGCACCTTGCCCGAAGGTCCGCGCGGCAAGGCATCGGTGAAGCGGAATTCACGCGGCGTCTTGTAACGGCCGAGTTCGCGCAGACAGTGCGCGCGCAAGTCGGCCACATCGAGCGATGCCGCGCCGCCGTTCGGCACGATGTACGCGACGATGTCCTGGCCATACGCCGCATCGGGCACGCCGACGGCCGCTGCTTCGAGCACGCCGGGATGACGCAGCAGCGCTTCGTCGATCTCGCGCGGCGCGATGTTCTCGCCGCCCTTGATGATCAGTTCCTTCGCGCGTCCATTGATGTAGAAGAAGCCCGCCTCGTCGCGGTAGCCGAGATCGCCGCTGCGCAGCCATCCGTCTTCCGTGAACGCGTTGCGCGTTTCTTCCGGACGCTTGTAGTAGCCGCTCATCAATTGCTCGCCGCGCAGCACGAGCTCGCCGGTTTCGTTGGGCGCGCACTCACGTCCATCGATGTCGACGATCTTCGCTTCGCCGCCGGAAGGCAAGCCGATACTGCCGATTCGCCTTAACGTTTCGTCATACGGATTACTGAATATCGGCGCGGCGGTCTCCGTCATGCCCATCGTTTCGATGACGCCGATGCGAAAGCGCTTCTCGAACGCCCGATGATGATCGGCCGGTAACGCTGCCGACGCGCTGCGGCAAAATTTCAGCGCCGACAGATCGCAGCCCTCAGCGCCCTCGCCGTTCAGCAGATAAGCGACGATGGTCGGCACCACGTTGATCCATGTGCATCCGAACTGCGATGCCTCGTTCCAGAACGTGCGCGCCGAGAAACGCGGCGTCATCACCGCCGATCCGCCGTGCCACAGTGGCGACAGCAGCGCGACGACGAGACCGTTGATGTGATAGAGCGGCAACGATACGAGCACGCGATCATCATCGGATAGCCGATGTTCCTCGCTGATGTTGCGCATGTTGGCAAGCAGGCTGCGATGACTCAGCAGCACGCCTTTAGGCGCGCCCGTCGTGCCCGACGTGTACATGAGCAGCGCCGTATCGCCGGGATTCATCGCGCCCGCATCGCTCGCGACGATATGCGCGCCGGGCGTTTCGTCGCGCACGAGTCCGATCGTGCGTGACGGAAGCGTCGGGATATCGGGTAAAGCGTTCGCATCGGGCGACGTACGCACCACAGCGACGTCACGGTCCATGCCTTCGCGACGCAACACGTCGATCGCTTCGACGATGGTGTCGTGCGTGTCATCGGCGACGAAGATCGCGCGCGTCTCCGAATGCTCGACGATATAGCGCACCTGCGAAGGCTGACACAAGAGATTCAGCGGATTCGCCACCAGGCCGCTATACATCGCCGCCAGCAGCAGCCGCGCGGTCTGAATGCCGTTGCCCATGAAGACGGACACGACATCGCCCGCACGCAGGCCCGCAGCATGAAAACGCTCTTCCAGCGCGAGACATGCTTCGCGCAACGCGCCGAAGGTCAGCATGTCGTCCCCGACCGCGGAGAGCAGGAAGGGTTTGTCCGGCGCGCGTCCGGCGCGAGCGTCGATCAATGCGCGCAAGGTGGATGCAACGACCGGCGCACGATCGGAAGGAACGATTCGATCCGCTAACGCGTTCATCGCCCGATCCTCCTGAAGTAATCGCCGAGCAACGCGTCGACTTCCGGCACGCGCTCCGCAATCCGATACGCGATGCGCGTCACGTTCAGGTATTGCCGATAGCCGAGATTCGCCGAGAAGTTGTTGCCGCCCCAGGTGCCGCATCCCATCGACAGCGAGAACGGCAGGCCGTTGTCGAAGTTGCCGCCGGTCGCGAGGCAGTGCGCCTGATCGACGATCACGCGCGCCACCGGCAATTCTGTGCCGAGCCGGACGGCGAGGGCATCGTCCGCGCCGTGCACGCCGACCGAATGTCCCGCGCCCATGTAGCCGTATATGCCGCGCACGATATCGATGGCGTGCGCAACATCGCGCGCGCGATAAACCGTCAGCACGGGCGAGAGCTTTTCGCCGGAGAACGGATACTCGGCGCCGTAGCCGCTCTCCTCGACCATCAAGAACTTCGGCTCGCGCGCCGCGATATCGTCGAGGCCCGCTTCGCGCGCAATGGCCGTCGCCGAGCGCGCGGTGCAGCGCGCCGAGAGCTTGCCGTCGTGCCACATCGCCGCCTGCAACCGCGCCTTCTGCGCAGCGTCGAGCAGCACGCCGCCCTGCTTCGTCAACGCATCGAGCATGCGTGCATGGATCGCGTCTTCGATCACGACGCTGTTCTCCGATGAACAACTCGTCGCGTTGTCGAACGTCTTGGACACCGCGATCTTGCGCGCCGCATCATCGGGAATCGCGCTCGCCGCGACGATCGATGCGACGTTGCCCGCGCCCACGCCGAACGCGGGCGTGCCGCTCGTATAGGCCATGCGGACGTTCGCCTGCGAGCCCGTCGCGACGACGAGATCCGCGAGCTTCATCAACGCGGCGGTCGCGGCCTTGCCGATCGGATGCGGCAACATCTGCACGAGATCGCGATCGAGACCGGCCTTCGCGAACTCCGCATGAATGAACTCGATGAGCAACGCGCACGACGAATAGCCCTTCGGTGAGGGCGCGACGATGACCGCGTTGCCGCACTTGAGCGCGTTGATGATCTTGTTGGCGGGCGTCGCGGCCGGATTCGTCGATGGCGTGATCGCCGCCACGACGCCGACCGCGCGCGCAATTTCGACGATGCCGTGTTCCTCGTCGCGCACGATCACGCCCGTCGTCGCGACGCCGTGAAGATCGCGCAGCAGGCCGAGCGTCTTGCGATGGTTCTTGCGGAATTTGTCGTCGGCGTTGCCGAGGCCCGTATCGCGCACGGCCAGGTCCGCGAGTTGCCGGTTGCGCTGCGGCTCCATGATGGCCCACGCAGCGGCCGATGCAGCTAAGTCGAGCGTCTCCTGGCCCGCTTGTTCGAAGCGTCGTTGCGCGGCGCGCGCTCGCGTCACGAGCGCGGCAACGATGCGCTCCACATCGGGTTCTGGTTGATTCGGCGCATCGTCGTGAGGACGTGCGAGCGTCGCGCCGCTTGCCATGTGATTCATGCGATAAACCTCGGCTGTTGGAAGATTGAAGGTGCTCTCCAATCTAGTCAGCCGCGTCCGTCGCGCGGTCCCGTTTTCTGGACTAACGCGTGCAGCGATAGCGCGAGCATCGGAAATTCAGCTTTTCGGGACTTTTTAGAGTCCCGAAAACCGGTGTTTTCGACGCACAATGAAATAAAACCGAAAAGTATGCAGACGGAGACAAGCGTGACTTCGAATCAATCGAATGCCGCCGCCGTGCGCGCGTTTCGCGTGCTCGAAACGCTCGCCGAGGCGAATCGCCCGCTCTCCATGACCGAGCTCGTCGATGCATTGGGTCTGCCCAAACAGACCGTGCATCGCATCCTGGTGCAGTTGATGGACGCATGGCTCGTCACGCGCGGCGCAAGCGACAAGCTTTATGAATGCTCGGCGCGCGTGCGTACGCTCGCCATCAACGTGCTGATGCACGCGGGTCCCGCTGCGGCGCGTCATGCGCTATTGGAACAGCTCGTCATGCGCGTCGGCGAAACATGCAATCTGACGATGCTCGCGGGCAACGACGTCGTCTATGTGGATCGCGTCGAAACGGGATGGCCGCTGCGCATGCATCTGCAGCCAGGTTCGCATGTGCCGTTGCATTGCTCCGCAAGCGGCAAGCTGCTGCTGAGCTTTTTGCCGAAGGATCGGCGCGAACGCATGATCGAACGCTTGCCGTTGCGTTCGTATTCGGAGCGCACGATCACCGATCGCGACGCACTGCGCAAGGAGCTCGCATTGACACGCCGCCGCATGCTCGCCATCAACAATCAGGAGCATTTGCAGGGACTCGTTGCGATCGCGGTGCCGGTGATGCTCGATCGCAATCGCGCGTGTGCGGCGATTGCGATTCAGGCGCCGGTGGGGCGCGTGGCGCTCGATCAGTTGCTTGCGTTCGAACCCGATCTGCGCCGTGCTGCGGAAGAAACCGCGAAGACGTTCAAGGATTGAAGGCCGGTTTTCGATTCGGCAAACCGGCCTTTGCTTCAGTGCTTATCGTTCGCTGGTCTGGAGATGCCGCGTCGAATGATGTTCGTCTTCGACCTCGACTTCCTTGCGGCCGCGCTTGAACACGACATACGCGACGATCAGAATGCCGAGACTCGCGACGCCCAGCCACAGCGGCTTGCGTTGATCGGGAATGAAGGCCATCGCGACGAGAATCGCCATCATCCCGAAGATCGCGAGCCACGTGAGATAGGGAAATCCCCACATGCGTACGCGCAGGTCGCTTACTTCGAAGCTCGTCATACGGCCGCGCAAGCGCAGTTGCGAAAACGCGATCAGCAGATACACGAAGATCGCCACCGTGCCATACGAATTCACGAGGAACGCGAACACCGTATCCGGCGATACATACGACATCACCACCGACACATACCCGAACACCGTGCCGAGCAGAATGGCGCGCGTCGGCACGCCGCGCTTGTTGACCTTCGCGAGTCCGAGCGGCGCATCGCCGTGACGCGTCAACGCGAACAGCATGCGCGATGCCGCATAGAGGCCCGAGTTCAGCGCGGACAGCACGGCGGTGAGGACGATCGCGTTCATCACGTTGGCTGCGGCGGGCATGCCCATTACTTCGAGCGCGCTGACATAAGGCGTCGCCATCTGATGCGAATTCCACGGCACCAGCGCGACGACGAGCGCCACCGATCCGACATAGAACACGAGCACTCGCGTGATGACGGAATTAGTTGCCTTCGCAACTGCCTTCGCAGGCTCCTTCGCTTCGGCCGCCGCGATCGTGACGATTTCCGCGCCGAAGTAGAAGCCGGTCGCCGCGACCGCGCCCGTCATCACGGGCCCGATGCCCTTCGGCATGAAGCCGCCATGGCCGAGGAACGTCGCGGCGACATCGGTCGTGTGCATCGATGCGGGCCAGAAGCCGCAGACGTACAGGCCGCCGAGAAACAGGAACACGATGATCGCGCCGACCTTGATCGACGAAAACCAGAACTCGAATTCGCCATAACTGCCGACCGAAATGAGATTGGTCAGCGTGAGCACGACGAGCAACACGAGGCTGATCATCCATGCAGGCACATCCGGTATCCAGAACTGCACGAGCTTCGCGCCCGCGACTGCTTCGAGCGCGATCACGATGACCCAGAAGTACCAGTACATCCAGCCCGTCAGGAACCCGGCGAGACGGCCCGGCCCGCGCTGCGTCTTGAACGCGAGCCGCGCATATTCGTAGAACGAGCCGACGGCGGGCATCGCGCAGGCCATCTCGCCGAGCATACGCATGACGAGAACCACGAGGCCGCCCGTGATGAGAAACGAGAGAATCGCCGCGGGTCCGGCCTGCTGGATCACCACGCCGCTCCCGACGAATAGTCCGGCGCCTATGACGCCGCCCAATGCGATCATCGTCATGTGGCGCTGCTTGAGGCCACACTTGAGATCGCTCTGCTCCGTACTCGATTGCATGTCGTCTCCTGATTTGCTTGTACCGATTCGGCGCTCGCCCGCGGGTTCGTTGCCGGCGGGTCGAGACGTTCGTTCAATGACGCTTCAAAGCGCCGGACGATCCTTTCGATAGGCGTTCTTCACCGCGATCCTGCCATCGCTGAACGTGAAGACGTCCACCATGCGCGCCTCGATGCGCGAGCCGTCCGCCTTCGTGCCGCGAAACGTCGATTCCGATACGCCGCGATTGCCGCTCACGAAGTGCTCGCCGTCATTCCACGATGCATCGGGAAAGGTTTCCCACGCAAGCGTGAAGCCCTTGCGCACTTCGTCCCGGCCCTTGAACGTGCGGCCCAGCGCATCGGGTCCGGCCACGCCGTGAAAAACGCATTCGTCCGCCATGCAGTTCATCAGCGCGTCGATGTCGTGGCGGTTCCATGCATCGTTGAACGTCTGCAAGAGGCGAATGTAATCCTGATTCGTTTGTGTGCTCATGTGTCGATGTTTTCAGTGCGTTGCGAAAGAGACCAAAATGCGTTCAGCGCTTCTCGTCCTGCGTCAGATACTTGTGATACAGAAACCGTTGGCCGACGCGGCGGAACGGCGCGAAGCCTTTCCACTTCACCATGCCCATCACGTTCGGATATTCGAGCGCGGAGTCGTAGATCGGCAGATCGTCGCGGCTGTGCTGCCACTTTCCCGCGACGCGCTCGGCCATGCGCCGCCCCGCATGCGCGGAGAACGACACGCCGTTTCCGCCATAACCGACTGCATAAAAAATGCTCTGTTGCGGATCGGGTTGTGCGACGCGCGGCATCATGTCGTGACTCACATCGACCCAGCCCCACCACGAGTAATCGATGCGAATGCCTTTGAGCGATGGAAACTTGCGATGCAAGCCCTCGATGAGCACGTCCATATGGCGAGGGTTTGCCGCATCGGCGCCGGTGATCGCGCTGCGGCTGCCGATCTGCACGCGGTTATCCGGCAACAGCCGATAGTAGAAGCGCAGCGTGCGCGTATCGGTAATGACCTGGCGCGAGAGGAAATTGGTCGATGCGAGTTCTTCCTGCGTAAGCGGCCGCGTAACGAGCGAGTTCGAGAGTATCGGCATGATCTTCGCGGATAGCGCGCGATGCATGTCGTTGCGCGTATAGCCGCCGGTCGCGAACGCGATCGCCTTCGCGCGAATCACGCCGCGCGGCGTGCGGACATGATGCACGCCGCGAATCGTCTCGACGTTGAGGACCGGCGTGCCCGGATGCACCTTCACGCCGAGCGAGCGCGCCATACGCATATAGCCGAACGCGAGCTTCAACGGATGCACGCCGATGCCATCGGGCTCCAGCAGCGCGCCGCAATTCTCGCGATCGTCGACATACGATTGGGCGACTTCCTTCGCGCTCAGCATGCGCGCGTCGTAGCCGAATACGTCGCGCATCACTTTGCATTCGTTCGCGAGAAAGTCCATCTTGCGCGCGCGATGCGCGATGTACAGATGCCCGCCCGGCTGCGGATCGCATGTGAACTCGCCGATCAATTGCTTGAAGGTGTCGAAACCTTCGCGGATCTCGGCATCGAGCCTGAGCGCCGTCTGCTTGCCCCAGCGTTCGATCCATTGCGAGCGATAGAGGCGTCCGCTCGCGTTCTGCCCTTGCCCGCCGTTGCGGCTCGTGCAGCCCCATGCCGTGCGATTCGCATCGACGATGGTCGCGCGGATGCCATGTTCGCGCGCCAGAAAGAGCGCCGTCGAAAGGCCGGTGAATCCCGCGCCGACGATCAGCACGTCGACGTCGGCATCGCCGGGCAAGGGGCCGTCGTCTTCGGGCGGCTCGCCTGCGGTCGCGACCCAGTAGGTGGGCGCGTAATCCATCGGCTGACGGCCGATGGGCGAAACGAGCGGGTCGTAGAGCGGATCGTATGGGGCGCACGCGCCACGAAAGGCCGGCGCAACGTAGTCGAGAGTAGCCACCGATGACTCCTTGGAAAGTACCCTCATACTGCACCGAACTCGACGTACCGCTTAGAGCCACGCCGAAACCATCGTTAGTGCCAGGATGCCGCCGCCGCTGGCCCCTGCGATTGGTCGCGTCTGGCACTACGACGCGCGCTTTTTGTCTGGTCATACTGGGCCGAATCCCTTCTCTCTCGCACCGAATGTCTCGGGAGGCCAATGATCATGCGGAGTGACCCATGCCGAAGCGCTCTCAGGCATCGAAGGGCAAGCATTCATGCCTTCGAGTCATCTTCGCGCCGATCTGCGCAGCGTTGCCTTTCGCTCCGATGAGCGTTTCGATCGCCGCTTGCCCAAGGCCACGTGCGCGTCGATCGGCGATCGCCTCTTGCGCGCGAAGAGCATCGCGCGGCTCGTGATGGAACGTGTGCCGAGATTCACGTCGTCGGCAAGCGCTGGCAAGTCATGCCATGCCGCGATGTCGACGAAACCGCCATCGTCTTCATCGGCCTGTTCGAAAACGACGACATACATCGCGCGTTAAGTCGTGCGTCTGCGCCGCGCACCGAGCCATGCGGCGAGCTTCGCGAATAGCGTCATGTCCGGCGCAACGCTCAGATCCACTGCGAAGTGATGCCGATAGTACGTGCTCAAATCGAGGCCGACGCCAAGGCCGAGCACTTCCACAGCGCGCGATGCTTCGTGCTTCTCGACGACCTCTCTCAAGTGCTGATCGAGATAGTTCGGATCGTTGGCTTGCGCGGTCGCGCTGTCCATCGGGCTTCCATCGGAGATGACGACGAGGATGCGGCGCGCTTCGTCACGCGCGATGAGCCGCGAGCATGCCCAATCCACCGCTTCGCCGTCGATACCTTCGCGGAACAGATCGGCCTTGAATAGCGCCGCGATATCGCGTCGCCCGGCACGCCAGCCTGCATCCCCTTCCTTGAAAATCATGTTGCAGGCTTCGTTGAGCCGGCCCGGATACTTCGGCCGGCCCTTCGCGAGCCAGTCGAGCTTCGCGCGCCCGCCATTCCATGCGCCGGTCGTGAAGCCGAGCACTTCCGTCGTGACGCCCGCCATGCCAAGCGCTCGCACGAGCACGTCGATCATCACCGTGACCGGCTCGATGCTCGCCTTCATCGAGCCCGAGCAGTCGATGAGAAAGCCCACCGCACAGTCCGCGTGCGGACGTTCGCGCTCGCGTCTGAATACGCGCCGCTCATCCGGCGATGCCACCACTTGCGCGAGCCGCCGGCCGTCGATGCGCCCGTCTTCCTCGCCGAACGACCAGCCATCGCGACGCGGCACGGTGATGGACGCCTGCAACATGCGCGCGAGACGCGGCACGTTGATATGCCGCGCGGCAATCAGAGCGTCCAGCCGCTCGCGATATTCGCGCAACAACGCGGCCCGGATCAGCGTCGATGGGCGAACGGTCTTGTCGTAACGCGTGGTGAAGATGCGATACGCCTCGCCCGTCGCCTCGCGCGCGCTGCTGTCGCCACTCGCAGCGAGCGCCAGCCGTTCGAGTTCGCCATGTTCGTCGTCGGTATCGAACCAGGTGCCGAGCATGGTGCGCGCGGCATCTTCTTCTTCGTCGTCGGATGAATCGCTCTCGACGAACGTGTGCCGCACTTCCTGCACCATTTCGCCTATCGTTCGCGCGATTTCCAGCGCATGGACCGCATACGCGCGCTGGTCGTGACGATGGCGGCGCATGCCCGCAAGCGCATTGCCGAGCGATGGCGCGAGCGCCGCACGGGTCGCTTCGATGAGCCCTTCGGTTTCTTCGAGCACGGCGCGGCCCGAAAGACGCGACTGCGCCATTTGCGCGGCCGTGTAAATCAACAAGCCGATTTCGCTGTCGAGCAAGCCCGATTCGTAGCACGCGAGCGACCACGCATCGAAGCGATGCCGCACATTGCGCTTCACGCCTTCCATGCCGGAAGGCACGCGCGTTTCGCAGCGCAACTGTTCGAGCATGTCGAAGACCATGCGCGCGACGGGTTCACCGGGAGCGAGTTCGCGATGCAGCGCGGCATCCGAATGCGCGATGCGCAACGCGGACGCATCGGCCGCGCCGCGCGTCGAATCGGCGTCATCTTCCTCTCTGTGCTCGCCGCGCAAATGTGGCGCATGCAACGGCACCGGCCGCAGATGCCGATACAACTTGCCACCGCGGTAATGCAATGCGTCGTCGCCGGTCAGGGCTCGCACGGTGGCCGCGCACAGCGCATCGCGTCGCGCGCGTTCGCGCGAGTCGTTCATCGCGCCGACTCGTCGTGCCACTGCGATGGCGTATCGAGTTCCTCGCCGAACGCGCGCTGAAAATATTCCGCGACGATCGGCCGTTCCGCTTCATCGCATTTGTTCAGGAAAGTGAGACGCAGCGCGAGCTTCGTATCGCGGAAAACTTCGCGGTTTTCCGCCCAGCTAATGACGGTGCGCGGCGACATCAGCGTCGAAAGATCACCCGCCGCGAAGCCGCGCCGCGTGAGGCCCGCCATGCTCACCATCGAATCGACGAGCGCGCGGCCCGCGTCGTCATCGAGCTGCGGCACGCGCGCGAGCACGATGCGGGCCTCTTCCTCGCGCGACAGATAGTTGAGCGTCGCGACGACGTTCCAGCGATCGATCTGCGCGTGATTCAACATCTGCGTGCCGTGATACATGCCGTTCAGATTTCCGAGGCCGATCGTGTTGGTCGTCGCGAACAGCCGAAAAAAACGATGCGGCTGGATCACGCGGTTCTGGTCGAGCAGCGTAAAACTGCCGTCGCGTTCCAGAATTCGTTGAATCACGAACATCACGTCGGGACGGCCGGCGTCGTATTCGTCGAACACGAGCGCAACCGGCCGTTGCAGCGCCCAAGGCACGATGCCTTCCTGAAACTCGGTGATCTGCACGTCGTCGCGCACCACGATCGCGTCCTTGCCGACGAGATCGAGGCGGCTCACGTGGCCATCGAGATTGACGCGCATGCAAGGCCAGTTGAGCCGTGCCGCCACCTGTTCGATGTGAGTCGACTTGCCGGTGCCGTGCAGCCCCTGCACCATCACGCGCCGGTTGAATGCGAAGCCGGCGAGAATCGCCAGCGTGACCTCGGGATTGAAGCGGTACGCCTCGTCGATTTCCGGAACGTGCGGATCGCGCGTGCTGAACGCAGGAACGTCCAGATCGGTGTCGATTCCGAAAAGCGAGCGCACGGACACCTTCCGATCCGGCTCGTCCATCCATGTGTCGCGCATCATGAGGCTTCGTCTCCCGTAGCAGAGACTTCAGCATAGCAACTATTCTTTTTCGGAACAATTCATTTCGTTTATTTTTATCCAAAC
>Ga0182736_1002566_pt1 | contig 13572 bp, 14 predicted proteins | sample eDN5th30CKraftBY_FD_128882 | JGI IMG/M metagenome (GOLD analysis project Ga0182736, IMG submission 128882) | Enriched backyard soil microbial communities from Emeryville, California, USA - eDNA 5th pass 30_C Kraft BY (version 2) (version 2) | ecosystem: Environmental > Terrestrial > Soil >...
CCGTTGGCCTGCGTGAAGATCGGCCACTGCGCATAGGCGCCGTCCGGCGCCGGCGCGCCGAGCTTCTTGCCTTCGAGATCCTTCGGCTTGGTGATGCCGCGGCTCTTGCGGCCGACGATGGCGAAGGGCGGCCGGTTGTAGAACATGAACACCGCCTTGATCGGGGTGCCCGGATTGGCGTCGCGGAACTTGATCAGCGAGTTGATGTCGCCGAAGCCCATGTTGTAGGTGCCCGACGCAACGCGGTTGATCGGCTCCAGCGAGCCGCCGGCGGTGTCGATGGTGACGTCGAGGCCTTCAGCCTTGAAGTAGCCCTTGTCGATGGCCACCACGAACGGGGCCGCAGGGCCTTCGAACTTCCAGTCGAGGCTGAATTTGACGGGAGTCTGCGCCGAGGCGGCGCCGCTCGCGAAGGCGCCGGCGGTCGCCGCCAGCAACAAGGCGGCCGGCAGGCGCCGGACCGGAGAGAAAAAGTTCATTTCTGTGTCCCTTCCCTTGGTGGGTCGCCGCCGCGGAGCGCAGGTGGCCAGCCGCGCGGCCCTGATATTGCGTGGATCGGTCAGTTCGAACCCGAAAACGAGCAAAGAACATGCCACAAAATTGCGCAAGCCGCCCTTGGGCCCGGAATGGGCAGGCATCCACCGCTGCCTAATGCCGTGGCAACTTGCCGCATCCCCGGGCATCCCGCTTGAGCCAGCCGGCGGGTGCGTCCTTTTCACAGGTTTGTGCACGAAGTTCCAGCCGGGAACCGGCAGGGAGTGAGGTGTCCCCCCGTTTAATGATCAGGAAACCAGTTCGGGAGAATGAACATGAAAACGGGCACGTCCAAATTCGTCGTCGGGGCAGTCGCCGTCGCGATGACGCTGACCTCCTTCAATATCGGCACGGCGCAGGCCGCGCCGCGCACCACTGCGCCGGCGCAGGTGTCGCAGGACACCGCTGCCACGGTCACCGACCTCAGCGCGCAGCGCCGGCACTACCGGCACAACCGTCGCGGCGCCAATAACGCGGCCGCCGCCGCGGCCGTGATCGGCGTCTTCGGGGCGATCGCGGCCGCTTCGGCAGCCAACCGGTATGACCGCGGCTATTACGGCCGGCCGTACGGCTACTACGGCGCGCCCTATGGCTACTACGCCCCGCGCTACCGCCACCATCGCCACTATTACCGCCACCGCCACTGGCGCTAGGCGGACGGCCAAGCGAGCCGGCAAAGGTAATCTTAACGTTGTATTTACCGCGTCCTTTGCCGGTTCGTTAACCGCTTCTGAACGCCGAGCCGATAACGTCGGGCTATGGCTGATTCGGTCGCCCGACTTTATGACGCGGTGATTGCCGCCCGGCGGGCGGACCCGGCGACGTCGCGCACGGCGCGCCTGTTGCAGTCCGGCTGCGACAAGATGGCGAAGAAGCTGGCGGAAGAGGCCGTCGAAGTCGTCATCGATGCCTTGCGCGGCGACAACGATGCCGTGGTCCGTGAAAGCGCCGACCTGCTTTATAATCTCGTCGTTCTCTGGGTTCATGCCGGGGTTCGTCCCGACGACGTCTGGGGCGAGATGAAACGTCGCGAGAAAATGCTCGGAATTGCCGAAAAGCTGCCCAAGGATGTGGTAGGGGACCCGTCGCGGCGTAAAGTCGTGGCGCTGGAGTCCCGGCGCATTCGCAAACGCCGCTGATCCGCCGCTTTTCCGATCGATGAGAACCCCATGACCGTTCAGGCTGCCACGCCGGTTTCGTTGCTGCGCCGGCTTTACGACTGGTGCATTGCCGCCGCCCACAAGCGGCATGCGATGTGGACGCTGGGGACCATCTCCTTCGCGGAAAGCTCGTTTTTCCCGATACCGCCCGATGCCATGCTTGTGCCTATGGCGCTGGCGCGTCCGGACCGCGCCTATGTGATGGCGGCCTGGTGCACGGTCACTTCGGTGCTCGGCGGTATTGCCGGTTACGTCATCGGCTGGCTGCTCTACGATTCTGTCGGCGCCTGGCTGATGCAGCTTTACGGCTATACCGACAAGGTCGAGACCTTCCGGCAGGCGTATGCCGAATGGGGCGCCTGGATCATCCTGCTGAAGGGCCTGACGCCGATTCCCTACAAGGTGGTGACGATCACCTCGGGCTTCGCCGACTACAATTTCTTCATGTTCGTGCTGCTCTCGGCCATCACCCGCGGCGCACGGTTCTTCATGCTGGCCTTCCTGCTGCATCGCTACGGCGAGCGCGCCAGGGTCATCATCGAGAAGCGGCTCGGCCTCTATGCCGGCATTGCGGCCGCCGTCATCGTGCTCGGGATCGTGGCTGCGGTATACTTGATCTAGCGAATCGGCTGCCCGCTTTCGTCGCGGGCGGTTCCGTTTTATGGTGTCGGTGCGATGCCATCCGGAAACGATCGCGATCGCGACCGCGGACGCAGGTGGCCATGGGCTCTGTTATCGAGACCTTCCGTCGTCACGGTTTCGCTGCCTGCCTCTGTGCGGCGGCGCTCGTGTCGTTTGCCGGCGTGACTTCGGCCCAGCATAACCGCGGCGCTCCGCCGGCTCCGCCGCAGGAGCCGAACGTTCTCGAACGGATCGAGGGGTGGTTGGAGCGGCAGTTCGGCAACGTCGGCGGTAATTTCCAGGGCGCCGGACGCGAGGTGCAGAATTTCGGCGTCGAGGCCGGCATCGCCGCCCGCACCACCGTCGAAGGCGCCCGCGGCGCCGCCGAGGCGGTGTCGCGCATTCCCAATACCCGCGTCGTGCGCGGCCACAGCAAATGCCGCATGGCGCCGAACGGCGCGCCGGACTGCGTCGCGGCCGCCAATGCCCTGTGCTCCGAACAGGGTTTCGGCGGCGGCAAAAGCGTCGACATGACGACCGCGGAAGTCTGCCCGCCGAAGGTCTACATGTCCGGCCGCAACACCGGCCCCGGCTGCACGACCGAAACCTTCGTCTCGCGCGCGCTCTGCCAATAGGCGGCGTTTCGCCAATCAAAAAACACGGGAGCGAAACGGCCATGAATCTTCATGCCAAATTGCGCGAACGCGAGGCCGCCGGGCATCCGGTGACGGTCGGCGTCATCGGCGCCGGGAAATTCGGCGCCATGTTCCTCGCGCAGGCGCGGCTGACGACCGGCATGCACATCGTTGGCGTGGCCGACCTGAACGTCGACCGCGCGCGGCGCCAGCTCGACACCGTCGGCTGGCCGCAGGCGTCCTATGCCGCACGCTCGCTCGACGACGCGCACGCCAAACGCGCCACGCTGGTGACCGACGATGCGATGGCGCTGATCACCGATCCGCGCATCGAGGTGATCGTCGAGGCCACCGGCATTCCCGGCGCCGGCATCGCCCACGCGCTGGCGGCGATCGCACAGGGCAAACACATCGTGATGGTCAATGTCGAAGCGGACGCGGTGGCCGGCCCGCTGCTGGCGCGCCGCGCCAGCGAGGCCGGCGTGGTCTACAGCCTGGCCTGGGGCGACCAGCCGGCGCTGATCTGCGAACACGTCGACTGGGCCCGCGCCGCCGGCTTCAAGGTCATCTGCGCCGGCAAGGGCACGCGCTACGAGCCCCATTACCACCAGTCGAACCCCGACAATGTGTGGGACATTCTCGATCGTTATCTCGCCATCACCGACCGCGCCTCGATCAACCCAAAGATGTTCAACAGCTTCGTCGACGGCACCAAGTCCGGCATCGAGATGACCGCGGTCTGCAACGCCACCGGTCTGGTGCCGCAGGCCGGCGGTCTGACGTTTCCGCCGGCGACGCGCTTCGAACTGGCCGAGATCTGCAAGCCGAAAAGCGACGGCGGCGTACTGGAGCAGGCCGGCGTCACCGAAGTGACCTCATCGGTCTATCGCGACGGCCGCGACGTGCCGCATCACCTCGCGCTCGGCACTTACATCGTGATCGAGGGCGAAACCGATTATGCGCGCCGCTGCTTCCGCGAATACGCGATGCTGCCGGACTCGAGCGGCAAATACGCCGCGCTATACCGCCCGATACACATGATCGGCCTCGAACTCGGCATTTCGGTCGCAAGCTGCGCGCTTCGCCATGAGCCGACCGGCGCGCCGACCGGTTTCCGTTCCGACGTGGTGGCCACCGCCAAGCGCGCGCTGAAGGCCGGCGAGATGCTGGACGGCGAGGGCGGTTTCTGCGTCTGGGGCAAGCAGACGCCCGCGTCCGTGTCGCTGGCGAACGATCTGCTGCCGCTTGGCCTCGCGCATGACGTCAAATTGCTGCGCGACATCCCCGAAGGCGGTGCGCTGAAATGGTCGGACGTCGCCTGCGATGCCAACGACATCGCGGTGAAGGTGCGGCGTGAAATGGAGGCCGCTTTCGGCGGCGCGAACGCCGACCCGGCCTAGAGCGGCAGACAATCGGCAACAAAAAAGGGCAGCGCGAACGCTGCCCTTTTCGTTTGTATGCGTGGCCGACTAGCGCCAGGCGCAGCGGCGCGTGGTGCGCACGACGATCCGGCCGCTGGGAGTCCGCACGCGGACGCGCTGGTTCCAGCAATGACGGCTGCGGCGGCTGTGATGCCGGTAGGCGCGGTGGCTGCGATAATGGCGCCGGCGATCGGAGCGGTGACGGTACTGCACCTCCTGCACCGCCGTCGGGGCGTCGAGGTTCAGACCACCTTGCGCAATGCGCGCTTGTGCCGGGGCGGCGAACGACAGGCCAATAACGGCGGCTGCCGCGAAAATAAGTGCCCGCATTAATGAAACTCCCTTTTCCTGACAGGACGGGTCATTAAGTCGCGGACGCTTGAAAGGTTGCGCGCCTGACCGCTTTTTAAGCGGGTGCTGTGGTGCACCGCAGCACAAATATCCGGCGGTCAGCCCCCTCACGCCAGATCGATCTTGCCGTCGACGGTGAAGTCCAGGCCGACGCCGGGAATGGTCAGCACCATCTTGGCCGGCAGCGACTCGCTGCCCTTGAGCCGGCCGTCTTCGACCGCGGCGCGGATGGCGGTTTCGATCTCGCGCTGCGAGGTCACGCCGACGGTCTTGAGAAACTTGCGCAGCGATGTGTTCAGGGCGTCTTCGTTCATGGCGGCCTCCGTTCTGGCGGTTGGGTGGTCCGAACATAGGGGCGCCGTCGCCGCTCCGGAAGCAGGGCCGAAGGCCGTTGACCGGGCCGGTGCCGGGGTCTAATTGACGCGTCAGCGCGCGGTCCTATGATCGCGCCCGGCGCCGCCTGTCGAGCGCCCGAGAGATGCCCCTGTGGCGGAATTGGTAGACGCGCCTGACTCAAAATCAGGTTCCGCAAGGAGTGCTGGTTCGAGTCCGGCCAGGGGCACCATTTATTCTCCGCAAATCGACAATAGCTGTGGGACGGCGCCGGTTGCTGGCGTCTGGAGCGCGCGATGAACGATATTCTGGGCACGACCCGTACGCTGGTGCGCGATGAGCCGGTCATGGCCGCCGCGGTGGTCATCGCCACGGTCGGGCTGGCGACCATCGCGGGCTTCCTGTTCTTCGAATACGGCATGGGCCTGCGGCCGTGCCCGCTCTGCCTCGAGCAGCGTTACGCCTTCTATGCGTCGGTGCCGCTGGCGGCGCTGCTCTGCCTCGGCGGCACGAGTGGGGCATCCGGCAAGGTGATCACCATCGGTTTTGCCGCCATTGCGCTGATGATGCTGTGGAATGCCGGACTCGGCGCCTACCATGCCGGCGTCGAGTGGAAATTCTGGCCGGGGCCGCAGGAGTGCAGCGGCCCGGTCGACAGCCTCGGCTCCGCCGGCAGCATGCTGAGCCAGCTACAGCGTGTCACCGTGGTGCGCTGTGACGAGGCCGCCTGGCGCCTGTTTGGCATCTCGCTGCCCGGCTGGAACGTGCTGGTCTCGCTGGGGCTGGCTGCGGTCGCGGCCTATGGCGCGCGCACGGCCTACGCGCGCCGTTCCGACGACGAGCGGATGCCCATCGGCTGATCGGAGCAGGCTGCAAGCGCAGGAGGGTGGCCGTAAAAATGAAAACGGCCACGAACTGGAAGGTGCGGGTACATCCGCCGTCACCTGCCTAATTTCGCGGCCGCATCGCAAACCGTTTCCAGTCCGCGCAGGCGCCGGAGCCCTTAAGCTCAACGTCGCCGTCCCGACCTATATGGTGGGGCATTACGGCTTTAACAAGGCCGGCTTCTCATTATCTTTGGCGCGGTTTCTCCGCCGATTTAACCATAAATGCGCCGGTGTCGGGAACCTGAGCCGCTTTCATGTCTTAACGGCTCACGTAGGCGTAGGCCGGTACGCCGCACAGACGCGCGACCGGTTCCGACGGGGGATGGCTTGCACAGCACCAGTCCGGGAGCATTGGACTTTTTGCCGTCAGACGGTGAGCTGGCGTCGCTCATCCGTGCCTATGACTGGACCACGACTCCGCTCGGCCGCATCGAAGACTGGCCGCAGAGCCTGAAGACCATCACCGGCTTCCTGGTCCGCTCGCCTGTGCCGATCGTGCTGCTGTGGGGTCCGGACGGCATCATGATCTACAACGATGCCTATTCGGTTTTTGCCGGCGGGCGGCATCCGCGGCTGCTCGGCAGCAAGGTGCGCGAAGGCTGGCCCGAGGTGGCCGACTTCAACGACAACGTCATGAAGGTCGGTCTGGCCGGCGGCACGCTCGCCTACAAGGACCAGGAACTCACCCTGCACCGCAAGGGCGTGGCCGAGCAGGTCTGGATGAATCTGGACTATTCGCCGGTGCTCGACGAAAGCGGCCAGCCGGCCGGCGTCATCGCCATCGTCATCGAGACGTCGGCGCGCGTGCTGGCCGACCGCCGCTCGGCGGCGGAGCAGGAGCGGCAGCGTCAGTTGCTGCGCCGCATGCCCGGCTTCATCGGCGTGGTCACCGGGCCGCAGCACGTCTTCGACTACGTCAACGACGCCTATATCGCGATTTCCGGACGCACCGACTTCATCGGCCGGCCCTTTCATGAGGTGTTCGCCGACCTGGCCGGACAGCAGTTCGGTCCGTTGCTCGATCAGGTCTATGCCACGGGCGAGCGGTTCGTTGCGCGCGGCATGGAGCTTCGGCTGCATGGCAGCCGCGAGCCGCAATATATCGACTTCGTGTTTGAGCCGACCCGTGACGAGCGCGGCGCCATCACCGGCGTCTTCATGGGCGGTTACGAAGTCACCGAGGCGCAGCGCGCGACGGCGGCCTTGCGCGCCAGCGAGGCGATGCTTCTCGACCTCAACGCCGACCTCGAACGGCAGGTGATCGAACGCACCCAGGCGCGCGGCCTGACGTGGCAGGTCAGTCCGGATTTGATGGGCGCGCTGAATGCCGATGGCTCGTTCGAGACGTCCAATCCGGCGTGGCGGGCGGTGCTCGGCTGGTCGGAAGACGAAGTGTCCCGCATGTCACTCTTCGATCTGCTGCATCCCGACGACGTCGAGCCGATGCGCGACGGTTTCAGCCGGGGCCGCGAGGGCGATCAGGCGCTGAAGTTCTCGAACCGCTGCCGCCGCAAGGACGGCACTTATCGCTGGATCTCATGGGTCGGCGTGCCGGAAGACGGCATGATCTATTGCACCGGCCGCGACATCACCGAGGAAAAGGCCGCCGAGCAGGAACTGGCCGCGGCGCAGGAGGCGTTGCGCCAGTCGCAGAAAATGGAGGCGATCGGCCAGCTGACCGGCGGCATCGCCCATGACTTCAACAATCTGCTGGCGGGCATCAGCGGCAGCCTTGAGCTGCTGGACAGCCGCATCGCGCAGGGCCGGCTCGGCGGCGTCGAGCGCTATATCGGCGCGGCACAGGGCTCGGCGCGCCGCGCCGCGTCGCTGACGCAGCGTCTGCTGGCCTTCTCCCGCCGCCAGACGCTCGATCCGAAGCCGACCGACATCAACCGCCTGATCGCCGGCATGGAGGATCTCATTCGCCGCACCGTCGGCCCCTCGATCGAGGTCGAGGTCGTCGGCACCGCTGGCATCTGGATTACCAAGGTCGATCAGTCGCAGCTTGAGAGCGCGCTGCTCAATCTCTGCATCAACGCCCGCGATGCGATGTCGCCGGACGGCGGCCGGCTGACGATCGAGACCGCCAACAAGTGGCTGGACGAACGCGCGGCGGCCGAACGCGATCTGGCGCCGGGGCAGTATCTGTCGCTCTGCGTCACCGATACCGGCACCGGCATGTCGCCGGACATCATCGCCCAGGCCTTCGATCCGTTCTTCACCACCAAGCCGCTCGGGCAGGGCACCGGACTCGGCCTGTCGATGATCCACGGCTTCGTGCGCCAGTCCGGCGGACAAGTGCGCATCTATTCCGAGGTCGGCAAGGGCACCACCATGTGCCTCTATCTGCCGCGCCACTTCGGCGCCGAAGGCGACGCCGACATGGCCGAGGCGATCGCCACGGCGGCGGATTCCGGACATGGCGAGACCGTGCTGGTGATCGACGACGAATCCACCGTCCGGATGCTGATGGTCGAAGTGCTCGAGGAAGCGGGATACACGGTGCTCGCCGCCGGCGACGGGGCGTCGGGCCTGAAGATATTGCAGTCGGATGTGCGCATCGATCTGCTGGTCACCGACGTCGGCCTGCCGGGCGGCATGAACGGCCGCCAGGTGGCGGATGCGGCGCGCGCAACGCGGCCGGGGCTGAAGGTGCTGTTCGTCACCGGCTATGCCGAGAATGCCGCGGTCGGCAACGGTCTGCTCGATGCCGGGATGCAGGTGATCGCCAAGCCGTTCGCGATGGCCGCGCTCGGCAACAAAGTGCGCGACATGATCGACGGCTGAGGCCGGCTAGGGATCCAGCTCGGTATCCCAATAGAGATAGTCGATCCAGCTCTCATGCAGATAGTTCGGCGGGAACAGCCGGCCGTTTTTGTGCAGGTGATGCACGGTCGGCTGGAACGGCGTCTGCGATGGCCACATCCGCGCTTCTTCGGTGGTCAGGCTGCCTTTGCGCAGATTGCACGGCGAGCAGGCCGCCACGACGTTCTCCCACGACGTGATGCCGCCGCGCGAGCGCGGCACGATGTGATCGAAGGTGAGGTCGTCGCGGTCGCCGCAATACTGGCAGGAGAAGCGGTCGCGCAGGAAGACGTTGAAGCGGGTGAAGGCGGGATGAGTCGATGGCTTCACGTAGGACTTCAGCGACACCACGCTCGGCAGCTGCATTTCGAAGCTGGGGCTGTGCACCGCGCGGTCGTAATTGGCGACGATGTTAACGCGGTCGAGAAATACCGCTTTGATCGCGTCCTGCCAGGACCAGAGCGACAGGGGGTAGTAGCTCAGCGGCCTGAAGTCGGCGTTGAGCACCAGGGCTGGAAATCCACTCGGCGAAACGTGCACGTTCAAGTGACGCTCCTGACCTCCTAGGAACGCTGCCGCCACGCAGCTCACCCCCTAGTAATAGGGCAGCGTGACAGCCTTGTGAAGTCGCGGCCGGCGGTTACCCGCAGGAGCCTCAGGCGCGGGCGAACTGCCGGGCCAGAAATTCGGCGCCGTGGCGCAGGCCTTCCTGGTCGATGCCGTGGGCGATGCCGGGCGAGACATGCCATTCCGCGGGGATTTCCAGCGCCGCCAGCGCCAGCGAAGCATCGAATACCGCCTGGACCGGAATCACCTGGTCGGCGTCGCCATGCACCAGCAGCACGGGAGGCTTGCTGCGGATTTCGCCGGCGAAGACGGCGGGGTCGTAGTCCTGCGGCGTCACGAACATGCCGGAATAGCCGACGATGGCGGCCGGCGCGGCGGCGCGGCGCAGGCCGGTATGCAGCGCCATCATGGTGCCCTGGCTGAAGCCGACCAGCGCCAGCGCCGAGGGCGGCAGTTTGCGCCGCTGCAATTCGGCATCGAGGAAGGCGTCCAGCACTGGCGCCGCCGCGTTGACGCCGGTCCAGCGCTCGTTGTGATCGCGGAACGTCAGCGGAAACCACTCGCGCCCCATCGGCGCCTGGCCGCACGGCCGCGGCGCATGCGGCGACACGAAGGCGGTGTCCGGCAGAATGTTCTGCCAGACGCGGCCGATGTCGATCAGGTCGTTGCCGTCGGCGCCGTAGCCATGGAGGAAGACGACGAGTTGCTTCGCCGTGCCGGATTTCGCTTCGAGCCGGGGTCCGTCAAGTTGCACGCGCTGCTCCCTTTTTCTTCCCGGCACTCCTGGCCGTCACGGTCTTCCTTTTAACCGAAGACTTTGTCTTTTTGATCCGCGGCCTGTGCTTTTTCGCAGCGACAGCTTTGGCTGCCTTCTTCGTTTTCTTGGCCGGCTTTTTGTCGTCGGTCTCGAGGCTGATGCCCTCGCGCCGTTTGACGACGTGATAATAGGCCCACATCAGATGCGCCGCCACGCCGCGCCACGGCCGCCACGCTTCGGCGATCCTGGCAAGCGCCTTCGGGTCGGGCCGCTTCTTCAGGTCGAGCGCGATGCGCGCCGCCTCCTGCACCGCCAAGTCGCCGGCCGGAAAGGCATCGGCATGGCCGAGGCAGAACAGCAGATAGATGTCGGCGGTCCACGGCCCGACGCCGTGCAAGCCGGTGAGCAACTGATGCGCGGCATCGGCATCCATTTCGCCGACGGCGTTGAGATCGATGGCGCCGGTCGAGACCGCCTTGCCGATTTCCTTGATCGCCTTGATCTTGGCGTTCGACAGACCGAGGCGCTTGAGCCTGTCGCTGCGCGCAGCGCGGACGGTGTCGTGATGGAACGGATCGAAGGCCTTGAACAGCCGGTCGCGGATGGCGGCGGCGCTGGCGGTCGACAGTTGCTGACCGCAGACGATGGCGCACAGGCCGGGATAGCCGCCCTCGCGGCGGCGCAGGCCGAACGTGCCGGCCTTGTCAGCAACCGGGGCAAGCCGCGGGTCGATCCGGATCAGCGCGGCCAGCCCGGCTTCGAGATCGGCCTGGGTGTGAAGGAAGTGGGTCATTCTTTCCTTGCGGCAGAAACCTGGCTTGCGCGGGAATGAGTGGAGAATGCATTTGGCGTTTCGCACCAAACTTGGCAATGACAAATAATGCCACCCGTTTTCCGATTTGCCCCAAGCCCGAACGGCTACCTGCATCTGGGCCACGCGCTGTCGGCGCTGCTGAACGCCGATATGGCGCGTGCCGCCGGCGGACGCCTGCTGCTGCGGATCGAGGACATCGACGCGACGCGCTGCCGGCCGGAATACGAGACCGCAATCGCCGAGGATCTGGCCTGGCTCGGCCTCGCCTGGGAACAGCCGGTGCGGCGGCAATCGGAACATTTCGCCGAATACCGCGCGGCGCTGTCGCGGCTCGACGCCATGGGGCTGGTCTATCCGAGCTTCGAGACCCGCGCCGGCATTGCCCGGCTGGTGGCGGCGCGCGGGCCGGACTGGCCGCGCGATCCCGACGGCGCGCCGCTCTATCCGGGCGACGACAAGCGCCTGTCGCGGGCCGAGCGCGCCCGCCGGATCGGCAGCGGCGAGCCCTATGCGCTGCGGCTCGACATGACGGCGGCGCTGAAGCGCGCCGGCAAGTTGACCTGGCACGAAACCGGGCAGGGACCGGCCGGCGAAACCGGCGTCATCGCCGCCAAAGCGGCCGCCTGGGGCGACGTCATCCTCGCGCGCAAGGAGACGCCGACCAGCTATCACCTCGCCGTCGTCGCCGACGACGCGGCGCAGGGCGTCAGCCATGTCGTGCGCGGCCGCGACCTGTTCCATGCGACCAGCGTGCACCGTGTGCTGCAGGCGCTGCTCGGCCTGCCGCAGCCGGTCTACCACCATCACCGGCTGGTGCTCGACGCCGACGGCCGCAAGCTGTCGAAATCGACGCTGGCGACCGCTTTGCGCGACTGGCGCGATAGGGGCCTCACCGCCGCCGACGTGCGCCAAGCGGTCGGGCTCGATTGAGCCTGCCGTCCGTGCCATGGTCGGCCGAGGACGGGGGATCGATGGCGAAACGCAAGCCGGCTAAGCGGCCACGCAAGACGCGCGCACCGGCCGCCCGGAAGCCGGCGGCGATCGACGCGCGCGCGGTCGAAACGGCGCTGGCCGGTATCGCGCACGACCTGCGCACGCCACTGACCGGCATGGTCGCGCTCGCCGAATTGCTGGCGGCCTCCGGTCTCGGCGCGCGCGAGCGCGGCTGGGCCGACGCCATCAAAAGCAGCGCCGACCATCTGGCGGCGCTGACCGGCCTGATCGTCGATGCCGCGAAGGCCGAGGCGACCGGTCTGGTGCTGCGCCGCGAGCCGTTCTCGCCCGGCGATCTGGCGCGCGCGGTGGCCGAAGGACTGGCGGCCCGCGCCGCCAACAGCGCCATTGCGTCGGAGATTTCGATTGCGGCCGATCTGCCGGCGCTGGTCGCCGGCGACGCCACGCGGCTGCGGTCGGCGCTGGAGAATCTCGCCGACAACGCCGTGAAGTTCACCCATGACGGCGCCGTTCGTTTCACCGTCGCCGCCGAGCCCGCGGCCAAACGGCGGTTACGGCTGGACTTCACCGTGGCCGACAGCGGCATCGGCATGAGCGCGGCGGAGCTGAAGTCGCTGTTCCGCCCGTTCGCGCAGGCGAGCGGCGACATCGCGCGGCGGTACGGCGGCGCCGGTCTCGGCCTGAGTTTCGTCAAGCGCATCGCCAAGGCGATGGGTGGCGATCTCAAGGTCACCAGCGCGACCGGCAAAGGCAGCACGTTCCGTTTGACCGTGCTGGTCGATCGCATCGCGGCAACGGACAGTGCTGCGCAACACGGCGCCCGCGCCGGGGTCGCGACCGCGCTCAATCTGCTGTGTGCCGAAGACAACCCCTATGGCCGGGTCGTCATGAGCACGATCCTGCGTGAACTGGGGCACCACGTCGATTTCGCCGCGACCGGCGAGGCGGCGGTGGCGGCGGTGGCGCGCGGCGGCTTCGATGCCGTGCTGATGGATGTGAACCTGCCGGTGCTCGACGGGATCGCGGCGACGCGGGCGATCCGCACGCTGCCGGGCAAGGCGGGCATGGTGCCGGTGATCGGCATCTCCGGCCGCGACGGCAGCGGCAGCGAACAGGCCGCAATGGCGGCGGGCATGAACGCCTATTTCGTCAAGCCGGTCAGCCCGCGCAAGCTGGCGGAGGTTCTGGCTTCCCTCAAGCCGTCATCCTGAGGTGCGAGCGAAGCGAGCCTCGAAGGATAGACGGGGTCGTGATTACGGATCACGCAGCCTGCTTCATTCTCTTCAATACGCTAAACGTTGCTCACCCCGTTCGCGCGCTCGACGATGCGCACGACGTCGGACATGATGCGGTTGAGCTCGAAATCCTTCGGCGTATAGACCGCCGCCACGCCGGCATCGGTCAACTGCTCGGCGTCTTCCGGCGGAATGATGCCGCCAACGACCAGCGGAATGCTCATGTTGGCGGCTTTCATGCGCGCCACGACGTCCGCCACCAGCGGCAGATGGCTGCCCGACAGCACCGACAGGCCGATGACATGCGCGTTCTGCTGGCGCGCGGCATCGACGATTTCCTCCGGCGTCAGCCTGATGCCCTGATAGACGACCTGCATGCCGGAATCGCGCGCCCGCACCGCGATCTGTTCGGCGCCGTTGGAGTGGCCGTCGAGACCGGGCTTGCCGACCAGAAAGGTGAGGCGGCGGCCGAGCTTGCGCGACACCCGGTCGACCTCG
>Ga0182736_1002567_pt1 | contig 13571 bp, 11 predicted proteins | sample eDN5th30CKraftBY_FD_128882 | JGI IMG/M metagenome (GOLD analysis project Ga0182736, IMG submission 128882) | Enriched backyard soil microbial communities from Emeryville, California, USA - eDNA 5th pass 30_C Kraft BY (version 2) (version 2) | ecosystem: Environmental > Terrestrial > Soil >...
CCCGCAGGTGCTCATCATGGACGAGCCGACGACGGCCCTCGACGTGGTGATGCAGCGGCAGATCGTGGAGCAGATCGCGGACCTGCGTGACCGGCTCGGGTTCTCGGTCATCTTCATCACGCACGACGTGTCGCTCCTCATCGAGATCGCCGACCGCATCGCGATCATGTACGCGGGCGAGATCGTCGAGGACGCGGTCGCGCAGGACGTGTACCGCCGGCCCCGGCACCCGTACTCCGACGGGCTGCTGCACTCGTTCCCGCCCCTGCGCGGGGCGCGGCGCGAGCTCGGCGGCATCCCGGGCTCGCCCCCGGACATGGCCAACCTCCCCACGGGCTGCCCGTTCCGGGACCGCTGCGCGTTCGCGTTCGACGCGTGCGCCCACATCCAGCCGCAGCTCACCGTGCCGGCCGTGCCGGGCGACGACCCGCGTCGCAGCGTGGCGTGCCTGCGCCACGACCCCGCGACCGTCGCGGCGGCCGGCTTCGAGCCGGCCCCCGTGCCGGACCGCCTGGCGCTGCGCTGAGACCGCCTGCCGTCCCGCCCGCACCGGCTTCCGTCAGCCGGTGCGGGCGGGGCTGTCAGGTGCGTGACCTACCGTGGGGCGCGTGAGCACGCGTCGACCCGTCCCGCTGGTCGCCGTGTCGATGCTCGTCACGGCGGTCTCGATCGTCGGCGTCTGGGTGCTGTGGCGCGTGTTCGTCGACACCTTCACGGGGCAGTCGGTGGACCAGGCCGCGATCGAGGGTGCCGCGTACGGGCAGACGCAGCTGTGGCGCGTCGCGGAGAAGGTCCTCGACGTGGTCTCGGTCGGCCTGATCGCCGTCGTGCTGCTCGCCGCGGTGGTCATCGCGGTGGTGCGCCGGCGCTGGGAGCTCGCGGTGCAGGCGGCGATCGTCATGATCGGCGCGAACCTCACGACGCGCGTGCTCAAGGAGTACGTGTTCGAGCGGCCCGAGCTCGGCGTGCCCGGCGGCTACGGCAACACGCTGCCGTCGGGGCACACGACAGCGGCGGCCTCGATCTCGGTCGTGCTCATGCTCGTCGTGCCGCCGCGCGTGCGGCCGTGGGCGGCGGCGATCGGGGCCGCGTACACGACCGCGACGGGCGTCTCGACCCTCATCGGCCGCTGGCACCGGCCCTCCGACGTGGTGGCCGCCGTGCTCGTCGTGCTCGCCTGGACGGCGGCGACGTGCGCGCTGGCCGTGCTGGTGCCACGGTGGGCTGCACCTGTGGACCGCGTCGGCATCCCGCGCGCCACCCGTGCGACGCTGGTGGCGCTCGCGGCCGTGGGGCTCGTGGCGGCTGTCGTCGGGGTCGTCGCGCTGTCGGCGACGTGGGCCCGGGTGCCGGACGTGACGAGCCGTTCCGACCTGCTCACCGCGTACCTGGGCGGTGCCGCGGGGACCGCGGCGGCCGCGTGCCTGGCGTTCGCGGTCATGCTCGGGCTGCGCCAGGCGGCGGCGTCCGGATTGCCACGAGGTTGACGGATGGTCGTAGAGTCCGCCTCGACACAGAGTTGTCACGGGTCGACCGGCCCGTGAGTCGGTAGGGAAGGCCGTGGGCATGTCAGCAGGGCGCAAGCTCGTCATCGTGGAGTCGCCGGCCAAGGCGCGCACGATCGCGGGGTACCTGGGTGAGGGCTACGACGTCGAGGCGAGCGTCGGCCACATCCGTGACCTCCCGCAGCCCTCCGAGCTGCCCGCGGACATGAAGAAGGGCCCCTTCGGCAAGTTCGCGGTCGACGTGGACAACGGTTTCGCGCCGTACTACGTGGTGGACGCGGACAAGCGCAAGAAGGTCAGCGAGCTCAAGAAGCTGCTCAAGGAGTCCGACGAGCTCTTCCTGGCCACCGATGAGGACCGCGAGGGCGAGGCCATCGCGTGGCACCTGCTCGCGGAGCTCAAGCCCAAGGTCCCCGTCAAGCGCATGGTGTTCCACGAGATCACCCGCGAGGCCATCGGCCGCGCCCTGGAGAACACGCGCGAGCTGGACGACCGCCTCGTCGACGCCCAGGAGACGCGCCGCATCCTCGACCGCCTGTACGGCTACGAGGTCAGTCCCGTGCTGTGGCGCAAGGTCCGCCAGGGCCTGTCGGCGGGTCGCGTGCAGTCCGTCGCGACGCGCCTCGTCGTCGAGCGTGAGCGCGAGCGCATGGCGTTCGTCGCCGCCGACTACTGGGACGTCAACGGCACGTTCGCCGTCGCCGACGCGGGCGAGCCGGTCTTCCCCGCGCGCCTGACCGCCCTCGACGGCCGCCGCGTCGCGAGCGGTCGCGACTTCGACGACCGCGGGCAGCTGCGCTCGGCCGAGACGACGCACCTCACCGAGGAGTCGGCCACGGCCCTCGTCGCGGGTCTCGCCGAGGCCGCCTTCGAGGTCCGCTCGCTCGAGACCAAGCCGTACACGCGCCGTCCCGCCGCTCCGTTCACCACCTCGACGCTGCAGCAGGAGGCCTCGCGCAAGCTGCGGATGGCGTCGCGCCAGACGATGCGCACCGCGCAGTCGCTGTACGAGAACGGCTACATCACCTACATGCGTACCGACTCGCCGGTGCTCTCGACGCAGGCGATCGACGCCGCGCGCCGGCAGGCCGCCGAGCTGTACGGCCCCGAGTACGTGCCGGACGTGCCGCGCGTCTACACGAGCAAGGCCAAGGGCGCGCAGGAGGCTCACGAGGCCATCCGCCCCGCCGGCGACCACTTCCGCACGCCCGCGCAGGTCTCCAAGGAGCTCTCGGGTGACCAGTTCCGGCTCTACGAGCTGATCTGGAAGCGCACGGTCGCCTCGCAGATGGGCGACGCGCGCGGCTCGACCGCGTCGGTGCGCCTCGGCGCCGTCGCGGCGACGGGCCAGGACGCCGTGTTCTCCGCCTCGGGCACCGTCATCACGTTCCGCGGCTTCCTCGCGGCGTACGAGGAGGGTCGCGACGAGTCGCGCGACGACTCCGCCACGGACGACGAGAAGGGCGACGCCCGTCTGCCGCGCATGGCCGAGGGCGACCCGCTGACCGGGTCCGACCTGGCCGCCGCGGGTCACCGCACGTCCCCGCCGCCGCGCTTCACGGAGGCCTCGCTCGTCAAGGCGCTCGAGGAGCGCGGCATCGGCCGTCCCTCGACGTACGCGGCCACCATCTCGGTCATCCAGGACCGCGGCTACGTCACCTCGCGCGGGCAGGCGCTCGTGCCGTCGTGGCTCGCGTTCGCGGTGACGCGGCTGCTCGAGGAGAACTTCGACTGGCTGGTCGACTACGACTTCACGGCCGAGATGGAGCAGGACCTCGACGCGATCGCAGCGGGCGACAAGGACCGCGTCGCGTGGCTGACGCGGTTCTACTTCGGCGACGGCTCGGGCACCGAGGAGGGCGAGGGCCTGCGGGACCTCGTCGCGAACCTCGGCGACATCGACGCCCGCGAGGTCAACTCGATCCCGATCGGCGACGGCATCACGCTGCGCGTCGGCCGCTACGGCCCCTACCTCGAGGACACGAACGCCCCGACGGGGGAGGACGGCAACCCGCTGCGCGCCTCCGTGCCGGACGAGCTGGCGCCCGACGAGCTCACGGTCGCGAAGGCGCGCGAGCTGCTCGAGACCCAGCCCGAGGGCGACCAGGTGCTGGGCCGGGACCCGGTCACGGGCACGACGATCGTCGCGAAGAACGGCCGCTACGGCCCCTACGTGACCGAGCTCCTGCCCGAGCCCGAGCTCGACCCGTCGCTCTCGGCCGCCGCGAAGAAGCGCGCGCTCGCCGCGGCCCCCAAGCCGCGCACGGGCTCGCTGTTCAAGTCGATGAGCCTGCAGACGATCACGCTCGACGACGCGCTCAAGCTGCTCTCCCTGCCGCGGGTCGTGGGCGTCGACCCTGAGTCCGGCACCGAGATCACCGCGCAGAACGGCCGCTACGGCCCGTACCTGAAGAAGGGCACGGACTCGCGCACGATCGCCTCGGAGGAGGCGCTGTTCACGACGACGCTCGAGGAGGCGCTCGCGATCTACGCGCAGCCCAAGCGCGGTCGTGGTGCGACAGCCACGCCGCCGCTGCGCGAGCTGGGCGACGACCCGACGTCGGGCAAGCCGATCGTCGTCAAGGACGGCCGCTTCGGCGCGTACGTGACCGACGGCACCACCAACCGGACCCTGCCGCGCGACGTCACGCCCGAGTCGATCACCCCCGAGCAGGCGATCGAGCTGCTCGCCGAGAAGCGTGCGGCCGGGCCGGCCAAGAAGAAGGCCCCCGCCCGCAAGGCCCCGGCCCGCGCGAGGGCCGCGACGAAGAAGTAGGCATGCAGGTGGTTGGCGGCCGTGTTCGTCACCCTCGGGAGTCAGCGCGCAGCGTTGGTTGCGCATAGCGGGACCAACGCTGCACGTTGATCCCGCGTGGGCCGGGTGACGGCCGCTCGCTGGAGTCGATGTCGAAGAGTTCGTCACGCCTGGCGTTACTTACTCTTCGACGTAGTTCCGGGCGTTCCCGGGCGGTCCGGGGGCTGGGTGTTCTCGGGCGGGTTCGGCGGGTCAGGGGGCTGGTTCGAGGATGGCCCAGCCGTGCGGGGGGAGCTGGGGGCCCGTGCCGGCGAGCACCGCGGCGGCGCCGACCGGCGGGGACCAGGGCTCGTCGGCGAGGTTGAGGGCGACCAGGAGCGCGTCGTCCCCCGCGCGCGCCTCGTAGAGCAGGTGCTCGTTGGTGAGCTCGATCGTCCGGGTCGTCGCGCGGTGCAGCCACGGGTGCCGGCGGCGCAGGCCGATGAGCTCCTGGTGCAGGCGGTAGGCCCACCAGCCGTCGGGTGCCAGCTCCGCCGGCGATGCCGGGAAGGAGGGGCGGATCGCGTCGTCGCCACCGAACCGCTCCTCCTTGACGCCCCGGAACGCCTGCTCGTCGCCGTAGTAGACGGCCGGGGTGCCGCCCACGGTGAACAGCACGACGAGCGCGTGCGCGAGGTCGTCGACCTGCGAGGCGATGCGCGTGACGTCGTGGTTCCCGACGAAGGTCCACGGGGCGAACGCCTCGACGAACACCGAGTGCCGGTCGAGCGACCAGGCGAGCTCCCACCAGTTGCGCGTCGCGATCGCGGACCAGATCGCCTTCCACAGCTCGTACTGCGTGACGGCGTCCATGCCCGACTCGGCCACGATCGCCGGGTAGTCGCCGTGGATGACCTCGCCGACCACGTACACGTCCGGGTGCCGTTCGCGCACCGCGGCGAGCACGGGTCGCCAGAACGACGGCGGCACCGCGTAGGCCGCGTCGAGGCGCCAGCCGTCGGCGCCGGCGTCGAGCCAGTGGCTCATGACGTCGGTGACGAGGGCTGCCACCGCGGGGGAGGAGTGGTCGAGCGCGACGAGGGAGTCGTGGCCCTCGAACACCTCGAACGAGCCGTCCTCGCGCCGGGCCAGCATCGCCGGGTCGTCCGTGACGAAGGGGTGCGCGCGGCCCACGTGGTTGAAGACGCCGTCGAGCAGCACACGCAGGCCGCGCTCGTGGGCCGCCTCGACCAGCGTGCGGAAGTCGTCGGCGGTGCCGAGGCGCGGGTCGATCGCGAAGTAGTCGGTGGTGTCGTAGCCGTGCGTGCTCGACGCGAAGATCGGTCCCAGCGCGATGCCGGACACCCCGAGGTCACGCGCGTAGTCGAGCCAGTCGACGAGCCGCAGCAGGCGGTGCGCGTCCGCGGGCGCGTCGGCGGGGTCCTCGTCGGCCGCGCCGACGAAGCCCAACGGGTACACCTGCCACCACACCGCGTGCTCGACCCAGCCCATCGCCCCACCGTACGGGTGGGCAGCAGTGCGAGTCCCGGCTCCTGTGCCAACCCGCGGCGGCGGTTGTGCATGAGGTCGGTGGCTGCAACCGGCGACCTCACCTGCCATCGCCGACCTCAACCCCCTGCGCGCACCGACCTGGGACGACGAGGAGCGGGACGGCTGCGCGCGCTAGGTTGGCGCCATGGTTCGCACCCCCGATCCCCGCACCGCACCTCCGATCCGCTGGGGCATCCTCGGCGCCGGCGGCATCGCCTCCGTCTTCGCATCGAGCGTCACCCAGCACACCCGCGCGCAGCTCGTCGCGGTCGGTTCGCGCAACCGCGACCGCGCCGAGCGCTTCGCGACCGCGCACGGCATCCCGACGACGCACGTGGGCTACCGCGAGCTCGTCGAGGACCCGCAGGTCGACGCCGTCTACATCGCCACCCCGCACTCCGAGCACCGCGACCAGGCGCTGCTCGCGATCAAGGCCGGCAAGCACGTGCTCGTCGAGAAGGCGTTCACGCGCAACGAGGCCGAGGCGCGCGAGGTGTTCGACGCCGCGCGCGAGGCCGGCGTGTTCGTCATGGAGGCGATGTGGACGCGGTTCCTGCCGCACGTCGACGCGCTGCACCAGGTCATCGACGCCGGTGAGATCGGCGAGATCGTCAACCTCAGCGCCGACCACGGCCAGGCGTTCGCGTTCGACCCGAGGTCCCGCCTGTTCGACCCGGTGCTCGCGGGCGGCGCGCTCCTCGACCTGGGCGTGTACCCCGTCGCGTTCGCGCACGACTTCCTCGGCGTCCCGGACTCGGTGACGGCGGTCGGCACGCTCACCGAGACGGGGGTCGACGGCCAGATCTCGATGATCCTGTCCTACGGCCCGCGCACGCAGGCGACGCTGGCGACGACGCTGTGGGCCAAGACGCCCACGATCGCCACGATCTCCGGCACCGAGGGGCACATCGCGGTGGCGGGCGACTTCTACGGACCCACCTCGTTCCGTGTGCAGCGGCGCGACGGGCGGGTCTGGGAGTTCGAGCACCCGTTCGGCAAGGGCCTGCAGCACGAGGCCGCCGAGGTCGCCCGGCGCGTCGCCGAGGGTGCCGTCGAGAGCGAGCGGATGTCGTGGCAGGGCACGCTCGACGTGCTGCGGACCATGGACCAGATCCGCGCGCAGGTGGGCGTCGTCTATCCGGGCGAGTGAGGTGCCACCTGAGCTGTCGGAGCGCGCGGCTACCCTGGCGCACGTGACGTCACCCGGCTTGTTCGTGTCCCTCGAGGGTGGCGACGGCGCGGGCAAGTCCACGCAGGCCCGGCTGCTGCGTGACTGGCTCGAGGCTGCCGGCCGGGAGGTCGTGCTCACGCGTGAGCCGGGCGGCACCCCGCTGGGGCAGCTGCTGCGGGACGCCGTGCTGCACGGCGACCACGTCGACGCCCGCACCGAGGCGTTGCTCTACGCGACAGATCGCGCGCACCACGTCGCGTCCCTGGTGCGACCGGCACTCGCGCGCGGCGCGGTCGTCGTCACGGACCGCTACCTCGACTCGTCCGTCGCCTACCAGGGCAGCGGGCGGGACCTGGGCGCCGACGAGGTCGAGAGCCTGTCGCTCTGGGCCACCGACGGGCTGCTTCCCGCGCTCACCGTGCTGCTCGACCTCGACCCGGTGCTGGGGCGCTCGCGCCTGACGGGTGACCCGGACCGGCTCGAGCGCGCGGGCGACGAGTTCCACCGACGAACCCGCGAGGCGTTCCTGTCCCGGGCGGCGGCCGATCCCGGTCGCTGGCTGGTGCTGGACGCGACCCAGCCGCCTGAGGTGCTCGCCGCCGCGATCCGTGCGCGCGTCGAGGAGGTGCTCGGATGAGCGTCTGGGACGACGTCGTGGGCCAGGAGCCCACGGTCGAGGTGCTGAGCGCGGCCGTGCGCGATCCGTCGGCGATGACGCACGCGTGGCTGCTCACCGGCCCGCCCGGCTCGGGGCGGTCCAACGCGGCGCGCGCGTTCGCCGCAGCCCTGCAGTGCTCCGACGGCGGGTGCGGGCACTGCCACGACTGCCTGACCGTGCTGGGCGGCACCCACCCCGACGTGACCGTCGTCGCGACCGAGGGCGTGTTCATCCGCGCCGAGGTGGCCCGGCCGCTCGTCGAGCTCGCGCAGCGGTCGCCCTCCCAGGGTCGGTGGCGCGTGATCATCGTCGAGGACGCCGACAGGCTCAACGACACGAGCGGCAACGCGTTGCTCAAGGCCATCGAGGAGCCCGCGGCCCGCACGGTCTGGATGCTGTGCGCCCCGAGCCCGCAGGACGTGCTGGTGACGTTGCGCTCCCGGAGCCGGTCGGTCGCGCTGCGCGTCCCGCCGGTCGACGCGGTCGCCGCGCTCCTGGTCTCGCGCGACGGCATCGACCCGGACGTGGCTGCCGTCGCGGCGCGGGCGGCGCAGTCGCACGTCGGGATCGCACGGCGCCTCGCTCGTGACCCGCAGGCCCGCGCCCGCCGTGACGCGGTGCTGGCGGTCGCGGCGCGGATCCGTGGGGTCGGCGACGCGGTGCTCGCGGCCGGTGACCTCGTCGCCACGGCGCAGGCCGACTCGAAGGCGGCGACCGAGGAGCGCGATGCCGACGAGCGGGCCTCCCTGCTGCGCTCGCTCGGCGCCGAGGGGGCCGCGACCCTCCCGCCGGCCGTCCGCTCGCAGGTCAAGACGCTCGAGGAGGAGCAGAAGCGCCGGGCGACCCGGGCGCAGCGCGACGTGCTCGACCGCGCGATGGTCGACCTGCTCTCGCTCTACCGGGACGTGCTCGTGGTGCAGCTCGGTGCGCAGGTCGAGCTCGTCAACGTCGAGCACACCGCCGACGTCGAGCGGCTCGCCTCGGGGAGCACGGCTGAGCAGACGCTGCGCCGCATGGATGCCGTCGGGCAGGCGCGCACGCGGCTCGCCGGGAACGTCGCGCCGCTGCTGGCCGTCGAGGCCATGACGATCGCCCTGCGGCCGCAGGGCTGAGGTCCGGCCGGCGGTGCCTGTGCCGGACTTGTCAGGGTGGCCCATTACCCTCGTCGCATGCCGACCGCCCGCCTCCTGCGCCCCGTCGTCGTCCTGGTCGGCATCGCGGCCCTCGTCCTGGCCGGGTGCGCACCCGGCAAGAACCAGGTCACCGCGCCGACCCCGGCCGCGAGCGGCTCGTCGGCCGCGGCCGAGGACCACGGCGACCTGGACGCCTTCTACGACCAGCAGCTCGACTGGACCACGTGCGACGCGGGCCAGTGCGCCGACCTCACCGTCCCGGTGGACTACGCGGACCCGTCCGGGCAGACGATCGAGCTCGCGCTCGCGCGGCACACCGCCGACGGCACCGCGATCGGTTCGCTGCTGATCAACCCGGGCGGGCCGGGCGCGTCGGGCGTCGACTTCCTCGAGTCGTTCCTCAGCGAGGCGACGTCGACCATCAAGAAGAACTTCGACATCGTGGGCTTCGACCCGCGCGGCATCCAGCGCTCGTCGCCGATCGAATGCGTCGACGCCGCCGAGATGGACCGCCTCGTCGCGCTCGACCCGGACACGGACACCGACGCCGGGCTGCAGGCGATGATCGACGAGAGCGCCACGTTCAGCAAGGAGTGCCTCAACCGCTCGGGCGAGGTGTTCGGCCACGTCGACACCGTGAGCGCGGCCAAGGACCTCGACGTCATGCGGGCGGTGCTCGGCGACGACGTGCTGCACTACCTCGGCTTCTCCTACGGGACAAAGCTCGGCGCGACGTACGCCGCGCTGTTCCCGGACCGCGCGGGTCGGCTGGTGCTCGACGGCGCGCTCGACCCGACCCTGTCCGAGGGCGAGATCGAGTCGGGCCAGGCCGCCGGCTTCGAGGGTGCTCTGCGCGCGTACGTCACCGACTGCCTGCAGGGCAGCAGCTGCCCGCTGACGGGGTCCGTCGACAACGGCATGCAGCAGATCCGCGCCCTGCTGGACCGCGCGAAGCTGCACCCGTTGCCCACCGGTACGGACCGGGACCTGACCCAGGCGCTCGCGTTCTCCGGCATCGCGGTGACGCTCTACTCGCAGAGCTTCTGGTCCGCGTTGACCAGTGGCCTGACCGCCGCGATCCGGCAGGGCGACGGCTCGATCCTGCTCTCGTTCGCCGACGTCTACTACGACCGTTCCGAGGACGGCACGTACTCGACCAACTCCACCGAGGCGTTCCGCGCGGTCAACTGCCTCGACGACCGCAGCTCGACGGACTTCGACGCGATGCGCGCACAGGCTGCGGAGATCCAGAAGGTCGCACCCACGGTCGGCTCGTTCTTCTCCTTCGGCGGCACCTCGTGCGGCGACTGGGCCGTCCCCGAGGTCGGTGGCCTGGACGACTACAGCGCGCAGGGAGCACCGCCGATCCTCGTCGTCGGCACCACCAACGACCCCGCGACGCCGTACGCGTGGGCGCAGTCGCTCGCCACGACGCTCTCGTCGGGAGTGCTGCTCACGTACGAGGGCGAGGGCCACACCGCCTACCGCGCGGACAACACCTGCATCGCCAAGGTGGTCGACTCCTACCTCGTTGACGGCACCGTGCCCGACGACGGCACCCGCTGCTGACCCCGCTTTGGAACCTGCCCGCGTTGGCGGGTACAGTGGGCGCGCTCGCCGGGTCCTGCGGTTCCCGACGATGCCGCCTTAGCTCAGTCGGCAGAGCGTCTCACTCGTAATGAGAAGGTCAAGAGTTCGATTCTCTTAGGCGGCTCCATCCGAAGGCCCGGGGTCATCACGACCTCGGGCCTTCGTCGTGCCGGGGCCTCGTGGCGGTCTGCGGGCGTCGGAGCCTGGTCGGGTGAAACGGGACGAGATCGGGCCAGCAGCCCCGCGTCAGGTGGGATGCTCGCCGTCGGCGAGACATACCGACCGGCGACGAGGAGTTCCGTGAGCTACCCGCACGACGTGCTGACCCCGGGCGAGCAGGTGGTCATCCACGCCCATCCCCACATCAAGGCGCTGTTCGGGACCGGTCTGATCCTGCTCGTCGCCACCGGGCTGTGCAGCTGGGGCGCGGTGTGGGCGGGTGGGAACGACTCGGTCGAGGGCGTGCGCACGCCACTGCAGATCGCCCTCGGGGTCGTCTGGCTCGTGGCCCTCGTGCTCTTCCTCGTTCGGCTCGTGGGCTGGCGGACCACGCACTTCGTCATCACGGACCGTCGCGTGATGTTCCGCAAGGGCGTGCTGACGCGCTCGGGCATCGACATCCCGGTGCGCCGCATCAACTCCGTGCAGTTCCGCCACGGCCTCGTCGACCGCATGCTCCGCACCGGGACGCTCATCGTGGAGTCCGCATCCGACGACCCGCTCGAGTTCGACGACATCCCGCGCGTCGAGCGAGTGCACGCCCTGCTCTACGCGCGCCTCGAGGACATCCTCGACGGCGACGACGACGAGGAGACCACACCGCGCTGAGCCAGGACGTCGCGAGCCGCGGCTCGACGCTCAGACGGTGCCGGGACGCTCGAGGTATGCCCACAGGTCGTCCACGGCGACCAGCCGCCAGCCCTCGGCGGCGTGCGTGTTCAGGATCGCCTCGACGTCGTCGGTGAACGTCGAGGCATCGCGAGCAACCAGCTCGACGACCTTGTACTGCACGGGGAGCGGTGAGGTCGGGCTGAGCAGCTTCGTGAGCCGATCGGCGATGTCGACCAGCGACGCGTAGAGCAGGACGGCCGAGTGCGAGCCGACCAGCGCCGGGTCGACGCCGTCGAGCAGGGGAGTCCGGGCGTTCGCGTCCACGACCTCCCACGCACCCGTGAGGGTGCCCGTCGGGCCGCCCGCGTACGTCACCAGGACGTCGACGTCGCCGATCGCGGCGGTGAACGCGCGACTGCCCTGGTCGGTCTCGGCCGGCGCCCACGCGATGGTCATGGATGCTCCTGGGTGGGATCGCTGCGATGGTCGGTCACCATCATGCCCGGCTCACCTGCCCTGCCCACGTGGCCACAGGGGGCGTCAGACCCGACGATGACGATCGTGACCGCATCGGGCTCGGGTATCCAGCACGGGCGCGTGGGTGAGGATGGGGCGTGCCCTCCTACCGCGTCCGCGCCGCCGTCGGGCTGCTGCAGCCCGGGACCGACCCCGTCGACGTGCTGCCGGAGGCGGTCGCCGTGGCCCAGGAGCGCGTCGTCGTCGAGGCGTTCGACCTCGGGGTCGTGCGCGGCGAGGCGCGCGTGACGATCCGGTACGAGGCGCCCGACGACGTCACAGCGCGGCAGGTCGGGTGGGCGGTGCTCGCGCGGCTCGACGAGCTCGCGGACATCAGCGGCCGCAGCGTGACGCGCCGGTTCGGAGCCCGCTGGTACGCGCTGCGCACCTGACCGCGCTGACGTGCAGCGCACCTGACCACGCTGACGTGCAGCGGTCCGGGCACGGCTGCTCGCTGCCGGCGTGGCGCCGCCCACCTGCCTGTCCCACGTGGTCGAGTCGGGCGCCCGGGGGCCAGATCGTGAAGCGTTGTGCCCGCTGAGGGGGCGTAAGGCTTCACGATCACGACCGCTCGGGGCAGCGCGTGCCGGGGGCGGTTGAGGCGGGTGATGGAGGTGGGCCGTAGTTGGGCGCGGGCGGGGCGACGGCCTACAGCAGCGGCGCGCCCTGGCCGACGATGACCAGGTCCTCGATTGGCGTCGCAGCGAAGCGGTGCCCGACGACGAGCGTCGCGACACCCACCTCGCCGGCCTCGACCAGCACGGCGGGCGTGCCGTCGGCGACTCGGCCCTCGTCGTCCAGGCCCGCGACCCAGACCACGGCGGCGCGATCGGAACCGGATGCGACGACTGCCGCGCGTGCGGCAGCCAGGTCGGTGACGGGGTGCAGGTCGCCGTCGGTCTCAAGCGCGAAGAACGCCAGGCCCGCGGGGTCGGCACTGGCGCACGCGGCCTCGAGGGCACGGTCGAGCGAGCGGAGCGCCAAGATCTGCACGGGCACCGAGGGCGGGACGGGCAGATCGGCGGGGATGCGCGGACGAGGCACGCGCGAGGCCCGGCGGCTCGGCAACGCGGTCGCCTCGGAGGCCGGGGCATGCACGGGCAGCCGCGTGTGCTCGGAGGCGGGGGCGGGCGGTTGCATGTCCTCGGAGGCGGAGGCGGAGGCGGAGGCGGAGGCGGAGGCGGAGGCGGAGGGCCGCGGGTCCTCGGAGGCGGGAGTGTGCACGGGCAGGGGTGGCTCGGGCGCCTGCGCGCCGGCCAGGTGCCGCGCGGCGGCGGCGACGTACCCGGGCACCCAGTCCCGCACCCCGGTTGACCACCGCGACCGCACGTCGTCCAGCGGCACCACGGCCGCGCTGCCCTCGCCGGCGAGCAGGGCGGGTCCGGGCCGCTCGGCCGAGGTGCGCAGGACCCAGTGGGAACCGGGCGCCGCGGCGAGCACGAGGTCGCCGATGCCGACCCCGAAGGCCGCGAGCATCCCGTCGGGCAGCTCGTCGGCTCCGGCGGCCTGCCAGCGGGCCAGCTGCGCGTCGATCAGGGAACCGAGCGCCGCAGCGTCCGTGACGTCGACGCCGCTCGCGGTGAGGAAGTCACGGAGGCGGTCGAGGTGAGCCACCTCGGACGGCGCGAGGGGGCGCATTCCCACGACGACGGGAGCAGGCACCATGCCATCAGATCGGCTTCCTGGACGCTTGTCTTGAGCGGCCGCGACCGGGTTCAGCCGGTCGGATCCGTGCCGCAGCGCTGACCTGCGGTGTCACGCAGGCGGGCGGACGCCCGCGGTCGTGCGGGGGATGGTCAGGAGCGAGACGAGTGCTCCGGCGGCCAGCAGGCCCGCGCAGACGACCATCGCGGTGCGGTTCGCCGGGCCGAGGGTGAGAGGG
>Ga0182736_1002571_pt1 | contig 13567 bp, 13 predicted proteins | sample eDN5th30CKraftBY_FD_128882 | JGI IMG/M metagenome (GOLD analysis project Ga0182736, IMG submission 128882) | Enriched backyard soil microbial communities from Emeryville, California, USA - eDNA 5th pass 30_C Kraft BY (version 2) (version 2) | ecosystem: Environmental > Terrestrial > Soil >...
TGGCGTAAGGTGGCGTTCATCCGGCGTCCAAGCTTCAGGTACAGCCTCACGGCTCGAAGGCGATCTTCGTACGAATACATGAACTACTCCTAAAGTAGTCCAAGATTTTGTCCGCACCCCCAGTGGGTCAGTTTTCAACCGGCGTTGACAATTACTTTCCTGCCAATATAGAACCCGATTTCGGTCCAACCATCGCCGGATCGAGCAAAAGTGCCGCCTCCGTGCATGCGAGCGATGGCGCTTACGATCGAGAGGCCAAGGCCGTGACCTTGCGGTCGCTGGGTACGCGATGAATCGGCCCGAAAGAACCGCTCGAAAATCCTTGGCAGATCTTCTTCAGAAATACCTGGACCGCGATTGCGAACCTTGATATGCACACTCTCCAGATCACTATGGATTTCTATACTAATCGTTTCACCTTGTGGAGTAGCTTTCACTGCATTAGACACGAGATTAGAAATGGCCTGACGTATTAAGCGAGCGTTTGCCAAAACACCAGCATCCCCAACCACATTGACACGTACGTCTGCTGACTCTAGCACGGCTTCATAGTAGTCCAGTACAATCCCGACTTCGCTTCTTATACATGTGAGGGTAAGTTCTGCGGCTACTGCGCCAGTGTCTGCTCGCGCCAAGAAGAGCATATCGCTTACCATAAGCTGAAGTGATTCCAACTCTTCAAGGTTCGATATTATAGTGGTGCGAAGCTCTTCCGCCGAGCGCGGCTTACCGAGAATAACTTCCGAACCGTTAATAAGGCTCGCTAACGGCGTTCTAAGCTCATGGGCGACATCAGCATTAAACCCTTCCAAACGGCGGTACGCATCCTGCACACGATCCAACGCATAATTAAAGGCTGTGGAGAGCTTGCGCAGCTCTATGTCAATGTTTTCTGTGGGGAGGCGTACACTGACGTCTCGTGGTCCTATTCGTGCCGCTTGATCCGAAAGTCGGTCAATGGACGAGAGAGATCGCCGCACTGCCCATGTAGCGAATACCGACACAAATGCCACCCATACTAAACAAACCGCCAATAAAATGACCCCGAAGGCATATAGGAGCTTATCGCCTCGTTCCGTGTCCATCGCCACCACTAGGCTGTAATTCGGCAGTTCGTCGGAAGAGATCTTTGTGCCTAAACCCCTAAGCCGCCGCCCGTCGGCCATATTAAAAGTAAATCTTCCAGTAGGCACTCCATACCGTTCCGTAGGGAACGGTTTTCCATATATCACGGAGCCTTGAGGATCTAAGATCCATACTTCTAAGTACTCATGCTCTCCAAGGAGATTGGTTAACGACTTTCGGAAAGCGCCAGCATCGGTCGGGTGTTCCTGTATAGCAGCAAGATGTGTGATGAGTTCGACTTTTCCTCTCACCTCGGTGACTTCCTGATGACGCACTTCATAGCTTAGTACTTTGAATAGCACCAAACCAGCAAGACAAGAGCCGACCAAAGCTATAACTCCGAACACGAGTATCAATCGCTGGCGTATAGACGGCACACTCAGTAGTCTCACGCGTCACGAAGCTCCAATACATAGCCCATGCCGCGAACCGTATGAAGCAACTTGGTATCGAAGGGGTCGTCCAATTTTGAGCGTAGGCGACGCACGGCAACCTCAATAGCATTTGTATCGCCATCGAAGTTCATCTCCCATACCTTCTCTGCTAGTACGGTCCTGGAAATCACTTCGCCTTGACGCCTTAGCAAAAGCGTCAGCAACGTAAACTCTTTTGCTGTGAGGTCAATGCGTTCGCTAGCACGCGTAACCTTTCTCCTGGCAAGATCCAGACTTAAATCGCCTAGTTCAAGAACCGTAGGCTCCTGTGCCGAACCGCGCCGCAGCACGGCGTGAATACGAGCGAGTAACTCAGAAAATGCGAATGGCTTTACCAAGTAGTCGTCAGCACCGCTTTCGAGCCCCTTGACGCGATCCTCGACCTGATCCCTGGCAGTAAGCATGATTACATGGGTGGGCTTATCTCGTCTGATATGCTTTAGGACGGCATAGCCGTCCATGCCGGGGAGCATCACATCGAGCAGCACGATGTCATAGCTTCCCTCCCGAGCGGCATGTAAACCATTGACGCCGTCGCGGGCGACATCCACGACAAAATTGTTCTCTATCAATCCTTTACACAGATAGTCTGCTAGTTTTCTTTCATCTTCGATGATCAGAATACGCATTTCTATAGAATCCAAAAAAAGCCGTGCCAACCCTCGCCCGCGATGCAAAACTCACTGGTATGTGACCACATTTTACCCCACAAGGCAAAGCCAGTTCCTACTCCCTCGAAAGCCTCGCAGTATATTTCAGCAAAACCCGCGAGGGCGACCATTTCTACTTCTCATATCAGGAGTCTAAAGGGGCTTCCTCTATGTCGCGCCGATGCGCTAATCGATATAGCAGTGGCAAAACGAATAGCGTTAAGATGGTGGAAGATACGATACCGCCGATCACTACCGTAGCAAGAGGTCGCTGAACTTCAGCCCCGGTTCCTGTGGCAATCGCCATCGGAATAAATCCGAGGGACGCCACTAACGCTGTCATCAGTACAGGCCGCAACCGTGTCAGCGCACCTAATCGAATTGCTTCAATAAGCGGCTTGCCTTCCTCTCGCAGAGTGCCAATGAAAGACAGCATCACCAAGCCATTGAGTACGGCTACACCGCAAAGCGCAATGAATCCTACTGCCGCAGAAATCGATAGCGGTATTCCGCGTAGCCAAAGCGCGAATATTCCTCCGGTAAGTGCAAAAGGTATGCCAGTAAATACAAGCAAACCATCTCGAACGTTGCCGAACATCGCGAACAAGAGAACAAAGACCAAGAAGAGGGCCACAGGGACAACTATTTGTAGCCGTTGAGTCGCTGATTGAAGCTGTTCGAACGTCCCCCCCCACGTTATCCAGTAGCCCGTGGGAATTTTGACTTGGGCTATCGCTTGGGTGGCGTCATCGACGAATGAACCCAAATCTCGTCCTCGGACATTGGCGCTCACTACGATCCGGCGCTTTCCGTCCTCTCTCGACACTTGGTTCGGCCCCGGAGATATGTCCAAGGTAGCAATCTCGCTCAATGGAATGTAGGAAATGCGATTGTCGGCGTTATCATTAGGTAAAGCTATAGGCAATTGTCGAATGGCCTCAATGTTCTCCCGCACCTCATCGGGAAGACGCACGTTGATGTCAAACCTTCTATCGCCTTGAAAGAATGTGCCCGCCACCCGTCCGCCAAGAGCGATAGAAACCGTCTCCTGCACATCATGCATGTTGAGTCCATAACGCGCCGCACGTCCTCGATCGATGTCTACCGTAAGTACAGGGAGCCCAGTCGTTTGCTCAATCTTTACACCGGTAGCGCCTTCAACTTGCGTCAATGCTTCAGCAATTTCCGTCGCGGTTGCATTTAGAATATCGTTATCATCGCCAAAGAGCTTCACAGCAACGTCACTTCGCACGCCCGAGATCAGTTCATTAAATCTAAGTTGAATGGGCTGAGAGAGTTCGTAGTTACTTCCCGGAATCTGGTTGGCCTCAGTTCGAATCGCTTCAGCCAGTTCATCGCGCGTCTTCACTGGCGTTGGCCACTGGTCCTGAGGCTTAAGCATTATGTACCCATCAGAAATATTGGGCGGCATTGGATCGGACGCAACCTCTGCTGTACCTGTCCTTGCGAAAATTCGTTCGATCTCCGGGAACTTGTCCTTTAGGCGGATTTCAAGTTGCTTCTGCATTTCAAGCGATTGAGACAGGCTCGTGCCCGGAATGCGGAGCGCCTGTATTGAGAGATCGCCTTCGTTTAGATTAGGAATAAACTCGCTGCCCATGCGAGAGGCCAGAACGCCAGTTGCCAATACTAATACAATAGCCACTGCAAATACGGTCTTGCTATGTTTGAAAGCCCGGTCTAGAAGCGGTGCATACAGACGCTTGGCTCCTACCATCAGGCGATTTTCTTTCTCCGAGACCCGTTTACCAATGAAAAGCGCAACAGCGGCCGGAATAAAAGTAACCGACAGTATCATTGCTCCTATTAGTGCAATGACAACCGTGAAGGCCATTGGATGGAACATTCTTCCTTCCACGCCGGTCAAGGCGAAAATGGGAAGGTAAACAACCATAATGATCAGTTGCCCGAAAATCAACGGGCGCCGGGCTTCTTTTGCTGCAGCGAATACCTCATGAAAGCGCTCGGTCTTCGTCAGTGGTCGCCTGTGATGCTCTTGCGCGTGGGCTAAACGCCGAACACAGTTCTCCACAATTACAACGGCACCATCGATGATAATGCCAAAGTCTAACGCTCCCAGACTAAGGAGGTTCGCACTAATCTTGTACGTTACCATCCCCGTGAAGGTAAATAGCATCGATAGCGGAATGACCATAGCGGTAATGATTGCGGCTCTTATATTCCCCAAAAAGAGGAACAAGATCACGATCACTAGGACGGCACCTTCAAGAAGATTTTTCTTGACGGTATTTATTGCCTTATCGACTAATGTCGTTCTATCATAAACAGTAACAGCATGCACGCCCTCTGGCAGACTGCGGTTAATTTCCTCCATTTTCTGGTCGACTGCCAGCGAGACTGCACGACTGTTTTCACCGATCAGCATGAAAACAGTTCCTAACACGACCTCCCGACCATTCTCGGTTGCTGCACCGGTACGCAACTCTCGGCCTTGTACCACCTGCGCAAGGTCACGTACGCGTATTGGCCGTTTCCCTTGCACGGACGAGACAATAATGTCTTCGATGTCTTCAACTGATTGAACCTGTCCAGGTACTCTAATGAGATACTGCTCGCCTTTGCGCTCTATATAACCAGCACCTACATTGGCATTATTCTTCTCAAGCGCTGCGACGATATCAGCTAAAGATAAGCCATATGACTCCATTTGCTCAAGACTCGGTGACACCTGATACTCTCGCGCAAAGCCACCGATTGTATTGATCTCGGTCACGCCCGGCACGTTGCGTAGTTGTGGCTTAATCACCCAATCCTGGATCTCTCGCAAATCTGTTGCTGTATATGACGTACCATCCGGCTTGCGAGCGCCTTCTTCAGTCTCAACTGTCCAAAGATAGATCTCACCAAGACCTGTGGAAATAGGACCCATGGAGGGATTAATTCCATCAGGAAGATTGTCCGTGGCTTCCTGCAATCTCTGGTTGACCAGTTGCCTTGCAAAATAGATATCAGTACCGTCTTCAAATATAACGGTGACCTGTGACAAACCGTAACGAGAGAGGGATCGAGTTTGCTGCAGGCCAGGCAAACCGGCCATTACGGTCTCAATGGGATATGTGATCCGCTGCTCAACCTCTAACGGAGAGTAACCGGGAGCACCTACATTGATCTGGACTTGTACATTGGTAATATCAGGAACCGCGTCAATCGGAAGGCGGTTATAGTTAAAAACGCCGAGGGCGCCCATAGCGACGACTGCTAGAATTACTAGCCAGCGCTGCTCAATGGCAAAGCGGATGATACGTTCAAACATGTTTTATGCCTTCCTGTCAGTGCGAGTGTTCTGCTGTTGCTTTACCGAGCTCCGACTTGAGCACAAAACTGTTCTCAGATACGTACTTCACTCCTGCAGACAAGCCGGACTTAATCTCGGCTCGATCATTATTTATGGCGCCGACCTCGACGGCCTGTGCAACAAACCCTCCTGGTACCGCAATAAACACAGCGGGCTGACCTTCGATCGTTTGTATGGCGTCAGCGTCGACCGTCACAGCCGAACCTCGCTCGTTCACGACGACATCTACCGTCACGAATATTCCTGGCCGCCACGCCATATCTGGGTTATCAAGCGTAACTCGGGCCGTGGCTGTCCGCGTTCTCTGCCCGACCAATGCACCCACATAGGAGACGGTACCGCGAACAGTCGAAGCAAAAGCAGCGCTCGACACTTCTACCTTTTTACCTAGTCGAACGCTTTCCAGATCCTTAGCCGCGATCTGAAAATTCACCCAGACGGTACGGAGGTCCGAGAGCGTAAAGACGCTTGCGTCCCCTTGAACTGACTCACCAAGGGTTATATGCTTTTCGATAATGACGCCATCAAAAGGCGCCCGCAACTCGAGTCGGCTTAGGGAAGGCGCATCACCCGAGGCTCCGATAGTCTCAAGTTTTTGTTTGATATTTCTCAACGCAATCTCAGACTCTGCGAGTGCGGCGCGGGCTTGCAAGTAATCTTGTTCGGCAGAAACCTTTTCTTGCCACAACTTACGTTCACGGTTGTAAATCGTCCTTGCCAGCGTGTTACGTTTCTGAGCTGCAAGTAATTCGCTTCGCATGTCAGCCAGCGTTGCGCTTGAAATCGTTGCGAGGACTTGACCTGCCTTCACTTGCTCACCGAGGGTGGCGGGCACGCTTTCAACAATTCCCGCAAGCCGCGGCACCACATGCGCGGTTCTATCTTCGTTAAAGCTAACTTCACCGGGGAATTTCAGAGTATTCTCAAGCGTTGCAGGACCGGCGGTGTCTATAGTTAAGCCAGTCGCAACAACCTGCTCTTCTGATAGCTCGATTTTTCCTTCTTGACGCTGAAGATGTGCTACCACAGTCTTTCCCGAAACGCCAACATTGACCTCAACGCTTAAGGAGAAATAGTGTGGCTCTTCAATCACTTGTTCACTCTGCAGATAGCCACCAGCCGCTAAAAAACTCAGATCTTGTACCTCTCCGTTAGGTCTTGATATCTGCCCCCTTGCAGTAATGCTGTCAAGTGGCACCGCCGCCCCAAGCGAGGAGACCCAGATGCGCAAGCGAGGTTCGCCGCCATCTTCGGCCAACAGTAGTTCAACGCTCATCTCTTCGGCCTGCGTAATCTCACCGCCACTAGGCCCTTTCTCATGGTCTTCCACGTGGCTCGCCTCGGCTTTAGAGTGCCCACCGAGGTCCTCATCGGCCGCATAAGACGCACTAATAAACAAGGAAGGCACGGCAAGCAGTGCAAGGGCCAAAAGCGCCGCCCTCGCTGTCAATCGTTGTCTGGAATTATTCATTACTTATTTGAGCCTAAGATTTGCTCTATCCGTGCGAGAGCTTGGTAGCTGTCGGATAAAGCAGTTAGATAACGTGATCGCGCTTGAAATAAGGTCCTCTGCGCATCAATGACTTCGGTAAACCCAAACTTGCCCGCTTCAAATCCTTTTTTTGCGGTCTCGTAAGCCCGGCCGGCGCTAGGAAGAATGAAAGATTCGAGCTTCTCGGCTGCAGCTTTGGAAATATCGAACTCACTGGCGGCTTGCTGAAGCTCAACCATTAAGCGCGTTTTGAGACTTCGGTAGTCGTCCCGGCTTTTATAAGCGAGCATAGACGCCTCGTATAGATTCCCTTGATTCCGATCAAAGAACGGCAAGGGGATCGCTACGCCGACTATCGCCTGATTGCGACCGAGTTCATTGTTTCGGGCTACTCCAACATTTAGCTCAAGGTTTGGATAACGTTTACTGCGCTCCACTTGAACTTGAGCGCGGCTGCGCTCAGCGGCAAGGCGCGCCGACTCAATTAAAGGCGAATCCCCAAGTGCAACCGCAAAGTCATCTAGTGCGGGTCGTGAGGGCAGTACATCAACATCTCCTTTCGCCTGCGTAAACACTGGAGAAGGATTACCCCATAGTGCCGAAAGTCTTTGCCTAGCAGCTTTTAGCGCACTTTCGGCTTGGTTCTTTTCGAGCTGTGCATTCGCCACTTCGACCTGTGCGCGGTTCTCTTCCAGCGGCGCGACCTTGCCCGCAGCGACACGCTGAGCGGCAACGCGCAGCGCACCGCTTGCTATATCGACGGCGCTGGCGGTTAAGGCGACTTGCTCTTGAGCAATGAGAACATTGAAGAAAGCCGAAATCGTCTGTGACCGCACGTCAGCCCGGGCACCTTGCAAATCACTTTTTGCAACCTCTCGGGTTAATTCAGCAGCGGCAATGCGCGCGCTACGCTTACCGCCAAGTTCTATCGGAATGATCAATGTGCTTGTGGTTGTCCGCGTCGACCTTCTGCCGGTGTCCTCGATTTCAAAACTCAAAATCGGATTTGGGATTACACCGGCCTGGGATACGAGTCCGTCAGTTGAAGCGGCGAGATATCGAGCGGCCGAAAGAGCAGGGCTCTTCGCAAGAGCCAGATCCAGGGCCTCATCGAGTGTCAGCTCAGCGGCCGCTTCGAGTCGAATCGAAGCACTGTCCCCAGGATAGTAAGGAGTAGGTTGCGCGAATGCCGGCCCACAAGCTACGGAGATAACACTGATAAAGTAAAGAAAGCTTCGCATGGAGTTACGCCAAAATGGTCATGCACGACTGAACTGAGGGTAGAAGTAAGGCGCCGTGCGGCCCAACATCACTTAAAATGCGAAGGCAGCATGCGTCTAGAGGGTGTTTATGCCAACCCTCTCCCGAAGAAGCGCCAGATGTAGTGTAAGAGTCAGACTCCGACGATGAGCCCATCCGCATGAGCCACGGTATCGTTCTCGGCAGAGACATGCCAGGCGAGCGCATAGCGGGCCGTGCCGATAAGGCTAGCGTTTAGCTCATGATGGGAAGCTCAATATGGAATCGGTTTCGAATGGCCCGCCGCTTCATATGCCGCAAGTTCCGCTCGCACCTCGGCTCGAGTTTTGGAACTCCTAATTGGAGATGTAGGAGGGTAATCGAGCTCACCGCTACTTATCGTACCAGCCTTGCGAGCGGCATCCAGTTCGGCAAGTACAGCTTGGCGAGACTTGGAATTTGATGAATCTGATACAGCAGGGGGGTAGTCAAGCTCGCCATTGCTTAAAAGACCCAGCGCTCGAGCTTCTTGTAATTCCATGAGCACTTGGGCTCGCGTCTTGGCTTCAGAGGCCTCGACGTTGGTGGCCTGGACGGCGCCAGCCAATAGCGAAAAGGACAACATTAAACCTGTAACTAAGGTCTTCATAAAAAAAACTCCATCGAATGATAACTACAACTACCGCAGCATAGCCAGTAGTCGCTGTCGTTCACAGTACGTTTACGATGGAGATACTTTAATGAATCGCTCCTGTCAGTCGGGGAACACTTAGATTACTTTTTTGTTATGTTCGCGGGAAGTGTACATTGACTGCAGATGACGCCTTTTCTGAATGAGAATGCGCAGTGCGAATTGGCACTTAGCTCCTTGGCAACTATCGTTTTGTGCCTGCAGCAGGCTATAGAGCAAACTTATGTCATAGCGGTAAATGGGCCGTTCTAGATCACGAAATAAATACTCCCAGGAGTTCACTCAAACTGTTGACGGCTATCGACGCGTTTCAGGCGTCGGGCGATGTATTGTTGGCGTTAGAAGGCATCTTAGTAGCACAAGACCACCATTTTTGTACGTCGGCGTTATTCCGGGAAGCGCTTCAGCCCTGTGGCGCAAGCCCTTCCTGTGCGAAAGCCGATCTGAACCTACTCAGCTTTATATCAATTCCTCTCCTGTCGTTGGTCGCATTCACAATGCTGCCGTGTTTCGGGGGGTACGGAAAGAGTTGTTGAGGTTGCTTGCTGAACTGCTGTATCAAATAGGTGGAACCACGCAGTGACGGCATCCATGCACTTGACTCGTGCCACCCAGTTTGCCCGGCGCCTGACATCGTGAAATCACTATCGACATATTTCGCCCTCACGAGGGCGGCCCGGTTGGCGTCGATATGGCACTGCGTCGCGCATCGCGTGCTTGCCCCAGAATTTCCCAACCGCCCTTCAAGGCAACAGCGATGACCACCAACCCAATAAGCAGGTCGGGAAGAGATGACTGGAACAGTATCACTGCCACACCCGAGGCCGCGATCCCTAGATTGACATACATGTCATTCGTTGTGAAGATCCATGATGCCCGCAATTGCACATCCTCATGGCGATAGGAGCGCAGCAAGCGCAGGCAGAATAGATTGGTGGCCGCATTTGCGAGCGCCACTATAATCATCACCAACCCTATTGGCTCTCCGGCGGCGAAGAATCGTCGCAATACCTCGAGTAACAATCCTACGGCAAGCACAATCAAAAATGTCCCCGATAAACCGGCGACACGAGCTTTGGCGACCACCGTGTGGCCAACCGCATAGATACTTAATCCATACACAATGCCATCTGCGAAATTATCCAGCGCGGCGCCCATCAAACTCGTGGAGTTCGCCAATGCACCGATAGCGCCAACGACAACCGCTTGCGCCAAATTAATGAAAAACACCTTGATTAGCGCGCGCCGTTGTCCGGCGTCGTTCGGATCTAGTTCAGAGTTGTCCTTGTCATTCTCACGTTCGTCGGACATATCGGTATTTTTCAAGAAAAATTCCTAAATTGCTGATTACGAGCCGGCCTTAACGCATGCGCGCCTGTGCGAAAAAAGACTTCACCGCGCACAAGACTGGAAGTGCGGGAATCAAGCAAGAAGCGTACCTATGCTGCCGGCTCTTTATCCACCTAGTGTCCGTTTTTTTCAATCAGATTCCACGGATGTCCTTCCTTCGCGACGGATGCCTCCTTGTGGAAGAAAGCGCGAGCATGCTGTATAAATTCAGTAGGAGAATCGAGAGAGCGACGTACACATTAATCGATCTGCAAATATGCATGGTATGAAACAAGGCAGCATGATGGGTGATGGCGTGATGGGGCTGGGGGTTGCCCTATGATGGGTCCCACAAGTGGACCCAACGGGATAGTCATGATGCAGATGCATGGCGAAATGATGCGTGCCATGGGAGATTGCCCAGAAGTCCAGCACGACGTAGCGACCTTCGGCCGCCTGCAATTGTGACTCAAGGTCGGCAAGGCTCGTGATTTTCTTTAACTGCAGCTCGGGCGAGCCGGTGTTCTGTACGACTGTCGCACCTGGACCTCTTAAACCGCGTAGGGGCTGCAGCACATCCCGGCCTCCTGACAGCACGCCGATGAACAGCGCAAAACCTAAATTAGTGCAATGACCTCTACCACTTTGCCAAAACGCGCAAACCCAGGCGAGCCAGTAGGCAGCGGATCCAACGCCTTCAGGTACATGGTGGAAATGTTGAGCAAAACGGCCGATAAGCTCATATGGATGAGAGAAGGTATGACCGGGAAATCAGGTAGATGGCCACAGCAAGCATCGTGACGCGCGACCAGCGTATCCGAATCGCGTGCTCTCACCGATATTTGAATGCGTCGTCCGGTGGCAACAGCTCTTGGTCAGAACCCTCGCGTCCAAACCAACCGCGCAAGGAATCGTAGAGCTGCTTGGCCGAAGAAGCAGAGTCGGACGCTGTAACAATCGTGGAGCCGGCCGGTATTTCGGAAAATTATGCGGGACTAACGTCAGGTAGCCACGCCAGTGCCAACACAAGCATAGCTATCAATAAACGGATAGATCTCACTTCAATTACTCATCATCCAGAACATCATGACGCCCATGAAAACGAAGGCAAAAATAGCGACCAACCCAATTACAGCTATCGCTATGACAACTATTCGTGTGAGTTTGGTTCCCATGACCTGTTCAAGCATCAAGTTGCTTTAATGTGGTTCAGTGAACGTGGGCGCTCCTCAGCATTAGCCTCTTCCGGCATTGGCCCTTGTGTGGGTTTACCCTTCTTTGAACCGTTATTGCCCTGGCACGACTGCATGCCTTTCATCATGTCTACTTGCATTCGCAAGTGCTCCATGCATGAATCTAGCGATGAGCCTACTGTACCGATTCCTTTCTGTCAGGCTGATTGCGTGGGCATTACATCTCTGTCATCTTTGAAAAAGAGCACGGGGAACCAACAGATTTGTTGCCATATGTACAAAGTGCTCGCATTGCTTCATAGGCGTTACCCTTCCTGAGGCAAAAGGTTTTCTATTTACACCGAGCGACAAAAGGCACCATCTCTATCGCCACTGTGGGAATGTTTAACCTACAGTGATTCGGTTTGATGAGTAACGAGAGAGGAAAAAGATGATTCAGTTTGAAGTCAACGATATGACCTGTGGATACTGCGTGGGTGCTATCACTGCGGCCGTCAAGGCAGCGGCGCCCGAAGCCACTGTCGCTATTGACTCGCCCCAGCATGTCATACGGGTGGAAGGCGTTAGCAACGCAGGGGCGGTAGAGCTGGCGATCCGCAAGGCCGGCTACAGTCGGCCCCCCCCTAAAGCTTAGAAGGCCAGGTGCAGTGGTACACGCTGGCCCTGATTGATCATTTGCCCATTTTATAGAGCAGCGGTTCTCTGCGGGCCGCTCAGGCCAATTGCGCCATCCGCCTGCACTCTTCGGCACACTTGCGGCAAGCCTCGGCGCAGTGCTGGCAGTGATCCATTTGATGCTTGGCGCATTCGTCTCCGCACGCTTGGCAAATATCTGCGCACAAGCGACAAAGCGCTTGGGCGAATTCACTGCCCCTGGCCATATAACTGGCCGCCATGCGGCAAACTTGTGCGCAATCCATATCCAGTTTTACGCATTGCGCCATGCTTTTGACGTCTTGTTCCCCTAGGCATGAAACAGCGCAGTGGTCGCACTCTGTAGCGCAGGCATAACAAGCGTCGATGCACGATTGAAACTTTTCATGAGGCATATTGATCTCCAACGAGGTTGAGTTGTGGTTATTATGTGGCCCGCTGTTCGGAGCCACCGGCTTTACCTAGCAATTCGAATGCCGTAAGCGCAGCAGTTTGGTTCTAAATGTGGGTATCTTCCCGCGGTCTGGGTTTAATACGCAACGACTCCGGCACGACATTACAATTTTGTAATTCTGACGTCATATTGGCGTCAGCGCCATCGCACTACAGTTCGATGATCCAAGATCAGTTGAAGAGATCATTCTTTCTATAGCGACCCCCAAGGGGCTTACAGGGGTCATCCAATGAAATTGCTCGTGGTCAAAGATGAGATCAAAACGGGCGACCATGTGCGCCAAGGACTCGTGGAGTCCGGCTTCGTCGTGGATCTCGCCAGCACCGGGTTGGATGGCCATCACCTGGCCATGACCGGTTCGTACGATTTGATTATCCTTGACGTCATGTTGCCGGACGTGGATGGCTGGCGCATCCTGCAAGCAGTGCGTGATGCCAAGTCATCAATGCCGGTACGCTCGGGCTGAGGCGGCGGTTTGTGCCCCTTGCCTTGGCGTCAGTAGGATGGTTGATGCGGAGAGAACAGAACAAGCGCCGCTGGCAGTTGTCGCGATCCCGACACCGCGCGTATTGCAAGGCGAAGTTGAGTTGCGAAGCGCGGAGTTTAACCGGGTGCGCACCACAGCTGCTCCGCACGCTGATCGAGGCGCTGAAATGATCCGCTCGCCAACGGAACCCCTCCTGCCCGCTGATTGCTACGCTGTAAGTGGAGAAAGAACCGCGCAGTACCGACGGGGTAGCTACACGTTAGCGTGCTTTATCCTCCGTTTTTTGAGACGCCCCCTGGTCCGAATCCATCTGATGCTGCCGCCAGCTGCTGCCATACCAATCGAACTAAACAGAAGCACTAAAATAGGCCAGTTGCCCCCGAAATTGTAAGGTGTTCGGCCCTCATATCCTTGAGCCGTCCCGTCAAGAGCCCCTTTTTTGAATCCGGCGATTTGTTTCACGAGTCGTCCTTTTGCATCAA
>Ga0182736_1002572_pt1 | contig 13566 bp, 11 predicted proteins | sample eDN5th30CKraftBY_FD_128882 | JGI IMG/M metagenome (GOLD analysis project Ga0182736, IMG submission 128882) | Enriched backyard soil microbial communities from Emeryville, California, USA - eDNA 5th pass 30_C Kraft BY (version 2) (version 2) | ecosystem: Environmental > Terrestrial > Soil >...
CGAGGAGCTGGAACGCCTGCGGGAGCGGACCCACGCCGCCCTCGACCGGGGGCTCGCCGCGCGGGCCACCGAGATCGAGCACCTGCGCGCCCGGCTGACCACGCTCGGCCCCGCGGCGACGCTGGCCCGCGGCTATGCCGTCGTGCAGCGGGTGCCCGACGGCGAGGCCGCCGACCGGGGTGTGGCCTGGCCGGTGCTGCGGTCGGCGGGCGAGGTCGGCGAGGGTGACCGGCTGCGCATCCGGGTCGCCGACGGCGCGGTCGCGGCCCGCGTCGAACCGGCGACGGCGGCCGGGCAGGATGGCGCGTCATGAGCGACGCACGGCCCCCGGTCGAGAGCCTCGGCTACGAGCAGGCCCGCGACGAGCTGGCCGAGGTCGTCCGCACCCTGGAGGTCGGCGGCCTCGGGCTCGACGAGTCCGTGGCGCTGTGGGAGCGCGGCGAGGCGCTGGCCCGCCGCTGCGAGGAGCAGCTGGCGGGAGCGCGCGAGCGCGTCGAGAAGGCCCTGGACGAGGCCCGCGAGCACGACCGGTGAGTCAGGACGGTGCGCTGCCGACCGGGAGCACCGTCCCGTCGACGGCGGCCTGCGCGAGCGTGCGGAAGTCCGGCTCCGGCGCGCTGCCCGTGAGCAGCAGCGACGACCGCGGGGTCGCGGGCAGCTGCGCCACCCACATCGCCTCCGACCGCGGTCCGACGCGGTAGACCACCCAGGTCAGGCCGGCCGCGTCGACGGTGCCGGTGGCCGTCTGCGGACCGCCCGCCTGCGCCGCGACGAGGTTCTCCTCGGTCGCGTCGCTCTGCACGAGCCGCACGTAGGAGCCGCCCTCGGTGAGGTAGCCGACGGTGACGGCACGGCCGCCACCGACCACCGGCCCGTCGTCGGCCGAGTTGGCCGTCCAGCCCGGCGGCAGCTGCGGGACGTGCAGCGCGAACGGGGTGTGCAGCGCGGCCTCCTGCAGCTGCGCGGCGGAGTCGACGGTCGGTGCCGAACCGGGCGCGACCGTCGGGCCGCCCGGGCTGAACGAGCAGGACCGGGTGAACAGCAGCGACACGACGATGATCAGCCCGATCGCGAGCAGCATCTCGCGCACCCTGGGCAACCCGCGGGCGGGCTTCGCCGGGCCCTGCGCGGGTTGCTCCGCGGGCGCTTCCGAGCCGTGCCCCGGATCCTCGGCGGGCGCCGCCGAGCCGTGCCCGGGGTCCTCCGCGGGCGCCGTGGAGCCGTGCGCGTCGGGCCGGTCGCCGGCGTCGGGGGCCGGGGCGGGCTGCGGATCGGGTCGAGGGGTACCGCTCACGTTGCCATCGTCTCAGGCGTCGGACGGCGCGGCGCAGTGCCTCGATCTGCGAGGATCGAGGCGGCACACCCCTGACCCCTGGAGGCGCCCCGATGTCCACCGACCAGCGTCAGCGACCCGACCGCAACCTCGCGATGGAGCTCGTCCGCGTCACCGAGGCGGCGGCGATGGCCGCGGGCCGGTGGGTGGGCCGCGGCGACAAGAACGGCGGCGACGGCGCGGCGGTCGACGCGATGCGGCAGCTGATCGGCACGGTCTCGATGCGGGGCATCGTCGTCATCGGCGAGGGCGAGAAGGACGAGGCGCCCATGCTGTTCAACGGCGAGGAGGTCGGCAACGGCGAGGGGCCGTGGTGCGACGTCGCGGTCGACCCGATCGACGGCACCACCCTGATGGCCAAGGGCATGCCCAACGCGCTGGCGGTGCTCGCCGTCGCCGAGCGCGACGCGATGTTCGACCCCTCCGCCGTCTTCTACATGGAGAAGATCGCCGTCGGACCGGAGGCCGCCGACGTCATCGACATCACCGCGCCCGTCGGCGAGAACATCCGCCGCGTCGCGCAGGCCAAGGGGTACGACGTCGCCGAGGTCACCGTCTGCATCCTCGACCGGCCGCGGCACGCCGAGATCGTCGAGCAGGTGCGGGCCACCGGCGCCCGCATCAACTTCATCTCCGACGGCGACGTCGCCGGCGCCATCTCCGCCGCGCGCCCGAACACCGGCGTCGACATGCTGTACGGCATCGGCGGGACCCCGGAGGGGATCATCGCCGCGGCCGCGCTGAAGTGCATGGGCGGCGCGATCCAGGGTCGGCTCTGGCCGTCCGACGACGCCGAGCGCGAGCGGGCCGTCGCCGCGGGTCACGACCTCGGCCGGGTGCTCACCACCGACGACCTCGTCCGCGGCGACAACGTCTTCTTCTGCGCGACCGGCGTCACCAACGGCGACCTGCTCAAGGGCGTGCAGTACGGGGCGGGCGGCTGCACCACGCAGTCGATCGTCATGCGCTCGAAGTCGGGCACCGTCCGGATGATCGACGGCTACCACCGGCTCACCAAGCTGCGGGAGTACTCGTCGATCGACTTCGACGTGCGCCCCAGCGAGGCCCCGCCCCTGCCCTGACCCCGGGCCCGACGTCCCGGCACGCCGCGACGCACCGGGACGTCGACCTGCGACCTGCGCCGCGGTTGGTCGGCGCCACCGTGCGTGACCTCCGGCCGACCCCGTCGTGCGCAGGGCCGGTCGCCCGGCGGCGGGCCCGACCCGGTCGTGGGCGGACCGCGAGACCGGGAGGCACCTCGCTGCAGCCGTGACCGAATCGTGAACATTCCACCACCCGAACGGGGCTGGTGGGGCGCGTGTGACGCGCCGATCCTTCGATGATCGCGATGGGGGGTACGGATGCGCGCGATTCGGGCACTTGCTGTCGTCCTCGGCCTGGCCCTGATCGGCGGCTGCGCCCATGCCGGCGCCACGCCGTCGGCCTTCCCGGGCGAGGTGCCGGCCGTCCGGACTGCGCCGGCCGCCGCCGCGCCGCCGGAACAGCCGGCTCAGGTGCCCGCCGCGCCGCCGACGACCACCCCGGCTCCGGCGACGACGGCAACGACCGCGGCAACGACCGCGGCCCCGGTCACGACGGCCCCGCGGACCGCGCCGCCGAGGACCGCGGTCGTGGCCGGGCTCGCGGCGGGCACGCCCTGCAAGGCGACCGTCGCGGCCTGCGTCCAGCTCTCGACGAAGAAGGCCTGGCTGGTCCGCGACGGAAAGGCCGTCTACGGGCCCGTCCCGATCACCAGCGGCCGTCCGGGCTGGCGCACGCCGCCGGGCACGTTCGCGGTGACGTTCAAGAACATCAACCACAAGAGCAGCCTGTTCAACAACGCCCCGATGCCCTACTCCGTGTTCTTCAACGGGGGCATCGCCTTCCACCAGGGCAGCCTGTCCGTGCAGTCGCACGGCTGCATCCACCTGTCCAAGGCCGCGGCGCAGACGTTCTTCTCGTCGTTGAGCAAGGGGGCCGTCGTCCAGGTCGTTGCGTGATCTTGTGAGTCGCCTGACCGTGTGAGTCGCCTGACCGTGTGAGTCGTGGCCCGGTGGTGGCCGTCTCGTCGCGGGGCGGGCGGCCGGGGAGAACACTGGGGGCCATGAGCGACGGCGGGGACGGGTTCCGGATCGAGCACGACACCATGGGCGAGGTGCGGGTGCCCGCCGACGCGCTGTGGCGTGCCCAGACCCAACGCGCCGTCGAGAACTTCCCCATCTCCGGGCGCGGCCTCGAACGCGCCCAGATCCGGGCGCTCGGCCTGGTCAAGGCGGCCGCGGCGCGCGTGAACGGGCGGATCGGCGTCCTGCCGGAGGAGATCGCCGCGGCCATCGCCGGCGCTGCCGACGAGGTCGCGGCCGGCGACCACGACGCGCACTTCCCCGTCGACGTCTTCCAGACGGGCTCGGGCACGTCGTCGAACATGAACGCCAACGAGGTCATCGCCACGCTGGCCTCCCGAGCAGGTCTCGACGTGCACCCGAACGACCACGTCAACGCGTCGCAGTCGTCGAACGACGTCTTCCCGACGACGATCCACGTGGCGGCCACCGAGGCGCTCGCCGAGGACGTCGTCCCCGCGCTCGAACACCTCGCCGCCTCGCTGCGGCGGCGCAGCGCCGACTGGGCCGACGTCGTCAAGGCGGGGCGCACCCACCTCATGGACGCCGTGCCGATCACCCTCGGTCAGGAGGCCGGCGGCTGGGCGACGCAGGCGGAGAACGGTGCCGCCCGGGTCCGTGACGTGCTGCCGCGCCTCGCGCAGCTGCCGATCGGCGGCACGGCCGTCGGCACCGGGTTGAACGCGCCGGACGGCTTCGCGGCGGGTGTCGTCGAGGAGCTGCGCGCGGCGACCGGGCTCGACGTCCTGTCCGAGGCCGCCGATCACATCGAGGCCCAGGGCTCGCGCGACGCGCTGGTCGAGGCGTCGGGTGCGCTGCGGACGGTCGCCGTCTCGTTGTACAAGATCGCCAACGATCTGCGCTGGCTCTCCTCGGGCCCGCGCACCGGGCTGGCCGAGATCCACCTGCCGGACCTGCAGCCGGGCAGCTCGATCATGCCGGGCAAGGTCAACCCGGTGATCTGCGAGGCGACGATGATGGTCGCGGCCCAGGTCATCGGGAACGACGCGACGGTCGCGTTCTCCGGCAGCCAGGGCAACCTCGAGCTCAACGTGATGATGCCGGTGATGGCGCGCAACGTCCTGGAGTCCGCACGGCTGCTCTCGGCGGTCGCCCGGCTGTTGGCCGACAAGGTCGTCGACGGCGCCGAGGCGGACGTCGAACGCACCCGTGAGTACGCCGAGTCGTCGCCGTCGATCGTCACGCCGCTGAACAAGTACCTCGGCTACGAGGAGGCCGCGTCGATCGCGAAGCAGTCGCTCAGCGAACGCCGCACGATCCGCGAGGTCGTCCTGGAACGTGGCCACGTCGACGCCGGAAAACTCACGCTCGCCCAGCTCGACGAGGCGCTCGACGTCCTGGCCATGACGCGCCCCCACTGACGACCCCGTTCGTTCACCCGGCCGTCGCCCGGCGGCCGCTTTCGCGTGACAGGTTGTGACCGCTCCCCCGAGTCCGTTCACCCCTGGCAGGCATGCGATGGACGTGCACGAACGGTTCGCCTTCGAACCGATCTTCAACCTGCGCACCTCCCGCGTCGTCGGCTTCGAGGTGCAGCCACGGCACGAACGCGACCGGATCGGCTCGCGGGCCGCCGGTACCGTCTGGGGCACCCGGCAGGTCGTCGAGCTCGACGCCGCGGTGGCCCTCGCGTCCCTGGCCTTCGCCACCGACGCCGACGCGTCGGTCCCGCTGCACGTCGACGTGCTCGCCGACACGGTCGTCGCGTCCCGCCGACGGTTGCGCGGCATGCTCGACGGCCTCGCCGAGCGTGGTCGCGCCGTTCCGCCGGTGGTTCTGGAGGTCGGCCCGCCCGCGTCGGCCGCGCCGACCGCGGCGCTGGTCGACGCGCTGCGCGAGCTGCGGTCCTGGGGCTTCCGGATCGCCCTGGACGCGGCCGGCGGGTTCGGCCTCGACGTCGTCGCCGCAGCACGGCCCGACCTGGTCAAGCTCGACCCGCACATCGTCGCCGGGCTCGGGCACAGCTCACTGGCCTCGACGGTCGCGCACGCGCTCGTCGAGGTCGCCGGGGCGGCGGCCGCACGGGTCGTGGCGACCGGCGTCACCGAGCCCGGGCAGCTCACTGCGCTCGGCGGGCTGGGCGTGACCCTCGCGCAGGGCCCGCTGCTGGCCACGCCGCGCAGGCGGGCATCGACCTCCGGGGTGACGCTGCCGGTCGATCTCGCGCTCGCGGGCGTCGCGGGCGGGGCCGTCGATGCGTCGCCGGGGTCCGACGGCGCAGCCGTGGCGACGCGGCACCGGCCGACCGCTGTCCGCGACCTCGCCCAGGCCGCGGTCACGTTGCCCGACACCGCGACCGCCGACGACGCCCGACGCGTGTTCGCCGACCACCCGCACGCGGGGGGCGTCGTCCTCGTCGACCCGCGCCGCGTCCCGACGTGCCACCTGGACCGAAACCGGTTCATGCTCGCGATCTCCGGCCCGTACGGCCGGGCGCTCTACGCGGCCCGTCCCGCGGCGACCTTGGGCGACCGGCCGCGCGTGCTCGACGAGCACACCCCGACCGGGGAGGCGCTGCGCGCCGGTCTGTCCGGCGACCCCGCGCGCAGCTACGACGACGTCGTCCTCGTCGCCGCCGACGGAACCTGCACCGGCGTGGTGCGGATCGCCGACATGCTGCGGACGGCGACGGTGGCCGCGGCGTAGAGCCGGGCCGGTGAAAGTGCCACCCACGACCCGGGATCGGTGAGAAGTTGTCGGGGCGCGCTGCGAGACTGGCCCGGTGCTGCTCGCCGAGGTCGTGACGACGTCCGCCGCGGTCGCCGCCACCCGCTCCCGCAAGGAGAAGGCCGCGGCGATCGCGGCCCTCCTGCGCGCCGCGCACGCCGACGGCGTCGTCGAGCCGGCGGCGTCCTGGCTCTCCGGGGAGGCGCGGCAGGGCCGCATCGGTACCGGCTGGCGCACCCTGCAGGCGGCGGCCACCGAGCCCGCCGCGGAGCCGACGCTCACGGTCGCGGAGGTCGACGCGACGTTCACCGAGCTCGCCGGCACGGCGGGCGCAGGTTCCGCGCGGCGGCGCAAGGAGCTGCTCGCCGCCCTGTTCGGCGCCGCGACCGAGCCCGAGCAGGCGTTCCTCGCCCGGCTCGTCGGGGGCGAACTGCGCCACGGCGCGCTCGAGGGCGTCATGCTCGACGCGATCGCCGTCGCGGCCGACGTCCCGCCGGCCTCGGTCAGGCGCGCGTTCATGCTGTCGGGCAGGCTCCCCGAGACGGCGGCCACGGCCCTCACGGGCGGGATCGCGGCCCTCGACGCGGTGACGTTGCAGGTCGGCGTGCCGGTGCGGCCGATGCTGGCGGCCCCGGGCGACTCGCTGGACGCGGCGCTCGACAGCCTCGGGGCCGAGGTCACCGTCGAGTTCAAGCTCGACGGCGCCCGGATCCAGGTGCACCGCGACGGCGACGAGGTCCGGGTGTGGACGCGCAGCCTGCGTGAGATCACCGCGGCCGTGCCGGAGCTCGTCGAACAGGTCCGCGCGCTGCCCTGCCGCACCGCGGTGCTCGACGGCGAGACCCTCGCGCTCGACGACGACGGCCGTCCCCGCGCGTTCCAGGACACGATGTCGCGCTTCGGTTCCGACGGATCCGAGGCCGACGACGCGCCGCGGCTGCTCAGCCCCTTCTTCTTCGATCTCCTGCATCTCGACGGCGCCGACCTGCTCGACGCGCCGCTCGAGCAGCGCCTCGACGCGCTGGCCGGGCTGCTCACCGCCGACGCGCACGCGCACCTCCGGATGCCGGGTGTGCGCAGGCCCGATCCGGAGCAGGCCGCGCAGGTCCTCGACGACGCGTTGACCGCCGGGCACGAGGGGGTCGTCGTCAAGTCGCTGGCGGCGCCGTACGCGGCGGGACGCCGTGGCAAGACGTGGCAGAAGGTCAAACCGGTGCACACGCTCGACCTCGTCGTCCTCGGCGCGGAGTGGGGCTACGGGCGGCGGACCGGGAGCCTGTCGAACATCCACCTCGGCGCCCGCGACCCCGACGGCGGCGAGCCGATCATGGTCGGCAAGACCTTCAAGGGGATGACCGACGAGCTGCTCGCCTGGCAGACCGCGACGTTCCCCGGGTACGCGCGCGAACAGGACGGGCACGCCGTGCTGCTGCGGCCCGAGCTCGTCGTCGAGATCGCGCTCGACGGGGCGCAGCGCAGCGTCCGCTATCCGGGCGGGGTGGCGCTGCGGTTCGCCCGGGTGCTGCGCTACCGGCCCGACAAGACCGCCGCCGAGGCCGACACGATCGACGCGGTCCGCGCGCTCCTCGCGCCGTGAGCCGGGCCGCGCCGGGGCCGACGCTGCCGGTCAGAGCATCGCGAGCGGCGCGGCCATGCCCGAGTAGCCCAGCAGCTCGGCGATGTCGCTCATCGGGAGCGACCGGGGCCGCACGCCCTGTCTCGCGACGGTCGCGATCCGGGTCTGCACGGCCTCGTTGAGCGGGGCGCGCAGCCCGTGGAGCCGCGCGAGGAGTGCGATCTCGCCGTAGAGGTAGTCGCCCTCGGCACCGCGGCCACGGGCGAGGCTCTGCCACGTCGACGAGCCGCCGCGCCTGGCGCCCGGCACGTCGACGGTCTCGAACGACGCGCGGTCGAGCGCGTCGGGGACCGTCGGGGCGTGCGGGTCGAGCCCGGCGGCCTGCAGGACGGTCGTCGCCTCCTCGACCAGCTCGTCGCCGAGCCGGCTGCGCAACCGGCTGCGGCGGTAGAGGGCGTCGAGGTTCCAGTAGAGGTTGCCGAGGAGCTTGCCCGCCTTCCAACGGGCGATGTCCGGGACGACCTGCACCGCGAAGCCTGCGCTGCGCAGGTCGGCGGCCACCCGCTCGGAGTCGGGCCCGGCACCGGTCGGCGCGTCACCGACGTAGAAGCCGCCCGCGAGCGGGCTCCCCGGGGAGACCACCTCGCCCGGCCGCACGTGCGAGGCCCCGCTCAGCACCACCGTGTCGACGACGCGGGTGAAGCGGCGCAACGCCGTGCGCGCGTTCTCCAGGCCGTTCTGCATGAGGACGACGGGCAGCGTGTCGGCCGCGGCGGTCTCCGCACCGGCCCCGTCGGTGACGGGCTGCCACGCCCACTGGGCGACCGCGGCCTCGGTGTCCTGCGACTTCACCGCGACGACGAGCACGTCGTCGGACCGGAGGGTGACCTCGTCGGGGCCGGCGACGACAGGGAGCCGGAGGGTGCGCGGACCGTCGGGGCGCAGGTAGCGCAGCCCCTTGGCGCGCAACGCCGCCAGGTTCGCGCCGCGGGCGACGAGGACGACGCCGATCTCGGCGAGATGCAGCTGGGCCGCGACGGTGGCGCCCACCGCGCCACCACCGACGACGACGTAGCGCCCGGGCATGTCTCCATCGTGCTCGCGCTGAGTAGTCCGCGCTCATCCGATCGTGGGAGACCCTCGTCACCCCCCCGGTCGGCTCAGAACCATGCGGCGCTGACGACCCGGGCCGACCCGCGTAGTTTCGGACCTCGTGCGTTTCCTCGACAGCGGCGGCCCCGCCCCGGCGGGCACCACCGACCTCACCTACGACGACGTCTTCCTGGTGCCTTCCCGGTCGTCGGTCGCGTCCCGGTTCGACGTGGACCTCTCGACCACCGACGGCTCCGGCGCCACCGTGCCCGTCGTCGCGGCCAACATGACCGCGGTCGCCGGCCGCCGGATGGCCGAGACGCTCGCCCGCCGCGGCGCGCTCACCGTCCTGCCCCAGGACGTCGACGCCCAGGCCGTCGCCGGGATCGTCGCGTGGATCAAGTCACGGCACCCGGTCTGGGACACCCCGCTGACCCTGCACACCGACGACGCCGTCGCCGACGCGCTCAACCTCCTGCCCAAGCGTGCGCACGGCACCGTCGTGATCGTCGACGACGGCCACCGGCCCGTCGGGACCGTCGACGAGGCGGCGTGCCACGGTGTCGACCGCTTCACCCGGCTGTCCGACGTGCTCGCCCCCGCACCGGTGACCATGCCGCTCGACACCGCCCCCCGCGTCGTCTTCGACGCCCTCGGCGGGCACGGCGTCGCGCTCGGCCTGGACCCCGACGGTCGCGTCGCGGGCCTGCTCACCGCGCTCGGGGCCGTCCGCGCCGGCATCTACACGCCCACCCTCGACGCCAGGGGCCGGCTGCGCACCGCGGCCGCGATCGGCATCAACGGCGACGTCGGCACCAAGGCGAAGGCCCTGCTGGAGGCCGGGGTCGACGTGCTCGTCGTCGACACCGCGCACGGACACCAGGAGAAGATGCTCGACGCCCTGCGCGCCGTCCGCCGGGCCGTCACCGAGTCCGGGACCACGGTGCCGGTCGTCGCGGGCAACGTGGTCACCGCCTCCGGCGTGGCCGACCTCGCCGAGGCCGGGGCGGACATCGTCAAGGTCGGCGTCGGGCCCGGCGCCATGTGCACCACCCGGATGATGACGGGCGTCGGGCGCCCGCAGTTCTCGGCCGTCGCCGAGTGCGCCGCGGCCGGACGCGACCACGGCGTGCGCATCTGGGCCGACGGCGGCGTCCGCCATCCCCGCGACGTCGCGCTCGCCCTCGCCGCAGGCGCCTCCGCCGCGATGATCGGCTCCTGGCTCGCCGGCACCTACGAGTCCCCCGGCGACCTCCTGCGCGACGAGGCCGGCCGGCCCTACAAGGAGTCGTTCGGGATGGCGTCGAAGCGGGCCGTCAGCGCCCGCACCCGTGGCGACGGGGACTTCGACCGCGCGCGCAAGTCGCTGTTCGAGGAGGGGATCTCCAGCTCCCGGCAGCTGCTCGACCCCGCCCGGCCCGGGGTGGAGGACGTCCTCGACGCGATCTGCTCGGGTGTCCGCAGCGCCTGCACCTACGCGGGCGCCCGCACCCTCGCCGAGCTGCACGACAACGCGGTCCTCGGCGTGCAGACCGTCGCCGGCTTCGCGGAGGGAACGCCCCACGGCCTGTGACCCCGCCGTCGGAGTGCTCCTGCGGGCGGGCCCCCTGCTGCAGGAACGGCACTTTCCCGCAACTGGGTTGCGGGAAAGTGCCGTTCCTGCAGTTGCACGGGGACGGGCCGAGCCGCCCTACGCCAGAGGCGCGACGGTCACGGTCGTCGGCCGGGGGCGCGACGCCGCGGCCGCCAATGCACCGCGCAGTTCGTCCAGGACCGCGCGCGGCTCCCTGCGGACACGACCCGGGAGCGTCCGGACGACGACGATGCCGTGCGCGGTCATCGAGGTGTGGCGGGCGATGTTGCGCTCATGGTCTGTCGGGCTGAGGTGGAACTCGTGCGAGTCGATCTCCCAGGCCAGCGCCACCTCGTCGAACCACGCATCAGGCATGGCGATGAAGCGACCTCGATCGTCCACGAGCCGTGCGTTCCACACCGGGGCGGGCAAGCCGGAATCCGCGACCAACCGGCGTGCATACGCTTCGGCGACCGATCGGACGCCGGCCCCGATCTCTTCGAGCACGGACCTCGGTACCGCTGAGCCCCGGGAGCTGCAGACTGCCAGCTCACGCTGGAGCTCGAGTGGTCCCGCCAGGCCTCGTTGGACCACCTCTGCAAGTGCAGCCCGGACGACGTCACGATCTCGCGATCGTCGGGCGAAGTCGAGCACCGCACGTCGTACGGGCGCGAGCGGCCATCGACCGCGCGTGGCCTCCGGCATTCGCTCGGTTCGTTCTGCGAGGACCCTGCCCGCGCCGCATCGGCGCCGGTCGGCCGGGACAAGGAGGTGGACGGGACCGGAGGGCCTCGGGATGTTGCGGATGCCGTGCAGCTCCAGCGCATCAGCGCCAGTGAGCACGGCCGGCTCCCCGACGTAGACGAGAGCCGCGCGGCGGCGGTCATCTCGGGTCGGCGGCCCGTTGCGGAGGGCCACGACTCCCGGCAGGAGTGCCCGCCACGGCCCACCCGGCCGACACCGCGCGTAGGCGGTCCGTTCAGGGACGCCGATCTCGACGAGCGACCGCACGTGCACGACGCTCGACGCGAGCAGGCCCGCGACCTCGTGGATCGGCGGCCCGTCTCCCCTGCGACCCATGCACGCATCATCGCGAGCCAGTCGGCTCAGCAGCTCTGCTGATGCCGGACCTGTGGACAGCTTCCACGCATGTGCACAGGTCCGGGGACCGCCCCGGATGCAGGAACGGCACTTTCCCGCAACTGGGTTGCGGGAAAGTGCCGTTCCTGCACATCGGCCACGCCATCAGCCGACCACACCCGAGGCAGCCCACCTTCCGGCAGGCCGCCCGGGCGGGGTCAGGCCGGCGAGGTCAGGCCGCGGGGCCCTCCAGCATCTCCGTCACCAGCGCGGCGATGGGACTGCGCTCGCTGCGGGTGAGCGTGATGTGGGCGAAGAGCGGGTGGCCCTTCAGCTTCTCGATCACCGCGGCGACGCCGTCGTGCCGGCCGACGCGCAGGTTGTCGCGCTGCGCGACGTCGTGCGTGAGTACCACCCGGGAGGCGGTGCCGAGCCGGGAGAGCACCGTGAGCAGGACGTTGCGCTCCAGCGACTGCGCCTCGTCGACGATCACGAAGCTGTCGTGCAGCGAGCGGCCGCGGATGTGGGTCAACGGGAGCACCTCGAGCATCCCCCGCGCGAGCACCTCGTCCATCACGTCCTGGCTGACCAGCGCGCCGAGCGTGTCGAAGACGGCCTGCGCCCAGGGCGCCATCTTCTCGCTCTCGCTGCCCGGCAGGTACCCCAGCTCCTGGCCGCCGACGGCGTAGAGCGGCCGGAACACCACGACCTTGCGGTGCTGCTGACGCTCCAGCACCGCCTCCAGCCCGGCGCAGAGCGCCAGTGCCGACTTCCCCGTCCCGGCGCGCCCGCCCAGCGACACGATTCCCACCTCGGGATCGAGCAGCAGGTCGAGGGCGACGCGCTGCTCGGCGGAGCGTCCGTGCAGCCCGAACGCCTCGCGGTCGCCGCGCACGAGCTTCACCCGCTTGTCGGCAGTGACCCGTCCGAGTGCCGCGCCCGACCCGCCGAGCAGCCGCAGGCCCGTGTTGCAGGGCAGGTCGCGGGCGGTGTCGTGGTCGATGCTGCCGTCGCGGAAGAGGGCGTCGACCTCCTCCTGGCTGACGTCGAGGTCGGCCATACCCGTGAACCCGGAGCTGACGACGTCCTGGGCGTGGTACTCGTCGGCCGGCAGACCGACCGCGGCGGCCTTGACCCGCAACGGCATGTCCTTGGTGACGAGCACGATCTCCCGGGTGCCGGCGGCCTCGGCCTGCAGGTTCAGCGCGCAGGCGAGGATCCGGCTGTCGTTGCTGTCGGTGCGGAACCCGGCCGGCAGGACGCTCGGGTCGGTGTGGTTGAGCTCGACGTGCAGGGTGCCGCCCGCGGTCCCGACCGGGATCGGGGCGTCGAGACGGCCGTGCGTGATGCGCAGCTCGTCGAGCTGGCGCAGCGCCGTACGCGCGAACCACCCGAGCTCGGGGTGGTTGCGCTTGCCTTCGAGCTCAGAGATCACCACCAGCGGCAGGACGACGTCGTGCTCGTCGAACCGGGTCAGCGACCACGGGTCGGACAGCAGCACGGACGTGTCGAGCACGTAGCAGCGGGACGGAGTGCCAGACGGTGCGTCGTTGCTCTCCGGAACGAAGGCGTTGCGACGGTCGGTCACGGGTGCTCCTTGTGGGCGCGGCACCACGCCCAACTCTCTGGTGGGCCGGCCGGCCCCTGACGGGACACTCGACGACCTGCTGCTCGTCGCCCAGCGCCCGTGAGGGCCGGGTGCCGGCCCCCTCGGGTGCAACACACCACGACCAGGGCCTCCCCGGACGGTCCGCATCGGGTGCGTACCGTCGCCATGAACGCTACTAGCGGTCACCCGGGTGCGGTCAACAGCAACGCCGCGTGGCGAAGAACGCCTGTCGTCAGATTTAACAGTTCGGCCTACCGCTCGTCGCTCTGCGCTCACCGTTCAGCTGGGCGTTTCGGGTACTTCCGCCGGGGTGGGCCCGGACGGTCCGCACCCGGGCGGACCAACGGCCGATGGACCGGACGCCGCAGTCGCCCGCAGCTGCGCCGGCGCGAGAGGCTCGTCGAACAACGTCCGGTACCGGGCGACGCGGTCGGGGGCACCGTCGAGCCACTCCCGGACGAGCGCCTCACCCTCGACGTAGGTCGTCGTGTA
>Ga0182736_1002573_pt1 | contig 13565 bp, 9 predicted proteins | sample eDN5th30CKraftBY_FD_128882 | JGI IMG/M metagenome (GOLD analysis project Ga0182736, IMG submission 128882) | Enriched backyard soil microbial communities from Emeryville, California, USA - eDNA 5th pass 30_C Kraft BY (version 2) (version 2) | ecosystem: Environmental > Terrestrial > Soil >...
CAAATTTCCGGAATGAAGGCGCACCGGATCGTGGAGGAGGGCATCGCGCTGGTGCCGGAAGGCCGTGGCATTTTCGGTGAGCTGACGGTGGCCGAAAACCTCCAGCTTGGCTCCTATGCGGCGCGTGCGCGCTCTCATGAAGCTGCCATGCTGGCAGAGGTCTACCGGCTCTTCCCCCGCCTTGCCGAGCGCAAGCGTCAGGTGGTTCGCACCATGTCGGGCGGTGAGCAGCAGATGGTTGCCATCGGCCGCGCGCTGATGTCGAGGCCGGAGATCCTGATGCTTGACGAGCCGTCGCTCGGCCTCTCGCCCTTGCTGACGCAGGAGCTCTTTCGCGCGCTGAAGGAAGTGGCGGAGACGGGCGTCGGCATTCTTCTGGTTGAGCAGAACGCCCGCCAAAGCCTGAAGATTTCCGATCGGGGCTACCTGATCGAGAACGGCCATGTGACGGGGGAAAGTTCCGCCGAGGCCATGATGAACAATCCCGACGTCATCAACGCCTATCTGGGTGGCGTCGGATCGAAGGATGCGGGCAAGCCCAGGCCGCAGGGCTGGATTTCGGCCACGGTCCAGGAGGGGCTTGGCGCGGTCGAACGGGCAGTCGAACAGCTCGCCATAAGGGCTGGCCGGATCCAGGCGCTGTTCATCCGTGCGCTTCGGCGTGAACGTCCTATTCCTTCCGCATTCGTCGGCCTCTATGATCCTTCGAAGGAGGAGCCGCCCATGAACATCGCCGTGGAAAGGCCTGTGCCGATTGTCTCGGCAGACGCCCGTGCGCTCAGCGCCCGCGCCGAAGAATTCGCCGATCGCGCATCGCGTCGGCTGGCGCTGCACATCGCGGCTACTCGTGGAGGGCAAAGCGCTCCCATATCGTCGGACGCGCGTGAGATCAGCAATCGCGCCAGCGATTTTGCCCGGCAGGCGGCGGAGCGTCTTTCCGCACACATGGCAAAGCAGCGGAAGCCAGAGCTGCAAGACGCGGAAGAGCAGGATAAGTTCGAAGACGAGCTCTCCCATCCGCTCATCGGCCACAACAGCCGCTTTGCCGAAGAGGAGGATGAACCCGCAGCGGAAGAGCCGAAGCCGGTGCCCAACGGCCACTGGTCGGTTGCCGATGGCATCGGGGCTCTGGTAGCTGAGCTCTCCGCGAAGCAGTCGGAGCAATGGCAGGCGCGAACCCGCAACAAAACCGCCTGGCCGGTCAGCGATGGCATCGCATCACTCGTCGCCGAGGCTGCGGGCCAGCAGAAGGTGTCGAATGCCCTGCGGGGGAAGGATCTGACGGCTTATTCGGTGAAATCCGGGAGCTGGCCTGTGACCGGCAACATCGCGATGTTGATCGAGCAGGCGCAGTCTAGCGTCGCCAAAAAGCCGGACGATGCCAAATCGAAATGAAAATGTTTCTGTGTGAGTAGCACTAGGAGGAAAAATCATGGCCCGCGTATTCGAAGGCATGTACATCGGTGGCAGCTGGTCCGCCGCCAAGAAGACATTCAAGGATCTGAACCCCGCCGATGGTTCCGTCTGGGCTGAAGTGCCGGATTCCGGCCGTGCGGAAACGGCTGCGGCCATCGAGGCTGCACAGGCGGCATTCCCCGAATGGTCGAAACTGCCGTTTTCAAAGCGCGCGCACTATCTCCACAAGGCGGCCGAGATCTGGGAGCGCCGTCGCATGGAGATCGTCGACGCCATTCAGGCGGAAGGCGGCGGCTGGTTCGGCAAGGGCATGTTCGAGACTGGCTATGTCGTTGAAGTCTTCCATGCCGCCGCTGCCTCGGTCTGGCAATCGACGGGCGAGGTGCTGCCCTCGGAGTATGGCAAGGTCTCCATGGCCGTCCGCCGCCCGATGGGCGTCGTCTCCGTCATCAGCCCGTGGAACTTCCCGTGCATTCTGTCCGCGCGCGGCTTCCTCTTCCCGCTCGCAGCCGGCAACACCATCGTGCTCAAGCCCTCGGAGGAGACGCCCTACCTGGGGGGCCTGCTCTTTGCGGAAATCTTCGAGGAGGCGGGGCTGCCCAAGGGCGTCTTCAACGTCGTTACCTGCTCGCGCGACAATGTGATGGAGGTGGGCGACGAGCTGATCGAACATCCCTACGTGAAGGGTATCTCTTTCACCGGCTCCACGGCTGTCGGTCGCCAGATCGCTGCCAAGGCCGGTGCGCATCTGAAGAAGTGCTGCGTCGAGCTCGGCGGCAAGGATTCGCTGATCGTGCTGGATGATGCCGAGATGGAGCGCGCAACCCAGGCGGCGAACTTCGGCTCCTTCATGCATCAGGGTCAGATTTGCATGGCGGTCGAGAAGGTGCTCGTGCACGAGAAGATCTTTGACGATTTCCTCAAGCGTTTTGTGGAGCGCGCAGCCAAGCTCAAGGTGGGCGATCCGACCAAGAGCAAGGACCATATCATTGGCCCGCTCATCAACGACAAGCAGGTGGGCAAGGTCAAGGAACAGCTGGAGGACGCGATTGCCAAGGGCGCCAAGGTGGTGCTCGGCGGCAAGATCGAAGGCCGCTTCGTTGAGCCGACGATCCTGACGGGTGTCACCCCCGCCATGAAGATCTACCAGGAAGAGACCTTTGGACCTGTCGTTCCGGTAATCCCGTTCCGCACGGACGAGGAGGCGATCCAGATCTCCAACGATACTGAGTACGGTCTGTCCGCGGGTGTGTTCTCGCAGAACGAGGCGAGGGCGCTTGCGATCGTCAACCAGCTGGACACCGGCAATTGCCACGTGAACTGCTCGTCCGTGAACGACGAGCCGCACGTGCCTTTCGGCGGCATCAAGGCTTCCGGTCTGGGCAAGCACGGCGGGCGCTGGTCGCTGGAAACGTTCACGGAGACTCGCTGGATCACGCTCGATCGCGGCGGACGTCCGTTCCCGCCTGTGTTCTAAACTGCTTGCTGCAAGCAAAGGGCCGGCGCTTGGCCGGCCCATTTCTAGAGCCGCTCAGGCCCTGCCAGCAGGTGAGCAGCTTTATCTCCTGATCCAGCAGCGTATCAGACGGTAGACCGCCTCAAGCGCTGCATGCCTTCCTGTGAAGGCTACCGGCGGGACTTTTTTCCGGATTTCGCGACAGCCTCGCCGGGAAGTTCCTCCTCTCCCTCGAAGCTCGCGTAGAGGTGCTCGGGAACACCTTTGGGTGCATCATAAGCCTTCATGCACCACGGACAACGGCGGGCGGCGGAAGGACGGGGCCCTGCACACGAGTGACAGAACCTGGCTAACATAGAAACCTCCACATTCAGGCGTGCCGGGTCATGCCGGTCACGGAAGAACGATCAATATATGCCGTCGGATGGACGGCGCTCCTCTTGCGTGTGGCTGTTGCGGGACTGGTAAACCCGGCGCTGGCACACACGCTATGCAAGTCGGCTAATAAAGTGGCGAAATGATGCCTGATGGGCATAGTTACTATGGGACATAATGTCCCCGCTGCCGGTTATATACAGAAGCCGTAACCGTTAACCTGCGCTCGCATTCGCTATGAGGCCCAAATGGGACGCCAGTTCGCGCGCGGCTACACCGCCGGCGCGGTTGGCGCCGATGGTCGAGGCGGAAGGTCCATAGCCTACGAGGTGTATGCGCGGATCCTTGGCAACCTGGGTGGCAAGGCGGCCGGTCATGGTGATTCCGCCGTCCTCGTTGCGCAGCTGCAGGGGCGCGAGATGATCGAGCGAGCTGCGGAAGCCGGTGCACCAGAGAATAACGTCGGCCTTCATCTCGGAGCCGTTTTCCCAGCGCACGCCATGCTCGGTGATCTCGGAGAACATCGGCAGGCGGTTGAGCACGCCGCGTTCGCGCATCGCGTCGATCGCGGGTGATCTGGGTATGCCCGTCACGGAAACAACGCTGCTTGGCGGCAAACCCTGCCGCACACGCTCTTCCACCTTGGCGACGGCGGCCCGACCCAGTTCCGGTGTGAAGGGCTGGTCCAGAAACTGCGGTTCACGCCGCGTCACCCAGGTGGTGGTCGTAACCCGCGAAATCTCGTCCAGTAGCTGTATCGCGGAGACGCCACCGCCGACAATGACGACGTGCTTTCCGCTAAACGCATCGGCAGTGCGATAGTCCCTTGTGTGCAGTTGCAGCCCCTGGAAACGCTCGGCGCCTGCAACTTCCGGGATGTACGGCGTTTCCCACGTGCCGGTCGCGTTTATGATGCCGCGAGCGGAAAAGAGGCCCTTGTCAGATTCGACGCGGAGCCGTTCTCCCCGGTCGCAAACCACCTGCACGTGGGCGGGACGCAGCACGCGCAGGTCGAACTTCTTCTCATAGGCGGCAAAGTAGGCCGGGACGGCACTCGATGCCTGAACATCGGTGGAGGTGACGTCTATCGCTTCCGTGAGCCCCAGGCCCGGAAGGTCGTGGATCTTGTTCACCGTGGATAGCGTGAGCGACGGCCATCGATGCTGCCAGGCGCCGCCCGGCTGTGGCGCGTGATCGAGGACCAGAAAATCGCGCCACGGCGAAAGACCGAGCGTGCGCAGATGATACGCCGCCGACAATCCAGCCTGTCCGGCGCCGATAACGACGATGCCGATCTTCAGGAGGGTGACGGGGGCGCTATTGCTCACCTGCCTAGCTCATTGCCTTACCGCGCAGATTTTCGCGGGATCACTCGTGCTCGTCGAGCGTGTTCTCGACTGCCGCGATGTTGAGCTCGAGCTGAGCGATCCGCTCCAGGCGGTTTCCGGCCGGGATCTGGCCAAGGGCAGCGGCCTCTTCGAGCAGCTTGCGCTGCTCCTCGCGCATGGCGTTGGCGACTGTTTCGAGTTTCTTCTGCATGGTCTTCTCTATCGCAAAGGCGTTGGTGCACCCTTAGAACATTTTTCCGGCGAAGGGAAACCGTCAGCGGATATGAAAATATACGGTGGGTGTTCCCGATGACTATTGCAACATCGTGGAAGCTATCGCTGCCAAATACTTGGGCGGCTGCCTACTTTCTCATCGCTGAAACCAGATTGACAGTTTTTTGGCCCGGCGACACAGTTGAAGCGGGGCTGATTGAATCAAGGAGAACTTGAGTGCGTAGAGGGGTTACCGCAATTGCGCTGCTGATGGCGCTTTCCGTGAGCGCGTCTGCAGGCGAAGTACGCGGCAATGTTACATTCAATGGCCCGCTGGAACCTGAGGGATCGGCCCGCGCGACGATGCAGAACCTGGTGTTCGACGTGGCTTCAGCCTGGGCCAACTGCGATCGCGACGCCATGAAGAACGCGATGGCTGATGATGTTGATTTTTCCTATCCGACAAGCCGGGTGCAGGGGCTCGATGCCGTACTGGCTGATCTCGATGCCTTCTGTAATGCCGCCAAGGATACGAGCATCTATTTCCCGACTGATGCCTTCTTCATTGATGAGGCGGCCGGGCGAGTCGCTGCCGAAGTCCAGTTCCGCACTTTTCAGCGGGGCAACAGGCAGGTCGTAAATGACGTCTGGGTCGCGCACGTAGAGGACGGCAAGATCACGGTCATCAAGGAATATCTCGACGGTCGCGTGAAGGATCTTCAGGCGCTGGGCGTTCTGGAACTCGAAGAAGATCCGGAAATGCTGACGCCATGGCCGCCGCGCACGGCAGAATGGAAGGACTGCTTCCCGATCGTGAAGGCTGCGCCGACGAACAGCTGCCCGGCGAAATAGTGCACTGGAAGAGCAGGCAGGCCGCCTTATGGGGGCCGTCTTCCAACCGAAAAAGGGACCGAAAGCTGAAGCGCTCGGTCCCTTGATATTCTTGAGTCTTACTTTTCTTCGATCAGGATATTTTCGATCGCAGCGATGTTCAGTTCCAGATAGGCGATACGCTGGAGCGCATTTCCGGCAGGTATACGGCCGCTCTCTGCTGCGTCTTCCAGCAGCCTACGCTGCTCGTCACGCATCAATTGGGCGAGGTTTTCGAGTTTGTTCTGCATGACCATTACATTCGGGCTAGATATGCTGATATCTTAAGAGCGGCTTTTGGCCTCTTGAGCAAGCCCAAACTGCCAAGCATCTCGAATCTTTCGTCAGCTAACCGCGAAAGTCTTAAGATCTGGCTTCCAGCCGCGACATTGACTTGTCAAATCATGGTCTGGCGGATGGCAGTTGGACCACTGATGCGGCTGAAAAGCCCGGGGCAGAATCACTGATCTGCTTTGACATTGGCCTTCAGAGTAAATAGGAACAGCGCAACATTTGCTGCGCGCGTCGCAGCTTTCCGCACGCTGATGTGCGAACTCCGAAAGTGAAGTTTTATGACTGATACCCATGCCGCTGTTCCTGCGCTTGCGCGAGCGTTGGCAAAACGCGGCTACGATACGCTTACCCCGGTCCAGGAAGCGATGCTCGATCCCGCGCTGATCTATTCCGATGCACTGGTTTCCGCCCAGACAGGCTCCGGCAAGACGGTGGCCTTCGGCCTCGCCATGGCGCCGACGCTGCTTGAGGAGAGTGAAGTCTTCGGCCGTGCGGCGACACCGGTTGCCGTCATCATCGCTCCGACGCGCGAGCTGGCGCTGCAGGTGAAGCGCGAACTCGAATGGCTCTATGAAGAGACGGGCGCAGTGATCGCAAGCTGCGTCGGCGGCATGGACATCCGTACCGAACGCCGTACGCTGGAACGTGGGGCCCATATTGTTGTAGGCACGCCGGGGCGTCTCTGCGACCATATCCGCCGCAATGCGCTCGATATCTCTGCGCTGAAGGTCGTTGTGCTGGACGAAGCCGACGAGATGCTCGACCTCGGCTTCCGCGAGGATCTGGAGTTCATCCTGGAGGAAGCGCCGGTTGAACGGCGCACCCTGATGTTCTCAGCCACGGTGCCTGCTGCCATCGCCAAGCTCGCCAAGCAGTACCAGCGCGATGCCATCCGCATCAAGACTGAGTCCGAGCGCAAGCAGCACGTCGACATCGAGTACCGTGCGCTGATGGTTGCCGGTTCGGATCGCGAGCACGCCATCTTCAACGTTCTGCGCTACTACGAAGCGCCGACGGCAATCGTCTTCTGCTCGACCCGCGCAGCGGTGAACCATCTCACGGCGCGCTTCAACAACCGCAATGTTGCCGTTGTGGCTCTTTCCGGCGAGCTGTCGCAGACCGAGCGCAACCACGCGCTGCAGGCCATGCGCGATGGTCGCGCCCGCGTCTGTATCGCCACCGACGTCGCGGCACGCGGCATCGACCTGCCTGGCCTCGATCTGGTCATCCATGCCGACCTGCCGACGAATTCGGAAACGCTGCTTCATCGCAGCGGCCGTACGGGCCGGGCAGGGCGCAAGGGCATCAGCACGCTGATCGTGCCGACCAGCCAGCGTCGCAAGGCTGAACGCCTGTTGGGCGGCGCAGGCATCACCGCTGTGTGGGCGCATCCGCCTTCAGCGGACGAAGTACTGCGCCGTGATGACGAGCGGCTGCTCGCCGATCCGATCCTGCAGGAGGAAACCCGCGAGGAAGAACAGGCGCTTATTCAGACGCTGGTTGAGACGCACGGGGCCGACAAGCTCGCGGCTGCCTTCATCCGGCTTTACCGCACGAAGCATTCGGCGCCTGAAGAGCTGATCGAGGTGTCGCTTGGCTATCCAGACCGCAAGGCGCGCGCCGAGGGCGAAGGTGCTGCCCGCCGCGCCCCCCGCGAAAGCTTCGGACCATCCGTCTGGTTTTCGGTGTCTGTCGGTCGCAAGCAGAATGCAGAGCCGCGTTGGCTGATCCCGATGCTCTGCCGCAACGGCAATCTTTCCAAGGCCGAGATTGGCGCAATCCGCATGCAGGCGGATGAGACATTCGTCGAAATCGCTGCCGATCACGTCGATACGTTCATGCAGGCGCTCGGCAAGAACATGACGCTGGAGCGCGGCATCACCGTGCGTCAGCTTGAGGGCGCGCCGGATCTCACGCGCCGGTCGGAACCAAAGCCCTACCGGAAAAAGTTCGATGATCGCCCGTCGGACGACCGCCCGCGCGGCGAGTATCGTGGACGAGAAGAAGGCCGTGACGAGCGTCCGAGCCGCGGCGATCGCGACGATCAGGGCTCCGCGAAGCCCCGCAAGCGCGCCAGCCATGCGGATGGCCCGGCTCGGGACGATGCCGCGGCGGCCAAACCCTTCCGCAAGAAGGAAAAGCCAGGAAAGCGCGAGCGGGATACCCGCCGATAAGCACTCCAGGAAAAGCCCGCGAAAATCATCGCGGGCTTTTTTGTATGAGTGACAGTATACGGTGTCAGGCAGTACAATCCTGCTATGTCACATTGAGCACAGGTATATTGCTGGCTTTGATCTAGTGGATATCCAATATTGCTATAATAGAATTGGATATCTTCATGGACGTTCTGAATATTCAAGGATATCGCTGGAACGGTTCTCTTTCCCTGAACGCTCTTGAGAAGCTGCGTGAGAAGGCGGTGAAGGGCCAGGACATCGGTTTGTTCGAGAAACTGTGGGACAAGATCAAGGATCGCTTTCTGGGAACCCATATCGGGGAGGCCAAGTCGCTGCTCTTGTCTATCCTTTCAGACAACACACCCGGTCCCGAGCGGCTGACCAACTTCCGCAAGCTCCAGCGCCTTGAGCGCCCTTGCTCCAATCCGGCGCTGGTCGAACTGGCGCAGACTGATGGCGCGTCGATCCGGATCATGGCAAGCCGCGGCGGTCATGTTGAGGCACGGCGCTCGGTTTGTCTCTATGAGTGTTTCATTCCGCTGCCGATGCAAAAGCAGGCCCTGGATCTTGAATGGGACCAGGACGCAGGCGCCTTTGTTGGTACGGGCTTGCCATGGCTCGGCTCTGCGATGGAGGACGACACGCTCTCGTTGTTCGACGGGTCGTCGCTTCCAGGCGCCTATCCGGGCGAAGTGGAGCTTGCATCAGATGTGCCCAGCGCAGAGGAATATGGACCGGAGCCGCTGCGCACAGAGCTCTGGATGTCCGCACCGAATACCTCTTTTTATCGACTGCTTGAGGTCTGACGGACGAAAGTACCCGCAGGTCGCAACTTCGCGCGTAAGTTGAAGAGGCTCGGTCTGGCGACCGGGCCTCTTTCATTTCATGCCTGAGCTTTTTTTCAGCCTGTGCCGAGCTCCGGAAGTCACACCGTGCAGCGTTGCTTTGTAGCTCGCGGGTGTCACTTACGACGCCGACGGTCCTAGACAACAGTCAACAAAACGAAAGGGTTACGCCCTGCCTCACGGGCGAATCAGAGGTTTGCCTGCCTAGTCTATCGGCGCTGGAGCCAGCATCCACTCTTTTCATGTGCCTCGGGGCCTCTTCTTAGCCGGAAATCTGCCGCTCAGTTGGGGGGATACGAGGTGGACAACCTGCGCATCTACCACAACTGGGTGTTGTGATTATGGTTAATAACTGTAATCTCAATTAACTAGAGGGGCTGCGTGGGGAGTCTACGCATGGGAACGGTGGCAGGCTTGGCCGATGCCGCGCAGCGAACTGCTGCCGGTTTTATACGAAGAGTTCTCGCGCGGAGCACCGGAGAGCCAGGTGGCTTTCTCCATTCTGTCGGTTTCATTCCCCTTTTGGCGACCGCAATCGCCTTTTTTTTCGCCTTTTGCAGTTCCGAAGTATTGGCAGATGATCCCCCGCCGGCTCCTTCAGCCACTTCCCAGGTTGGTGCGCAAGTCACCAATCCGATAACCAACACGGCAACGACGGTCGCGGCGCTGATCGTCGATCCTGTCGGAACGCCCACAGCGGGCAATACAGCTTTCGTCAGGACCGCCGACGGTTACGTTTTCCTTGTCAAAACGGTTGGTGAGAAATTCTACAATAACGACAATCCCCCGCTTGAATTTCAAATTACTGCAATTTCAAACGGCGATGCGATCGTCGCAAATGCGCTCGCCGCTGCACCGATTTCCTTTGCGCTGGGCCAGACCACGGTCGAGTTCAACAACGGCTTTGCCGGCGCCGATACGCCAGGATCCGTCACGCCGCCAGAGGAGGTGGTGGGCGCCGACGGGGTCAAGCAGGTTGTTTACGGCAACAACGGTAGCAACGGCCGGGATGGCGCGTTGGTGGTGCCGCCGAACTCGGGTGGTGATGGGGCCGCTGGTCCCCTAAACGAAAAAACACTGACGCAGAACGTTAATACCGGTACAAAAATCGGGTGGGAAATCGGCAGCGTTGGAGGCAACGGTGGTAGTGGTGGTGACTCCTATTTAAGCTTCTGGGACGGGCGTGACGGCGGCGACGGCGGGGCCGGTGGCCGCGTCATCGCCACTCAAGCCCAGTCCAGCACTATTCAGACCACGGGTGACAACCATCACGGCATTTTTGCCTATAGCCGCAGCGGCAAGGCAGGTAACGGCGGCAGCGGGTTCGCCGCGCCCGGAGGTGGTACCGGAGGCCATTCTTCGGATGGTGGCCGTGTTACGGTCAATCAATATGGCGGGATTTTTACAAACGGCACCAATGCTCACGGCATATACGCACTCAGCGTAAGCAACAACGGCGGCAACGGCGGGTCACAGTGGGGACTCGTCGGGCAGGCGGGAAGCGGCGGCTACGGTGGTAACGGCGGTCAGGTGGACGTCAATACGTTTGCCGGCGCAGGGATACTAACCGAAGGAAGATTTTCTCACGGCATTCTGGCCCAATCGATCGGCGGTACGGGCGGTTCGGCCGGAACGAGCGGTAATCTGCTGGTCTCGCTCATTGGGGCGGCTGACAATGGCGGCAACGGTGGTGCAGTCAACGTTTCGCATGGCGGCGCCATCGAAACGCGTGGTTATGCATCGCGTGGCATTGTCGCGCAGTCGATCGGCGGCGGCGGCGGCGAAGGCGGAGCGGCGGCCGGGCTTGTTGCACTGGCGATGGGTGGTGTTGGGTCAAACGGCGGATCCGGCGGTGCAGTATCAGTCCAGATTAGCGGCAGAGGATCGATCGTTACCGGAGGCAAGTTTGGCGACGGCGTCCTGGCGCAGTCGATCGGCGGTTCCGGCGGTGAGGGGGCGCAGGCATCCGGTCTGATCAGCGTCGGTGGCAACGGTTCCAAAGGTGGCGATGGTTCGACCGTATCCGTCAGCAACTACGGTTACATCGAAACGCGAGGCGAAGCAGCACGAGGCATCGTTGCTCAGTCGATTGGCGGTGGCGGAGGTGATGGCGGTAACACGGGCGGCATGGTCGCCGTGGGAGGTAGTGGCGCAGCTGGCGGCAAGGGCTCTACAGTCAACGTAACCAACGATGGTATCATAAGGACGCGCGGCAGCGATGCGATGGGCATTCTCGCCCAGTCGATCGGCGGTGGCGGCGGCAATGGCAGTTCCGCTGGAGCGGTTGGCGCCTTTGCCGGCGTTGCAATTGGCGGCACGGGCGGTGGGGGTGGAGCCGGTGGGACGGTCAACGTCACTCTGTCCAATACCGATCCCAGTTACGCTTCCCTGATTGAGACCACCGGTGATCGCTCAACCGCCGTTTTCGCGCAGTCGGTTGGCGGCGTCGGCGGCTCTGGCGGCGACGGCGGTCAGGGTGGTCGTGTTCGCGTCTATACCGATGCCAATGTCACCACCACGGGTAGCCATTCCGTTGGCCTCCTGGCTCAATCCGTTGGCGGCGGCGGAGGTAACGGTGGCGGCAGCATTGCCGCCGGTTTCTCTGCAGCTGCTGGCAATGCAGTCAGCATCAATGTCGGCGTCGGCGGCAGCGGGGCAGCCGGGAGTGCTGGCGGCGCTGTCGATCTGATCGCGTCAGGCGATCTCATCCGTACCACGAACCAATTCTCTACAGGTGTTATTGCGCAGTCCATCGGTGGTGGTGGTGGTAATGGCGGTTACACCGTTGCCGCCGGCGGTGCCGGTGGAGGGGTGAGCGCGGGAGCCGTCAATGTAGGCGTTGGTGGTAGCGCCGGCGGTGGCGGTGCTGGCGGAGCGGTCAACGCCCGAATAAACGCGGCCGTTCTTACGGAAAACGATGACTCCGGCGCAATACTGATCCAGTCAGTGGGTGGCGGCGGCGGTAATGGCGGCTTCTCGGTGGCAGCCGGTGCAGCCGGCGGCGGAACAGGCGCGGGCGCTGTTTCGGTAGGGCTCGGCGGCTCTGGAGGCGCTGGCGGCGCCGGCGGCGCAGTCATTGCAGCGATCAACGGCGACGTGTTGACCAAAGGCGAGCGTTCCTCCGGTGTGGTTGTTCAATCGATTGGCGGCGGTGGCGGTAACGGCGGATTCTCCGTATCGGGCACGCTGACGGGCGCGGGCTCGGCAAGCGGGGCTGTTTCAGTCGGCCTCGGTGGCTCCGGTGGCACGGGCGGAGTTGGCGGGACGGTCCTTGCAACAGTCGACGGCGATGTGACAACCGTGAAATCCGATTCAACTGCCATCCTTGCGCAGTCGGTCGGCGGTGGCGGCGGTAACGGTGGGTTCAACGTTTCCGGGACAATTAGCGGATCGGGAGCGGGCAGCGGTGCAATCAGCGTCGGCCTTGGCGGCGGCGGCGGATCCGGTGGCGACGCGGGGACCGTGACGCTCACCAACAACGGTTCTGTTTCGACATCGGGCGCTCGCTCGTCGGGTGTCGTGGCACAGTCAATCGGCGGCGGTGGCGGCAATGGCGGCTTCAATGTCTCGGGAACCAGCAGCGGATAGGGCGCCGGTGCCGGCAGCATCAGCGTCGGCCTTGGCGGCAGCGGAGCCGGAGGTGGCGACGCCGGAGCGGTGAATGCAATCTCGACGGGCCGGATCCTGACCACGGGGAATTCGTCCTCTGGTTTCGTCGCGCAGTCGATTGGCGGCGGTGGCGGCAACGGTGGTTTCGATGTCAGCGCGGCCCTGTCCTTCGGGGGTGCCGGATCGGGTTCGATCGGTGTAGGCCTGGGCGGCAGTGGTGCTGGCGGAGGTGACGGCTCAACCGTTACAGCCCGCACCGAGGCCTTTGTAGAGACCCGTGGCAACGCCTCGATCGGCATCCTTGCCCAGTCGGTTGGGGGCGGCGGCGGCAGTGGCGGTTTCAATGTCACCCCAACTGTCTCCGGATCGAGCTCTGGCGCCGGCGCCATTTCTGTCGGTCTTGGTGGAAGTGGCGCTGGTGGTGGCGACGGCGGTGCCGTCGACCTGACGGTCAAAAACAGCGTGGTGACCAGGGGTGCGCAATCGGCAGCTGTCGTGGCACAGTCAATTGGCGGCGGCGGCGGCAGTGGCGGTTTCAATGTTTCCGTCGCAGGTACTGGAGCAGGAGCAGGGTCCGGCGCGATCGGCGTGGGCATCGGCGGGCGGGGTGGAACCGGAGGCAATGGCGGGACGGTCACCAGCAACGTAACCGGCAATCTTCTGACCATTGGCGCCGACTCAACCGGTCTCCTCGTGCAATCCGTCGGTGGTGGTGGCGGCAATGGCGGGATGAATGTTTCGGCAGCCGTAGCAATGTCGCAAGCCGGAGCGTTCGGCGCTTCCGTGGGCCTTGGTGGCACGGGCGGCGGTGGCGGTGACGCCGGCGACGTAGAGTCCGAGCTCGTCGGCAATGTTGCAACGGTTGGCAAGGGTTCCTCCGGCGTTGTGGTGCAGTCGCTTGGCGGCGGTGGCGGCAATGGCGGTCTCAATGTTTCCGGCACGGTGACGGCTTCCACCACGAGTTCCGGCGGCGTCTCGGTCG
>Ga0182736_1002574_pt1 | contig 13563 bp, 16 predicted proteins | sample eDN5th30CKraftBY_FD_128882 | JGI IMG/M metagenome (GOLD analysis project Ga0182736, IMG submission 128882) | Enriched backyard soil microbial communities from Emeryville, California, USA - eDNA 5th pass 30_C Kraft BY (version 2) (version 2) | ecosystem: Environmental > Terrestrial > Soil >...
CACCAGGGCTGCTTCTGGCGAGTGTTTCAGCATATTCGGATAGCGCCAAAGGATCTGTCTGGATGACGGTCGCCGCTTTGGCAAAGGCTGCAGCCGCGTCTTCATATTTTTCAAAATAGCGATATGAGCGCGCCAGCATTAGCCAACCAGGCGCGTCATCAGGATTGCGCGCCAGCCTGGCGGCGAGCGAATCCACCATGGCCTGTACATCGGCTTGTGTCATAACGGGAGCACTTTGCGCCGGCGGTGGCGTAATGGCTGCGGGGTTCCCTATCGCCAGATAGGTAAGCGTTGCTGCCACGGGCAAGACAATGGCCAGCGCTATCGCGGCTGACTTGCTGCTCTGGCGCCGTTGCCCGGTATCCTGAGCGGGTGTTGCCTCATCGAGCACACGTCGTTGAAGCTCTTGTTGGGCCGCAGCGTGATCAGGTAAAGACAATATACCGTTGGCGCGATCCTGCTCCAGTTCAACCAATTGGTCGCGCAGTACCGCCGCATTGACGGCGTGATGCTCGACACTGCTATCCAGCTTGGGGCTACGCCACAGAACAAACACTAGCCACCAGGTGACACTAGCAGCAAGTAATGCGGCAATTAGGATAAAAATCAAATTCATGGTTATGTTCCGTTGTCCGTGGTTTGCGCTAGCAGCGCCTGCGCCCTCTTGCGCTCATCGTCGCTTAACAATGCGTCAGCCACACTGCTTTTGCGGCGACGCAATGTTGTCGCCAGAACGAGCAGCCCAAAGGCCAGCAGCAACATGGGGCCAAACCATAGCAATAGCGTGGTGGCTTTTAATGGCGTGCGATAGAGTACAAAATCACCATAACGATCCACCATATAGGTTCTAATCTCAGCATCGCTTTTGCCCGCTTGTATCTGCTCGCGTATCTGCTGACGCAAATCCACGGCCAAGTCGGCGCGCGAGGCCGCGATTGATTCGTTCTGGCACACCAGGCAGCGCAGCTCGCCTGCAATATCCAACATGCGCTTTTCCGCCGCCCCGTTATCCGCCCACGATGGCAAGGCGATGACCAAGCACAATAATGTCAGCCACCAACGTTTCATTGCTCAAGCTCCCGTATCAGCGGTAGTATCGTGTCGCGTACCGCATTATCGGTTACTGCACCGATGTGCTTGTAACGAATAAAGCCGTCCTTATCGATAACAAAGGTCTCGGGCACGCCATAAACGCCATAGTCGATACCCACGCGCCCTTGCGTATCGGATACGGACAACACATATCCATTGCCATGGCGTTCCAACCACGAAATGGCTTCCCCGCGTATATCTTTGTAGTTAAGGCCGACAATGGGTACCCCATGTGTTTTAGCCAAAGCCGTAATCACGGGATGCTCTTCAAGGCAGGCATAACACCAGGAGGCCCACACATTGAGCAGCCACACTTGGCCTTTCATGGCTTCTGGTGAAAACGTGTCTTCTGGCGACGCCAACTGGGGCAAGGTGAAGCTTGGCGCCGGCTTGTTAATAAAAGGCGAAGGGACTTCGCTGGGCTTAAGGGTCAAACCGAAACCCAGGAAGCCAACCAGCACGACAAAACCGACCAAGGGCCATACAAAGCGACTCATGATGTGGCCCCTCCTGCAACCAATGCAGCCTTTCGTTCGCGACGCTTAAGACGATAACGACGATCGCTGATGGCTAACAGCCCACCCAACGCCATCAAGATGCACCCAATCCAGATCCAATCAACGAATGGTTTGTAGTAAACCCGTACGCTCCAGGCACCGTCGGTGAGCGGCTCACCCAGGGCGACGTACACGTGACGCAACCCGTTGGCGTCAATGGCCGCTTCGGTCATGGGCATTTCCGAGGAGATGTAGCTGCGTTTTTCAGGGTGAAGCAGACGTAAGATTCGACCATCGCGTGACAGCTCGATATCACCGATTTCTGCGACATAGTTAGGTCCCTGTGCTTTATTGACGCCTAGAAACTTCAAGTCATAGCCCCCTGCGCTTACCGTGCTGCCAGGCGTCATACGCACGTCCTGTTCAGTTTCATAGCCCATGACGAGCGTCACGCCCGCTACGAACACGGCAATGCCTAAATGGGCCAGATGCATGCCTAGCCAGCTAAGCGGTTGGGCTCGCAGCCCAGTGCGCGTAGCACGCATACGGTCAACGATGCCCTTAACCACCGCCGTGGCAATCCACGTGGCCAGCGCGAGGCCTAAAGCCACCAGCGCCGACCAACGCCCCAGCATGAACGGTGCGCCAACACCGACCATAAGCGCCACCACAGCCGGAACATGCAGGTGTTTCATCAGAGCGCTTATCTTGGCCGACTTCCAGTTAGCAACCGGGCCTACCGCCATAAGAAGCAGCGCGGGCACCATCAGCGGTATGAAAACGGCATTAAAGTATGGCGGCCCCACGGAAAGTTTGCCTAACCCGAGCGCATCAATGAAAAGCGGATATAACGTTCCGAGGATTACGGCACCCGCTGCTACGGCCAACAATACGTTGTTCACCAGCAAGAGAGATTCACGCGATATCAGTTCAAACCGTCCGCCCATGCCCACCTTGGGCGCACGCAGCGCAAATAAAAACAAGGACGAGCCCACCACCACGGCGAATAGCATCAAAATGAACACGCCTCGGCGGGGATCGGTGGCGAAGGTGTGTACTGACGTTAATACGCCTGACCGTACGAGAAAGGCCCCCAGCAATGAAAGAGAGAACGTACTGATGGCAAGCAGCACCGTCCAGTTTTTAAAACTGGCACGCTTTTCGGTTACCGCCAGGGAGTGGATCAATGCCGTACCTACCAGCCACGGAATAAACGAAGAGTTCTCTACCGGGTCCCAGAACCACCAACCGCCCCAACCCAGTTCGTAATAGGCCCACCAGCTTCCCAAGGCGATACCCAAGGTCAGGAACAGCCACGCTGCCGTCGCCCAGGGCCGGGACCAACGGGCCCACGTCGAGTCGAGCTGCCCCGCCAGCAGTGCGGCAATGGCAAATGCGAAGGCGACCGAAAACCCGACATACCCCATATATAGCAGCGGCGGATGAAATATCAGCCCTATGTCTTGCAGCAATGGATTCAGGTCCATACCCTCAATAGGCGCAGGTAGCAGACGCTCGAACGGGTTAGAGGTCAGCAGCACAAACAGCAGGAATCCAGCCGTGACCAGGCCCAGCACCCCTAATACGCGTGCCACCATGACATCGGGCAGTTGTTTTGAGAACACACTTACGGCGTACGCCCAGCCTGTTTGCATCAGCAGCCACAGCAAGAGCGATCCTTCGTGGCCGCCCCAGACGGCGGATACACGGTAAAGCAAAGGCAATTGAGAATTGGAGTTCTGGGCGACGTAAGCCACCGAAAAATCCTTAACGATAAAGGACCAACCAAGCGTCGCGAAGCTAACAATAATTAAAAGAAACTGTGCGCGCGCGGCAGGTCGAGCAAAGGCGATCCAGACAGCATTGCCACGCGCCGCACCCGCGAGGGCTAAACAGCCCTGGGCTAACGCTACGAATAGCGTCAGAATCAGTGAGAAATGGCCGATTTCAGGAATCATGAGCGTTATGGCCTCGTAGCAATCGTGTTCTTGGCGGCCTCATCCAACGCATGCTGCGCTTCAGAGGGCATATAGTTCTCATCGTGTTTGGCAAGCACCTCTTCTGCCCGGAACAACCCATCGGCCCCGAGCTTGCCTTGAGCCACCACGCCTTTGCCTTCACTAAACAGGTCCGGCAATATTCCCGTATAACTGACCGGTATCATTTTGGCGGTATCGGTCACAACGAATTTCACCGTGAGCCCATCACTTTGGCGTTGCACACTGCCGGTTTGCACCATGCCTCCGACGCGAAACGTCCGCTCCTGAGGAGCTTCACCGGCACTCACCTGCGTAGGCGTGAAGAAAAACACAAGGTTGCTCTGAAAAGCATTGAGCACTAACGCTGTGGCAATGCCGAACGCGGCCACGCCACCAGCAATGAGCGCGAGGCGCTTATGGCGATTTTTCATCGAGATTCCTCTTCCCTTAGGATTGACTGGCGCTTTACTTGCGATAAAGCCGCTAGTCGGCGCTGGCGCAGCAGAAGCCATTCGGCGCACAAAACGACAATGGCGACACCGAATGAACCCCATACGTATTGTCCATAACCGCCCATGGCAAAAAACTCAGCAGAACTCGACCAATTCATTGCTTTACCTCCTTCAGTTCGTCTAACCATCCAGCATGCTGTTCGCGTTCTAAAATGATGCAGCGCACGCGCATCAGCGCGATCGCCACCGTATACATCCATGACGCCAACGCCATAAGCAGCATGCCGACCAGCATGATCATGGCCATCGACGGCGCTTGCGTCAGCGAAACAGACGCCCCTTGATGCAAGGTGTTCCACCACTGCACTGAAAAATAAATAATTGGAATATTGACCACGCCGACAAGGGCAAGGACAGCACCGGCCTTATCCGCGCGCCGTGGCTCATCCACCGCTGACTGAAGCGCCATAAAACCGATGTACAAAAAGAGAAGAATCAGCTCGGAGGTCAGACGTGCATCCCAGACCCACCAGGTCCCCCACATAGGCTTGCCCCACAAGGCGCCCGTCCAGAGTGAAAGAAACGTGAACATGGCGCCGGTAGGGGCCAACGCCGAAGCCATCATGGCGGCTAAACGATTGTTAAATGCCAGTCCCACTGCAGCCCAGAAAGCCATGACCAAATAAATGAACATCGACATCCAAGAGACCGGCACATGCAGGAAGATGATGCGATAGCCCTCACCTTGCTGGGCGTCGGTGGGTGCCATGAAGAAACCCACGTACATCCCTATGATCGCCAGAATCGCGGCAGCGGCCGCAAACCAGGGAATCAGCTTCCCGGCAAGCGGGTAAAACATTTTGGGTGATGAGTACTTAAACCAATTAATCATTCACTTGCTCATTATTCCAACGCAATCCGTAGTGCCACGGTTGTGGCCAACGGTGCAAAAAAACCAGTTAAAACCAGCACGGCGCCTAGCAGCGACAGATTCGCCGTAGCGCCCAGGCCGGCTGCGGCGGCATCTACCGAACCCGCGCCAAAGATCAGCACCGGCACATAAAGCGGAAGCACAAGCAAGGCGATCAGGACGCTGCCGCCTCGCAGACCCAAGGTCAAACTCGCTCCGATCGCGCCAATAAAGCTAAGTACAGGCGTACCAAGCGCCAGCGACGCAGCCAGTACCAGTAACGAAGATGCTGGCAGATCGAATTGCAATGCCAGCAGCGGAGCCAGCAACGTCAAGGGAAAACCCGTCAACAACCAATACGCGACCACCTTGCCGAGCACCAGCATTCCCAACGGAGCGGGTGAAAGAGCCATTTGCTCCAGGGTGCCGTCGGCGTAATCTTGTTCAAACAGCCGATCAAGCGACAACATAGTCGCCAGCAGTGCCGCCACCCAAAGAATGCCTGGGGCGATCTGCCGCAACGTGTCGCGCTCAGAACCAATGCCCAACGGGAACAGACTCACCACGATGACAAAGAAAAAAAGCGGTGTCAGCACATCGGACTTGCGTCGCATGGCGAGCCTTAAATCTCGAAGTATTACTCCGCGAAGTACGGATAGGCCAATGGTGTCGCTCATACGCCTACCCGTATAACGTGTGTGGCGCCGGCTAAGGTCAAATCCTGGTGTGTCGTCAAGACAGTGATCCCGCCCTTACTCAGATGCTGGTCAATCACCCGTACTACCCATTGGCTCGCTCGAGTATCCAATGCCGTCAGGGGCTCATCGAGCACCCATAAGGCACGCTTTTGCAGCAGGAGCCTGGCCAGATTCACACGACGCTTTTGCCCTTGCGACAAGGCTCGCACCGACAGATGCTCCCTGCCTTGCAATCCTGCTTGGCCTAAGGCTTCGTACACAGCGTCCTGGGTAACGAACTCGTCAGTCAACGCCATGCCGGAAATTAGGTTTTCTGTGGCGGTTAGATCATCCTTCAGGCCCAATGGGTGTCCGCAATACAGTAGCTCGCGACGATACTCATCGCCCAGCTTCTTAATCGAACTACTGCGCCAATGAATGGCGCCGGCAGCCGGAGGCATGAGCCCCACCAGCATGCGCAAAAGGCTGGTTTTGCCGCTACCGTTCTCACCGCGCACCAACAGGCACTCGCCGGCCTTAAGCTGAAAGTTCAGGTTATGAAATAGGCGTCGCTCACCGCGCACGCAGTCCAGATTGATGGCTTCAAGCACCGTCGACCTTTGCTCGCAAAAACGTTAATCACCAGGTGATATCGGTATTTAGGCTAAGCGCCGATCTGCAACGGACCATCCGTTACATGCGGCACTAAGCGCTACCGTCGCAAGTAGCTGGGCGCACGCTCAAAGTTAATTGAACGCGACGACGCTGAGAACGTAGGTGTGGGGCAAGAAGGAAGTCGAATCAGCGGCGTGCCAGCTTAGGCAATAAAAAGCCACTGAGGCCGCTCGGGCCGCTCGTTGAATGTTGCTAGAGAATGCCGCGACTCAAGAACGTGAAGGGCTGAATCAGAAGAAAACAAAAACGTGTCTATCGACGAAACCCCGATTAGGGGCATACAGTAAACGTGACAAGAATGCACGTCGTGATCGGCGCTTACCGTGGTAGATGTGTTTTCACTTGCGCTGCTGCTTGCCTCGACAAGGGCCTCTTGCGCATCCCCGTAACAGGGGGTTACGCACGCCGTTTGCTCTGGAGGGCAATACGCACTTACAGCGCCCCACGACGCTTGAAGCGGGAGCATAACGAGCAGAAAGAGGAGAAGCAGTTTTTTCATTACGTGAAGGATTGTACCGGCTACAAACTTAGCCCGCAAATTCCATGTCGCTGCGGATGTGGATTTTTCCAAAGAAAACCTCTAAACACATTATTTTTCCGGGCTGCAGGTCGCCATTACGGTTTATCCTGTTGCTTGTGTCTTCGGGGCTACGAGGTGAGAACGTGGACAAGGTGATCCGTACCCTCCAGCGCTTTCGATCAATGTTCGCTACCTGCGTGAAATACGCTATCCGCTCGAAAAGTAACGCTAGATTCATATTGTTACTGACAAAGCGGCTCAAATTCGCCTCGATGACGTGCCAGACCTACAGATTTCCGATGGCCCGCCCATGATGCGCGACGAAAACACCCGATTCACGGTACGTCTACGTGGACATTCAAAACGCCGATCTATTGATCGTCCACGGCCAAAGCGATGCAGCTAAATGGCCGGTGCACCATAGCAACGTAAAAAACGGTAATCCGTGTGGGTGGGGCGTCATCCCATGCAGCAGCGGGATGACGCATCTTTCTCGCACGCAGCCTACCGATGTCGACTCAAACATGAGAACAACACCTGCTGGCACTCGCCACGGTGGTTCATGATGCCATTGATCATTAAACCAACGGCATCATAGTCACGCGTGCGCAACTCCAAGCCCAAGTCTGACTATTTAGATGTAGACGAGGACGGTACTTCAAGTTTATCGGCATATTTCATCATAATGTCGCCCATAGCACGCATCATCTCGCCATGCATCTGCATCATGACTTTTCCGTTGGGCCCGCCTCCTCCACCCATCATCGGACAACTGCCCATCATCCCCATCATGCCGCCACCCACCATGCCCCCGCGCATCATATGACCTATTTTGGGCGCGTTGCCATCTTGCATCATGCCTGATTCAAAGGGCATGGCTGGGGCAGCCTCGCCGCTGGGCGTGGCCGCCAGGCCTGCGCCGCCCACACCCAATAAGAGGACCGTAAGAGGCGCAATAAGTAATGCCTTCGTATTCATTTGTATCTCCTAAGTTCAATGAACTGTAAACGTGGCGCAGCACACGCGCCCATTCACACAGACTCGTTAAGCAAATGCTAAGCGCATGCGCGGAGGAGGAGACATTATTTCAGGAATGAACTGATCCATGAACAGACTGCTTGGTAAGCCGTGAATAACTGAAACGACGATGGTGGCCGTCTGAGTCGTGCTAGGCAGAGCAACCATCCCGCACGACAAGGATATGCAAGCACTGCGGTGATACCCAGTCACAGAGGCGGCGATACACATTTGCGAATTATGCAGGCTTTCTTGCATGTCTGAACCCACCAATACTTGAGTTTGCGAACGTATCGTCGGCGGCGGCATTTCTGAGCATACCGTGGCCTGCGCGAGGGAGCCGACTACGGCCAACCACGCGATCAAAATGCACGCAACAGTTTTGATCCAGGTTTTCATTGGATTAGTATAGATTATCAGCTGGCGTACTACCATCATCCATTACGAATCCGTGCCTTGACGAGCTTGCCATTCATGGGGGCGCAGTCGTCATAAGTGTTACTGCCAAAACTACTTTCTTCACAGGAAGTTTTCCTTAATTAAAAATTGCGCTAGGCTATGAACTTACCTTGCAACATGATCAAAATAGCATAGACCTTATAGCTTCTGCAGCTGCGACGTAACCGCCTGTCCTCGTTACGGCTTTATATCTCATACACCAACTGCATTAGCTTCTTAACTGAACCATTGATTTTCACGGAAAACTCCATGAGCACAGGCCATGTTCACGCATCTCCCACCGGCGAAAACGAAAGGTATCTATGGATTGCGCTCGCACTGACGTCCACATTCCTTGTGGCCGAAGTTATTGGCGGCTTCATCACAGGGAGCTTGGCACTCCTATCGGACGCAGCGCATATGATGACCGACGCCAGCGCATTAGGGATTTCATTAGCAGCAATTCGAATTGCTAAACGGCCAGCAGATGCCCGCAGGACATTTGGCTATCATCGCTTCGAGATCCTGGCAGCAGCTTTCAACGCCATACTCCTTTTCCTTGTAGCCATGTACATCTTGTATGAAGCCTACCAGCGACTACAAAGTCCGCAGGAAATACAATCGACTGGGATGCTGATCATCGCGGTCATTGGTTTAGCCATCAATCTGATTAGTATGCGTCTGCTTAGTCGCGGCAAGAGTGGCAGCTTAAACGTCAAAGGCGCTTATCTTGAGGTCTGGAGCGACATGCTCGGCTCCATTGGCGTTATAGCTGGCGCACTTATGATTAGTGTGACCGGCTGGACATGGCTTGATTCGGCCATCGCGGTATTAATCGGTCTGTGGGTTTTGCCTCGAACCTGGATACTTCTGAGGGAAAGTATCAATATTCTTCTCGAAGGTGTTCCCGAGGGTATGGATATTGGCGAAATACAGCAAGTCATGCTGGCTGTTCCTGGCGTTCTGAGCGTACATGACTTTCACGTATGGGCCCTGACAAGCGGCAAGGCAAGTTTGACAGCCCATATTGTGTATGACAGAAAATTCATGCCGGAAGAGCAACTGACTCCTGACCTAAAATACATTTTGAGATCAAAATTTTCGATTCAGCACACCACGTTTCAATTCGAGACGGTGCCTTGCCGACAAACTGAGAACGGCTGCAACTTTGGCCACGAATGAGCTGGCGGCCTCATCCGGCACGACGGTGACGACGTGCCCCACGCGCCAGAAGCGCGAGCTTCCCCAGGACGTTCCAAAATTAACTGCACCGGATCGAGCTCTAACCATGGCAAGAGCAATCAGAGAGCGCCTTTAATATCTCGCATGATTCTGTCGGCTTCGAACTCGAACATTTTTCGCGCAAAACTGTCAGATGTCGTTTTAACTGCATCAATTCTTCGACACGCACTGCCACCGCGTCGATATGCTCATCTAACAAGGCATTAACATCACCGCAATCTTCGTCTGGAGTATCGCGGTACTTCAGCAAGGTTCGCACATCGCCCAGCGCCATATCGAGCGTGCGGCAGTGCCGAATAAATCGCAGGCGTTCAATGTGCTCTTCGCCATAGAGACGATAGTTGCCGTCACTACGGGAGGGCTCCGGCAACAACCCTTCCTTTTCATAATAACGAATGGTCTCAGCCTGACATTCAGTACGTTTGGCAAGTTCGCCAATTCTGATCTTCATCTTAATTATTGAAACCCTAAAGTAACTATAAAATATTCGTATACCAATAGCAGCTAACGCAAGCCATTCTGCTCCGTCTGCCGTCCAAAGTATGCTTTTTGATAAATGCCATCAAGGGTGAGAAAAAGCTGCTACAACATCCCATAGGAGATAGTTATGCAAAACATGGCAACAACATGGACTCGACGTAATCGGCCCTAATTGCTGTCACAACAATCAATATCGACGCGATCATGACCGCAAAAACGACATTACGCCCTATTAAGTACCAAAATACTCTTAGGGAATGCACCTAGTTTGTGCGCTGCGTTTTGGACGAGTCATCGCCATCTCCGAGCAAGTTGCTCGATTTAATCGCCCCTGGCAGCCACAGTATAAATACGGCCACGGCCCAAAAAACCATGAAGGCCCCGGCGTTCCACTGATCGTCGACTAGATAAACGCTGCACAATTGCTGCGGCGCTTCCTGATAGATCAGACCGACGGCAACCGTCATCCAGCACCAGTTGAAAATAAAGAACGCCTGAATCACCACGCCGGCCTGCCGCCATGAGACGCCCATCAGCATGCCGGCGACAAGCCAGCTAAGCACCTTGATTACTCCCACGCTTGTGTGGAGGACGGCCAGATCGAGCGCCGCAGGCACCATCCAGAACGCGGTCACCAAGGCCGTAAACACAAGTGCGGTCAGTCCTTTTACGTTCCAGGGATCAATGATCCGTGCAAGACGGTAGCCTGCGGCTGAAGCGGTCAGCCAACCTATGACGAATAGTAGGGGAAACTCAAGCCCCATATGGCGGGCCATGGTTGCTTCGAGCCACGGCTGCAGCACGGCTCCAGCCACGAGCAACAGGCCAGGCAGCCAGGCAATATAGCGAGGAGTGCTCAAATGCATGGGCTACGGCTCCGACTTATTATATAAATAGTCGGCCAGTGCCAGATCGGCACGATCGACATCGTACGCTTTGATCAGCTTTCCGCGCTCGTCAATACGAAATAGCGCCGCATTGTGCGAATACCCGCCCAAGCCATCCGGAATCACCACAATGTCGAATAAATTGAGCATGGGTTCCAAGTCTGAAGGGCTTGCGACCGTTGCCGAACGCCACAGCGTGGCATCGGCCCCGAGACTGCGGGCATGCTTAGCCAAGGCTGCTGGCGTATCGTTGAATGGATCAAAGCTGAGCGTTAGCAGACGCACGCGCCCTTCCAGCCCTCGGCTGCGTATTTCCTGCTGAAGGAAAGCCAGCCCCGATGCGCTGGTGCGGCAGATGGTATCGCAACTGGTGTAGAGTAGCGTAACAAAGGTCGTATAAGAGGATTGGCTGCCATAATCGGCCAGCGACAAGGTCTTGCCCGCCTGGTCGATCATGAGCAGGGCCGGCAAGGTCCGCGGCGCGCGCACAAGGTCAACCCGGCGCACGCCATCGGAGGTGACTGCAGCGAAGCCGCGCGTTACCCCACCAAACGCCAACAGCCCCAGCGCCACCACGACAATGATAGCCGCCAGCGTTCTAGCGATGCCCTGAGTCACGATGGCGCTCCCGCAGGAGCGCCCGCATCAGCGACAGGGATGTCGATGACATTGCTCCAAGGCTCCGCCTGGGATGCCGTCGCCGCGCGCGCGGCCTCAATCGTTGCCGTTTCGACAGCGGGACTATCATTGCCCCACTCGGATCGGATAAAGGTAAGCACAGCCGCGATTTGCGCATCGTTCAATTGCGTACCAAAACCCGGCATGGCCCCGTTGTAGGTGGTGCCGGCAACTTCGATCGGCCCGGTCAAGCCGTGCAGCACAATCTGCGCGAGAGTATTGGGGTCGCCCGTCACCCAAGAGGCCCTCGCCAACGGCGGAAACACACCCGGCAAGCCTTGTCCGGTCGCCTGGTGACAGGCCTGACAGGTAGTCGTATAAATTTGACGCCCATCGACAACGCCGCCCTGATCATCGCCAGCACTTGCCGCCAGGGTCGAAGGAACACGTCGGTCACCCAACGATGCTACCCCGGAGGGGTCGGCATTGAGAATGTAAAAAACGGCCCACGCGATAAGCCCAATGATCAGGCCCACAAAAACCCGCGGTACCGGGTTATACAGCTCTTTGGGATCGGCATGCTCGGAACTACGGGTTTGCTTTGGTCTCATCGGTTTTACCTCCATTAGTGTCAGTCGCCTCTGCAGGCGCTTCCAGGCGCTTAGGAGCAAGGCGGCTGGCCGCCCACTCGGCCTCTTCCGCCGAAAGCACGGTATAGGTGCGATCCAGGCCTTGCAGATAGGCCACCAGGTCCAGGGCTTCGGGCTTGGCAACCACAACCTTGCCCTCTTCCACGGCGCCCGGCGGCAACGAAACCACCCGTTCGCCTTTCGCCACGGCTGCGGGGTCTTTCACCTCGAACATATAACGATAGGCCGGCATAGTGCTGCCAGGAACGTAGGCGCGAGGCTGAAACAAGTGACCCAGATGCCAGTCGGCGCTGGGCTGGCGGGCACCGATATTGAATAGATCGGGGCCGGTGCGCATCGTGCCAAGCAACGGAGGGCTGTCGTAATGGTAGTCAGCGGCGACCGAGGCGCGCCCCCAGCCGCGGCTGGCGTCGGCAATGCCAGCGCCCGTCGTACTGGGTTGCTGGGTATGGCAGGCAATACAAGCGTTAGCGATATACACCTGGCGGCCTCGCAACTGCTCGCTGGTGTAAGGTTTAAGTGCTTCCGGCGCGGGTACATCTTTAAGCTGCATGAAAGGCACGACTATCATTGCCGCCGTCGCCAAAGACAGCGTCACCATCGCACCCACTATAAGTTTACGTTCGTTTTCCATATCTATCAGGCAGTAATCTGTTGAGGGACGGCGTCTGGCGCCGGAGTGAGTGCGGGCGCCGGCACCGACGACGGCACAGAGCTGGAGCGCATGATCATCAGGGCAACATGGTAGGCAAAGATCAAGTGACCCAGCGTCATCATGGCGCCACCGATCGAACGCCCTTTAAGCCACGGCAAGGTCACGGCAACCGAGTCCATAAAGGGACGCGCGGGATCGAGCAGAACCAGGCCTTGCAAGATGCCGCCGATGCTAAGCGTAATGATGTAGGTTGAAAAACCGGCAACAACCAGCCAGAAATGCCAGGAAATCAGAGCCGGTTTAGGCCATGGCATATTGACCACGCGGGGCATGGCAAAATAAATACCGCCAAAAATCACCATCGACACAAAACCGTACATGCCTAGATGAGCATGCGCCACGGTAAAGTGCGTGAAGTGAGTCACGGCGTTCAACGAGCGCAATGCTTCGAGCGACCCCTGCACCGACGCCACGGTGTACATGCAGGCGCCAAAAAAGATAAAGCGCAACACGGGCGAGTGCTTCAAGGCGCTGAAGTGTCCCTTGAGCGTCAAGTGCTGATTAATAGAAAACGCCAGCACCGGAATGACCATCATGACGCTCTGGACAATGGACAAGGTAATCAGCCATTCGGGGATCGGTCCGCCAATCAGGTGATGCGCCCCAACTTGGCCATAAAAGAACGCCAAGGTCCAAAACCCCAGCAAGGACAAGTTGTACGAACGTACTGGGCGTCCAATGATTTTGGGTAGCAGGTAATAAATAATGGCGATG
>Ga0182736_1002576_pt1 | contig 13538 bp, 12 predicted proteins | sample eDN5th30CKraftBY_FD_128882 | JGI IMG/M metagenome (GOLD analysis project Ga0182736, IMG submission 128882) | Enriched backyard soil microbial communities from Emeryville, California, USA - eDNA 5th pass 30_C Kraft BY (version 2) (version 2) | ecosystem: Environmental > Terrestrial > Soil >...
CCGGGACCGGGGACACGGTCGGCGCGGCGTCCCCGTCGGAGCCGGAGGTGCCGCTCACGCCGGCGCCGCGGACGCCCCTGGCCGACTCACCCTGGACCGAGCCCGAGACGACGCCGCTCCCGACCGGGCCCGGCGTGCACGGCCGGGTCGGCGACCGGGCCGGGCGGCCGCTGGTGGGCGCCACGGTGTCGCTCTTCGACACCGACGGCGGGCTGCTCGCCAACACCGAGACCGGCGACGACGGCACGTACCGCTTCGAGGTCGACGGGTCGGGGGACTACGTCGTCGCCGCGCGGTCCGGCGAGCGGGAGCCCGTGGCCGAGCTGGTGAGCGTCAACGGCGGGCCCGCCTGGCGGGACCTGACCGCCGACGGCCCGGCGTCCGTGCACGGGGTCGTGCGCGTCCCCGGCGGCCCGGGCGTCGTCGCGACGGTGACACTGGTCGACGCCCGGGGCGAGGTCGTCGGTGCCGGGCGGACCGACGCCGCCGGCCGTTTCGAGCTGAGCTCCGTGCCGGCGGGTGAGCACCACCTGCTCGTCGCGACGCCGACGGGGTCCTCCGCGTCGACCCGGGTCACCGTTCCCGAGACCGGTGCCGTCGCGGCCGAGATCGGCGTCCCCGCCGACGCGGTCGGCAGCTCGCACTGACCCGGCCGACCCGGCGCGCAACCCCACGGTCGTGCGGACGGGCCGGCCCGACCGTGGGGTGGCGCTCGGCACGGCGGGCGCAACCTGAGCGTCGTTGCGCGGGCGCCGGGCGACGCCGAGGGTGCGCCCGGCGCAGGGCCGCGGCCGACGCGGGACGGGCTAGAGCTCGCCGCCCACGGTGTCGTCGACCAGCGCCGCGCGGCCGGCCTCCAGCCGCGCCACCGGCACCCGGAAGGGCGAGCAGGACACGTAGTCGACCCCGGCGTAGTGGAAGAAGTGCACCGAGTCGGGGTCGCCGCCGTGCTCCCCGCAGACGCCGAGCTTGATCCCCGGCCGGGTCTCGCGGCCCTTCTCCACCGCGGTGCGGATCAGGGCGCCGACGCCGTCGCGGTCGAGCGACTCGAACGGCGACACCGTGAACACGCCCTTCTCCAGGTAGGCGGCGAAGATGGCGGCCTCGACGTCGTCGCGGGAGAAGCCCCAGGTCGTCTGGGTGAGGTCGTTGGTGCCGAAGGAGAAGAACTCGGCCGACTCCGCGATCCGGCGCGCGGTGAGCGCGGCCCGGGGCAGCTCGATCATCGTCCCGATCGGGATGTCGAGATCGACCCCCGCGGCAGCCTGCACGTCGGCGACGATGCCGTCGATCTCGTCGCGGATCAGGTGCAGCTCCATCACCGATCCGACGAGCGGGACCATGATCTCCACCCGCGGGTCGCCGCCGGCGAGCGCGCGCTCGGCCGCGGCCTCGGTGATCGCCCGGACCTGCATGCCGTAGAGCCCCGGGACCAGCAGCCCGAGCCGGACACCGCGGCGGCCGAGCATCGGGTTGGCCTCGTGCAGCCGCTCGACGGCGGCGAGCAGTCGCTCGTCGTCGGCGGAGACGCCGTCGCCGGTCGCCTTCGCGACGGCGACCTTGACCGCGAGCTCGGTGCGGTCGGGGAGGAACTCGTGCAGCGGCGGGTCGAGCAGCCGGATCGTCGTCGGCAGGCCGTCCATGGCCGTGAGCAGCTCGACGAAGTCGGCGCGCTGCAACGGCAGGAGCTCGGCGAGCGCGGCGTCGCGCGCCGGGGGGTCCTCGGCCAGGATCAGCCGCTCGATCAGCACCCGGCGGTCGCCGAGGAACATGTGCTCGGTGCGGCACAGCCCGATCCCCTGCGCGCCCAGCGACCGGGCGCGCGTCGCGTCCTCGGCGTTGTCGGCGTTGGCGCGCACGGCCAGCCGGCGGGTGCGGTCGGCGTGGCGCAGCAGCCGGTCGACGGCGCGGACCAGGTCCGCGGCCTCCTCGTCGACGCCCTCGAGGGCGGCGTCGAGCCCGCGCTCCAGGTAGGTGACGACGGGTGAGGGCACCACCGGCAGCTCGCCCGCGAATACCTCGCCGGTGGAGCCGTCGATGGAGAGCAGCTCTCCCTCGGCGATCGTCGTGCCGTTGACGCGCAGCACCTTCGCCTCGGCGTCGACGTCGATCTCCTCCGCGCCGCAGACGCAGGTGCGGCCCATGCCGCGGGCGACGACGGCCGCGTGCGAGGTCTTGCCGCCGCGGCTGGTGAGCACACCGGTCGCGGCGATCATGCCCTCGAGGTCGTCGGGGTTGGTCTCACGACGGACCAGCAGCACCCGGCGGCCCTCCGCGGCGCGGGCGACGGCGGTGGCGGAGTCGAACACGACCTCACCGACGGCCGCGCCCGGCGACGCGGCCATCGCCTTCGTGAGCAGCGTGCGGGGGGCGTCCGCGTCGAACTGCGGGAACATCAGCTGGGCCAGCTGATGCCCGGTGACCCGGGTGAGCGCCTCGTCGCGGGTGATGACCTGCTCGTCGACGAGCTGCGTCGCGATCCGGAACGCCGCGCCCGCGGTCCGCTTCCCGACGCGCGTCTGCAGCATCCACAGCTTGCCGCGCTCGACGGTGAACTCGATGTCGCACAGGTCGCGGTAGTGGGTCTCGAGCCGCCGCATGATGCGCGTGAGCTCGGCGTGCGACGCCGGATCGAGCCGGGCGAAGTCCTCGAGGGAGAGCGTGTTGCGGATGCCGGCGACGACGTCCTCGCCCTGGGCGTTGACCAGGTAGTCGCCGTAGACGCCCTGCTTGCCCGTCGCGGGGTCGCGGGTGAAGCAGACACCGGTGCCCGAGTCCTCGCCCATGTTGCCGAAGACCATCGCGCAGATGTTGACGGCCGTCCCGAGGTCGTGCGGGATGCGCTCGCGGCGCCGGTAGATGCGGGCGCGGTCGGTGTTCCAGGAGTCGAAGACGGCGCGCATCGCCATGTCGAGCTGCTCGCGTGGGTCCTGCGGGAAGTCGCGGCCGGTCGCGTCGGAGACGATGTCCTTGAAGTCCTCGACGAGGCCCTGCAGCGCGGCCGGGCTGAGCTCGACGTCGGTCGTCGCGCCCTCGCGGGTCTTCACGGCGTCGAGCCGGTCCTCGAACCGTTCCGACGGGATGTCCAGCACCGTGCGGCCGAACATCTGGATGAGCCGCCGGTAGGAGTCCCAGGCGAAGCGCTCGTCCTTGGCCGCCTCCGCGAGGCCCTTCACGGAGTAGTCGTTGAGCCCGACGTTGAGGACCGTCTCCATCATCCCGGGCATCGACACCTTGGCCCCGGAGCGGACGGAGACGAGCAGCGGGTCCTGGATGTCGCCGAGGCGCCTGCCCAGGCCGTCCTCGAGGCGGCGCAGCGCCATCGTGACCTGGACGCGCAGCGACTGCGGTTCCTCGCCGCGGTCGAGGTAGTGCCGGCACGCCTCGGTCGTGATGGTGAAGCCGGGCGGGACCGGCAGGCCCAGCCGCGTCATCTCCGCGAGGTTGGCGCCCTTGCCGCCCAGGAGGTCGGTCTGGCTGCGGTCACCGTCGGCGAAGTCGTAGACCAGCTGGGCGCGCTCGCGCATGGCCGTCGTCATGGAAAAACCCCCGGAGGTCCTGCGTCGTCGACATCGGGTCCGGTGCAGTACAACGGACGAACGACGACCACCACAACGCACCGGGTCGTGAATGTTGACACCCCGGTGGTCGTCCGCAGCGAGATCGTCTCGAAACGAGACGATCTCAGGTCCCGCAGTACGTGACGTGCGGAATCGATCCCGTGGGGGCCGGCCCGACGAGATCGTCGAGGCCCGGCCGCTGCTCGAAGGGCCGTGAGACGGCGTCGAGCAGCCGCTCGAACGGCGCCTGGTCACCGGCCTCGGCGGCGGCGAGCGCGGCGTCGACGCGGTCGTTGCGCGGGATGTAGAGCGGGTTGACGCGGTCCATGGCGGCGGCCACCCCCGCGCGGTCGGCCGGGAGCAGCGCCTCGCGCCGGGCGGCCCACGCGTCGAACCGGGCGCGGTCGAGGACGAGGTCGCGCGCCGTCCCCGCCGCGAGGGCCCGGAAGAACGTGGTGAAGTCGACGTGCTCGGCGTGCAGCAGGTCCATCAGGTCGGTGCCCAGCGCCACGTCCGGCGCCGCGATGCCGAGCTTGGCGGCCATCCCCGTCGCCCAGTACCGCTCGTAGGCGGCGGGGTAGCCGGCCAGCACGCCGTCGAGGGCGTCGGCCGCGTCGGGGCCGAGCAGCGGCGCGAGCGTCTCGCCGAACCGGGCGAGGTTCCACCGCAGGATCGACGGTTGCCTGCCGTAGGCGTAGCGGCCGGTGTCGTCGAGCGAGCTGAACACGGTGGCGGGGTCGACGGCGTCCATGAACGCGCACGGGCCGTAGTCGATCGTCTCGCCGGAGACCGTCGTGTTGTCGGTGCTCATCACGCCGTGGACGAACCCGACGAGCATCCAGCGCGCGACCAGCGCCGCCTGCGCGTCGACGACGCGGCGGAACAGCTCCAGGTAGGGCTGCGGCGCGTCGGCGGCCGTCGGATGGTGCCGGGCGATCACGTGGTCGGCGAGCGCGCGCAGCATCTCGCGGTCGCCCGAGGCCGCCGCGTACTCGAACGTCCCGATCCGCAGGTGGCTCGCCGCCACCCGGCACAGCACCGCGCCGGGCAGCGACCGCTCGCGCCGGACCCGGGTCCCGGTGGCGACGACGGCCAGCGCCCGCGTCGTCGGGACACCCATGGCCTGCATGGCCTCGCCCATCAGGTACTCGCGCAGCATCGGCCCGACGGCTGCCATGCCGTCGAACCCGCGGGAGAACGGTGTCGCGCCCGTGCCCTTCAGGTGCAGGTCCCGGCGCCGGCCGCGGGTGTCGACGACCTCGCCGAGCAGCAGCGCGCGGCCGTCGCCCAGCCGGGGCCGGTAGACCCCCCACTGATGGCCCGAGTAGACCAGCGCGCGGGTGGTCACCCCGTCGGGCAGCCCGTTCCCGACGAGCAGCGCCACCCCGGCCGGCTCGCGCAGACCGGCGGCGTCGACGCCCAGCTCGGCCGCGAGCGCGTCGTTGAGCACGAGCAGCTCGGGCGTCGCGACCTCCACCGCCTGCCACGGCAGCGACATCCCCGGTACGTCCCGCGCGTAGGAGTCGTCGAACGTGAACAGGGTCCGGGCTGCCGTCATGTCCCCGAGACTACGTATCCGGTGTCCACGGCCTGCGGTGATCGGCCAGGATGCCGGGAGAGGGGACCGAGGGAGGACGGCATGGCCACTGAGGTGTCCGGGGGCGGGGACGACACCGGGCAGGAGGACGACCTCGAGCGGGAGGGCGGCGTCGGGATGGGCCGGCTGCTGGCCTTCAGCGACGGCGTGTTCGCGATCGCGTTCACGATCCTGGTGCTCGACATCGTCGTCCCGGAGGGGTTGAGCGCGCAGGCGTTGAAGGCGGCGCTGGTGGAGCAGCTGCCGTCGATCTGGTCGGCCGTCCTGAGCTTCGCGGTGATCGGCCGGTTCTGGATCTCCCACCACCACATGCTCGGCCTCGTGCGCAGGCCCGACGCCGGTGTGCTCGTCCTGAACACCGCGCTGCTCGCGACGATCGCGATGATCCCCTACACGACGTCGCTGCTGGCCGAGTACGGCGACGAGACCGTCGCGGTGGTCGTGTACTCGGCGACGGTCGCGGCCACCGCCGGACTGCAGCTGGTGCTGCTGTGGTGGGCGGTGCGGCGACGCCTGCTGGAGCCGCGGACGTCGCGCAACGAGCTCGTCGACACCGTGGGTGGGCTCACGGGCGCGGTGCTGGCGTTCGTCGTCGCGATCCCCGTCGCCTTCGCCTCGCCGACGGCCGGCGAGCTGTGCTGGCTGCTCGCGTTCGTCCCGGTGGGACCGATCATGCGGCGGTGGTCGCGCGCGGGCGGCTGATGCGCGGTCGGTGTCCGACCGATTGCGCTGCGGGTCGCGCCGGGCCAGGCTGGGGCTCCAGCGCTCGCCGGGCACGCCGTCCGCGCCGCCCGGACGAGGGAAGGGGGCGCATCGCGATGCCCCGCACCGAGCAGTGTCACCGATGCGGTCGCGTGGTCGACCCGGCGTCGGCCGACTACGTGGAGTGGCAGGTCTACGGCGACGGGACGACCGTGTGCCCGCGCTGCCTCACGCCGTCGGACCGGCAGGACGGCGGGAGCCAGCTGCTCACCGAGGGTGAGAACGACGCGGTGCTGCGCGACCTCGATCCGGACAACGAGGCGGGGTAGCGCCGCGGCTCGTGACGGGCGGCGTCAGGACGGGGTGCGGGCGAGGCGCTGCAGGCGGACCGGGGTCGGCCAGCGGACCGAGTCGGCCCAGCCCAGCTTCTCGAACACCCAGATGACCCGGGCGGAGATGTCGATCTGTCCGCGGCGTACCCCGTGGCGCGCACAGGTCGGGTCCGCGTGGTGGAGGTTGTGCCAGGACTCACCCATGGACAGGACGGCCAGCGGCCACACGTTCGTCGACCGGTCGCGGCTGGTGAAGGGGCGGTCGCCCATGACGTGGCAGATCGAGTTGATCGACCAGGTCACGTGGTGCAGGACGGCGACCCGGACGAGGCTCGCCCAGACGAACGCCGTGGCGGCGCCCCACCAGGACATGCTGATGAGACCGCCGAGCAGGGCGGGCGCGAGCAGGCTGGCCAGGGTGAGCAGGCCGAAGCTGCGGCTGATCCGGGAGATGTCGCGGTCGGCGACGAGGTCGGGGGCGAACCGGTCGGCGTTGGTGCGGGCCGGCTCGAACAGCCAGCCGACGTGCGACCACCACAGGCCCCGGACGAGCGCCGCGGGCGTGGTGCCGAAGCGCCACGGCGAGTGCGGGTCGCCCTCCTTGTCGGAGAACGCGTGGTGGCGGCGGTGGTCGGCCACCCAGGTGAGTACGTCACCCTGCAGCGCGAGACTGCCGGCGACGGCGAGCGCGATCCGCAGCGGACGCTTGGCGCTGAACGAGCGATGGGTGAACAGACGGTGGAAGCCGACGGTGACGCCCAGCGCCGACACGAGGTAGAACCCCACGGCCAGGCCGACGTCGGTCCAGGTGAGGCCCCGCCCCCAGGCCAGGGGGACGGCGGCGACGAGCGCGAGCATCGGCACGATGACCGCGACGTACACGAGGCCGACCTCGCCGCGGTGGCGGCGCCCGTCGAGCACAGGTTTCGGGCCGCTGCCCGTGGGGGCGGGCGCGGTCAGAGTCGTCACAGCGGAGGGTCCTCCTCGGTATGGGGGCATGGGGCGGTGTCGGGAGCGGGGCCGGGGGCCGGCTGGTCAGGATTGCCACACGCCGGTGGCATGCGGCCCGTCGGGGCCCTCGACGAGGGTGAACGTCACGCGGTCGCCCGGGCGCAGGCTTTGCTGCCCGCCCCCGTCGATCTGCGCTCCGGAGACGGAGATCTCGGTGCCGTCGTCGAGGGTGATGACACCGATGCGACGGCGCGGATCGAACCATGTCACGGTTCCGTCGACCATGCCGCCTCCGCGCTCGAAATGTACCTGGCGTAGCGCTACGGTGTAGATCTACGTTGTAGACGCTACGCTGTAGCGGCGAGCTGTCAAGTTGGGGCACGGGAGGCTCGACGCCGAGAGTCACGGGGCAGAGTCACGGGGCATGGGGGGACGATGGAGGCCAGGGGAACGGCGGAGGGGGACGAGGCCGCCTCGTCCGGGGCCGGGGGTGGGCGGACGCTGCGGCGGGCCGCCCTCGACCGTCGGACGGTGCTCGTGGAGGCCCTCCGCATGATCGACGCGGATGGCGTCGAGGCACTGTCGATGCGCCGCCTCGGCCGCGCTCTCGGCCGCGACCCGATGCGGCTCTACCGGTTCGCCGCCAGCAAGGACGAGCTGCTCGACGGTGTCGTCGAGCTCGTGCTGGCGGATCTGCAGGTGCCGAGAGCGGTCGACGGGGCGGACTGGGACGTCGTCCTGCGCCGCTGCGCCCACAGCTTCCGCGCCATCGCGCTCGCCCACCCGCACGTCGTGCCGCTCCTGGTCACCCGCCCGCTGGCCACGCCCCTGGGGCTGCGCCCGATCGCCACGCTGCGCCCGCTCGAGGCGATCGTCGACCTGCTCGTGGGCGCCGGGTTCGACCCCAAGGGTGCGCTGCACGGCTACCGGCTGTTCACGGGGTTCCTGCACGGTCACGTGCTCAACGAGGTCCAGGAGCAGGTGGCCGACCCCGACGAGACCGACGACCTGCTCCGGCTCGGCCTGCACCGGCTACCGGCGCGTGACTTCCCACGGCTGCGGGCGCTCGCGCACGAGCTCGCCGCCTACGACGGGGCCGCCGAGCTCGACGAGGGCCTCGACATCCTCGTCACCGGCCTGCGCCACCAGCTCTCCGCCGGGCTGCGGTCCGGCCCCGCCCACCGGACGGGCGGGCCCGGCGCCTCCTGAGCCGCGGCCCGGCGGCGCGCGGCGTCACGCGGAGGCGAGCTCGATCGCTCCGCTCACCGTCGTCGCGGTGAGCGTCCGGGGAGCGGCCGGGTCGTCGACGACACGGACGCCGACGTCGCCGGACACGCTGCGCGTGCTCACGCGGTAGCCGGCGGGCGGCACGGCGAGGTGCACGTCACCGGAGACGGTGCGGGCCTGCACGTCGTCGGGCACGACGGCGAACCCGGCCCGGATCGGCCCGTCGACGGTCGTCGCCGCGAAGCGCGGCGTCCACAGCCCCCTGGCGTCGATCGCGCCGTCGACCGTCCGGACGCTCACCGCGGTCCCGGCGGGCACGGCGACCTGCTGTTCGGTCTCGCAGCCGAGGTGGAAGGACGGGCAGTCCGACCGCAGCGTCAGCACGCCGTCGGCGACCGCCGTGGTGAGGACCGGCTCGTCGCCGGGGGAGAAGTGGCGGACCGTCGTGGCGACGACGTCCGGGCCCTCCGCCGGGCGGAGCCCGACGGTGCCCGAGTCGACCTCGACGACGATCTCGCGGACGCCGGCGAACGTGCGGCTGACGGTGTCCTGCTGCAGCGACCGGGCGGTGGAGACGCCCAGCGCGACGGCCGCGACGGTCACGCCGACGACGAGGACGACGACGGCGCCGATGACGAGGGCGAGCCGGGCGCCGCGCCGACCGGAGCGGGGTGGCGGGGCGGCGGGGACGGGTGTGCGTGTCGGTGGCATGCGGCGAGGGTCCGCCGGCACGTGCCGCCGCGGCACCGGGCGGGCCCCGCGACAGGGGCAGGGTTTTCCCTCGTCGGAGCCGGGTCCCGGAGGCCCGTACGGACGGGCCACCCCGACGACGGACCCCTGGAACGACGGGGGCCCGGCACCCACGCGAGGTGAGGTGCCGGGCCGACGCGGGCGTCGATCCCACGACCCGGGCGCGTCAGGCGCAGCCCGGACCGCTCAGTGGATCAGACGTCGTAGTACAGGGCGAACTCGTACGGGTGCGGGCGCAGGCGGAGCGGGTCGATCTCCGTCTCGCGCTTGTAGGAGATCCACGTCTCGATCAGGTCGGACGTGAAGACGCCACCCTCGAGCAGGTACTCGTGGTCGGCCTCGAGCCGGTCGATGACCGCGCCCAGGCTGCCCGGGACCTGCGGGATGTCCTTGGCCTCCTCGGGCGGGAGCTCGTAGAGGTCCTTGTCGATGGGCGCCGGCGGCTCGATCTTGTTCTTGATGCCGTCGAGGCCTGCCATCAGCATCGCCGAGAAGGCCAGGTACGGGTTGCCCGACGAGTCGGGGCAGCGGAACTCGATGCGCTTGGCCTTCGGGTTGTTGCCCGAGAGCGGGATGCGGATGCAGGCCGAGCGGTTGCGCGCGGAGTACACCAGGTTGACCGGCGCCTCGAAGCCCGGGACCAGGCGGTGGTAGGAGTTCACCGTCGGGTTGGTGAAGGCCAGCAGCGACGGCGCGTGGTGGAGCAGGCCGCCGATGTAGTAGCGCGCGGTGTCGGACAGGCCGCCGTAGCCGGACTCGTCGTGGAAGAGCGGCTGGCCGTCCTTCCACAGCGACTGGTGCACGTGCATGCCGGAGCCGTTGTCACCGAACAGCGGCTTGGGCATGAAGGTGGCCGTCTTGCCGTGCTGCCACGCCGTGTTCTTGACGATGTACTTGAACAGCATGATGTCGTCGGCGGCGTGGAGCAGGGTGTTGAACTTGTAGTTGATCTCCGCCTGACCCGCGGTGCCCACCTCGTGGTGCTCGCGCTCCACGTCGAAGCCCATCGCGGTCATCGTCGAGACGATGTCGGCGCGCAGGTCCGCGTAGTGGTCGACCGGCGGGACGGGGAAGTAGCCGCCCTTGTAGTTGACCTTGTAGCCGAGGTTGCCGCCCTCCTCCTCGCGGCCGGTGTTCCACCAGCCCTCGGAGGAGTCGATGTGGTGGAACGTCTCGTGCGGGCTCGACGCGAAGCGGATCGAGTCGAAGATGTAGAACTCGGCCTCCGGGGCCATGTACGCGGTGTCCGCGATGCCCGAGGCGTTGAGGTACTCCTGCGCCTTGCGGGCGATGTTGCGCGGGTCGCGGCTGTAGGGCTCGCCGGTGATCGGGTCGTGCACGAAGAAGTTGATGTTCAGCGTCTTGTGCTTGCGGAACGGGTCCAGCCGGGCGGTCGCCGTGTCGGCGAACAGCGCCATGTCCGACTCGTTGATCGCCTGGAAGCCGCGGACGGACGAGCCGTCGAACGCGGCACCGTCCTGGAGCAGGTCGGCGGCGGTGGTGGCGGGGACGGTGAGGTGCTGCATGACGCCGGGCAGGTCGCAGAACCTGATGTCGACGTACTCGACCTTCTCGTCCGAGATGTACTTGAGTACCTCTTCGGAGTTGCTGAACACGCTCACTCGCTCCTTCGATGGGGCCGGGTTGATCGGCGGAGTCCGCGATGACCCGCATGGATCGGCTGAAATCGTCGTTGACGCTATGGCGGCGGTGTTGCCCGGCCGTCACCCTCGCGTTTCACCGAGGTTAACGGCCGGACCTGGGACTGACCTCACAACGCCCGCCTACGCTAAGGGGCATGAGCCGCTGGATCGACTCCTGGATGCCGGGATCACCCGCCGGATCCGACGACGCCGCCCCGCGTACGCCGCCCGGCGAGAAGTTCGGCCTGCCTGCGACGGGGGTGGGGTCGGTGGCCGGTTTCTGGCGCCGTGCCGGGGGTGTCACGATCGACTGGCTGCTGGGCTACCTCGTCTCGCTGCTGTTCGTCGGCGCGAGCTCGTTCGACCGCGGCTCGACGTTCGGCTGGACGATCTGGCTGGTCTGGTTCGCCATCACGGCGCTGTCGGTGGCGGTGTTCGGCTCGACGCCGGGCATGGCCGCGCTGGGCATGCGGGCGGCTCCCGTCGACGGCAAGGTGCTCGTCGGCATTCCGCGTGCCGTGGTCCGCACGCTGCTGCTCGGCGTCGTCATCCCGCCGTTGATCCGCGACGAGGACGGCCGCGGCCTGCACGACCGGGCGGCGAAGACGATCGTCATCCGTACCCGGTGACACGGGTCCCGACGGGGACAACCTGACCGGGACGGGCCGGAGAGCGAGGCGGACGCCGGTCAGCGCCGCCGGACCGTGCGCTGCACGCTGCGCATCTTGGCGCCCTGCGGCAGCGGGCCCTTGGGCATCGCGGCGGTGCCGGTGCGCGTGCCGAGGGCGGCCAGCCGCGTCTCGAGCGAGTCCATCTGCTTGCGGTCGATGTTGCGCGGCAGCTTGCGCAGGTGGATGTGCAGCTTCGACAGCGGCACCTCGTTGTCGCCGTTGCCGACGACGATGTCGTAGATCGGCGTGTTGCCCACGACACGGGCGGTGCGCTTCTTCTCCTGCGCGAGCAGCGGGCGAACCCGGTGCGGGCTGCCCTCGCCGACGAGGATGACGCCGGGCAGGCCGATGACCCGGTGCACCGCGTCGAGGTGGGTGTTGCCGCTGACGCTGCTGGTGACCCGCCACTGGCCGCGGAGGTTGTCCAGCGCCCAGCCCGCGGCCCCGGGCTGGCCCTCGGCCTTGCCGTAGACGGTGCGCTGCACCCGGCGGCCGAAGATGCTGACGGCCCCGAGCGCGCCCACCGCGATGCCCAGCGGCAGCGTGAACCACTGCAGGTGCCAGAACAGCCCGATGACGAACCCGAGCGCGCCACCGAGCACGACCGCGCCCACCATGAGCGGGATGAGCAGCTTGTCCTCGCGGCGCTGCATCTTGAACGCCTCGAAGATCTGGGAACGTCGCTGCTTGGATGCGGCGCGACGCTCGCGCTTCGCCGCGCTCCTCGCCGCCTTGTCGGGCTTACCGGCCATGGGGGCCAGGATACGTCTTAACTCCCGGCGAGCAGGGACCGAGCCTCCTGCGCGGCAGCGCCCTCGCTCGCGAGGTGGGCGAGGTTCGGGGAGAGCTCCTCACCGCGGGCCGCGACGGTCTGGGCGTAGAGCCGCCCGGCGCGGTAGGACGAGCGCACCAGCGGCCCGGCCATCACCCCGGCGAAGCCGATCCGCTCGGCGGTCTCGGCGTGCTCCACGAACTCCTCGGGCTTGACCCAGCGCTCGACGGGGTGGTGCCGGGCCGAGGGACGCAGGTACTGGGTGATCGTGATGATCTCGCAGCCGGCCTCGTGCAGGTCGGCCAGCGCGGCGGTGACCTCGTCGGGAGTCTCGCCCATGCCCAGGATGAGGTTGGACTTGGTGACCAGGCCGGCCGCCCGGGCCTTGGTGATGACCTGCAGCGAGCGGTCGTAGCGGAACGCCGGGCGGATGCGCTTGAAGATCCGCGGGACGGTCTCGAGGTTGTGCGCCAGCACCTCGGGGCGGGCGTCGAAGACCTCGGTGAGCTGGGCGTCGGTGTTGGTGAAGTCGGGGATCAGCAGCTCGACGCCGGTGCCGGGGTTGAGCGCGTGGATCTGGCGGACCGTCTCGGCGTAGAGCCAGGCGCCGCCGTCGGGCAGGTCGTCGCGCGCGACGCCGGTGACGGTCGAGTAGCGCAGGCCCATCTGGGCGACGGACTCGGCGACCCGGCGGGGCTCGTCGCGGTCGAGCTCGGCGGGCTTGCCGGTGTCGATCTGGCAGAAGTCGCAGCGTCGCGTGCACTGCTCGCCGCCGATGAGGAACGTGGCCTCGCGGTCCTCCCAGCACTCGTAGATGTTGGGACAGCCGGCTTCCTCGCAGACGGTGTGCAGGCCGCCGGTGCGGACCAGACCCTTGAGCTCGGTGTACTGCGGGCCGGTGCGGGCACGGGTGCGGATCCACGACGGCTTGCGCTCGATCGGGGTCTCGCTGTTGCGGACCTCGAGACGGAGCAGCTTGCGACCTTCGGGTGCGATCGTCACGCCCGCAAGGTTACGCCGCGCGATCTCGGCACGGCGCTGCCCTGAGTGCTGCCCTGGGTGTTGCGCTGAGTGCTGCCCGGAGCCGGACGGAGCTGCACGGACGAGCACGGACCGTCGCGCGGACGGCCTCGGCGGCCCGCTCCGCGCGGGGCTAGCGTTGACGCCGTGGACTTCCGGATCTTCACCGAGCCGCAGCAGGGTGCCGACTACGACGACCTGCTGCGCGTCGCGCGGGCCGCCGAGGACGCCGGCTACGACGCCTTCTTCCGCTCCGACCACTACCTCGCCATGGGCGACGTCAGCGGCGAGCCCGGCCCGACCGACGCCTGGA
>Ga0182736_1002577_pt1 | contig 13526 bp, 11 predicted proteins | sample eDN5th30CKraftBY_FD_128882 | JGI IMG/M metagenome (GOLD analysis project Ga0182736, IMG submission 128882) | Enriched backyard soil microbial communities from Emeryville, California, USA - eDNA 5th pass 30_C Kraft BY (version 2) (version 2) | ecosystem: Environmental > Terrestrial > Soil >...
CGGCGCTCGATTGCGCCGTCGCCTCGACGTCACTGTCTGGAAGAGCCGCGATCTCGGATGGCTCCGCCGCGGCAATCTCGCTCGCATCGAGCCCGTGCGGCCGGTCCCGGACATCCCGGTCCACTTCGGGATGCAATGTCGCTTCCGCATCCAGCGCCGCGACGTACGATGTATCGATCGTCACCCTGGATGGCGGGAGTTGTATGGACTTTCGCGCACGCTCGGTCGTTTCAATGACGGTATCCAGACGCACGTCGAGCTTGGCATTTCGTTTTCGCCAGAACTTGGTTCTCACGACGCGTCCCCAAAACTGAAACTTTCGCGTAAGATCAAAGTATCACAAGAAACTGCTAATTGAGGGTCAACGCGGCGCGGCGGGCCGCGAACTTCGCGATTGGTTTGCAAATTGCTACCTGCATTTCATTCTGGCGCGCGATAAACACCTTCGGCAGTGGAACCGCTCACCAAGTCTGCTAGGAGAGGGCCAATCGGCCCACGCTGCCCGGAGTGCTCGTTCCCATGTCACCGACCGTTGCTATCGTCGGACGCCCCACCGTCGGGAAATCAACCCTGTTCAACCGGTTGACCGGAAAGCGAACCGCCCTCGTATCGGACATGCCCGGGCTGACGCGCGACCGGCGTGAAGGCGAGGCGCTGCTCGCCGGCAATCCCGTTCGGCTGGTCGACACGGCGGGTCTCGAGGAAACCGGCCCCGACACCATATCCGCCCGCATGCGCCATCAGAGCGAGCAGGCCATCGCCGCTGCCGATCTGGTTCTCTTCGTGATCGACGCGCGCGCTGGCATCACGCCGGCCGACAAGTCCTTTGCCGAGATCGCGCGCCGCGCCGGTACCCGCGTCATCCTGGTTGCCAACAAGTGCGAGGGACGCGCGGGATCAGGGGGCTTCTACGAAGCATTCGAGCTCGGTCTCGGTGAGCCGGTCGCAATTTCCGCTGAGCACGGCGAAGGCATGAGCGATCTCGAAGGAGAAATGCTCACAACCCTTCAGCTCGAGCCCAAGTACGTCAGCCGTCGCCGGCGCCGCCGGGCAAGCGAGGAGTTCGCCGCGGCCGAAGGCGACGAGGCTTCCGAGGAGGCCGAGGGGGCCGACGCCGATGCGCCCGCCCCTCACGACGACCCAGCACACCCGATCCGGATCGCCATCGTCGGCCGTCCGAATGCTGGCAAGTCCACCCTCGTCAACACGATCCTCGGCGAGGAGCGGATGATCACCGGGCCCGAGCCTGGCCTCACGCGCGACTCCGTCTCGAGCGACCTCGATTGGAAAGGGCGGCGCGTCCGCCTGTTCGACACCGCCGGCCTCCGCCGCAAGGCACGCATTTCAGAGGTTGCCGAGAAGCTGTCCGCGTCCGATGCGATGCGGGCCATCCGCTTCGCCGAGGTCGTCGTGCTGCTGGTCGACGCGACGCACCCTTTCGAGCAGCAGGATCTCGTCATCGGCAACCGCGTGATCGAGGAGGGTCGAGCACTGATCATCGCGGTCAACAAGTGGGACGCCGTCGAGGATAAAGCGCGCGCGCTGAAGGACTTGCGCGAAACCGCGGAAGAAAAATTCGCGAACGCGGCGGGCGTCACGGTGATCCCCGTCTCCGCGCTCTCCTCCCGGGGCGTCGACAAGATGATGGATGCCGTCCTGGCCGCCTATGACGTTTGGAACCGCCGTGTATCGACCGCCGCGCTCAATCGCTGGCTCCAGGAAGCACTCGACCGCCACACGCCTCCGGCTTCGAGCGGACGCCGTATCCGCATCCGATACGTGACGCAGCCGTCCACGCGCCCCCCGACCTTCGTGGCCTTCTGTTCGAAGCCGGGCGATCTCCCGGCCTCATACGTGCGCTATCTGGTGAACAGTCTCCGTGAGGCGTTCGACTTGCCGGGCACGCCGGTCCGGTTTTCGCTCCGCAAGGGCGCCAACCCCTACAAGAAGGACTGACCGCGAAACGCGTGTCCCTGGCACCACAGGGACGGGCTGAACGCCCTGCCGAACGCAACTCCGCTGCCTCCAAATCATTGTTCGAGTTACGATTCTGTAACCGACATGATTCGTCGGACAGGACCAGCGCGTCCTTGTCTGCGAAACTCGCTAGAACTGGAGAGCATGGAATGAAACGCAATCGCAGGTCGAATTCGCCGATCCATGCAATGCTGATGGGCGCCGCCCTTGCAGCCGCGTCAGCCCTGTCATGGTCCGCGCCGGCTGAAGCCCAATCCCAATCGGTGTATCCCGCCCAGGTTGAGAACCAATGCCGCGACGACTACTTCCGGCATTGCTCGCCCTATGCGTTGGGCTCGGATGAATTGCGCCGCTGCATGGAAGCGAAGGGCACTGCGCTATCGTCCGGCTGCCAGCGCGCGCTGAAGGACGCTGGTTACGTGCGCCCGAACTACAATCGCCGCGGCGGCTGAACCACCCCATCCGTGGGATACGTAAAGGCGTCGGCGACCCCCGACGCCTTTTTTCGTCAGCGCTTTCGGTTCAATCGACCGAGCGCGCGTCGCGCCGCGTCGAGGGACGCGTTGAGCGCCAACGCCCGTCCAACGTCGGACCTCGCGCCGGCGAAATCACCAGCCTGCTCCCGGGCCAAGCCACGATTGAGCCAGGCGAGCGCGAATCTCGGCTCCGCTTCGATGACCCTGCCGAAATCACGTATCGCATCCTCGCTGCGCCCGAGGTCGAGGTTGACGTTGCCACGGTTATAGAAGCCCTCGATCATCCCCGGTGACGCCTCGAGCGCGGCATCGAAGTCGGCCAGCGCATCCGACAAAGCGCCCTCCGCGGCATAACCAATGCCGCGATTCATCAGCGCGACCGCCCGCACGTCCGAGGATGGTCCCGCCTCGATGATCGCCGTGCAGCCCGCGATCCGCGAGGCGGGGTTCTCCGCGTCGTTACAATCTCCGAGTGCATCCCCAAACGCCGAAACGGCGGCTGCCGGCGCGAGCGATCCCAGCAGAACGGCCAGCAATCCGACGCGGCGCGCTCTCAACCATAGATTGTTGCTTTTCGTGAACAAGCTGGGCTCCCTTTCTTCTGGTCGCCACGCGCAGCCCGATCGTGTCGATCGAAAGCCCGGAAGTTCATCCAACCACCCAGTGGGACGCAGCCCGCTGCCGCCTCACGGCACACGAAAACCCATAGTGCATCAATGCGCTAAGTCCTTGCAGGAGGAGCGCGATGGGTCTACAGAAGAACCGATCGTCAAACTGAATTCTCCTGTTTGCGAGTAGCAAACCATGCGCCGGGCACTGCGCGTCCTCATACCAGCCGCTCTGATCTCTTCTCTCGGCCTCGGTGTGCTCGCTTTCACCGGTGAGTTGAATCTACTCCGAGTCGATTTGACGAGTCTTCTGCGTTGGGGAGATGCGCCCCAACAAGACGGAACGCCGGGCCTCGCGGCAACACCTCCAGCCGCACCAGCCACGAATGGTTCTGGTTCCGATTCCTCATCACCATCGCTCGGTGAAACGCCCGACAAGGCGGCAGCGTTGTCCCCCGGCGCGCCACCCTCGGCAGCCCCCAGCCGCTTGAAGATCGAATTCGCCCGCATCAACGCCGATGGCGCCTCGGTCATCGGAGGGCGCGCCCCTCCCGGCAGCCGCGTCTCGCTCCACGCCAACAACGAGGTCGTGGCGACCGTCGATGCGTCGCCGGACGGCCAATGGTCAGCCATCGTCGCACGCGCGTTCCCGCCCGGCCCCCTTGCCCTGCGCGTCACGACGGATGCCGGCGATAGTGCCGCCGCGACAAGCCCCACGGTTACTGTCGAAGTCGCCAAGGGATCGGATCGCGTCGAGCTCGCCGTTGCCGCGCCGACCGTCAGGCCGATCCTGCCGCCGCGCGCTCCGGAAGCCGAACAGCGCGCCATCAACGACTTCGCCGCCATGATCGAGCGCGCGCGCTCCAGCGCCGCGGATGGCAGCGGCGCCAAGCCCGAGGCATCCGTCGTTCCGGTGCCGATCACGTTCGACAGCGGCGAGGCCACCATGACGCCTCAGGGCGCGCGGGCCGCACATCTCCTTGCGGAGTATGTGCGGATCATGAAGCCACACACCATCACGTTGTCAGGTCATGCCGACGTGCGCGGCAGCGAAGACTACAACTTCGATCTTTCTCGACGCCGGCTCGAGACCATCCGGTCATTCCTTCGTCGGTACGGCTACACGGGCGAGCTCGACCTGCTGGCAAGAGGCAAGACGCAACCCTACGAAGGCATCGACCGCAGCAAGGCATCGCGTGACGAGATTTATCAGGCCGACCGACGCGTCGAGCTGCGCCTCGCCGAGTAAGGCGCCTTAGGACACCGCCCCCGGGCGTTAACGCATCTGCGCGGCCGGCCCGCCCCCGCTACGCGGAAATAATCGCCCCGCGTCCCCCCTGCTTGTTTTGCTTCAGCTCAGCCACCGCTTGCGGCGCTTGTAGTGCTTCACGTCCCTGTAGGACTTCTTGGCACCGCCCTCGTTGAGGCCGAGATAGAATTCCCGGATGTCCGAGTTGGAGCGCAGTTGCTCCGCCGAACCCTCCAGCACGATCCGGCCGTTCTCCATGACGTAGCCATGATCGGCCACCGTCAACGCCATCGTGGCATTCTGCTCCACCAGCAGCACCGAAAGGCCCTGCTCCGCCACCAGACGCCTGACGATACCGAAGATCTCCTCGACCAGCATCGGCGCCAGCCCAAGCGATGGCTCATCGAGCAACACGACCTTCGGGCTCGACATCAGAGCGCGCCCGATGACGAGCATCTGCTGCTCGCCGCCCGACAGATAACCGGCCAGTTGACCGCGACGCTCCTTGATGCGTGGGAAGTAGCTGAACACCCGCTCGATCCCATCGCGGATTTTGGCATTGTCGCGCTCGATGTGCGCTCCCGCGATCAGGTTCTCCTCGCACGTCAGGCTCTCGAAGACGCGGCGGCCTTCGAACACCTGGGCAACCCCGAGTTTCGTCACCTCGAAGGGACGCCGACCATGGATCGGCCTCCCTTCGAGCGTGATCGCCCCCTTTGTAATACTGCCGCGCTCCGTAAACAGGATGCCGGAGATCGCCTTCAGCGTCGTCGATTTGCCCGCACCGTTCGCACCGAGAAGCGTCGTGATCGCGCCCTGTCGCACGTCGAGTGAAACGCCTTTCAGGACCAGCACCACGTTGTCGTAGACCACCTCGATGTTGTTGATCCCGAGCATCGGAGCCGCGCTTTGCACAATCCTCGGTTCTGCTCGCGCATCCTGCATGTCTCTCGTCCTCGACTTCGGCTGCGGCGCGTGCGCGGTTCCCGTCACGATCCTGGCGCGGACGCCGTGGGTGGTGAGACGGAACCGCCCCGCCACCGTTGCCGCCACACCGGTCGGTTTACTTTTTCTTGTTCTCCTCGGCGACGTGGGCCAGCACGTCATCGCGGTAGCACTGGAACCAGTCGGCCGTCTTCACGAACTTGCCGCCCTTGATCGACCAGACCTGCACCCAGCCGCCACCTTCGTGATCTTCAGGCGTCAATTTCAGCGGCGGTGCGAGCCCGTCGAGGGTCGGGTCGAGCGCGGAGACGCTTTCAAAGCCCTTGCGGAGATCGTCGCCCGTTGGCTTCGCGCCATTCTTCGCCTTGATCGCATTGGCGATTGCGGCAGCATGAACCGCCCCTTGATAGACGCCCCGGTTGAATGTGACGGTGCTCTCGAACTCCTTGCCCGGCGTCTGCCCCGCCTCCTTGAGCATGGCGAGGATGTCCTTGATGACCTTGAAATCGGATCCGACCCCTGCGTACTGGATCGTGTGATAGCCTTCAGAAACTCCGAATCCTCCGGCCGCGATGATGTCGGCCTCCGCGCCCGCCCATGTCAGGCCGACGACCTTCGAAAGAGGATAGCTCTTGGCTTTGAACGCCTTGATGGCCACGGCAGGAGCTCGCCCGAACAGATGGGCGATCACGAAGTCGGCGCGGAAGCGCGACGTAATATCGAGCACTTGAGCGGCCATCTCGAGGCCGGGCGACGGCACGCCGAAGGTGCGCATCTGAAAGCCTTCCTTTTTGGAAAGCTCCTCGAGCATCGGGATCGGCTCGCGGCCGGCGGGATTGTCAAAGAAGATATAGGCGATCTTTTTGTCCTTCAGACTGCCGCCCATCGTGTCCTTGACGAACTTCAAGGCGCCTCCGGCCTGGGACCAATAGGTCGCCGCGATCGGGAATACGAAGGGATAGGCTTTGCCGTCGGTCGCCGCCGAGGAGCCGATACCCGGCGACGTCACCGGCATCTTGTCTTCCTCGTACTTCTTGAGCAGCGCAATGAGCTGCGGCGTGCCGAAGGCGCTCGTCATGATGGCGCCTTCCTTCTTGAAGCGTTCATGCGCCTCGATGGCTGGCGGCACCTTGTACTCATGATCAATCTCGATCAGCTTGATCTTGTAGCCTTCGATGCCGCCGCGCTTGTTCACGAGATTCATATAGTGGTGATAGGCGGGACACAGCACCGTGCCCACGATCTGTGTCGGTCCGGTGCGATCGCACTGCGCGCCGATCACGATCTCCTTGTCTTGCGCCTGCGCCAAGGTCGCCAGACCCAGCAATCCCGTCAGGGCGACGGCCCCCGTTCGAAGCGACTTTCGGAATGTCATGTCGTGTTCCTCCACACTTTTTATAGTCGCAGGCTTGAGCCAACGTTGGATCGTTTCCGATGTCAGTACGAGAACGGCCAAGTTCGAAAATAATTGCGGACGTTTCTCCAGAGCCGGGCCAGGCCTTCCGGCTCGACAACCAGAAAGAAGATGATAAGGCCACCGAAGATCACCAGCCGCATGCTCGCGGCGATCGCGGAAAGAGCGGCAGGATCCCAGATATATCCGCCGAACGCTTCCACCACGAGCCGAATGACGACCGGCAGAGCCGTAACGAACGCCGCTCCAAGCACCGATCCAAGCACGGTGCCGAGTCCGCCGATGATCACCATCGCCAGATAGTCGATCGAGACCACGATCTGAAACGCCTCGTAGTTCGCGATGCCGAAATAGTAGGTATAGAGCACACCGCAAACGCCGGCGTAAAAGGATGAGATCGCAAATGCGGTCAGCTTGTACCGGAAAATGTTTATGCCGATGATCTCGGCGGCAATATCCTGATCTCGAATGGCGATGAAGGCGCGCCCGACCCGGCTTCGCACGAGATTCATGGTGGCCACGATCGCAAGGACCGCGAAAAACAACGTGAAGAAGTAGAGATCGCGTTGAGACTTTATCTCGTAGCCGAAAAGAGTCGGACGGGCGACCTCGATCGATGCCGAGGCGCCGCCGGAGATCGCGGGCGTATGATTGATGATCCACTCGATGATGAGCTGGCTCGCGAGCGTCGCGATGGCGAGATAGGTGCCCTTGATGCGCAGCGACGGAATACCGACGATCGCCCCGATAACAGCGGCCATCAGTCCGCCGGCTGGCAGCGTGATCCAGAACGGCAGATCGAGGCGCGTTGCGAGGTTGGCCGCCGTGTAAGCGCCGACCGACATGAAAGCTGCATGCCCGATCGAGATCTGTCCCGTCCAGCCGACGAGGATATTCAAGCCCAACGCGCCGACGGTGGCGATGAAGATGAGATTGAAGATCGACAGATAGTATTCGTGCAGCCCGAGCGGCACGATCAGCGCGAACAGGATCAGCAGAGCCATCGCCGCATACCGGGTCAGCGGCAGCGGAAAGAGCGCCATGTCATCGGCGTAGGTCGTCTTGAAATTTCCGGCTTCGCGATAGAACACAGGCGCAACCTCTCCGCTCGAACCAGGCTCAGATACGCTCGATCCTGCGCTTCCCGAATAGACCGTAGGGCTTGAACATCAACGCCACGATCATCAGCACGTAGGGAGCGAAATCCTTGCTTCCGCCACCGACGATCGGGTCGAGATATCCTGCTGCCACGCTCTCCACCACGCCGACGATGAGCCCTCCGACCACCGCCCCCGCGATCGAATCGAGGCCGCCGAGGATAACCACCGGGAACACTTTCAGGCCGACGAGAGCGAGCTGGGTATCGACCCCGAGCATCGATCCCCAAATGATCCCGCCCAGCGCCGCCACGATGCCGGCCATCGCCCAGGCGATCGCGAAATAGCGCTCGACATTGATGCCCATTGCCATCGCGACCTGCTGATTGTCGGCGACAGCGCGCATCGCAACGCCCATTCGGCTCTTCGTGAAGAACCAGGTGAAGGCCGCGAGACAAAGGATCGTGACGACAATGCCCAGAACCTGGATCTGCGGCAGGGTCGCCCAGAAGAACTGCACGGGCTCGTCACCGATCGGCAGCGGGATGGTCTTGGTTTGCGCCCCGATCGTGATCGGTGGCAGGCCCCGCAGGATCGCCGCAAGACCGATGGTCGCCATGATGACCGCCACGACCGGCCGACCGAGCAGCGGCCTGAGGACGACGCGCTCCAGGGCGAAACTGAACACGATCATCAACACGACCGTCAGCAACATCGCGAGCCACAGGGGGACCGCGTAGACGAGCGAGGTCGCACATATGAACCCCGCCAGCATGACGAACTCGCCTTGCGCGAAGTTGATCGCATCGGTCGCCTTGTAGACCAGCACGAACCCCAGCGCGATCAGCGCATACATCATTCCAATCGAGAGCCCGCTGACGACCAGGGAGAAAAGAAACTCGAGTTCCCCATCCATGCTCACCCCCTCAGGCTGCCGCACGCGCGGAGTCGGCATCCGATACGTCGTGAATGGCAATCGTGGCGTTGAGTTCCGACTTGCGCCCGTCCTCGAACGTAATCTCCATCGTCAAGGCCACGCTGTCGTCGCCGTCGTAGAAGGCGTCGATGACCGGCTTGTATTTCTCGGCGATGTATCCACGCCGAACCTTGCGCGTCCGGGTCATTTCGTTGTCGTCGGCGTCGAGTTCCTTGTTGAGCAGAAGAAAGCGACGCACCCGCGTCGTTTCCGGAAGCGTCGCATTGATCTTGGCAATTTCCCCTCGGATCAACGCGGCAATCTCAGGCTTGCGGGCAAGATCGATGAAGCTCGTATAGGCGAGACCTTGCCGCTCGGCCCATTTGCCGGCCGTCTCCATATCGATCGCGATCATGCTCGAAACGAAAGGTCTGCCGTCGCCGAACGCCACGACTTCGCGGATGAAAGGCGAAAACTTCAGCTTGTTCTCGACGAACTGCGGAGCAAACGGCGTCCCGCCATCGAGCCGCCCCACATCCTTTGCCCGGTCGATGATCGAAAGTTGACCCTGCGGTGAGATGACGGCGGCATCGCCGGTTCGCAACCAGCCATCCGCCGTCTTTGTTTCCGCCGTGGCTTCGTCCTGCTTGTAGTAACCGACGAATACGCCCGGGCCCTTCACCTGCAGCTCGCCGCCCTCCGCGATGCGAAACTCGAGCCCGGGCAACGGCTCTCCGACAGTGTTCGGATCGACATTGCCGTCGCGCTGGAACGCCACCAGCGCGGATGCTTCAGTCTGTCCGTAAACCTGTTTCAGGTTGATTCCGAACGAACGAAAGAAGCGGAAGGTATCCGGCCCGAGGGGAGCGCCGCCAGTCACCGCCCAGCGGGTCAGCCGCAGGCCGATCATGTCACGTACCGGACGGTAAACCATCCACTCCCCGAGACGATAGGCAAGAGCGGTTCCAGGCGGGACGGGCTTTCCGTCCTGCAAGAGAAGCTCACGGCGCTCCGCGACGCTCCTGAAGTACGTGAAGACGCGGCGCTTCAGGGCCGAAGCATCCGCCGCGCGCACCTGCACCTGCGTCAGCAACGCTTCCCAGATACGCGGCGGCGCCAGGAGGATCGTCGGACCCAGCTCGCGGAGGTCGCGCTGCACGGTCTCGGGGCTTTCCGGACAATTGATCGTCGCCCCCGCGACCAGCGCGACCGAAAGCGAGTACATCGCATCGCCGACCCACGCCATCGGAAGGAACGCGAGCCACCTGTCGCCGCGCTCCACGCTTTCGCCCTTGATGTAGTTCTCCGCGGTCGCAATCATATTCCGATGCGACAGCAGTGCTCCCTTCGGCTGCCCGGTCGTCCCCGACGTATAGGCGATCATCGCAATGTCGTCGGCGGCGCCGGCAGCAAGGTCGCGCTCGAACTCCTCCCGCGCATCCGATCGGATGCCGAGCGTCAGCACGTCTTCGAGAGATTTGAGGATCGGTTCGCCGGTGTCGGTCAGCCCTCGCGGATCGTCGAAAATGATCCAGCGAAGGTTCGGCAGTCGGTCTCGCAGCGACAGGATCTTGTCGACCTGCTCCTGGTCCTCCGCCACGATCACCGACACCTCGGCATGATTGAGCACGTAGACCAGTTCGCTCGCGATTGCGTCCTGGTAGACCGGGATCGCCACGCCGCCGAGGGCTTGAGCCGCGAGCTGCGCCAGATAGAGCGACGGCCTGTTGTCGCCGACAACGGAAAGCTTATCACCACGCCGAAACCCGAGTGCCCGAAGCCCCAACGCCAGGTCGCGCAGATAGTCCGCTGCATCGCGCCACGACTGCGTTTTCCAGATACCGCGATCTTTTTCGCGCATCGCAGGCTCGGATCCGAATGCGCCGGCGTTGCGAAACACAAGCTTGGGAAGCGTCGCCGTTTCGGGCGCATCCAGAAGGCTCATCACTCCGCCTCCCGCTTCGTGCCGAGATAGGCGGCAATCACCGCGGGGTCCTGCTGCACCTCGGCGGGCGTCCCTTCGGCAATCTTCCGCCCTCGATCGAGCACCACGACATGATCCGAGAGATCCATCACCACACCCATGTCATGCTCGATGAGTACGACGGTCACGCCCCGCTCTCCGTTGACGTCGAGGATGTAGCGCGCCATGTCCTCCTTCTCTTCCTGGTTCATGCCGCCCATCGGCTCATCGAGAAGAAGAAGCTTCGGCTCCAGCGCCAGCGCACGCCCGAGTTCGACGCGCTTTCTCAATCCGTAGGCAAGAGCGGCCGTCTGCTGCTTGCGGAGATCCTCGAGCTTGAGAAACTCGATGATTTCCTCGCACGCCTCGCGATGCGCAATCTCTTCGCGCTGCGCACGCCCCCAATAGACGAGGCTGGAAATAACACCCGCGCGCATCCGTACGTGCCGCCCGAGCATGAGATTGTCGAGAACGGTCAGGCCCGAGAAAAGCGCGATGTTCTGGAATGTCCGCGCGACACCGAGCGCTGCGATCTGGTACGGCCGCAGCGAGGTGATATCGCGGCCTTGAAACACGACACGACCGGAATCGGGCGTGTAGAAACCCGAGATCATATTGATGAGAGACGTCTTTCCGGCGCCGTTTGGTCCGATCACCGAAACGATCTTGCCTTTCGGCACCGCCATCGAGACGCCCGCCGAGGCGACAACTCCGCCAAAGCGCTTGGCAACACCGTCGACCGCCAGATCGATGCTCGATGACGCCGTCACGCTCGCCATCGCCTCGTTCATACGAACAACCTTGCATCGACTGGCGCGAAGCGCATCCAGCCGCGGTGTCGTCGAAGATCGAAAATGCGTGGTGGCACGACCGCAGCAACCCGGCCGCGCAAGCGGACAAGCCTCTTCAAGACGTCTTCCTCCCAAACGCGCCTGTTTCTTTTTCCAGGCTTCGCCGTTCTTTTTTGGCTCACAACTGCAAAAGCCGAACGTTCTCTTCAGAACGCCGCTGTCGCCGGCCACTTCGAACAATCGTCTTCGACGACAGTCTCAATTGGCCGATAGAGCTTCTTTCTTCACTCTCACTATGGGAACTAAACTTTGTCAAGCCGCCGCATTCATCTTGCGAGAGATGCCTTCGACATCGATCGCTCGTCAGACAGTCAGACCCAAGGCTCGTCGCAACGACTGATGATAGTGGATCATCGCCGGCTCATTTCGGCCGAAAACCGTATGCGTTTGCGCACCCGAGCGAAAGCCGATCTGCATCGTTCGCCCGGCAGGAAAGTCTTCTCCCAGAACGACATTCATCAGGAGATCGAGATTGGCTTTCCAGTGCCTCTCTTCCTCGGCACTGGAGATGGGTTTCGGAATGTAGAATGACGTCTCCATGATCGCGCGATCCGGCCTGCCATCGACCGGAAACACGCGATGAACCTCCAGATGATCGCCTTGCGCAACGAAGAGCGCATTCGGAAACAGGCAATAGACCGTCGCCGAATTCCACATCAGATCCCATTCGTTTTCCGGCAAGGCACGCAAGCGTTCGATCTTGCGGCGCGGAAAAACGAGACGGTGATTGTCACCGAAAGCCTCGAAATCGGAAACGTTCGGAATGATGATTGGCGCAAGGCTGTCTTTGTGCAGAAAACCGACATGATAACTTTCATGGAACGTATCGACGAGCAGCTTCCAGTTCATCGTCTCCGACGTCAGCCGCTTGTCGTAGAGGTGATAGCCAGAGGCACCGTACGACGCGATCTCCTCGCCGAGGCCGCCGAGCCAGCGATCGATGTCGAGCTCGACCTCATCGGGCGCGGCCGGCCGTGGCATCACCCAGACGAGGCCATGCCGCTCCGCAATCGGCAGTGCTGTCAGAGCGGGCCGCTCGTGCCGGACGCCATCAAAGGCGCGCTCATCCGGAATTCCGCGCAACCGCCCGTCGAGACCGTACGTCCAGGCATGATACGGACACGTGAAAGCGCTGCCGTGTCCGCAGCCATCGGCGACTTTTGCACCTCTATGGCGGCAAACATTGAGGAACGCGCGTAAAACACCATCGCGGCTCCGCGCAATCAGGATTGGAATGCCCGCGAGATCGTCCGTCCTCCAATCCCCGGCCTTTGGCCAATCGCACGAGAAACCCATGAGCAAGGGATAGTCTCGAAAAAGAATGCGCATTTCCGCGGCGAGGTGTTCGGGCTCCCAATAAGCCGCGACATCGTTTCTCCATGGCCGCTCGGCCATGGCGGTACTGCCATTGTCAATATACCCGAGGATCCGCTTGATGACGGGCACGCCGAGCGCCAAGTCCATCTGCCATCGCCTCCCATCGAAACGCGCCTTCTACGTAACGGGCGCTGATCGAATGCTAGCGAGGAAACGGATCGAAAGCCAAGGGGCAGAAAATGAGCACGCGGTCGGCCGTCAGTTGTCGCCTGTCACCGTAAGCTTTGCGACGAAATTGATGGCGGGCTCTTCGAACAGGCAGGATGCCTCGTGCAGCGGCAGTTCACCGTCGTAGCTCTGCTCTTGCGCGACCGCCAGGAGGCTCGGAACGCTGACCAGTTCCGGGGCAACGAACCGTCCGACCGACATTGGCGCGGCAGGCCCCTTTGCAAATGGGTTTGAATGACACCAGCGATGGTCGAGCATGGCAGCCTTCGCCTCGCGAGCGGCCTCCCGCATGGAATGCGGCACAGAGTCGAACGGATCGCGCTCCGGAGCGGCCTCGGCCACGTGCGCGTCCCGATCCGGCTTGGCATGAGGCAGCGGCACGGGGGCCATGCTGGCCAGGGTATAGCGGGCACGCGCGGCCGGCGCGATCGCATGCAGCAGGCGCGGCTCGTCAACGGAAGGAGGTGCCCCTCGCGACGGCGCCC
>Ga0182736_1002580_pt1 | contig 13515 bp, 13 predicted proteins | sample eDN5th30CKraftBY_FD_128882 | JGI IMG/M metagenome (GOLD analysis project Ga0182736, IMG submission 128882) | Enriched backyard soil microbial communities from Emeryville, California, USA - eDNA 5th pass 30_C Kraft BY (version 2) (version 2) | ecosystem: Environmental > Terrestrial > Soil >...
ATCGCTGCAGTCGTCGACGTCTTGCCATGGTCAACGTGGCCGATCGTGCCGATGTTTACGTGAGGCTTGTTGCGCTCAAACTTACCTTTTGCCATGTCTTTTTCCTACTGAACGAAAGTTGGGCTAACCGGCCCGTCCGGTTTGGCAGGCGTTTAAGGCTTTCGCAACGAATGCGCAAGCCTTAAATGCACAGCGAAAACTGCGGGAAAGGAGCTTGGGAAAGCCGGATTTGCCTTAGATCGGCATGCCGAATCGCTTTTTCAAGGCAAAGCGTTATGCCGAAACGCCGGTGCGCGGCGTCTCGGACATGAGGCAGGACATAATGGACGACGCACCCCGCCTCCCTTCGGCCGGCAAGGTACCCGTAACCCTGTCTTCAAGTCGGCCTTATCGCCGCCGCTAGATCTCGATCCCGGCTTTCCGGCAGAAATTCATCGTCAGCGCGGCTTTTCCTTCATCGCTGCCGACCCCGGTCACGGCGAAGGACGACTTCGGCGAGACGGTCAGGACGCCCATGAAGGGGAAGGCGCCGACATAGCCGCACACATTGATCACGCCATCGGGGCGGCGCGTCGCCTTCATCCGGTCGAGTTTGGCCGATGCCAGATCCTTGAGAGAACTTCGCACCCCCGTCTCGACGACCTTCGCATCCGCCTGCGTCAGCGTGTAGGCGCTCGCCGAGGGCGCCGTTTCCTTTTGGGCGGTCTGGCCGCAGCCCGCAAGGGCTGCCGCCACGGCGACAACAACGTAGGATTTCACATTCATGATGCCTCCCCCATCGCTCGCAAGGATCATGAGCCCAATCGGGGAAAGAGTCGAGTCGATCCTGCACGCCTGAATTTACGGCCGGACGAAGGAAGAAGGGAATGGGCAACAGGAGGTGCCCGAAAGACGCCCTCAACCTGCAAATGCCTGAAAATCTGGAGCGGGTAGCGGGAATCGAACCCGCGTATTCAGCTTGGAAGACTGTCAAAACAGTGAATAAAATCAATAAGAAAATTCACTAACGTTTCGCTCCGGGTGATATAGTTCGCTCGGGGCGAGACACGAGGCAGCCATGAGATCAGATAGGCCAGGATACCAATATCGACGAAATAAGGATGGACGTGTTGTTCACTATTGGAATCCAAAGCGCGTAGGCAAAGGAATTCCGGGCGGGGTTCCTCCGATAGTTCGCTTCCCTGATGATATCACTGATGCTGACTTGATATCTGAATGTCAAAGGCTGACCGCTGAGTTACGCGCGGGCCATCGGTTTGTCGATGAAAAATCTCGAAAACGTCGTAATATCTCCGAGCAACTTTACAAGATGTACAGAAAGCGAGCGCGCGATATCGGCAAGCCATTTGCGATTTCTGCCCAATGGCTGCATTCGAGGCTCGAAGCCATTGGCGATCGGTGCGAAATAGGCGGGATAGAGTTCAACTATGAACCCCAACCTCGCGCGACCAAGAAGTATTTCAAACATCCACTCCGTCCCAGCCTTGATCGGATCGACAATGATGGCGGGTACGTCCCAGGCAATGTCCGTGTCGTTCTTCACTGCGTGAACATTGGTTTAAACGAATGGGGGCTCGACAACTACGTAGCGGTTTGCAAAGCCGTCGCCGCTCACCAGCGGGAAGCTTTCCCTGATCTATCTGGCCCAGATGGGAAGCTGTTGGTTTCAACAGACTGGTAGTCTCGGCGCATGTCACCCTTGACTCTACCCCTCACCCTGCCACCCTAAACCCTATGACAGAACCCTACCCGCCCCGCTACCAATGGAAGAGAACGCAGATCGACGAGGACATGGTGCCTACCGATCTCGACTGGTGCGGGTTCGACGGAGTGGCCTACATCGGCAGGATCAGGAAAGACACCGCAGGGCCAACGGCCGGAAAATGGCAATGGGCGGCGGCATATCCCCGTGAGCTACGTGACAAGAGGATATTGCCGAACACCGGCTTTGTAGATACGGCCAGGATCGCCACGCAGATGGTGGAAAAGTTCTGGGATAGGTGCTTGGAGAAGGTGCGGGGTTAGCGTGTCCCGATCCACGTCAGGACGGTCGCACCGAACTTGGTGACGATGAACGTCAAGGCAGACGCCCCGATACCGACGATGGCAAGCGCCCCGATTCCGCGTTGCCGCCACATCTGAACTTCCTCAACGACGGGCTTCATTTCCTTCACGTCGTCTTGAACGTCCTTTACGGCCACCTCCACCTTGCCCATTCGGTCGGCTTGGTCATCCATCCGGCGATGCATAGCGGCACGACTTATGTCGGATTTCTCCTCCGACCGCCTGACCGTCTCGAGGAGCATGTCCACTTTCGCGGTGAGCATTCCGAGTTCGCGCTGCATCGTTGCATCTTCCGCCATGATTATTCCCAGCACCCTGCCTGCTTGCCATGCTTGTTGTGCGATGCCACTTGATCAGCGAAGCGCCTATCCGTTGTGGCGATCACCACCGACGTCTCAAGGTTCGGTTGAAGCCGCTGCCACCCGGCGCACGCATTCGAGGCGTTCGGTGTCTGGCAGCTCGAAATGAGCGCACAGAGAGGCAGCATCAGCAGAAGAGATTTCCGCATTGGTCCGTTCCCTTGACTGTATGAGTTCCACGGTCTTTTCGAGCGCAGCCGTAGCCACCGCTGTTTTGCCTTCCCGAACTCCGTAGAGGTAGGCAGGGCCGGCGACGAGGAAAGCGCCGAGAGCAAAGCCCCCGGCGATCTTGGCGGCGTCGACGAGGCCGATCATGCCTCAATCACCCTCTGGATGGCCTTCACGCGGCGCACGATCCATTCCCCGAGGAGAAGGAAGCCGAGACCGGAAGTCGAGACGATGCCGACGATGATGAGAAGCTTGACCGGATCGACGCCCGCCAGCCACGCACCAAGGGCCCCAAGGCTGCCCGTGCCGTAGAATATTGAGGTGAACCAGTTCGTTTTCTGGCGAACTTCCTTCTCTACCTGCGCCGGAACCACGGGCTTTTCAACCGGCACCTCAACCGTCTTCTCGATGATCGCCGGCTTTTCAGGCGTCGGGCGGCCGGAGAGCGAAAGAGCCTCTGCCCTGACCTCCTGAACACGTCGCGACCATCCCTTGCCGAACGTGTCCCAGAGAAGCTTTCCCTTGCTCTTGATACGCTTCAGGAAGGCAAGACGTTCGTCGCAGAGCTTGTGGATTACCGTTGCAGGAAGGGCCGCCTTCGCTGCCTTGATCGTGGCTGGCCCGATCTTCCCGTCCTGGGCAACGCCGACGACCCTCTGGAGGTACTGAGCAGCGCGCGTCGGCCCGCTGTTCACGGCGAAGTCGAAGACGGCATAGTCGACCCCATCCGGCAGCTCCGCGCCGGCTACCGCATCCCAGTAATAGCGGCGATAGACCGTGGCGATCTGGGCATCCGTGATCTTACGCAGGTCTTCCTTGGTGGCGTTCGGCTTCACGTAGCGACGGAAATTGGCCAGCGTGACGCCCTTCATGGTCGCGCCGCCGGGGTCGGAGGGATGATCACTCCACCCGCCTTCATGTTTGAGGACGAGCGAAAGCGCCCGCTGGAAATTGCGATCCATGGCTTTTCCTTTCGATTGGCGGCCGAAATCACCGCACCATTCGGGATGGTGCGGTTCATGGCTATTCCTTTGTTGGTGAGGCGGGGCAGGGAGATTGCGCCGTCCGGCAGAACGTGCTTTCGACGCTCTATTTGTGGAAACCGGAAAAGCTAGGGATCGCTTAGGCGAGTCCCAATTACCGAATGGCGTATTCGCCTTTAATTCCGGAAGAATGTTCAAGCTCTCCTGGCTTTACTCTTTTGAGGCCTTTACGGCTCCATACGATGCCCGTGCGAATAGTCTTGGCCGGCACGCCAACGGCAAGGGCTTTTTCAGGTATAGAGCCCTTCACAAGGGCTGCTGCGCCGATCACCGAACCGCCACCAATCTCCGCACCACCGAGGATCGTCGCCCGGTCTCCAACCCAAACGTGACCTGCGATTGTTATTGATCGCGTGATGTTGACCCGATCCCCCGTTCCCTCATCGAAAATCGGGTGCCCATCGCTAGCTCGCAGAATGACGCCCGTGGCCAGCATGCAGTCTTCGCCAACAGTAATGCTCTGTCCCTCAACAACTTCCATAAATACGTCTCGGGTAGCGGTAACCTCGTTGCCGATTTGGATCGCGCAAGAGTGCCCGGCTCGGATGCATCCTGAGCCAATGTAGCATCTATCTCCAACTATGATGCTTCCTTCATGGGAGGGGAAATGGAAGTGTAGCGCTTTGGATACGTCAAAATCGCGGCCTATTACGAGTCGATTGTTTCGCCCTTCGAACGTCACTTTCAGGTTAAGGCGATCAAAAATGGTATGGTCAGCCACCTCAATCACGTTCCCGTTTTCGAGCAGCGGAAACTTGCTGGCGGCCTCTGGCTTAAGGCGAAAATTCATATACTGCCTCCCGAAACGCATCGAGTGAGAGTGCCCCATTACTTGCATGCCGGTCAACGTCTGGTTACGTTTGTGTACCCGCGACCACCCACCCCGTGTTGCCAATCCCATTCGCCTTCACGTAGAGCTTGCCGCCAGTGGTATCTACGATCACGCTTCCGACCCCTCCAGAGACGTTCCCTTCAGGGCTGCCAGCGTAAGCTCCGATGAATACGTTTGAATTATTCATAAAGAAGCGCATGACGCCGTTGACACTCTGTACCTGGCCAACTTGGGCAGGAACACCATCAGCGTTGTTGTAGAATCGCCAATGAGTATTGGTCCCGGTCCCAGCCATGAATGAACGGATCTCACCCGTTTTCAAGATGGCGTTGCCAACGCCTGTTGACCCGCCGCCGACCGCCGTTCGGCCTACCAAAAACCCTTGATCAATCCAACGAAAGACCTCGTTGCCATTGGCGTCAAGTCCGAACGATGCGGACGTTCCAAGCGACAGTATCTTCCGGAGCTGCGCCGTAGTGTATTCGTCCCCATCATCCGATCCGGGAACCGAAGCATAGAGATTTAGAAGGGCGCCGAAATTACGCTCCCCGTTGCCGATGCGCTCCGCGGCAACCCGAGCCCCAAAACCGTAGGCATGGTTTAGTTGCGGGCTATTTGCGCCGACGCCTTCCGCAAAGCCAGAGGGCGCGCCAGGGACTTCCAAATCTACAGCAACGCCATGAGAAATTCCAACATTGTCGTTTGCTCGGTCTTCGACTGCAAAACGCGCCGCGACTGTCGGGCCCGCTGCTGGCGTCCCGTCAGGCATCCGTTCAACCGGAACATAAGCTTCTACCCGCTTCATGAACACGTCATAGCGGTGGTTCATGTGAGTTCGGCCGTCATGACGTGGATATGTTGACGTTTCGATAGGGCGAGACACAGGCACCGTCCACTCTTTCGAAATGCGCGAACCTTCATCAGATGCGTTCACATTGTTTCGGCGCATGATGATTTCTACCGCGCCGTCGTTGATTTCCATCTCGACATACGAGAGGTCGTGTCTTCGCTCTGTTCCCTCGATATTGCTATACGGACAATTGCTATCAACCCCGACATACGTGCAGCCATCAACCGTAACGTGGTCGATTACACTAGGATTATTTAGGTCTTTTCCGGTGTGGCCCGCAAACCATGCATCAACTCTATGCCCGGAAGAGCCCACCCACGAGAATCGGCTGTCTTCTAGAATATAGTCTACGTCACTTCCGTTTGTTGTGTTCTGGCGTGGCTGGTGAGTGTTAACCTGAATGTAAGCACACCATTGATGGCTCTTAACCAGATTCCTGCACCAATCAACCATATAGTCAGTAATGGTTCCTTGCCCGTTGCGGCTCATATGCCCCATGTAGATGAAGAGCATATTCCCCCACAACACATAGTAGAATTCACGTTCAAAGTACCGGAGATAACTGTTGAACGTCGCGCTATCGTAGGGGTTCGATCCGTCTTGGTTGCGGTCGACATCGTGGTTGCCGGGAAGCGTAAACAACCGCTCGCGATCTGTTACCGACGCCATATCGGATATCCAGGTGTCAAAAGTGTAATCGACTGTTCGGCTCGGGTTAGTGTTGTCGCCAGTATCGACCAAATCACCCAAGAAAAAGAGAGCGTCGTGTTTCGGGTAGTGCTCGATAATGTGCGTACGCACCTCGCCGAAATTTTCGACATGCTGCTGAGTCAACGGCTGGCTATCGGATGTGACAATAACCTGAAGTGTTCCAGGGCGCTGCTTCCGCGCCAATGCTGCTCTCGAAGACGCTCCGAGCCGCGCCTCCCCCACATCCGCCACCCGATACCACGTCCTCCCATCCGCCGAGGTGAAGGTATCAGAGCTACCATTATCGGTATCGATGAAGAGGCCGCCGAGGCCGTCGCCGGCGGAGGCACGGCCGTTGAGGGTGATGGAGTGCAGCGAGACATCGATATTGGCCGCCATGGCCGCGGATCGAGAAGGAAACGCCAATATGCCATCAGCCAACTTGCTCGGCGTGACCGCCCTTGGGGCGAGCTTCGGCGTGGTGACAGCCTCGTCCGCAAGCGAAGGCAAAAACAGGTCCCAATACGGCCCCTCAGAGGGGATCTGGTCGTGGCTCTGCTGCAGGGCTATCCATATGTTGCCCTGATAGCTCACGACGTCGGCACGCCGGTAGGTCACCGAAGACTGCCACGGCCCACGCCACGGCACCCGACCGAACAGCGTCTGGCTGGTCACCGGCTCCCAATTGAAGCCCTCCGGATTCCATTCTTTGAGAACGGCCGGATCAAAATTCTTGTCGAGCCACAGCTTGTCGATAGATGGCGGAGAAAGCCCGTCTTCCATGTTGTCCAGCAGGCCAGCCGATCGCAGTGCCGCAAGAGTGATAGAGGACCAGCGAACCTCGTAGGAGTTTCCAGTGCGCATTGGACCGGGGCCCTTGAAAAGGGCATAGTGCTGGCTGTCGTCGAATTCAGTGGTCATGCCTTCATCCCATAGAAAAAGGCCCCCGGGAGGGAGCCTTGCTAGGTGTTCGATTTTCGGGTCTGATCCAATCGTAACCCATCGGAGGGGTCATGCTGCGTCTTATAACCGCTACCTTGGTTTTTCTAACTTTCGCCGGCCAAGCAGCACCCCAGTCATTTTCATGTCGAGGTGGAACGCAACCGGCATGCCTCGACTACGGAGCAAAGGTTTGTAATAGCTTCGCGAGATGCGTTTCGCAGAACGATGTGTGTTTTGATCAGTTTACGTGCGATTTTCGCGGCTTCGTCTGCAAATCCACCCTCAATGAAGTGGTAGAGAAGCATGATACGCTGGTGAACGACTTCAACGATCTGTTAAAGCGGGCGAAGAATAACGAAGAGGTCGTGCGCACCATGCAGATTAACGCTACGTCCTTGACGCTGTGCGTTGACCAGGCCGACGACCTCGAAGCTGCAAAGCGCTGTCTGCGCCAATTTCCGCCCGGTCGATGATCAGCAGTCGTCAGCGAACGAACTGTAGCGGGAGCAGCCATCTGGCGCCTGCACGCCTGAGGCCGAAAAGACGAACCCGGAGAGCACCGCACCTACGAGGAAGCCAGCGATGCCGCCCCCCACACCGCCCATCCGCATCCCCACCCACATGATGCCGAGGGTAACAACGATCATGGCGAGGAACATGCCTTCGTAGCTCAATCGACTGCCTCATGAAGCTTGGGCTTAATGCCAACGTGGATTGCTGTGCGCGCGACGGGTAAAGTGGCCCCTGGAATTTGGCGGATGATCGCATTCGCCCCGCTTTTCTTCAAGTCGCCCTCAGCCAGTTGCTGTGCGATCTGGGCGATATCTTCGAACAATCCGGCCGAAGGACCAAGGACCGCGCCCAACTTGCCACGGCTGGCATAGCGCGATGCCTGCCCACCAGCATCAACATCGCCAGCGATTTTTTGAGCGGCTGTGACGAACCCGGGCATCCCGAGCTTTTCCGCTGTGTTGCTGATCTCGAACGGGATAGAGAGGATGCCAGACCGGTCAAGCCCTTCCGCCACCCACAGCCCGGGATTATCCAGCAGACGGTTCGCCTCGTCGATATCACCACGCTCAAGGTACTTGGCATAGCCGACGAGCATTCCAAGCGCCGAGGACATGACCATCATTTCTGCTAGCCTGTGCGGGCGCTCCTGGAGACCCGCGATCAGAACCCGTTGATGGCTGGCGAGACCGAAGCTTTTGAACTGCATGATGAGCTTGCCCCAGTTACTCTTCATCCAGAGTGGAGTATCCGACACGCCCTTCGTGATGATCGTGCGATCAACGTCCTTGTTCAGGGCAGCACCCCAAGCCCTCACCGCAGCTTCGTCATCCCATGCGCTAACGTTAGCTCCATAGATGCCGTCCTCTTCAAGGCCGTGCTTTCGGAACTGAGCGGCGATGCGCTGGGCCATGTCCTCGTCGATGCCGAGATAAGCCATGTAGGCCCGTTCGGCTTTGTCGGAGCCGTGCCAGTCCAGAGCGTTCCGCATCATGCGGTTCTGGGTCATGATGGACGCCACCGACTTTAGCGTGTCATTCCACCACCCAAGGCCCGTTGCGCGGCTGAAGGCGTTCGAGGCGTTGGAAAGAAATCGTTCGAACCGAGAGCCGTAGGCGTAGGGGTCGTTCAGATCCGCAAGAGACGCTAGACGAGATTGAAGCACACGTTCGGTCACCGCACCCAATGCCTTCGCATCGGCACGCGATATTTTCGCGGCTTTCACGCCTTTCACCAGTGCCGGCAGTGCTTCGCGCATTGTGGCTCGCACGCCGTGAACCGCGACAAAGCGGGAGGCGTCCGTAAGGCTCGCAAGAGTAACCCCGCCCAGAAGGCGGATGTAATTCCAGGTCAGAGCCGCCCTCGTCACCTTGGACCAGTCGCTCGCCTCGTCTGCCGCACGATAGGTGCCGCGGATCATGTCACGGAAAGCCGAGAGGTTCTTCACATCCCTCTCTTCCGCCTTGGTGAGGCGCTGGCGCTCTTCCGACGTCGTGGCTTTTGCCCTCAGATCCTCATACTCGTTGGCGATCTCCTCGAACTGGGTCTTCATGTCGGCGCGGCCGAATTTGTCAGCGAGCTCTACCTCGGCACCCATGGTGCGAGTATAGCGGCGGAGGATCGCCTCCATATCGTTTTCGAGGAAGTCCTCGATCAGCTCGTCAGGGATGTTGAAGGTGCGCTCTTTCAAAGGCCCTCGGGTCACGGGAACGAGCCATTCAGGCACGTCCCCCTTGCCCTTCCCGGTGAGATTGTTGAAGACGCTCGTAACGACGCCATCGATGTAGTCTTCCAGGTCAGCATCGTTAACGGCGTCTGGCCCCTTTCCTTGAGGCAGCTTTGCGATCTCCTCCGAAAAATACTGTCGGGCGATCTGCCTGAAACGCTCTTCCTCACCGATGAGCTTCTGTCGGTTCCACATGCGGGTGACATAACTGGCGGCGGTCGTGACCTTGACATCCTCAGGAAGCAGGCCGATGCGCTGTGCCCGCTCAAGCAGAGGATCGAATACCTTGCTACGAGCTTCCTGAGCTGCCCGGGTGACGAACTGATTGCCGCCTGGGTCCACGTCGCCACGGCGACCAGCGCGGGCGATCGCTTGATAGAACTCGGTCTTGGACCCCGTGTATCCAGCCTTTCGCGCCTCACGGTAGATGTCTCTCGATGACTCCAGCCAGCTTGCCAAAGAGCCACGCTGATACTGCTTCACAAGATTTTCGACGTCCGCGCCCAGCGATCGGCCTTCCATTTGCATCGTCGTATAGACGGGATTGTCGACCATCCGGGCGTAAGCTTCCCTGACCTTCACCGAGGGAGAGAACATTGTCTCGATCCCCGGATTGAGCCTGGCGGCGGCTGTAGCACGCGCCACAATCTGCGCAGCCTTAGGGCCTCCGATTCCAAGGTCATCGAGCTTGATCTCGTCGACCGCAGCGGCACCTGCGGACTGCATCCGCTTGACGATGGCATCCGTGACGCCAACGGCGTCCTCAATGCCCTCGTCTGCGAGGTCGGCCTCGATCTGCTTGCTCACCCTGCCCCACTCCCCCGTGGAGAGCCAGCGCGATGCGCCCGCGCCAATCAACCCGCCGAGAATTGCCGAGCCGCCGATTGCCAATGCAGTCTCAGTCCCGGATCTGGTCTCCTGGGTCGCCTGAAGACCGGCCTCCTGAACGGCTGTGCTCGCCGCCGAAACCGCCCCGATGGCCACTGCGGAACGGAGAGCGTCATATCCTATCCGGCCGGTGCGGACGAGAGCCGTTCCGGGGATGAGGATCGTGGGGTCAGCGACCCCGGCTACAAAGGATGCGCCGACACCCGTCCAGCCGGACGCCGCCAAGGTATCGCGGTCCTTCTGTTCCTTGGCGATTTGATCACGCTTCGCTTCCGCCGCAACGCGATTGTAGACATCATCCCAGTCGTCCGGGCGTTCCCGGATGGCCTCGGCGAAGTCCGGATCCTGATAGACGTTGTATCCGGTGTCGACCTTCGTCAGAGCTTGCTGATCGAGCCCCATTTGAACGTTTGTCAACGCTGATCCGATCAAGTTCTCCTGACGGAATGCTGCGCTCAACGTCTCCAGGAACGAGGGAGCGGGAACGTCATAGCCGGCAACACCGACGGTCCCTGACGATGCCAGCGGACGAGTCTGATCAAATGGCATCACTGCATTCCGTTCTTCTGGAAGGGGCCGTTCAGGAATTCATCCATGGAGCGGGCTCTCTGCTCTTCCGGTGACAAGGCCTCCCAAGCGTCCCTTTCGGCTTGGTCCTTCGCGTTGCTCTGCCGCACTTTCTCGTTGATGCGGTCTTGCTCCTGGCGGGACTTTTCAATGGCGCGTCCAAGCCGGCTGCTATCGCGAGCAATACCGCGGTAGAGACCATCGTTGCCGAAGCGCTCGATTCGGCCGGTGCCACGGCCTTCCGGGAAGCGTCGTCCTTCCACGGCGCGGTTTTCCAGCATCCGTTTCTCCGCCTCTCGAACTGCGGCATCCTGCTTTTCCTTGGCCGTCGCCTTTGCGACGTCAATGTCAGCGTAGAAAGGTAGGTTGAAACGCTCGATCTTCCCGTCCTTTTCGTAGAACACCTGATAGCGCGCCGGCTTGCCAGCCTTGATGTCTGCCTCGGTCTGCCCGTCGCCCTGGAGATAGTAGGCACTCCCCTCAATACCTTCTTCCTTCAAGGCTTCAACGAGCTGGTCCCGAATGTACTGATGACCATCCTCCAAGGCCGGATAAGCCTTCTCTGGCGGATATCGAACGACGATGTTGCTGGCCAACGGGCTAAACTCGGTCGTGCCATAGACTGTCTGAAATCGGCGCTTGGCGATCTCCTCAGCAGCAGCCTGGTCGCCGTTCGCGTCCACAAGAGCCTCTTCGAACGTGGACCGATAGTCCGCAACGATGGCGGCCTCCGCCTCCGGGGATACGCCCACCTTGATCTGATCGCCAGAGGCGCCGGCCCCAACCTTTGGCGCCGCATGGAAGACGCCCTTGTCGAATATCGCCGCAACGGTGTTGGCATTCAGGTCCTTGAGGAGCTTCTTGACCGGCTCAGACTTCAGGATCGCATCGCGCTGGCGGATTTTCTCCGGGTCATTCGCGGCAATTACCTTCCGCGCGGCCTCGTCCGGGGTATATCCCATGTTCTGCGTATAGGCCTTGTACAGATCAAGGTTCTTGGAAACGGCTGCGCTGCCGTCGAATGCGCCGAACGAAATGGGCGCATTCTTCTGGAGAATAGACGCCGCTTCCATCGCTTGAGCCATCTGGCTCGGGTCGGTTGATGCAGAGCCGCGGCGTAGTTCAGCCTGGACCTTCTGAGGGATGTAGCCAGTCGAAGCTACGAAGCCGGAAGTCACGACGTTTTGCTGATCAGGCTGTGCACCAGACAGGAGCTTTTCATAGGCTTTGTCGGCAACCTTCCGCTGGTCGGCATCGAAGGGATTGACGGAGACGTCCCCGCCGCTCATCGCTGCAATCAACTGGTCAACGCCAGCGCTTTCCTTGCGGGCGGAACGCAGAGACGTGATCAACTGGGCCTTGTCGCCATTGTCGATCGTTGAGTCCTGCAGAATCGTGCTTTCGCTTACCTGATCGGGCTGTGTAGCGATGAGAAGGCTATAGGTGTCTCTGGCCGCCGCCCTCTCCTGCGTCCGCTGCTGGTTGTACTTCGTTTCACCCCAAGCGGCCAGTTGCTCGCGGCGATCGTAAGGGATGGCGTCGAAGTCAGCATCCTCGGCCTGGGGGTTCTCTCCCGCAATACGAAGAGCGTTGTCGCGCCGACCAGCCCAGTTGTGAGCTCCCCGGGCATTCCCTGCCGACCAGCCCCTCGGTCGCTCATAGCCGGCGAACGCCGCCGCCGCTTCTTCAGCATTGGTAGATCTTGCGAGGTTTTCACCGGCCGCTCGCTCATCGGTGCGCAACTCGTGGTCTATGAAGTCAACTTGGACGTCGAAATCATGCCAGTCCTTGCCTTGCGCAGCAGCGAAGTCTTTCAGAGCCCGGGCGCGTTTTCCATTCCATTGCGCAAGACCGATGCTATCAGACCCGTCGCTACCGTCGCCCGCGTTCCTGGCCTGAGTGTTCAGTGACGAACCGGATTCGGCCTGAAGATTACCCACGATGCCGGCAGCTTGGTGCGGAGCCCACCCCTTCGCAATCAAGCGCTGGTAGGCACGGCCAACACGCCCCCCGATGGGGGCTTTGATCTCAGAAATCGCCGCTGAGGGGTCCTGCTGAAACTTCCACTGCCACTTGCTCTCGGCAGCATCCGCATCCCAAAGGGCACGTCGTTCGGCTTTCCACGGCTCCGGCATGTCAGCCGCATCAATCGCCGCGAGGCCCTGACGCTTCAACTCTTCATAGGGGGCAGCATTGTTGCGGATCTGGGTTCGGACACTGTCCAGGCCCTGATTGGTTGTCCGATCGTAGAAGTTCGTCTTTGCCTGGGTCTCATAGGCGTTGGCCTTTGAATAGAGGCTGTTGCCGAGCCCGAGGAGGGTCTGCCGGCTCTGCGCATCCTGCGCCTCGGACACACCATTGAAATTGTTCTTGATGAAGTCGTTGACGCGCCCTTCGTAGCCCTCGATGAACTGGCGCGTAAAGCCGATCCCGCTTTCGCTGCTGCCTTCGCGGGCCTTGAGAAACGCCTGCTCTTCCTGATCACGGAACTGCGCGATCTTGGTCTCCAGATCGTAGCCGGCCTTGTTCCGAAGGTCCAAATTCTCCTGCGTGCGAAGGTCGTTCAGATCGTAGGATACCTGCGTGAGCGATTGGCCGAAATTTGCCAACGCCGCACCGATACCGCCTTGGGGACCGCTGTTCGCAATGCGGCCGGAACGAGGGCTCGCCCGGTTTATGTCGCGGGAGGTAGGTATCTGCACCATTCACATCATCCGTAGAGGGGACGGGTAGAGCCGGAGGCTGTGGACGTTGTTCTCGCCTGCTGACCGAACCGGCTGTACATGTTCGAAATTCCGCTGAAGAGGCCACCGGCTGCGCCGATGAAGGAGGCGGTTCGCGCGTTCTTCCCGCTGATGCGGCTCGCGATGGCGGCA
>Ga0182736_1002581_pt1 | contig 13508 bp, 15 predicted proteins | sample eDN5th30CKraftBY_FD_128882 | JGI IMG/M metagenome (GOLD analysis project Ga0182736, IMG submission 128882) | Enriched backyard soil microbial communities from Emeryville, California, USA - eDNA 5th pass 30_C Kraft BY (version 2) (version 2) | ecosystem: Environmental > Terrestrial > Soil >...
ATGTCGTCGGCCGGGCAGAAGAAATGGGGCAACAAGATGTATTCGTCATCACGCTTGACGCATGCAACGACCGCGGACAGATCGCGCGAGCGAGACATGTCGACGCCGATCCAACATGGCAGGCCATCAATGTCGCCGGGAATTGGCCGATTGCCCTTGTCCCAAACATCCATCTCGACAAACGGCGACGTCGAGTGCTCGAGCCAGACGTTAAGATTGAACTGCAGGAAGATGTCGCGGTTCGAGGGTGACTTTATCGCCTTCTGGGCAGCGTCCCGATAGCTGGCGAGGTCCGGATAGCCGTAACGCATGCCGGGGTTCACGCGCAACCACGCTGCTTCGTCCGTCCAGTCGTCCTCTTTCTCAAGACCGAACACGACCGGCAATGTCGCAGGGTCGTCAATTTCACCCTTTTGGACCGCGACCGCATAGGAATCCTGCTCGAACGCCAGATTGTCCTGGCCTCGACCGGCAGTGGTCATGGTGACGAACAGCGCGTCGGGAATCTTAACTGCGGCCGATTCAAGCGCTCCCCACAAGCGACGGCCGGCATTGCCCTCCCAGACGTGGACCTCGTCAGCGAGGACAAGCGCATACGTTCCGCCGTGCAGCGTGTTGCCATCGGCAGCGACAGCTTTGTAGATGCCCCGATTGGCCGGGAAAGTGATGCTGGTCTTAGAACTGCCAGCATAAACCTTGAGGTGCTTCCGCAACCGTTTGTCGTTGTCCACGACCATCGCGGATTCGTTGAACAGCTCCATTGCCTGCTGGTGCGAAGCAGCTGCGGAAACGATGCGCGACGCCGGCGCACGCTCTGGGCCCAGAAGATGTAGCAGCGCGAGCGCGCCGCCCAATGATGTCTTTCGATTGCCGCGCGGGAGGCGCAGATAGACGCGACGAATGATCCGCTGCCCTTTTCGGGCGACGCGGATGCCGGTGGTGGCATCAAACTGATCCTCGATATGACGCGGACCATAAATTCGTCGAATAATGCGCTCGAACGGCGGATCGATTTGAAATGGATGACCAGGAGCCGGATTTTTAGGATGCTTTAAGCGCCTAAGCCACGCAACAGCGCGCTCGCCGTAACCGTAGGGGTCGGGAATCGGAGAGTCGTCATAGACCCATCCGGGCACCAGCATCAGGTATCTTCCAAAAGTGAGTCTTCATCATCGTCGTCCGTGACGGTCGGACGGCCGCGCGACACTGGCGTCAGGCCGAGTTCGGTCGCGAGCAACCGGGCTCGGTTCATATTGTCGGCGAATATCGCAGTGGCCGGGTGACGCTTGAGGGACCCCTTAGCGTCGACGTATGTCGCACCTTCTGTGCGGAGTTTCCGCTCCATCTGGCGAACGATCGCCATGGCCATGCAGTAGTTTTCAAGTGAACCAAGGTCTGACTCGGTAAGAATCCGTCGCTCGACCAGTGAAGGCATGACACGGCGCCATTCCGCCGCAGCGTCCGCATCCATCCACTTCGGAGGTGCTTTCACTTTGCGGAATGCTTTGCCAGCAGGTTGCGGGCTGGGCTTTACACCCTTGGTCATGAAAGCCGCTCGCAGCGCAGTTCAATACCGTTTCGGCGGCCGATTTCCTTCGTCTCTTTGATGTTGAAGTTCTGGCCGGCGTACACGATGCGATCGGCGTTGGTAATGCCATCCATCCACCATGTGCGGAATACGACAACGGTGTCGTCGCTTGCGCCATAGTTCCGGATATATTCCACGGTGCTCGTGGACACCTGCTGCGCGCGAACAGTCGCTACATCCGCCCATGCATCGGTCGGCGTGCCGTAGTCGTCGATCGCCGTGGTGACGCGTTGAATGGTTATGCTGCGATCAAGCTGACCGGCCCTCACGACCGAACCTCGCGCAAGAGCGTGTCGATCGTCACTACACCATGACTGGTTTCACCATCAGGATCGCGCAGGAACCGCGTTCCGGAAACGAGGCAATCGCACACCTGAAATCCCGCATCGACTGCCAGGTCAGCCTTATTGATCGCATCGCGAATAGCACCAGCTATGGCTTTAACCCCTGCGAGTGACGTTTCTCTTTTCCAAACATGCAGCGTGGAAAAGACGCGGACGGCCGTGCGGCTGATGAGCAGGTTCGGATCGACCATCTGATCCTCGCCAAGCATAATCGAAGGAGACGGCGCGGGACGCTGGTTTGTGTCAAGAATGGACGTCGCCGGCACTAAGGCCGTCACTCCGACGTCGCCTGTCAAGCGCGTACGGATAGCCTTTTGGAGCGCGAACGTCGGATCAGGCATCGCATTCACCAAAGGACCAGTTTCGATAATTCAAAATGATCTCGGCGAGACCAAATGGCATCTGTTGCACGCTGACACCTACGAGAGTTGCCTCGCGGTTCGCATAAAAATGCGCGATCAGCATGAGCTGACCTTGCTCGAGGTCGTCGGGAACGGTGGAAATAGCCGGACTACCAGTCGGCGGATACTGCTCAGCGAGCTTGTAGCCGAGTTGCGACTCCAGCCATCTCTGGGAAGCGCCGATAAGCCTGGTGATGAGCGCGTCGTCGACGTCAGTCGTGACGTTGAGATGTGCTTTTGCAACCTCGAGGCTAACGGTCATTTTACAAAAAATCCCATATTGGCGCGTGGTAAAGGTCTGGGAGATGTCCGGTCATCGAGGATCACTAGAACTTTCCGACCACCCCCGGTTCATACAAACCGCGGCGCTCGCTTCGTTGCTTCTTGGTGTTGTGACAGTGAGAAAACATGGGCTGCCAGTTTGAGCGATCCCAGAACAGTTGATAGTCACCACGATGCGGGATGATGTGATCCACTACGTTGGCCTGGTTCCCACAACCGCACACACAGAACCTGTTCTCAGGCAGCGCGAGGTACGCCTTGCTTTCCTTCTGCCAGCGCGCGGTATAACCGCGTACGCTTGCACTTGGACGGCGCCGATCGGCTTCAACCTTCCGCTGCAATTGGCACGGGCATCGAACATCAGCAGCGACACGATGACCACATGAACAGATACGGTGAGCGCGAATTGGCATTTAGAATTCTCAATGGTGGATGAGATGGACGTCGCGAGTTATCAGCCAACGACGTCCATCATCATTCAGCGCGACCACCCCACCGCGCCGAATTCTTGTCACGAACCCGAGACGGTCGCCTTGAGCAGCACCAATGCCTCGGTCAGCACCGGCTTGCCGCCAGTGCGCTTGCGAGCACGGAATTTGACGATGCCGTTATCGGCACCCGTATAGTCGTCGCGCATGATCTGCACACCGACACGATCGATGATCTGATACGCTTTCGAAAAATCACCGAACGCAACCGGATACGTTGCTCCGACCGGCGAGCCAGTCCCGACGAGATTGTCCATGTCCACTGACTCGTAGACCGGACGGCCGAGGAACGTTGCCGGCGTCCCGTTGGCAAGGCTGTCGGACCAAAGGTTGCCCTTGGTGGTGTTGTCAGCCGCGGCACGGATGGCACCCTGCACTGAGCGATTCATCATCCACGAACCGTTGCTCGCATATGCGCTCGGCAGCGAGTAGAACAGTGCGATCAGCTTGTCGATCAGGTTGCTACCATCCTGCTTCGCGGTGACGCCAGTGTAATTGGCAGGCGTCTTGAGCAGACCAGTCGGCTTGCCCGAACCATCGCCTTTCATGAAGGCAGTCGATTCCAGCTTCGCAAACTGCGCTGCGATCTGACCGGCGAGATAGCCAGACAGATCGACGAACGAATCCTCGAGCAACTGCTGTGACACCGGCACAATCACGGCCGCTTCATACGGATCAATCTCGAGCTGGTCGAAAATCGGCTCAGATGAAGAGCGCGAGCCGGTCTCGGTCACCCACGCAGCCGCGAGACGGTCATCAAGCAGCGGCAGGTATACTTTGCTGGCGCCGACCGACATCACGCTGGCAAGCTGACGGATCGGGCTGATCTGCTGGATCTTCTCGATAATGGTCGTCGAGTATTCCGGCGCCGTCACATAACCGCCCGAAGCCGGCGTTCCGACCACAAGCGTCTTGCGCTCAATATCGTCAAGTGCCGATACGCCACCACGGAAGAACGCATTGAGCGCCTTCGTTTCAATTTCTTTGGCCTCATCGGTCGACTTGGCCACGCCGCCCGGACGGTTCGATTTCGCCTCAAGTTTGTCCAGGCGCTCGGTCAGCTTCGTTGTGTCGGCCTTGGTTTCGAGCGCTCTGAATCGCTCCTCGACAGTTTTGGTCAGATTGTCGACAGACTTCGACACCAGTTCGACCGGATCGGCTTCGCCGATATCTTTCAGTTCAAGCGGATTGACGTGCTTCATTTCAGTTCCTCGATTGGAGCGCAGCCGTCGCGCGGTTCAACGCCTCCGCCAATGCGACAGCCACGTTCAAGGACTTCGCGGAGGTAATTCGGGCTCGGGGGTGAGATGGATCGCGGACGAGACTGATTTCAGCCAAGTCCAGCGCGTCGATGATGCGATTGCGGCCAACCTTGCGGCTCGCCTTTGTACGGAAGCCGATCGAGAGTCCGGAAACGAGGCCCTTTTGCACCATGCTGCGCACCGAACGCGCGCGCGGCTGATCGAGATGCAACTGCCCCTTGACGACAAGGCCGTCGTCGGTGACCTTGATCTCAGTCCACGTCCCGATCAAATCGGCAGGGTTGTGCTGGTAGAGCATTCCCAGATCAGGCGCGATCTCGCCGAAAGCCGACTTGGTGATGATGTCACCGACCGAATCCGCTTCTGCGAACGGCCATGCATTGCCGGTAATAACGCCAGATCCATCGACAGCCAGCGTTGCCTTGACTTCAAGTTTGTCCATCGGCCTCCCCTGTGACGACGCGCAGAAAGTAAGTGCTACGGCTCTGCGCAAACTGGTCGAGCTGCTCGCGAATGAACTGGAATTTGGTCAGCACCTGCACGACAGCAGTGAAGGTAAATGGCACGTCCGCGCCGTCTCGCTTCATGCGCCAACCGACAACACATCGGGCAAGACGGTCGATGTAGATCCGATCGATCTCGTCTGCCGGCGGCCGGCCTTTGAAGGCCAGCATCTCGTCATCGAACTTGAGGCGCGCGCGGCGTTGTACATCGCTATCCGGACCGGCCACGACCAGTACGACGTCCTGCATCGGCTCGAGGGTGGTCGGATGCTTGATGACCAGATCGGCGCCGCGGTCCTGCGTTTCAACCATGTCGTCGAGGTGCGCCAGATCACTCATTGACTGGCACCTTTGGCGCGCCCGAAACGGGGACAGGCTTCACAGTGATGTTGCGATTTTCGAATGTGTCACCGCCTTCATGAGGCGGCATGCCAATCCAACTTGCGCCCTGGTTTGGCGAGAGTACCGTCGATGCAACCAGCGAGTTGATGGCGAGCGCACGGGTCGCCAAATCAACACGGCTCAGGTCGTCGCGATCAAACCGAATTGCCAATTTCGCGCGATCATCATCGGACAGCAGAACACGATTGAAGGCAGACTCGAGCGCCACAAGGATCGGTTCGAGTGTGTAGGAAAGAAACTCTTTCGCCTTCTGCTCCTGGTTACTGTAGGAGCTGCGCGTCAAATCACCGAGCATCGACGCTGACATGCTGAAGGAACGCGCAATTTCTTCGGTCTGAAAACGTCTCAGTTCAAGGAACTGGGCGTCCACGCTGGAAATCTGCGCTTGTGTGAAGGTGACGCCATCGTAAATAAATGCAGTCTTGCCTGCGTTGGCGGCGCCTTCGTAAGCGGTCCTGAAACTTGATCGCATTCTGCCGATGGCATCTTCACCCATGCCTTTCGGCACCTGCACTACAGCTCCAGGTCTTGCGCCGCTTTCAAAGGTTTTGCGGGCGTGTGTCTCCATCGCTGCAGCAGCGTTGATGGCGCCTCGGGCAAGGCTCACTGGTGCTCGCCCGAGTGTGTTAGGAACGTGAATTACATCGCGTGGATCGAGTTCGCGGCCATTCAGGCGATAAATCGGCTCACCGCTGCCATCGGTCGCGTATTCAACGCTGACGCGCCCTGCGTCGTAAACGATAACCTCAACCGGCTTTCGTTCGGAATTGCGGACAACGATCGCGACACCCCCGACGTCATGAAGGTCACGCATGACGCAGATTTTACGAATGCCTTCGGCCGCTGAAGTCCACGGATTGAAATCACCGGTAAGGAGCGCGAAGATCGGATGCTCGACCTTTGCACCAGTCGCGCGATCGATGACCGCAATATCTAGAGTCGCTGGACCCTCTGAGCGCAACGCTACTGCGTTTGCGACTGCCGGCACCGAAAGAGGAGAAGCTAATCCGAAAGGGGCAAAAATATTGAAGTCGTCGACCGTCGGGCTGGCGAGTGATTTTCGTTCGAAACTGATCCGTAGAGGACCGAACTTCAATTGTGCTCCTAAAACGAAAAACCCGCACAGCCGGGGCTGGTGCGGGTCGTCGCGATTCTATAGATACAACAGATTACTTAATCAAAAACTAAATGGATTTCCGATGCCGATCGAGCAGATTTTAACGCAGATATTTAAGCCGTTGGTTGCCGCGGGAGGTTGGATATTCAACACATGGACGAAGCCGTGGAAATCGATGCATGCGGAAATTTTTGCGAGGCCATTTCACGCTGACGCAAATTTTTTAGAGTTGAACGTTCGATTTGTGAACGACAAGCATCATGTGATCGAACTTCGTGATGTCCAGATTCTCAGTCCTTGGTTTTCGAAGCTGATGCCTGCTCATCCAGGTTTCTTTCCCAGACCGGACACAGGCCAACCTGCTGCAAGGAAATTATCCACGGCCTATGCCGTAAACCCAGCGACCGACCGTCCAGGCGAATCTACCTTCGTGTTTTATGCTGATGCCCAATCGTGGAGGGGCAAAAAGATCATTGTAAAATTGAAATTTACAATGGTGCCTCATGACAACCGAAGACACGCGTTCGGAGTGAAGGCCGTTTCCAATGAGGTGATAATACCTGATTAGGAAAGACGCGGTGACTGTTTTATGAGTCCATCAAGACCGTAACGGCGTAACGCGTAACGGCACTCCTCCTATAATTCCTATACGTCTCTCCATCCCCCTCTTTAATCTATATTCTATAATCTTCCTTAGAATCTGCCGTTACAGCCGTTACAGATAGAAACACCCAAGTTATCAATCACTTCGTCCGTAACGGCAGATTCAATCAGAGCCGTTACGCTCGTTACATTCTGCCTGGCAATGGCAGCTTCGGCACCAAGCTCGGCGTAAACGTGGGCTTTAGAACAGGGACCAACTGGCCGTTGCCGTTACGGTGTAACGCCACGAGATGCGTCGGATCTGCCGCGCCGCGCCGCCACGCTCGTGTCGGCCGTCCTCCGATGCGCACCGTTCCATCAACAAAGCCGAGCCGTTTCATCGTTGTGCCGTACTTGTTGGCGGGCACCGAACGCCCGGTCGCCTCCCTTAGCAGCGCAGCGACGTCGGCCGCCGCGACCAGCGTCGGTTGGTCACCATCGAACCAATGCTCAAGAAACGTCTCGAAGTCGGCACCCGCGCGGGCTGCGTCCTGGTGCTCGCGAGCCTGCGGTATAACGTCGGAGGAAATCTCGAACGTCGCGCCGGCCGTGTGCATCGCTGCGGCCTCGCCGAGGAGCTGATCCAGGTTTTCCCGAACCCAATTCACATCGATCTGCCGTTCCACCCGAACCGGGAGGAAACGACGATTGCCGGTCGCGTCCCGCAAAACCCGATCATCATTGCTGGTCCCGATGAAAATGCAGCGCCGAGCATAGTCCGCGGCGATGGCTTTGTATTTCAGGGTGACGTTGTCTGCCTGAGCGCTGATGAAGCGCTTTACGAACGACGTCTCGCGGTTAGTCATGCCATCTAATTCGCCCAGCTCCACGAGCCACTTACCAAAGAGCTGCGGGACAAGGTTCTGTGGTGATCCGTCGAATGCGACCGAGTCGGTGAAGAATTCGTCCTGCCAGGCGAGCGCGCGGCACAACGTCGATTTATAAGTGCCTTGAGCGCCGATCAGCACCATGACCTCATCGTGCTTGGCGCCAGGCTGCCGCGCTCGTTTGACCATGCCACCGAGGACGTTTTTAGACACAGCTTGATGATAAATGTCGCAGGGCACGCCGCAGGCCGCAGACAGCCATGTCGCTAGACGCGGCACACCATCCCACTTCGCTTCGACCTCGGCCAAGTAATCAACGATTGGATCGAATACGGTCTCCCGCGCAATCGCCTCCGTGGCACGCCGGAACAATTGCTCAGACGGCCGGAAACGGTGTTGAGAATCGCCAGCCAAGGTCATCAGCCGGCCAATTGTAGCGTCCGTGAGCGGCGCCCAAGGAAGTTCGCGGCGCAGCGTTTCCCAGGATGACCGCTCTCGAATTTCGATGCGCTGATGCCAGTCGTTCCAGCGCAGCAGAACATCCTGCATTTTGAGGAATACCCGCACGTTGTCCGGATTGCTGTAATCCGGGGTGCCCTTGGCATCGCACTGGAAAGTGGAAAGCGTCGAAACATTTCGGGATACAGCGTTGTGCAGCGCCTCGGCGTTGAGATTGCAGTCAACAATTAACTGATCCATTTCCTTGCTCCAGTTGATGCATTGTACGACCCACTCGACGAACTCGTCGTCCAGCTGCGGCACGAGATCGATGCGGATCACGCGTCCGCGAACAATGACGGGGTACGTGTCGTTATCGATGATGAATTTGAACTGTGAGTGCGCCGGCTCTTTTAATGCCGCAAGCCATTCGGGATGCTCGCGAGCGATCCGGCGCGCTTCGACGAACAACGCATCGCGCCGATCATTCTGAAGTTCACATTCGAGTTGAAAGGCAGCTTCGATCGCCGCCTCTTGCTCGTCGTCTTGAAAGACACGAGCGCCGTTGTAGTACGATTCAGAAAGTTGCATGCAGGTCTCCAATGCCGCGCGAAGCGGCGGTTGAGACCGGTGAGAAAATTTGATTGCGAAAACGCGCGAACTGCGCTACACAAAAGCTGTTCAGGAATTTGTTAAGCGCCGCTCGGTCGAGATCACCCTCTCACCGGGCGGTTTTCTTTTTAAGACTTGTGTCCTAAATTCTCCTTTTCGAATTCCGTGACCGCCGCGTCTAGTTCGACTAGTGCATGCCTGTACGAAGACAGTGCGTCGCTGATCGGTTTGTCGTCGAGGCGCAGCCGCGCAATCTGCCGATCAAGATACGTGCGGGAGCTTTTCGCGACGGCGATTGCGCTCTTTAATATTTCGACTGGATTACTCACTGAGGCACCTGCCCCAGCCGACCAAATTCTTTTCGTGTAACCGACGAATCAAGTCCGACGACGCTTCATACTCGTCCGATTTCTTGTGTGGGAGCGCATCGAGACTTTCCGTGGATGGCATAAACTTCACGGAGATTGGATGCGTAGTTACCTTGGCGTTCCTGCCGCCGATATCAGTGTTAAATTCATTTCGACTGACAATTAATTCGAGCGCGAAGGCATCGACGTAGAAATCGAGCGTGACGGTATGGTTCTTCGTTTTGCTCGCCATCTCGGCCTGCCTCAGCCAAGCGGTCAATGCGCCTCCGTTCAAATCTTTCATGATGAGATTGAGGATAAGATCCGGCACCGTATTTGCTTCAAGAAAAGCAAATTTCAAATGCGCGTAACGAGGCGAGGAATCTCGAACAGACCTGCGCCAAACCCGGACATACTCGGCAGCGCGATTTGCGATTTCGACGCCACACGACCCGAGCAGCAGATTCACCTTGTCGTCAATGGTCATTTCGACGCCGCGCGGATTCTTTCCTGCGGAAGATATAAGGCCCGCAGGCTGCAACACTCTCGCTACAGTTTTCACCTGGGTTTCAGGGATCCCCGTCCATCTAGACGTATGCGGAACCAGTTCGGAAAGTCGCATGGTTAAACTTTTCTGTTGACTGTCTAGAAACTATACAGTAGAAAGTAATAACTGAAAGTAATCTGAAAGTCAACAAACAGGGGCTTCACATGGGGATTCCTCACGCTCAAACCGACTTCACCTCGCGACTCACGATGTGCATGCTGCCGGACGTCGCGAACCTGATCGAGACCGTCAATCGCCTCGCGGTAATGGTTGAAACACTTGCCAAGGAACATGGCGTCCCCGTCCCCACCGATATTGCGGACGCGATTGCCAACGTGCGGGGTGCGAAATGAACCTGCCACCTCTCCCCCAACTCGCCGCGGATCCGGAGTTTGATCGCCTGCAGAAGGCACATGCCGAAGGGCTGGCGGACGCCGCAACCAAAGGGCTCACAGGCATGGACGCTTGGTACCATGCTCACGATTACATGCAGCGGGTTGTCGAAAAGAAATGACTCGCCGCCCCGCGATTATCACTCAAGCTGATGTCGCTCGAACAATTCGGGCGGCTAAGCAGGCCGGTGCGGCAGCTGTTGAAGTGCGGCCTGACGGTACCATTATTGTTAAAATCGACGCTCCGCCGATCGCACCAGAACTAAACGACGACAAGCCAACTGTGGTCCTCTAGCCGTGCCCCGCCCTCGCCCGCCTCATCTGCACCGGGAGACAACGCGCCACGGCAAGGGCGTCTGGTACGTTCGCGTCGGGAAAGGGCCACGCCATCGGATGCGCACGGAGTTCGGCACGCCCGAATTCAACCTCGAATATCAAGATGCCATCGCGGGTAAAATCAAATCGAAAAATGGCCCCGCGACAGGAACGCTTGCTTGGTACGTCGCACGCTACAGGGAATCGAGTGTGTGGCTTGCACTCTCCATGGCGACCCGACGCCAGCGTGAGAACATTCTGCAGCAGGTATTAAGGACCGCCGGCAATGAACCGCTCGGCCGCATCGACAGAAAGGCAATTATCGCGGGCCGGGAACGTCGCGCAAAGACGCCATTTCAGGCTAGGCACTTCCTCGACACGATGCGCGGCTTTTTCCAGTGGGCACTGGAAAACGAGTACGTCAAATCGGACCCCTCTGATGGCTTGAAAATCACCAAGCCAAAGACGGATGGTTTCGAAACGTGGTCCGACGACGAGATCGAGAAATATGAGAAGCGGTGGCCCCGTGGCACCCGCGAGCGCGTCATGTTCGACATCTTCCTGTACAGCGGCTTGCGCCGCGGGGACGCTGCCGTACTTGGCAAGCAACATGTCCGCAAAGGCATCATCGAGATCGACACCGAAAAGACGGGTACCCGCGTCACCATTCCTATGCTGCCTGAATTAGTGCGCACATTGAAAGCAGGACCGGTCGGCGACCTCGCATACATCGTCACCACGGACGGCAAGCCAATGAGTAAGGAAGTGATCGGCAATCTGTTCCGCGTGGCGTGTCGAGCCGCTGGAATCAACAAATCAGCTCATGGACTGCGGAAGGCAGCGGCAACCCGCGCTGCAAACCGCGGCGCGACTGTCGCGCAGCTTGAAGCGATTTTCGGATGGGAAGGCGGTCGAATGGCGTCGCTCTACACAAAGAACGCAGATCGCGCGGCGCTGGCGAAGGGCGCGATGAGCAAGCTATCGCGGAAGAAAAAGTGAACATGTATTCCCGCACCTTTGACTCAGGTGCGGGGCGCAGCGTCAATTCCGTTGATTTATCAACGCTGATTTTTGGATGTGGTGGGCCCGGCAGGACTCGAACCTGCAACCAGACCGTTATGAGCGAACAGAGCAATCCGCCAAGTTGAACAAAATCATATACTTAGCGCAAATTTGATGGTGTATTTTTACGTCTAAAACGTCTATTTCATTGGCGAAACGTTGGCGGAACTCTCCGGGATCGCTTGAATCACCTACAGTCGCCTGATGCTTCTTAAGAGATCGAAGCTAACAGAATAAGCCTCACACAAGACACAAGCTAAAATGGCTATAGCAATGGCAGCAAGGGCTACTGCCAGCGGCCGTCGAATGGCTGCGGTGTTGGAGAATCAAGACAGCAATGCGACCGCTGCCTAACATTCTAGACGAGGTACGTGTTCTCTCTCGCCCCCGCACTACGACGCGCTCAGCAAGTCTTCCGCGAGAGCATCTCCCGCTCGACGGTTCGGCCAATAGCGCTCAAAGGAAGTCTAGTCCAAAAGGGTCTTCGAGCTGGTGTCCAAGCGCATCCAGTCCGAAACGCGACAAGAAGCACCGGCAGCAATGTCCACCGGTCCAGTGAGCCAGGGAAAGAAATCGCAAAAACAGGGAAATTTCTCAGTTACAGTGTCGATTCCGTGCGACTTGTCCAAACAAAATGGCCCTCGATGCTTCACTGACGGTAGCCGCATTTGTCGGATTCACCGTCTTCCCGACTGCATAAGCTCGAATCGTGGCGGGCCGGTTCCTGATCGTCTCGAACCAGCGTTTCAGATGCGGGAAATCCTCGAGCTTCTGGCTCTGGCGCTCATACGGCACTATCCAGGGGTAGATCGCCATATCGGCAATCGAATAATCGCCGGCGACATATTCGCGATCCGCCAGCCGATCATTCAGAACGCCATAGAGCCGATTAGTCTCGTTCACGTAGCGGTCGATCGCGTACTGAATCTTTTCCACGGTATAGCCCGCGAAGTGATGGTTCTGTCCCGCCATCGGCCCGAGTCCGCCCATCTGCCACATCAGCCACCGAATAACATCGAAGCGTTTTCGCGCCTCTATCGGCAGAAACTTGCCGGTCTTCTCCGCCAGATAAATCAAAATGGCGCCCGACTCGAACATCGAAATCGGAGCGCCGCCATCAACAGGACGCCTATCGACGATGGCGGGAATCTTGTTGTTCGGAGAGATCGCCAGGAATTCATCGCGGAATTGCTCGCCCTTGCCGAGTTCGACCGGATGCACCTGATAAGGCAGATGCATCTCCTCCAGACAAAGCGTAATCTTGTGTCCGTTTGGCGTAGTCCAGTAATAAAGATCAATCACGCGAGTCTCCTTTGCGGTCTTTAGCCCATTCAACGAATCACGATCTGTCACGGGTCAGTAGAGACGTCAGACGCTGAATGGCAGGGGCGGAAAACAACACCAGCGGCATCATCACAACCCATGATGTGAACCACGTTGTGGTCCAGCGCTGCAGGAACATGGCTTCATAACCGCTTGTCGCTACAGCCGTGGCGACACCAGTCGTGAGGCCGGACTGGATGACGCCATAAACGAAATGGCTATAGCGATGAGGTATCAGCATTCGTCTCGCTTTACTGAGGCGCGTTGTCATTCGATTGTGGAATAACGAGAGGCACGTCTGGTCGCAGCAGCGCGACGGCGAACGCTCCCACGAGCAGAATCGCGACGCCCGAGGCAAAGGGCACGTTCCAGTTACCGGTCCGGTCAATCAGCCAGCCGAAGACAACGGGTGACACCACGCCGGATATGCCGACACCCATGATGACATAAGCGCTACCAAGACCGGCATAATCCTTCGAGATATCCATCGGAACCGCGTACATCGGCGCAATGGTCATCTCCAGGAAGAACATCGCAGCCGCAAGCAACGGCACGACGTAATGCAGATCATTGATAAACATGGTCGGCGTAATAAAGATAGCAGCACCCAACAGCG
>Ga0182736_1002584_pt1 | contig 13475 bp, 11 predicted proteins | sample eDN5th30CKraftBY_FD_128882 | JGI IMG/M metagenome (GOLD analysis project Ga0182736, IMG submission 128882) | Enriched backyard soil microbial communities from Emeryville, California, USA - eDNA 5th pass 30_C Kraft BY (version 2) (version 2) | ecosystem: Environmental > Terrestrial > Soil >...
CGCCATGGATGTGGTTCGGCGCTTCGTTCGGCGAGAGGGAATAGGTCTCGCCGTCGAGGGTGAAGCGCGCATCGGCGATGCGGTTGGCGTAGCGGCCGCAGATCGCGCCCGCCGAACCGCGATTCCGCACGTAGGATTCAGGATCGTCATAGCCGAGGACGATGTCGGCATATTGTCCGTCTCCATCGGGAACGAACAATCGGCTCAGGGCGGCCGCATAGGTGATGACCGTGGCGCGGACCTTGCTCGCCTCGATCTCGAAGGCCTCAATCGGCGCGCCGTCGATGGCGCCGAAAACGGATCTTTGAATGGTCATGAGCGGATACAAAAATGCCGGCAGCGCCGCGATACGACGGCACTGCCGGCCAGGGGAGGGTCAGTGGATCTCGGGCTCCGGCACGCCGCCGGATCCTTCGAGGAAGTCGAAGTCGCAGCCCTCATCCGCCTGGCGGATGTGCTGGGCGAAAAGCTTGTTGTAGCCGCGCGGATAATCACGCGGCGGCGGCGACCAGGTGCGCAGGCGATCCTTGATCTGCTCGTCGCTCACATGCAGATGAATCGAGCGGTTCGGCACGTCGACCGTGATGAGGTCTCCCGTCCTCACCGCGGCCAGGGGGCCGCCGATATGCGCTTCCGGCGAAACGTGCAGGATGCAGGCGCCGTAGCTGGTGCCGCTCATGCGCGCATCGGAGATGCGCAGCATGTCGCGCACGCCCTGTTTCAGCAGCTTCTTCGGAATCGGCAGCATGCCCCATTCCGGCATGCCCGGTCCGCCGATGGGGCCGGCGTTGCGCAGCACCATGATGTGATCGGGCGTGACGTCGAGATCGAGGTCGTTCACGGCCTTCGTCATCTCGTCGTAGGTGTCGAACACGATCGCCGGGCCCGTGTGCTGCAGCAGGCGGGGTTCCGCCGCGGGCGGCTTGATCACGCAGCCTTTCGGGGCCAAGTTGCCGCGCAGGATGGCGGTGCCGCCGGAGGCGGCGATCGGCTTGTCGAGCGGACGGATCACGTCGTCGTTGTAGACGCCAGCGCCTTCCAGGGCGTCGCGCAGGGTGCCGGTCACGGTCCGCTCGTCGAGATGCAGCAGCGGCGAGAGGCGGGACAGAAGACCGCGGATGCCGCCGGCGATATGGAAGTCCTCCATCAGCCATTGACCCGAGGGCCGTACATTGGCGATCACCGGCACCTTCTGGGCGAAATCGTCGAAATCCTGCAGCGCCACCTCGATGCCGGCACGGCCCGCCATGGCCACGAGATGGATCATCGCGTTCGTCGAACCGGCGAGCGCATTGTGAACCATCAGGGCGTTCTCGAACGAGCGCCGCGTGAGGATGTCGCTGGGTTTCAGATCGTCCCAGACCATCTCGACGATCCTGCGGCCGGTGAGGCTCGCCATGCGCGGATGGGCGGCATCGACGGCCGGGATGGAGGCGGCGCCGGGAAGGCTCAGGCCCAGGGTCTCGACGATGGACGTCATGGTGGAGGCCGTGCCCATGGTCATGCAGGTGCCGGGCGAGCGCGCGATGCCGGCCTCCATGTCGTTCCATTGCTGGTTCGTGATGGTGCCGGCTTCCTTCTCGGCCCAGTATTTCCAGATGTCGGATCCGGAGCCCAGGATCGTGCCGGCGTGGTGGCCGCGGATCATGGGGCCTGCCGGCATGAAGACCATCGGCAGGTTCATGCTGATCGCGCCCATGACGGTGGCGGGCGTCGTCTTATCGCAGCCGCCCATGAGCACCGCGCCGTCGACCGGATGGGAGCGCAGGAGCTCCTCCACCTCCAGCGCGAGAAGGTTGCGGTAGAGCATCGTGGTCGGCTTGACGAAGTTCTCCGACAACGACAGCGCCGGCAGCTCGATGGGAAAGCCGCCCGCCTGCCAGACGCCGCGCTTCACGTCCTCGACGCGCGCACGGAAATGGGAATGGCAGGGATTGATGTCGCTCCAGGTGTTGATGATCGCGATCACCGGCTTGCCCATGAAGTCCTCACGGGCATAGCCCATCTGAAGCGTCCGGGACCGATGTCCGAAGGAGCGCAGATCCGTGACGCCGAACCAGCGGTAGCTTCTCAACTCTTCGGGCGATCGCTTGGCCATTCTTGTTTCACTCCCCGCACCTGACGACGCAAAAGCCATATGTCATACAACTTTGAAAATTCGTCGCCGTTTTGAGGCCGGCTGTCAAGTGCAGCCGCCCCTTTTGTCAGGCTTGTCGGCTCAGGCCTTGGCGGCGGAGCGGGCTCTGGCCGTCTTGGGTTCGGGCTTGGCGGAGGCCTGCAGGATCCGGGCCGAATAGCGGTTGCGGCTGTTGGCGAGATGCGCGCGCATCATGGCGGCGGCGAGGTTCGAGTCGCCCATGGCGATGGCATCCCGGATCGCCCTGTGCTCGCGCTCGATCACGCCGAGATAGTCGCGCTGGACCTGGTCCATTCCCGCCGGGTCCATCCGGCCGGCGCGGCGGGGCACGGCGAACTCCCCGAGGAAGTCCAGGAAGCGGGCGAAGTAGGGGTTCTTGGTGGCGCCCGCGAGGATGCGGTGGAATTCGAGATCCGCCGCGATGCCGTAATCCTCGCCTTTGGTGATGTTCTCCAAGGCTCTGTCGAGCGCCTCCATCTCCTCGTCGGTCCTGCGCACGGCCGCAAGGGACGCGGCCTCCACTTCGACGGCGAGGCGCAGTTCCAGCATGGCCAGGATGTCGTCCACCTCGCCGTTGCTGAGGGAAGCGAAGAAATCCGATTTCGGCGGCGGTGGGAGCACGAAAGCCCCGGCGCCTTGCCGGGTCTGGACGAGCTTGGCGGCCTTCAGGGCCGCCACGGCCTCGCGCACCACGGTCCGGCTCACGCCGGCCGCCGCCGCGAGTTCGGCCTCGGTCGGCAAACGATCGCCTGCCTGCAGCCGTCCTTCGGCGATCTCGCGGGAGATCGCTTCCGCTAGATCGCTCACGAGATTGCGCTTGCGGGCGACGGTGTTGAGGGACAGATCGGAGAGGAAGGAGCGTTCGTTCATGGAGCCGTTGATGCCTCTTGCAAGGCGCTGAGAATGAAGGATGTCCGGATGCCGCTTCCGGTCGGACAGCAAGCGATCCGCCAAGCCCGCGCCGGGTTCCGGAGCTTCGGCCGGCCATTCGGGACGCGCCCGGTCCGGCAGGCCAACTTGTCGTATGTCCCACTATCTTGCCGGCATCTCCCAAGTCAAAAGAAATCGTTATTACAGCAGCTTTCCCTGGTGGAAATCCGCCTCTCGTAGACGAGTTTGCACGGATGCGGCACGCTTGTCAAAATTTGTATGTTGCCATACAAGATATGGCCGCGATTCCGGTGCCCCGGCTCAACAAGATGAATTCAGGGAGAGAACGCATGAAGACATGGCTCGCCGCGATAGGCCTTTCGCTCCTCGGCGCAGGAGCGGGATTTGGCTCCGCGCAGGCGCAGGCTCCGGACTGGCCGCAGAAGCAGGTCACGATCATCGTGCCGTTCGGCCCGGGCGGAACGACCGATCTGTTCGCCCGCATCGTGGCCGAGCAGCTTCATGCCAAGTACGGCAAGCCTTTCATCATCGAGAACCGTCCCGGCGCCGGCGGCAATATCGGCACGACGGCCGTCGCCAAGGCTGCGCCGGACGGACACACGCTCCTCGTCGGCACGGTGAGCACGCATGCGATCAATCCGTTCCTCTACAAGAACCTTCCTCACGACGCCGAGAAGGACTTCGTTCCGATCACGGCTCTCGCCAAGCTTCCCAATCTCCTGGTGGTGAACCCCAAGATCCCGGCGAAGACCTTCGCGGAATTCGTCGAGTACGCGAAGCAGAATCCCGGCAAGCTGAATTACGGTTCGTCCGGGGCCGGAACGTCGCAGCATCTCGCGGCCGAGTTGTTCCAGCTCAAGACCGGCGCCAAGATGACCCATGTGCCGTTCCGCTCTTCCCAGGACATCGTCAACGGGCTGATCGGCGGACATATCGATCTCGCCTTCGACAACATGACCATCGCCTGGCCCCAGGCGCAGGGTGGAACCGTGCGGGCGCTCGCCGTCACCAGCCCCGAGCGCAGCCAGCAGGCCCCGGAGATCCCGACCGTCGCGGAGACGCTGACCGGCTTCGATGCGACCTCCTGGAACGGCCTTTGGGCGCCGGCCGGCACGCCGCAGGCCATCGTCGACACCATCGCGGCCGACGTGAAGACCATCCTCGAAAGGCCCGAGATCCAGAAGAAGGCGGCCGAAATGGCCTCGACGACCGCGCCGATGACCCCGGGACAATTCGCCGAATACATCCAGAGCGAGCGGCAGAAATGGTCCGAGGTCGTCAAGACCGTCGGCATCCAGATCGGCCAGTGAGAAACCGCATTTGAAAGAAATCGGGTCGGGCGTGCCCGACCCCTGCAGAACCGCCCCGACAACAGCGAGACACCATCATGCTGACGACCATCGAAACCTCTCACCTCGCCGGTTCCGTTCTGGCGGTTCCCCCCTTCGCCCTGACGGCCGATCTCGAGATCAACCGGGAGGCCAATGCGAAGCTGATCCGCCATCTCGAGGCTGGCGGCGTGTCGACGCTGCTCTATGGCGGCAACGCCAATGTCCATAACTGGCCGGTGTCGAAATTCGCCGAATGGCTCGACAGCCTGGAGGAATCGGTGGCCGACAGCACGTGGCTAATCCCGTCGGTCGGGCCCGACTGGGGCAAGCTCGTCGACGAGGCGGCGATCCTCAAGAGCCGCCGCTATCCCGTCGCCATGGCGCTGCCGATGATCGCGCCGCAGACGCCCGAGGGCGTGGTGCGCGGGCTGCAGGACTTCGTGGACCGCTCCGGCGTGCCGCTGATCGTCTACATCAAGACCGACCAATACGTGCCCGCCAAGGCAATGGCGCGGCTCGTGGAGCAGGGCGCCGTCTTCGGCATCAAATATGCGGTCCCGCGCGCCGACCTGACGCAGGATGCCTATCTGCAGGAACTGATCGATGCGGTCGGCGCGGAGCGGATCGTCAGCGGCTTCGGCGAGCCGCCGGCGCTGCCGCACCTCACGCGCTTCAAGCTTGCCGGCTTCACGGCCGGCTGCGTCTGCATCGCGCCGCATCTGTCCATGTCCTTCCTCCATGCCCTGAAGCGCGGCGACGAGGCCGAGGCGCGGCGCCTGCTGGACATCTTCCTGCCGCTCGAAGCCCTTCGGGAGCGCCACAACCCGATCCGGGTCCTGCACACGGCCGTATCCCTGTCGGGCGTCGCCGATATGGGCCCGATCCTGCCACTCCTCACCGAGGCCGATCCGGCCGCCCATGGAGACATCCGGGAAGCCGCCAGGGCGCTCCTCGCGGCGGAAATGACCGCTCGACAGCAGGCCGCGGCTGCGTAATCTGGCCGGCATCATCGGTCAGCCGGCCTCGGGCCGGCAGCAAGCAAGGCGTCTGTGATCTTTATGCCTGAAACTTCCGTCGATCTCCTGGGCGTGCTCTCCGCACGCCTGGGGGCCAAGCACGTCATCGCCGACCCCGCCGAGATGGAGAGCTATCTCGTCGAGGAGCGGAAGCTCTATCGCGGCACGGCCCTGGCGGTGGTCCGCCCGGGCAGCACCGAGGAGGTCGCCTTCGTGGTGCAGGAATGCGCCAAGGCGAAGGTCGCCGTCGTGCCGCAGGGCGGCAATACCGGTCTCGTCGGGGGAGGGGTGCCGCACACCGGCATCGTCCTGTCGCTCGCAAGGCTCGACCGCATCCGCGACATCAACCCCTTCAACGCCACCATGACGGTCGAGGCCGGCTGCATCCTGAAGAACGTTCAGGACGCGGCGAGGTCCGTCGATTATATCTTCCCGCTGTCGCTCGCCTCGGAAGGATCCTGCCGGATCGGCGGCAACATCTCGACCAATGCCGGCGGCGTGAACGTGCTGCGCTACGGCAATACCCGCGAACTCGTTCTCGGACTCGAAGTCGTCCTCGCCGACGGGCGGATCTGGAACGGCTTGAAGAGCCTGCGCAAGGACAACACCGGGTACGACCTGAAGAATCTCTTCATTGGTTCGGAAGGAACCCTCGGCATCGTCACGGCCGCGGTGCTGAAGCTTTTTCCGCAACCGAAGACACGCGTGGTCGCCTTCATCGGCTGCGCCTCGCCGCATGCGGCGCTCGACCTGTTCGAAGGCCTGCGCCAGACCTTGGGCGATGAACTCACGGCTTTCGAGTTCATGCCGCGCTTTGCTCTCGACATCGTGCTCAGGCACGCGCCCGGCGCCGTCCGCCCCTTGAGCGGCGACCATGCCGCCTACGCGCTGATCGAAGTCGCGTCGCCCGATCCCGATCTCGACCTGCGCGTGCTTCTGGAGAAGGCCCTGGGCGCCGCCTTCGAGAACGGCACCATCGAGGACGCGACCATCGCCACGAGCGAGGCCCAGAACGCGGCGCTCTGGCACCTGCGGGAGAGCCTCTCCGACGTGCAGCGGCTCGAGGGAGGCTCGATCAAGCACGACGTGTCCGTGCCTGTCGCAGAGGTTGCGGATTTCATCGTGACGGCGAGCCGGGCCTGCGAGGAAGCCCTTCCGGGCGTGCGCGTCTGCGCGTTCGGCCATTTCGGCGACGGCAACATCCACTTCAACCTGACCCAGCCCGTCGACATGGAGAAGGCGCTCTTCCTGGCGCAATGGGAGCGCTTTAACCGGATCGTCCACGACATCGTCCAGGCCATGAACGGATCGATCTCCGCCGAGCACGGAATCGGCCTCATCAAGCGCGATGAACTGGCGCGCTACAAGGATCCGGTGGCGCTCGACCTGATGAAGACGCTCAAGCGGGCGCTCGATCCGCAGAACATCCTCAATCCCGGCAAGGTCGTCGCCCTCGAAGGCGATCTGCCGCCGGCCCTGCCCATGGGGAAGAAGGGGTGATGGCCGGCTCACCAGAGGATATCAAACCATCAGTCTCTCACCTCATCCTGAGGAGCCTGCGCGGCAGGCGTCTCGAAGGAGGATCCAGTGGCCTCTGGAGGCGCCCTCGTCCTTCGAGACGCTCCGCTCCCCAGGATGAATGCTTGGGAAGTAGGCCGAGCCCTGCGCCAACTGTAAGCTGGAAAACATGAATTTCCCCGCAGCCGTTTCGTTTTGGCGCCGATTGAGGTAACAACATTGGATCTGCGATGCGGATTGGCCGCCGCCGGGCCGCAGGAATCTGGAGCTTCATGAACGCCCCCGTCGCCAGCAAGCAAGCGGTTCGAGATGCCGAGGCGACCAAGCGGCGGATCCTCGATGCGGCGACGGCCGAGTTCGCCGGTCATGGCTATGGCGGGGCGCGCGTGGACCAGATCGCGGAGGCGGCCCGCACCAACAAGCGCATGCTCTACTATTATTACGGGAGCAAGGAAGCGCTGTTCCTCGCAACCCTCGAAGCGGCCTATGACCACATCCGCGCGGCCGAGCGCGAGCTGCACCTGGAGGAGCTCTCGCCCCTGCAGGCGCTCGAGGAGCTCGTGCGTTTTACGTGGAACTATTTCGTTCAGTATCCCGAGTTCATGATGCTGCTCAACGCGGAGAACCAGCACCGCGCCGCGCACCTGAAGAAATCGACCCGGGTGCATACCATGAACTCCCCGGTCATCGAGACCATCGGGGTCATCCTCAAGCGGGGCGAGAAGGCCAAGACCATCCGCCGCGGCATCGATCCGGTCCAGCTTTACGTATCCATCGCCGGGCTCTGCTATTTCTACCTGTCGAACGTCTATACCCTGTCCGTCGCCTTCGGCCGCGAGCTTCTGTCCCCGCCGGCCATGAAGGAGCGCATCGACCACGTGGTCGATTTCGTCCTGGCGGGCGTGCGCGCCTGAATTTCCCAACGAGCGCTTGACATGTCCGACAACCGGGCATCTAATTAACCAGCTAGTTACATAGAGCGGCCGAAGCCGCCGAAACATGCCCTTTGGAAACGCCCTGGAGCATCGTGCGGAGAAGTGGGAACCGGTTCTTCGCGAAGAACGATGCTCCTCGAAGAAATAGAGCAAATTGCATTCTGACGGGATCAGAATGCAATTTGCTCTAGAGGAAGACGCTTCATGACGTCGAAGCTCGTGCGCGCCAGTCAAAACCTGCTGAATTCCGCCTGGATCAAGCCCTTCGGGCTTCTCGTCCTGACGGTCGTGCTCTGGGACCTCACGGTGCGGATCTTCGCGATCCCGGCCTATCTCGTCCCGCCGCCGAAGGACGTGGCCGTGGCCTTCTGGAACGAGGGCGGCATGCTGCTCCGAGAGGCTGTTCCCACCACGACGGCCACGCTCGGCGGCTTCCTCCTCTCGGCCCTGTTCGGCATTCCGATCGCGATGCTCATCGCAGGCTCGCGGACGGTCGAATCTTACGTCTACCCGCTGCTCGTCTTCTCGCAGTCGATTCCCAAGGTCGCGGTGGCGCCGCTCTTCGTGGTGTGGTTCGGCTTCGGCATGGCCCCGAAGGTGATCTCGGCCTTCCTGCTCGGCTTCTTTCCCGTTGTCGTTGCCGGCGTGCAGGGCTTCAAGTCGCTCGATCCCGAGATGCGCGACCTCGTGCGCTCCATGAAAGCCTCGCGCCTGCAGGCCTTCACCATGGTCAACCTGCCGCATGCGCTCCCGGCGATCTTTTCCGGCCTGAAGGTCTCGGTCACGCTGGCCGTCGTCGGCGCGGTCGTCGGTGAGTTCGTCGGCGCCAATTCCGGCATCGGCTTCGTGCTGCAGCGGTCCATCGGCAATTTCGAGCTGCCGACCATGTTCGCGGCCCTCGTCATCCTGGCGATGATCAGCGTCATCCTCTTCTGGATCATCGATCTCATCGAGCGTTTCACCGTGCCCTGGCACGCCAGCCAGCGGCACGACTTTGCAGCAACCGCCTGAGCCATAAAGGCGGAGCCCACGCATAACCGGAGGAAGTCCATGAAGAAACGTACGTTCCTGAAAGCCACCCTCTTTGCCGCCACCGCCCTCATGCCCTTCGTGTCGCTGCCGGCCCAGGCCGCCGACAAGGTCGTGCTGATGCTCAACTGGTACGTCTATGGCGAGCACGCGCCGTTCTTCTACGGCAAGGAGAAGGGCCTTTACGCCGCCGAGGGCATCGATCTCGAAATCCAGGAGGGCCGTGGCTCGGCCGTGACCGTGCAGGCCGTGGCGGCCAAGACCGTGGACTTCGCCTATGCGGACGTGCCCACCATGATCCGCGCCGCGGTGAAGGGCGCGCCCGTCATGTCTCCCGGCGTGCTGCTGCAGAAGAATCCCATGTCGGCGATGGGCTTCTCCGAGAAGAACATCCGCAAGGCGGAGGATCTGCGCGGCAAGATCGTGGCGACGACGCCGGGCGATTCGATGTCGCAGATCTGGCCGCTCTTCCTGAAGAAGGCGGGCCTGAAGGAAAGCGAGATGCGCATCGTGTCCGGCGACGCGCAGACGAAGCTCAACGCCGTCATCAACGGTCAGGCGGACGTACTGCTCGGCTACGTCATGGACCAGAGCATGAAGATCAAGGACGCGACGGGCAAGAATGTCACGCCGGTCATGTTCGCGGATTACGGCGTCAACCTCGTGTCCTCCGGCATCATCGCCCACAAGGACACCCTGAAGGACAAGGCCGATCTCGTGCGCCGCTTCATGAGCGCCACCACCAAGGCCATCGAAGGCGCCGAGAAGGCCCCGGCCGAGGCCACGCAGGCCGTGCTGAAAGCCCTGCCGAAGGCCGGAAAGCCCGACACGCTGCAGGAAGGCTTCGAGCTGACGATCCCGCTCTACCGCACGGAAGAGACGAAGAACCAGCGTCCGTTCAACGTCACCGACGCCAACATGGCCGAGACCGTGAACCTGCTCATCGAGTATGGCGGCCTCGATCCCGCGGCGAAGGAGAATCCGAAAGCGTTCTACACCAACGACTTCCTGCCGAAGGCCACGCAGTGAGCAGGAACGCGCACGCCATGGCACATCTTCGTGTCATATCTGGCCATGAACCCAAGAGCGAGGCGTCCGCGCCTCGCAACATGATCGAGATCCGCAATCTCGCGAAGACCTATCGCACCCGGGGCGGCGACGTGCCGTCCCTGCGGCCGATCAACCTCGACATCACCGAGGGCGAGTTCGTCGCCGTGGTCGGGCCTTCGGGCTGCGGCAAGTCCACTCTCCTGAAACTCGTGGCCGGCCTCATTCCGCCGACCGAAGGCGAGGTTCAGATCGGCGGCGTTGCCGTGCGGGAGCCGCCGGACGACGTGGGCATCGTCTTCCAGAGTCCGGTGCTGCTGCCGTGGCGCTCGGTTCTGCGCAACGTGATGATGCCGGTCGAGGTGCGCAGGCTCGATCGGGAGACCCATCTCGCCCGCGCCCGCAAGCTCCTGTCGATGGCGGGGCTCGAGGATTTCCAGAACAAGTATCCCTGGCAGCTCTCCGGCGGCATGCAGCAGCGCACCGCCATCTGCCGGGCCCTGGTGCATGATCCGAAGATCGTCCTCATGGATGAGCCCTTCGGCGCACTCGACGCCATGACGCGCGAGCGCATGAACCTCGAACTGCAGCGCATCCATCACGAGACCGGCAAGACGATCCTCCTGATCACCCACTCGATTCCCGAAGCGGTGTTCCTGGCGGACCGCGTGGTCGTCATGTCCGAGCGGCCCGGTGCGATTGCGGCGATCTACGACGTGATGCTGCCCCGGCCGCGCAACCTGGACATCATGGGTCACCCGACCTTCGTCGATCTCACGCAGAAGATCCGCGCCCATTTCTACGCCCGCGGCCACTTGGACTAGCATCATGTCAGGTACCCGGCTTCGCATCGTCGAAATCCAGACCTTCGAGCGCGCCATGCGCTTCGCGCGGCCGTTCCGCTTCGGGCTCGTCACCGTGGACGAGGCGCCGCAGGCCTTCGTGCGGGTCGTCGTCGACCTGGAAGGCGCCGGCACCGCGACCGGCGTCACGGCCGAGATGATGATGCCGAAATGGTTCGACAAGAACCCGGCCAAGTCTCCGCAGGACACGATCGCGGATCTGAAAGCGAGCCTCGGCGAGGCCGCCCGGAACTACACGCAGGCGCAAGCTTGGGATACGGCCTTCGGCCACCATGCGCGGGGCTTCTCGGCCCAGAAGATGTGGGCCGCCGATCAGGGGCTGCCGGGCCTCGTCGCCTCCTATGGGCCCGCACTCATCGACAAGGCGGTCGCCGATGCGGTTCTCAAGGCGCTGGGTCTCGACTTCGCCGAAGGCCTGCGCCGCAACGTCTTCGGCATTGATGCGCGGCAGACGCCGGATCTCGGGGAGGAACGGATCCGGTCCTTCCTGGGCGGCGTTCAGCCGGTCGGCGACGTGCGGTTGCGGCACACGGTCGGGCTGCTCGACTCGCTCGAGGGCGCCGGTGGGCTCGAAGACGAGATCCGGCTGGCGAACTTGACGCTCTTCAAGATCAAGATCGGCGGCGACGTCGACGCGGACATCGCGCGACTGGCGGCCATCCACGACCTCCTGTCGCGGCACGTCCCCGATTACCGCGCCACCCTCGATGCCAACGAGCAGTACGATCCAGAGCGTCTGCGGGTTCTGCTCCGAGTCATGAGCGGCGGCGGCCTGCGGGGCCTGCGCGAGCATCTTCTCTATATCGAGCAGCCCTTCGAGCGGGCCGGAACCTTCGCCGCGCCCCTGGGCGATCTCGCGGGCGAGATCCCGTTCATCATCGACGAGGCGGATGGCGATTACGACGCCTTTCCGCGCGCGGTGGAGCTCGGCTATCGCGGCGTGTCGTCGAAGGCCTGCAAGGGGTTCTACAAGTCCGTCCTGAATGCCGTGCGGGTCTCGGCTCTGAACGAGACGGGACCGGATCGGTTCTTCGTCTCCGCCGAGGATCTCACGTGCCAGGCCGGGCTTGGGATCCAGCAGGACACCGCGCTCGTCGCGACGCTCGGCCTGTCTCACGCCGAGCGCAACGGACACCATTATGTCGAGGGCTTCGGCCCCGCATCGGATGCGGAAGCGGCGCGCTTTGCGGCCGCCCATCCCGCTCTCTACCGAAGCCAGGGCGGCCGTCTCGGCCTTGCTTTCGAGCGCGGTTCTCTCCCGACCGCTTCGCTTCTGTCTGCTCCAGGGTTCGCCAGCGGGGCCGAGCCCGACTGGAGCAGTCTCGTTCCGCTTTCACGCCACCATCTTTGATAGGGATATTCATTATGGCACAGCGCAGACTAGGCATCGTGATGCATGGCATCACCGGCCGCATGGGCATGAACCAGCATCTCATCCGCTCCGTCGCGGCGATCCGCGCCCAGGGCGGCGTGACGCTCGCGGACGGCTCGAAGGTGCAGCTCGATCCCATCCTGGTCGGGCGCAACGCGGACAAGATCCAGGAGCTTGCCAAGACCTACGGCATCGACCGCTGGACGACCGACCTCGATGCCGCCATCGCGGATCCGAAGGACGAGGTCTTCTTCGACGCGGCGACGACCCAGATGCGCCCGACCCTGCTGGAGCAGGCGATCAATGCCGGCAAGCACATTTATTGCGAGAAGCCGATTTCCACGAACCTGCCGGAAGCCCTGCGGATCGTCCGCCTCGCCCGCGAGAAGGGCGTGAAGAACGGAACCGTGCAGGACAAGCTGTTCCTGCCGGGCCTGCAGAAGCTGAAGATGCTGCGCGATTCCAGCTTCTTCGGCCGCATGCTCTCCGTGCGCGGCGAGTTCGGCTACTGGGTGTTCGAGGGCGATTGGGGCCAGCCGGCACAGCGCCCATCCTGGAACTACCGCTCCGAGGACGGCGGCGGCATGATCCTCGACATGGTCTGCCACTGGCGCTACGTGCTCGACAACCTCTTCGGCGAGGTGCGCTCGGTCTCGTGCATCGGCTCGACGCATATCCCCGAGCGCGTGGACGAGAAGGGCAAGACCTATCAGGCGACCGCCGACGATTCGGCTTATGCCACCTTCATGCTCGACGGCGGCGTGATCGCCCACATCAACATGTCCTGGTGCACCCGCGTCTACCGTGACGATCTCGTCACCTTCCATGTGGACGGAACCCATGGTTCCGCCGTCGCCGGCCTCACCGATTGCGTGATCCAGCCGCGCCAGGCGACGCCGCGTCCGGTCTGGAACCCGGACCAGAAGCAGACCATCGACTTCTACGACACCTGGCAACCGGTACCCGACAACGTGGTCTACGACAACGGGTTCAAGACCCAATGGGAGATGTTCGTCCGCCACGTGGTCGAGGATGCGCCCTACAAGTACACGCTGGTGGAAGGCGCCAAGGGCGTTCAGCTCGTGGAATGCGCGCTCGAGAGCTGGCGCGAGCGCCGCTGGGTCGACGTGCCGCCGCTGAATGTGGGCGCCGCGAAGGAGAAGCAGCATGAACCGGCCTGAGACCGTCAGCGCCCTGTCGATCCGCCTGCCGCAGGCGGATCGCAGCCTGGAGACCTATAAGCTCTCCGCGCCGAAATCCTTCCCCGATCGGTTAAGCGGTCCGATGAACCGCATCGCGTTCTCGGCCGCCCACGTGGTGGCCGATCCGCTCGCCG
>Ga0182736_1002586_pt1 | contig 13465 bp, 11 predicted proteins | sample eDN5th30CKraftBY_FD_128882 | JGI IMG/M metagenome (GOLD analysis project Ga0182736, IMG submission 128882) | Enriched backyard soil microbial communities from Emeryville, California, USA - eDNA 5th pass 30_C Kraft BY (version 2) (version 2) | ecosystem: Environmental > Terrestrial > Soil >...
CCGCCACATGCACGCTGCGCCCCAGGCCGGCGCGGGAGATCAGGCCGAAGGTATCTTCTTCGATCTGCTCCAGATGATGCCGCACGCGCGCCGCGTACTCGGCGCCCGCGTCGGTCAGCGCCACGCGGCGGCGCACGCGGGTAAACAGCGACACGCCCAGCCGCGCCTCCAGGCCCGCGACCTGGCGATGGACGGCGCTGTGCGTCAGGGACAGTTCCTCGGCCGCGCGTGAAAAAGTGCCCAGGCGCGCCGTGGCTTCAAACGCCTGCAGGGCGCCCAGATTGGGAATTCCATTTCTCATGAGTTCCGCCATAGACAGTCAAAGCGGGGCCGGCGGTAAAATCCAATGGTTTCCGTCCGGGCCGGCCCGGCTCTTGCATAATACGCACGATATTGTGCAATTTTATCAATTGCATTGTGCCATCGGCGCACATTACTCTGGATGTCATGATGACCCATCCGTTTTCCACTCCCGCCGCCCGCCCGGCGGGCCACATTCTGGTCGACCAGCTCCTGGCCCATGGCGTGGAACATGTTTTCTGCGTGCCCGGGGAAAGCTACCTCGCGGTGCTGGACGGGCTGCACGACGCCGCCATCAAGGTCACGGTCTGCCGCCAGGAAGGGGGCGCCGCCATGATGGCCGATGCCCACGGCAAACTGACCGGCAGTCCGGGCATCTGCATGGTGACGCGCGGACCGGGGGCTTCCAACGCGCTGGCCGGCATCCATGTCGCCCACCAGGACTCCACGCCTTTGATCCTGTTCGTCGGCCAGGTCGAGCGCGGCATGCGCGGGCGCGACGCTTTCCAGGAAATGGACTACCGCGCCGTATTCGGCAGCCAGGCAAAATGGGTGACGGAAATCGACCAGGCCGAACGCATCCCCGAACTGGTGTCGCGCGCGTTTCATGCGGCCACATCGGGACGGCCGGGGCCGGTCGTCATCGCCCTGCCGGAAGACATGCTGATCGAGAGCGTCCGCGTGCCCGACGCCCCTCATTACGAAGTCATCGACGCCGCGCCGCCGGCCGCGCAGATCGACCGGATGGCGCAACGACTGTCCCGCTCGCGGCGACCGGTGGCCATTCTTGGCGGGTCGCGCTGGAACGGACAGGCGGTGGAGCAATTCGCCCGCTTCGCGCAAAGCCATCGCCTGCCCGTGGCCGTCCAGTTCCGGCGCCAGATGCTGTTCGACGCCGGCCATCCCTGTTTTGTCGGCGACGTCGGCCTGGGCAGCAATCCCGACCTGCTGCAATACATCAAGGATTCCGACCTGGCGCTGCTGGTGGGCGGGCGCATGTCCGAAATCGCCAGCCAGGGCTATACCTTGTTCGGCATTCCGATGCCCGGGCGGCACCTCGTCCATGTGCACCCGGACAGCGCCGAGCTGAACCGGGTATATCGCGCCGACATCGCCATCAATACATCGCCCGTTTCGTTTGCCGCGGCGGTATCCGAACTATTGCCAGGGGAGGCGCCGCCGTGGGCCGGCGCGCTGGAGGCCTTGCGGGCCAGCCACAAGTCCTGGTCCGATCCGACCCGGGTCCGCCACCCCGGCAGCCTGCAAATGGGCGAAGTCATGGCCTGGCTCCAGGCCAGGCTGCCGGCCGATGCCATCCTGTGCAACGGCGCCGGCAACTATGCCACCTGGCTACACCGTTTTTATCCGTTCAGGCGCTACGGCACCCAGCTCGCGCCCACCTCGGGCTCGATGGGCTACGGTCTGCCGGCCGCCGTCGCGGCGAAACGGATGCATCCCGAAAAGACCGTGGTCTGTTTTGCCGGCGATGGCTGCTTCATGATGCATGGGCAGGAATTCGCCACGGCCGTGCAGTACGAACTGCCGATTATCGTGGTCCTCATCGACAATCGCATGTTCGGCACCATACGCATGCACCAGGAGCGCCACTATCCGGGACGCGTATCGGCCACCGCCCTGCGCAATCCCGACTTCGCCGCCTATGCGCGGGCCTTCGGCGGCCATGGCGAACGGGTCGAGGCCAGCGACCAGTTCGGACCCGCTTTCGAACGCGCCCTGGGCAGCGGAAAGCCGGCCATCCTGCACTGCCTGCTCGACGCCGACGCCATTACGCCCGCCACGACACTTGAAACAATCCGCAGGCAGGCCCTGGCCGGAAAACCATGACGCGCCGCGCGACTTTAACTTGAATATAAATCAGACTTTTACCGGAGCACACCATGTCCAGCCACCCCGCTTTCAACTGGCAAGACCCTTTATTGCTGGATGCGCAACTGACCGACGAAGAGCGCATGGTGCGCGAGGCCGCCGCCGCGTATGCGCAGGACAAACTGGCGCCGCGTGTGCTGGAGGCCTTCCGCCACGAAAAGACCGACCGCGCCATATTCTCGGAAATGGGCGACCTGGGGCTGCTGGGCGCAACAACCCCCGTCGAGTACGGCGGCGCGGGACTCAACTATGTCTGCTACGGCCTGATCGCGCGCGAAGTCGAGCGGGTCGATTCCGGCTACCGCTCGATGATGAGCGTGCAGTCGTCGCTGGTCATGGTGCCCATCAACGAATTCGGCTCCGAGGCGCAGAAGCGGAAGTACCTTCCCCGGCTGGCCCGGGGCGAATGGGTAGGCTGCTTCGGCCTGACCGAACCCAATCACGGCTCCGACCCCGGCGGCATGGAAGCCCGCGCGACCCGCACCGCCGCCGGCTACCGGCTCAACGGCACAAAAACGTGGATCACCAATTCCCCCATTGCCGACGTGTTCATTGTCTGGGCCAAGTGCTCGGGCGGCGAACATGACGGAAAGATCCGCGGATTCATTCTTGAAAAAGGCATGAAAGGGTTGTCCGCGCCGGCCATTCACGGCAAAGTGGGCCTGCGCGCATCGATCACGGGAGAGGTCGTGATGGACGATGTGGACATCGGCGAGGACCAGGCATTGCCCGGCGCCTTCGGGCTGAAAGGTCCCTTCACCTGCCTGAATTCGGCTCGCTATGGAATCGCCTGGGGAGCCATGGGCGCGGCCGAGTTCTGCTGGCACACCGCCCGCCAGTACACGCTGGACCGCCAACAGTTCGGCCGCCCCCTGGCCGCAACCCAGCTGGTGCAGAAAAAACTGGCCGACATGCAGACCGAGATCACGCTGGCCCTGCAGGGTTGCCTGCGCCTGGGGCGCATGAAAGACGAAGGAACGGCCGCCGTCGAAATCACGTCGCTCATGAAGCGCAACTCTTGCGGCAAGGCGCTGGATATTGCGCGCATGGCGCGCGATATGCTGGGCGGCAACGGGATTTCGGACGAATTCGGCGTCGCGCGCCACCTGGTCAACCTGGAAGTGGTGAACACCTATGAGGGCACGCACGATGTGCACGCCCTCATCCTGGGCCGCGCCCAGACCGGGCTGCAGGCGTTCTTCTAAAGCCCGCCACGCGCCGGCCGGCGACACCCCGGCGATCATCCCTGCCGGGAAGGCGGCGTGGGCGTCGCTACCCCTCACGCGACGCGCGCTATATACTTTCCGAAAACCATCGGGAGAGTACATAATGAAAGGAACAATTCTGGACGCGGGCGCAGGCGGCAACCCCGGCTTGATCGCGGGCGACGACGGCAGGCGCTACACCTTCGCCACCGGCGACTGGCGCGGACAGGCGCCGGCGCAAACCGGCCAGAAAGTGGATTTCGAAGCCCGGGACGACAACGCCGCCGCCGTCTATCCCGACAAAAGCAGCGGCGACAGTTCCAAGAAAATCGTCGCGGGCATTCTGGCGATCCTGCTCGGAGGCTTCGGCTTGCACAAGTTCTACCTGGGCTACACCAAAGAAGGCATCATCATGCTGCTGGTGTTCCTGTTCGGCTTTGTGCTGCTGGGCATCCCCACCCTCATCGTGGGCGTGGTCGCCTTCATCGAGGGACTGATCTACCTGACGCGGACAGACGCCGATTTCGACCGAATCTACGTCACCGGCAGGAAACCCTGGTTTTAGCGGGCCGGACCCGCACTCGAAGCGCCGGCCGCCAGATCGAACAGGCTGGCCGCCTCGAGTTCCAGGACTTGTTCGTCGCGCTGATTGTAAAGGCGCCACGACCAGCGCATGATCCCGAGGTCGTCCCGGCTGGACGAAACCCGCACCGAGTCGACCGTAGCCTCGAGCCTGAGCGCGTCCCCGGCGCGCACCGGCAACAGCCAGCGCACCTTCTCGAGCCCCGGCGAACCGAAAGACTCCGAATCGCCCAGCGCGACATCGACGGCCATGCGCATGGCCAGGCTGCAGGTCAGCCAGCCGCTGGCGATCAACCCGCCCCACCGGCCTTCTTGCGCGCGCTCCACATCGGTATGAAACCATTGCGGATCGTACAGGCGGGCGAAATCAAGCATTTCGTCCTGGGTCACGACAACAGGGGGGTGCTTGAGCACCATGCCATTTTTAAACTCGCTGAATTTCATGGCGATTCCGGCAAAATATAGGATTATCGAACCTTGTAGTGTACCCGCTGCGCCGGTCCGGGCGTGCCTGGGCGCGCCGTTTGAGATACGATCCTGGTTTCGAGCGCAACCCCCCCGTCCGATCCGGGCCGCTCCGCACCCCCCACACCTATGAGGCCTCAAGGCATGCCCCTTTCTCCTCCCCCCTCTCGCGGGATCCGCTTCGCGGATCTGGATATCTCCGGCAAGTCGGTCCAGATCGAATATCAATGGATTGCGCCCGAGCGCCGCGACCGGCCGCTGATCGTATTCCTGCATGAGGGTCTCGGCTCCATCGCGCTGTGGAAGGACTGGCCCGAACAGCTATGCCGCGCCGTCGATAGCCGCGGCCTGGTCTTCTCGCGCTACGGCTACGGCCAAAGCACGCCTCGCCCCAAAGGCGAGAAATGGCCGGCCTCCTACCTGCACGACGAAGCCCGCCACGTCCTGCCCGCCCTGTTCGAGCAACTGGGAATAGACGCTGATGGCCCGCCCACGATATTGCTGGGGCACAGCGACGGCGGCACCATCGCGCTGCTTTACGCCGCGGCATTTCCGGCGCGAACCGCCGGCATCATCGTCGCGGCGCCGCACATCTTCGTCGAGGACATGATGGTGGAAAGCCTGCGCCAGGCGCGCCAGGCATATCTGGACACCGACTGGGGCGAAAAGCTCGGGCGCTACCACAAGGATGCCGATTCTGTTTTCTGGACATGGAACAACGCCTGGCTCGATCCGGCTTTCCGCGACTGGAACATCGAGGACGAAATCGCCGCGATCCGGTGCCCGGTGCTCGCCCTGCAGGGCGAGCAGGACGAATATGCCACGCTGGACCAGATCCATGGCATACACAGGCAGGTGCCGCAAACCGAAGTCATGGCCATTCCCGATTGCAGGCATTCACCGCACAAGGACAAGCCGCAGGTCGTGGAACAGGCGGTGCGCCGCTTTCTGCCCCGCGCCGCCCTGTTTGCCTATTCACACCGAAAGGAGGGAACAGCGATACAATCGACAGGAGCAACGGGCATACTCGAATAAATCCAACGATACTGTGCCGCTCCCCTGAAACCGCATCATCGTCGAAAACAAATATCAGCGTTCAGAGAGGAAGCTTCAATGTCGACTGCTATACGTGTTCTTCAAGGGCAGTTCGGGCGCGTCGCCCTGCTGAACATGGACCGCCCTCTGGTTACCCATGCGCATTCCCAGTGCCATGTGCTGATCAAGATCAGCGGCACCAACACTTTTTTCTCGGTGCGCGACAAACGCTACCCGCTCAACGATCACACCGCGGTCTTGGTCAACACCTGGGAACCGCACGCCTACACCCACCACAATCCCAACGCGCCGCACACTTTGATTCTGGCTCTTTATATCGAACCGCTCTGGCTCGGAGAAATTGAAAACTCGCTGATTTCCAGCAGGCACCCAGGTTTCTTTCCCAATACCTGTGTCGAAATCGCGAAACCCATCCGGACGTTGTCCAACTCGTTGGCCATGCAAATGCTTTACGGAGAGCGCTTCAGCGACGCCTATCTACAAACGCAGCTCTCAAACCTGATGATTCTGGTGATTGACGAGTTCTCGCAATGGCGGAATTTCGATCACTGGACTACGGGTTCGCTGTCCCAAGCACAGGATTTCCGCATCCGTCGCGCTATCGCGTTCATGCGGGCCAATGTCGGGGCCGAGATCGACATGGACAGACTGGCGGCCGAAGCATGCCTGTCGCGGGCCCACTTCTTCAAGCTGTTCCGCCAGCATACGAACCTCACGCCCAATCTGTACAGCAACATACTGCGCGTGGAAGCGGCCATTCATTGCCTGACCCACTCGCAAGACTCGATGACCAACCTTTCGAACACCCTGGGTTTCAGCGCGCAAAGCCACTTCACCCGTTTTTTCCAGCAGCACACCGGCATTGTTCCCAGCCAGTACCGCAAGGTCGTCGACCTGTACCGCGATGCCGAACTGCCCAGGCCATGCAGCGAAGACTTTCACGCCGTGTAATCCCGCCGCGAGTACGGCCAGGCCCCACGGCCGGGGAGTACCGGGAGCCTCAATCCCGCGCCCGACCCAGAGCGGCCTCGCCCGCGCGATATGTCTTCGTGCCGCGCCAGAGCCAAAGCGTCGCGCTCGCCAGCAAGATGATATTGGCAATAGTGAATGCCAGGTACGGCAACAACGTGCAACACCCCAGCAGGCCAAAAAACAGACGCCACGGTACCCCAAGCCGGCGGAATAGCCAGCCTATCAACGCGACGCCTATGGCGAAGAACCCGACCAATACATTCAACATGCCCCAGGCGGCTTCCTGCGGCCCTCCGGACAGCAACAGAGCCGGATGAACGATAACGGCATACGGAATGAGAAAGCCCGGGATCGACAGTCTGAACGCCGACCAGCCCGTTTCCGACGGAGAACCCCGGCTGATGGATGCCGCCGCATAGGCCGCCAGAGCCACCGGTGGCGTAACCATTGAAAGAATCGAGAAATAGAAGATGAAAAAGTGCGTTACCAGCGGCTCGGCGCCGGCCGTGATGAGGGCTGGCGCCAACAGCACGGCGGCCATGATATAGGCTGAAGTGGTCGGCATCCCGCAGCCCAGGACCAGGCTCGCCAACATTGTCAGCACCAGTAGGAAAGGGATGCTCCCTCCGGCAATCAAAATCATCAAGGCAGCGAACTTCGTACCCAGGCCGGTAAAAGAAATGATGCCGACGACCACCCCGGCCAGGGCGCAGGGCAGAGCCACGCTCACGGTGCGCTCGGCGGCAACGACCAAGGATTCGACCAGCGCCAGCAACGAACGCCGGGTCGCCGGCCTTAGCGTCCCGACGATCAGAGTGGCGACGATCGCCTCGAGCGCAGAATTCTGCACTGGATAGCCGGTCACGATACGATACACCAGCCAAAACAGCGGCAATAGCAAATGACCGCGTGAAAGCATAATTGCTTTCATGGGCTTGCTGCTTAACTTGTCCGAGGGTGCAAGGCCCTCGGCGCGCGCCTTCAGGTCGACCATCCATAGCAGCGCGGCATAGTACAGGATCGAAGGCAGAATAGCCGCCAAAGCTATAGTTTGATAGGGAAGTTGCAAATAGTCGGCCATGATGAAGGCGGCAGCCCCCATGACGGGCGGCACCAGTTGGCCGCCCGTGGAGGCCGCGGCTTCCACGGCCCCCGCGAATCGGGCTGAATAGCCGACTTTTTTCATGAGCGGTATCGTAAAAATCCCCGTGCTCATGACATTGGCCACGGCGCTTCCCGATACGCTGCCCAGCATGCCCGATGACACGACGGCGGCCTTGGCCGGCCCCCCCACTGCCCTTCCGGTCAGGGCGAACGCAATGTCTATGATCATGCGGCCGCCGCCATAAATATCGTAAACCGCCGCGAATAATATGAAGTAGAACACGATGGACACGGAAACCGCCACCGGCACTCCGAATATTCCATGCATGGACAGAAATTCGGCGTCGATAAACCGCTCGGCCCCGCTGTACCGGTGAGACAGTTCGCCCGGCAAAAAAGGGCCGATAAAAAAATACAGTACGAAAAGCGCAACGAAGATGGTCAGGCCCCAGCCCAGGACCCGGCGGCCCGCCTCGAACAGTACGATGATCAGAAAGAATCCCGCCACGTAATCGAGCACGGTGACCGGATCCAGCCCCTGAATCCGTTCGCTGGTCAGGTACGTCACATTCCAGGCGATATAAAGCGCCGGCAGAAATGCCAGCACGGCGATCATCACATAAGTGAAACGCATAGCCGGACTGTTCTGCTTGCGTCCAAACATGGCGACGGCCAGAGACACGGCAAACCCGACGTGCAGCGAGCGCTGCGCCAGCGTGTCGATGGAAGGCCAGATTACGAAGGCGATTTGCGCTAGTGTCCAGGCCAGAGCTATGAGCAGTGAAGGATCGAGCAGATCCGGCCAGCGGGCCAGCCGCAGCTCGCTGGGCTCGGTCGTATCGTTGGAGGAATCGTGGGCAGCCAAGGGTTCCGTCTCCAGAGTCATTTGAGCCAGCCGCGCTCTTTATAGTAGCGTTCCGCGCCGGGGTGCAGCGGCAACCCGTTCACTTCTTTCTTCCATGCCCCGTTGGCACAATCGAATCGAGCCAGTGCCTTATGCGCCGCACGCAGGCGATCCGTTTTTTCACAGATGGTCTTCACAATTAGATAAGCATCGTCGTCGGGCAATTTTGCGCTGGTGAACAAGGTCGTGGTGGTCGACGGCAGCAGAATGTCTTTGTCCTGCCCGGGAAATGTCCCCTTGGGCATGGAATTCGTACCCCAGCCATGCTGTTTCGTCATGGCGTCGAGCACAGGCTGCGAGGGTTGCAGGAATGTCACAGTATTAGTCTGTGCAATTTCCGTGATGCCCGGATGCCCGGCTGTCGCGACCTGTACAAACACGTCACTGGTTCCACCCGAAAAACGATTCTTGACCATATCGAAAGAGCCGAATTCGTAGCCTCCTCCCGCCTCGCTCAAAGCTTTCTCGCCCGCTCCGGCGATATCCAGAAGTTGCTGGCCTCCGAACGCGCCGACGCTTCCCCGAGTCAGCAACACGATGCGCGCCTTGGGCCGGACTTCCTTGAAATACCCGGACAGATCCACCGGAAAGCCTTTTCCACGAGCCAGCGGCACCAGATAGTAAGAGTCCCAGCCGCCGACCAGCGCGCGCAGGCTCTTCAAGGGCTCGGTGAAGCCCGATTCCCCGTTGAACGCCCAGTTTCCGACCACCGCCATGCCGAAGGCTATCTGTGCCTTGTCGGCTGCGATGAGCTTCGGATTAGCCAGTCCGCCCGCAATCGGCGGGGTATCGACCGTCGAGCCGGGCGGCAAGGCTTCGCGCAGCAGTTCGCCAAGGTTCACCGAATATACATACCAGCTGGAGCCCTGGGCAAACGAAGCGATGGTCCAGTTCACCGGTTGCGCGGCTGCGGCGGCCGGGGCAGGCAACAGGACCGCCAATGCACCCGTCGCGGCAAGGGTTGAAAGCACCTTGAAACAGGTATGCCCTGCGGACGATATCATTTTCCTGATGTTCATCATGTCTCCTTTCTTATGATTGCTCACGCATCCATGCCTTGGATCACGGCGTGTCTGCATACGGACCGTTTCCGCGGCCTCCGGAGCGTAAACAGGCCTATCCCGGACCAGTGGCGTATTTCGAGGGCCCGGTGCCCGCGAACGGGCAAAGCCCCGCGTGGAATAAGTTCCTGCATAAACTGTAGGCAGTTACGGAAGCCGCAACAATCACCGACAGTCCGCTAAATTACCCATAAGTCTGTTTTTTGGGACGCGGGCCTTGGTCTACGTACCCGTAAAAACCGGCTTGCGCTTCTGCTGGAAGGCAGCAACCCCCTCTTTGAAGTCGTTCGAACTGCGCAAGCGGCTGTAACAGTGACCTTCGAGTTCGATGGCCATCGCCAGGGTCGCGTCCTCGGTATCGTTCAACAGTTTCTTCGCTGTACGCTGCGCAATGGGCGAGAACGAGCGCAATTCGGCAACCAGCTTGTCGGTTTCGTTCTCCAGATGGGCATCCTCCACGCACTGGACGGCAATGCCCCAGTCGCAGGCTTGCTGCCCGTCAATGCGGCGCGAGCGCATGACAACGTCTTTGGTCCGGCTGATGCCCACCATTTTTTGCAGGCGCGCCGAGCCGCCGGACCCCGGTATCTGCCCCAATTTCTGCTCGGGCAAGGCATACCGGGCCGTCTGCGAGGCGATTCGAAAATCGCAGGCCAATGAAATTTCGAAACCAACGCCGAAACAATAGCCCCGATTGGCCGCGATCACCGGCTTGGTGCAACGCGCCGGTGCCGCGATATTCCACGCAAGCCTTGAGACATGCTCGGGCGTGGCTTCGAGAAATCCCTTGATATCGCCGCCGCTGGAAAAATGCTCGCCAACGGCGCGCAAGACGATGACCCGCACTGCGGGGTCTTCGTCCAGCGCCTCGAACACCAGCCGCAGCTGATCGCGCTGGCCCATTGAAATGATATTGAAGGGGGGACGGTCGAGGATAATGTCAGCGCGCTGCTCGGCCGAATCGAGAACCACGGAAAAACCGTCGAGCCGTTCGAGCAACGTATGAGCGGGATGTTGCAATACTGTCATATATACTCCTGAGCGATAAAAATTCGGTATCCGCCGCGTGCCGCGGCGGACGTTGCGTTCAAGCCTCGGGACCGAGCAGATGCGAAATATCGACGCCCTCGGCCAGCACCGCCGACAGGTCGACCTCGTCGGATCCCGGTATTCTTACTTTGGTAAAGACATATCCGTCATACTTGACCGGACGGGTCGCATCCATCCCCATCTTGGCGCTGATGCCCTGCAAATGAGCCGGAATATGGCCTGCCTCGCCGCTGTAGGCGGTCGTCGTGGACGGATCCAGAACCGATCCTTGCGCGCCTGCGACCACGATCAGGTCGCGATCGGCCTGGAAGCGCGTGGCGACGGCCCATTCGACCTGGGCAGGATCGTGCACGTCAACATCGTCGTCGACCACAATGACCTGCTTGATGTCGTAGTGACCGCCGAACGCGCCCAGGATTACATTCTTGGGTTCGCCTTCACGCTGCTTCCTGAGCTTGACATACAAGTGGTAGCGACATACACCGCCCACGGAAAGATGCACGTCGAGCACCCCCGGGAAACTGCGCTGCAAGTGCGCCAGCAAGGTAGCTTCACGCGGGATGGCTCCCAGCAAAAGATGCTCCATCTCGGCCGGTATGATGGTATGGAAAATCGGCGCCATCCGATGTGTCATCGCATCAACCTGCATGACCTCGCGGTTCTCGCGCGCGCTGTAATATTTCGGGAACTCGCCGAACGGCCCCTCGGGCTCGCGGACGCCAGGCAGGAAGTGGCCTTCGATGACAATTTCGGCACTGGCCGGGACCCGCACCTCGCTGGTCACGCATTTCACCACCGGCAATGGGGCATTGTGCAAGGCGCCGGCGATCTCCAGCTCGTCATAATCAATGGGAGTAATCGCCTGCGAAGCCAGCAGGGTCAAAGGATCGACCCCTATGACGACCGCGACCGGAAGAGGCTCGCCCTGTTTCTCGGCCATCTGGAAAAACGCATGCAAATGCCGCGGCAACAGCAACGCTGCCATTCTGTCGCGGGCATTGACTTGAATACGGTTGATCGATACGTTCTGGATGCCCGTGTGGGGATTTCTGGCAATCACCATTCCGGCGGTGATGTAGGGGCTGCTGTCATGCTCGCTATGTACCGGTATGGGCAGGTCGATTCGCATATCGACATTCCGTTTCACGACCTGCTGGCACGGAGCGCAGGCCGATGGCACTTCACGCCACGGCACAGGGTTCTCGGCCGCCGTCTGAAATGCCCGCAGCAAACCGGCCTCGTCGACACCCATCGCCTCCGCAAGCCAGCTGCGCCGCGACATGAAGCCGGATACGACGGGAATGGCATGGCCGCCGGGGTCCGGAAACAGAACCGCCTGTCGGGCATCGAGCCGCTTGGCAACGGCCGCCAGTTCATGCTTCAGGGCAATGCCGGGACGAGCCACGGCTAGGCGCCCCGTGCGATCAAGGTGGCGCAGCCAGCTACGCAGTGTCAACAGATTGTCGGAATCCAGTCCTTCCATCATTTCAGTTCCCCCTGTCCATACGGATAGAACCCTTCCATCCGTTGTTGACCCACCAGAGCGAAGTCAGCTTTGCCGCCTCGCTGCGCTTGACCGGTGCGCCATCAGACGGCGATGGCTTTCATCAAGCTGTCCCTGTCGGACACCGACGACGCCGATCCCTGCGCGATAACCCGTCCTCGCTCCAGCGCATAAAACCGGGTCGAAACATCGAGAGCCCGGAGCACATTCTGCTCGACCATCAAAATCGTGACGCCATCATCGCGCAAACGTCCGATAAGAGTAAAGATCTCCTCGGCAATCATAGGAGCCAGCCCTTCACTGGGTTCATCCACCAGAAGGAGGCGCGGCGCTCCCACCAGTACACGGGCAATCGCCAGCATTTGCTGTTCGCCTCCGGACAGCGTCGTGCCCATCTGCGTCCGCCGCTCTTTCAGGCGGGGGAATCGCTCATACATCTGCTCCAGGGCCAGCCGCGACTCGGCCGAAGGCCGGCCGGGCGATTGCAGCAGCCCAAGCTTGATATTTTCTTCTACCGTCAGGCCCGGAAAAATGCGCCTGTCTTCGGGCACCAGCCCTATGCCCAAGCGACAAATGCGATCCGGCGGCAGTCCGGTTATCTCGGCGTCATTGAAGCGGATCGAACCCGACGACGCGGCAACCCATCCGGCAATCGTCTTGATCACCGTCGTCTTGCCCACGCCATTGCGGCCGCACAGAACGACCACCTCGCCAGCGTCCACTCGAATGTCAACGCCTTGCAGCACATGGCTCAATCCGTAATGAGCATGCAATTGCCTAAGTTCAAGCATGTGCGGCACCTTGACCGAAATATGCGGCCTGGACTGCAGGATCAGCGCGCACAGAGGCGGGCGAACCTTCGGCCAGCTTGGCTCCCTGGGCCATCACGACCACATGATCGGACAACCCCATCACGAGACTCACATCGTGCTCGACCAGCAGAATGGAAACATCACCGGCCAGACCACTGATCAAATTGCCGGTTTCTTCGGTATCCGCCTGCGACATCCCCTGGGTCGGCTCGTCGAGAAGCAATAATTTGGGCCGACCCGCCAACGCCACGGCGATTTCGAGGCGCCGCTGTTCGCCATGAGACAGGTAGCCGGCCAGTTCATGCACCTTGGCGCCCAGGCCGAACTGCTCTATCAACTCCTCGGTGCGCTCGCAGGCAAGGACGCTCTTGCGCAAAGGCATCAACAACCTGGACGGCGGCTCCAGAATCTGCGCCGCAAGGCGCAGGTTCTCATAGACGGAAATCTCGAAGAATAAATTGGTGATCTGAAACGAACGCGACAAGCCCTGGCGTATCAGCCTGCTGGGCGTCTGTCCCGTAATATTGTCACCGTTGAACCAGATTTCGCCGGACCGCGGATTC